>Ga0315907_10000920_pt1 | contig 40197 bp, 40 predicted proteins | sample LakEriMetagenome_3_FD_203525 | JGI IMG/M metagenome (GOLD analysis project Ga0315907, IMG submission 203525) | Freshwater fungal communities from buoy surface, Lake Erie, Ohio, United States - Buoy 12 MA123 | ecosystem: Environmental > Aquatic > Freshwater > Lake > Lake biofilm | place: USA...
GACTGGATGTGGATTTACAATCACGAAAGACCAAATATGGCGATTGGTGGAATCACACCCAAAATGAAGTTGGCCATAGCGGCCTAAGCTCTACTTTCGAACCCCGTTAAAAATGGGGGGATTACCAGTCCACTCAATACCTGAAAGAGGCCGTGACTGGCTGGGTTGAACTGAAGTCGGTGGTGGCGAAAATTGAAAAAGCCACACTGGAGAAAAATTTTGATGTCGCAATACAGCTTCTATTGACCGACTGTTATAAGGCCGCAAGCGCTTCGGTGGGAGGCTTCAATAAATTCGCGGATCAACTTAACCTAGAGATGAACCAAGCCTCTGAGACTAATATTACGGAAATCAATTCTTTCACACTCACAGCAAGCATTATTGCCATATAAGCCATCGGAATCGCCTCTACGCTGACCTTTAAAACCATCAGCCACATGCGCAAGTCACTGGACCAGGCCATCGAAATTAGCCGGGCCATTCAGAACGGTGACCTGACACAAAACATTGAAACCGATAGCCAGGATGAAACCGGTCGCCTGCTAAGCAACCTGAACGCGATGGCTAAGGGCTTGAAAGAAACTGTTTCATCGATGATCGACGGCACCCTGCAATTGAAATCAGCAACCGACATGCTGAACTCATCCTCCAAGGTATTGAAGCATTCCTCCGGTGAAGTAGCTGAATCAACCAATAGCACTTCCTCTGCTGTCGAGCAATTGGGTAGCAGCATGACTTCCGTGTCTGAATCAGCCAGCCATGTGCTGGGCAATGTCAAACAAAGCCTGGAACAAACCGAACAAAGCAAAACACGCATCACCGTACTGGTCAGCGAAATTGGCAAGGTAGAAGATGCTGTGCAGCACATGTCCACCAGCGTGGGAGCATTCATCAATGCCACCCGAAAAATTACAACCATGACCGATGAAATCAAGCAAATTGCCGATCAAACCAATTTGCTGGCCTTGAATGCCGCCATTGAGGCTGCACGGGCTGGTGAACAAGGCCGTGGTTTTGCTGTAGTGGCCGATGAAGTACGCAAACTGGCCGAATCAAGCTCAAGCTCGGCAGTTAAGATTTCGGAAACAACAGCCGAATTAAATAGCCTTGCCAAGGTGGTTGAAGGCGCCGTGGGTGAGGGCTTGAATTCAATTACCAGTTCTCGTGGCTATGCTGACTTGGCCGTCAACGCGATTGTAGAAACCGAGCAGCAGGCGCAACGTTCACTGTCTGAGGTCAATACAATTACACACGGGGTGACCGAGCAAGCCAAAGCAACCAGCCAGGTCTCTAAAAACCTCGACAAAATACTTTCTCTCATGGACACCAGCGAACGTGCCATGAGCAAAAACATCGAAAGCACTCAATCCATTCTGCAAGTAGCCAATCAACTGGAACAAGCTGCAACCAAATTCAAACTTCAAAATTAAACTGGCTCGGTAGGCCATTTCACAGAAAGGAACCAAAGGGCTGCTTTGTTCACCTAGTCCGGATATGCTCCCCATCACTTTCCGTGACTTTGGCCAATGAACCCCAATCGCTCTGCCCACCGTGCCGTCAACCTGAACAATCAAAAACCAGCTGGATACCATGCGCCAAGCGATCCAACTGAATTGATAAGGTTCAAGGTCTCAGCTATTCGGACCGCAGCGAATATTCTGTGCTCAAGCCTTCCGGCCCATGTTTACTTCAATACAGAATTGCTGACCCAGGTTTTGACAGATCACCTCAGAAACAACCCCGAAGCAATCGATCCGTACAACACCAAAATAAAAATAAACAATACAAACGGCGAAATAGAGATACAACACTACGATCTGACCTTCAGCAGCGTTCAACCCACACCGTTTTCAAGTCAACAATGTGCATGGAGAATCCGCCCGGATGGGCAATTGTTCAAGTCAGTGCAATACGCAAACGGTGTGCGCGAAACAGGCATTTGGAAGGAAAACAAATTAAGCAATGCCAGCCAGGCTGCAAGAAGTCACATCATTTTCGGAAAGCGCAGTTGGCCAAATGGCATTCAGGAAATAGGTCAATTTGAATACCTTCCAAACATACGCCAGTGCGGTTTAATAAAAGGCAAGGTAAAAGATAGCCAGGGCGCGGTGGTACTTGAGGGCAGATGGTCTTTCAATCAGGCATCGGGTCAGATGGAACCCGACACCTCTTCCACCAAGATTTCGGAATACACGGTCAAATCCGCTTCTCTTTTAAATGCGATATTGATGCGTAATTTCAGATTACCTCAAGATGCTGTTGCGTACCTGGACGCCTGCAACCATGAACTGAAAAACGATTCAGGCCTTGCAAAACTTGCCTATGCAATTGCAAAAAAAGACTTCAACTGCTTGCCGAACACAAATCAGCTACAAGGTTCACTTGACAACACAGGGGGCAATACGCCCGATATAAAGCCCTACCTTGCGCGCACCATGCTGGAGAAACTGGCCACAGGAATGCCCCCGGTTTTATCGGTGGTTCGCGAAACGTTTGCAGACCGGTTAATTCAAAATACACTCACCCTTCTCAAAGCGCTCAATACATCAAACAACACAAACACCATCCAGACCAAAACACACCTAAGTCAAATCCAATTAGAGAAACTTCTCACCCTGCTCACAAGCGGGCTTGAATTGGCCAACGCTCGCCACCCTGCACCACTGCTCAATGAATTGGAGCAATTCACAAGCCACCTACGCGAAAAACGGGCCAGGATGCTTGACGTGATAGATACACCCGCGTCTTTCAGTAACATGCCAGCCGACGCACGTGACGATTTTGACGTAGCGATTACAGCGGTTCGACTTGACGGCTGGCTGCTTCAATTTGCCAGCGATGAATTGCGCAACGATCGGGATATTGTGGGTGCAGCAGTGCAAATGTATGGTGATGCACTTGCATTTGCAAGCCAGTCTTTGCATGAGGACCGGGAAATAATAAAGAAAGCGGTCACCAGCAATGGCAATTCACTGCGAATGGCACCCTTGGCACTTCGCGACGATCTTGAAATTGTATTGGCCGCAGTTCGGGGCCCTGCAGGCTTTGCGCTTAAACACGCCAGCCACGCCATGCGAAATAATCGCGAGGTAGTACTAACCGCGGTCAGAAGTCGCGGGCAGTCACTTGCATTTGCCAATATTCGCTTGCGAAATGATCATGAAATAGTCATGAACGCGGTTAGCCGATGGGGAACGGCACTGCGTGTTGCAAGCCCAGCGCTACAAAATGACAGGTACATTGTATTGGCCGCTGTAAAAAACAATGGACTGGCACTAAGGTACGCAAGCCCAACACTGCGCAACAACCGTGAAGTGGTGATGAAAGCCATTCAAAACAAGGGAAGTGCATTGCAATTTGCCAGCGATGCCCTGCGAAACGACCCAGAAATAATCATGGCAGCAATTCAGCGGTGGCCGCCCGCCCTGCGATATGCTGGTTCGCGGTTTCAAAATGTTCAGCGGTAACATTCTGTTAGTCCGCATTCAAGAAGGGCGTTGCTCAAGGTTACAATATGCCCCTTGATTGGGCTCGACTGAGCCTTGATTTAATTAGGAATTCTCATGACTCTCAAATGCGGCATCGTTGGCCTTCCCAACGTCGGTAAATCCACCCTGTTCAACGCGCTGACCAAAGCGGGCATTGCGGCAGAAAACTATCCCTTCTGCACAATTGAACCCAATGTGGGAATGGTTGAGGTACCAGATGCGCGTTTGCAGCAACTTGCCGAGATTGTGAAACCCGAGCGAATTTTGCCGGCCACTGTTGAATTTGTTGACATTGCAGGCTTGGTAGCAGGCGCCTCCAAAGGTGAAGGTTTGGGTAATCAGTTTTTGGCCCACATTCGCGAAACGGATGCAATCGTGAATGTGGTGCGCTGCTTTGAAGACGACAATGTAATTCACGTGAATGGCCGTGTTGACCCGCTTTCCGACATTGAAACCATTGAAACCGAATTGTGCCTGGCCGACATGGGTACTGTTGAAAAAGCCGTGCACCGCTATGCCAAACAGGCCCGTGCAAACGACAAAGAGGCTGCAAAAATTCTGGCCATTTTGCAGCGTTGTGAGGCGCAGCTCAACGAAGCCAAACCAGTGCGGGCGCTGGGACTGGATGCAGAAGAACTGTTTGCCATTAAAAGCTTCGGTTTGATCACTGCCAAACCTGCCATGTACGTGGCCAACGTGGCAGAAGACGGGTTCGAGAACAACCCATTCCTTGAACGCTTGCAAGAATACGCAGCCAAACAAAATGCGCCAGTGGTGGCCGTGTGCGCCGCCATTGAAGCGGAAATCGCCGACCTGGACGATACCGACAAAATGGAATTTCTGGCCGACATGGGCATGACCGAGCCTGGCCTGAACCGGGTAATTCGTGCAGGCTTCAAATTGCTGGGCCTGCAAACCTACTTCACCGCAGGCCCGAAAGAAGTGCGCGCCTGGACCATTAAAATTGGCGACACTGCGCCCAAAGCAGCTGGCGTTATTCACACCGATTTCGAGCGTGGTTTTATTCGCGCCCAAACCATTGCCTTTGAAGACTACATTCAATTCAAAGGCGAAAATGGCGCCAAGGAAGCCGGTAAGATGCGCGCTGAAGGCAAAGAATATGTAGTAAAGGACGGAGATGTCCTAAACTTCCTGTTCAACGTTTAACTGGCATGTGTTACGGTGTTGCTTTGCCTAAAGCGCGTTGACTGTTATCTATGCATAGAGCATTAACGGGTGTTGCAGCAATTTTGCTGTTGCTTTCGCTGATTTTTATCCTGGCGCATGGTGTTGTTATTCCACGCTTTTTTTGGGAACACCGCCTTGAAGCAATCCGGAATCAATACCCTGACCAAACATTTCAGGTCAAACGTGTTGTGCTTTCGCTTTCACTAAAGCCACAGCTCATTGTTTCTGAAATTAAAATAGACAACCCCACACGCAGGGAAAATACGCAGCTGGGCTTGATTCGTCTGGGTATGGATGCGGTTGAGTCATTCAAACAAGGTCGCCTGTTAATTGACTCAATCAGCTTGAAAGGCCTGATGGTTCAAGCCGAGAAAGAGGCAGATTGTAGCTACATTAACCTCGATTGCATGCCGGTGCTTCCGTTGGCGCTTACCGCGCGCGCGTGGCAAAGCACGCAAGTGGCCAACCCCGGTTTTCTTACACCTGAAATCGATTTGAAAACACTGGAGCTGGAGCAAGCGCAATTTATTGCGCGCAACACAGCGGCTCAGCAAGAAATTAGTGGCAAGCTGGAGCAATTTAAATTCCAGCTTGGTAACGCGCCCAAGAACAACCAGTTCAACTTGGGTTGGCAGGTGGCCGTCAAAACTCCACAAGCTAACAACCAGCTGTACATTGCCATGAACGCAAAAACCCAGGCTGGTGCAAAAAATGAAATTGTTTTAGAACAATTGAAAGTAGATGTAAGCGGCAAGTGGAACGGTTTTCCATGGACAGGTACAGCTGAACAAGATTTGCTGGCCATGCGCCTGGCTCAAGCCAAAAATGGCCAGGGTGCACCCTATTTGAAGCTGACAGGAGAAAACCTCCGCACCTACGTGCGTCGCGACGACCTGCCCGAAACACATCAAGCCGCTTTTTCCGCACAACAATTCACAGGCGGATTACCCGCCCAGGACTGGGTACTAAACAAGGCCGAATGGACTTACACCCATGAAAACGCGCAGGCGTGGACCTTCAATATGAATTACGCAGCGGCTGAACGCCTGCTTGAATTGAAGCCAGAAACAATTGAAGGCAGTGAAGGTATTCCAGCCGAGCCACAGCTTCGCGAAATTAACTGCGCGGTTGACACAAGCAATATTAGGAAAGACAAGCTGTACTGGGTCTGGCAAGAAGGCTGGTTCAGAACGCTTGTGCAACACCCGCAAGACAATTCAAGCCTGGTGTTGTGCCCACTACTTCAGCAACCCTCACTGGGTGCTGCAGGTTTGGGGGCAGCATTCGACAAGGCTGCTGTATCGCCCGAGGGTGAACCTGCTGGCACATAAGGTGTTTTGTCGGGGTGCAGTTTAAAAAATTTGCCCAGCAATTGCTGCTGGGTATCCGGGTGGGCCGGGTCTTTGGGAATACACTCGACCGGGCACACCACCACGCATTGCGGCTCGTCGAAATGCCCAACACACTCGGTGCACTTGCCTGGGTCTATTTCATAAATTTCTTCGCCCATGCTTATTGCGCCGTTCGGGCACTCAGGCTCACAAACATCGCAGTTAATGCATTCATCGGTGATGATTAAAGCCATACGCTCACTTTACTTGTTGATCACCTGCGGCGGGGTCAGGCCCAGCTTCTGGTTCAACCAATGCTCAACTGAGGGAAATACAAACTTGCTGACATCGCCACCCAGGGAAGCAATTTCTCGCACAATCGTGCCAGAAATAAACTGGTACTGGTCCGAAGGCGTTAGGAACATGGTTTCCACATCAGGCAGCAAATAGCGGTTCATGCCCGCCATTTGAAACTCGTATTCAAAGTCGCTCACAGCGCGCAAGCCGCGAATAATTACATTGGCGTTGTTCTCACGCACAAAGTCTTTCAACAAACCCTTAAAGCCCTTCACTTCAACATTCGGGTAGTGGCTAAGCACCTCACGTGCAATTCGTACACGTTCATCCATCGTGAAAAAGGGCTTCTTGTTGGGGCTATCGGCCACGCCCACCACCAACTTGTCAAAAATTTTAGCGCCGCGGCGTACCAAATCTTCGTGGCCACGGGTTAACGGGTCAAATGTTCCGGGATATACAGCAATGCGCATCGCTGATCTCCATATCAAGGGGTTTTATTGGCATGTTACTGCTCTATCCCCGCTTTGTATCACACAGCAGGCAGGGCAAACAAATGCGCGTGCACTTGGCCCGCTTTTAAATGCCGCAAAGCATCAATTTCTTGCACATTCAACGCCTTGCACAGCTCAGCTTCGTCAGCCAACAGGTTTTCATGCCATTCGGCGTATACCAACCCACCGGGTTTCAGCACAGCCTTGATAAAAGGCAGGGTGGCTTGCATCAAATCGCTTCGGAACGGCGGGTCAAGCGCTACCAAATCGAATTGCTTACCCGCACCGGCCAGGCGTTTCAGGCAGGCCAGTACATCGCCGGCGTCAATTTGAATGGAAGGCGGTTTGCCCTCCTCGGCTGGCCACTTTGAAATCAGATAGGCTTTGTTTTCCTGCAACTGGGCAACCACCTGCCGGTGCTGCTCTACCAGCACCACACTGCTTGCCCCGCGCGATGCGGCCTCAAAACCCAAAGCACCCGTGCCCGCGTACAAATCGAGCACCTGCATGCCTGTGCAATCCTGGCCCAACCAGTTGAACACGGTTTCACGCACACGGTCAGGCGTGGGCCTTAGGCCCTCAACGGCAGCAATTGGCAGCATGTGCCTGCGCCAAACGCCACCAATAATTCTTACTTTACTCAACTTATTTATTCAACCTTTCCACCCACCACCACGGTCACCAGCTTGTCGGCATTTACATGCCGGGCAAAGGCTTCGCGGGCACTTTGCACGGTCACCTTGTTAATCTCAGTGGTCCAGTTGTCCAGGTAATTCAATGGCAAACCGTGCAAACCCATCATTGAAATATTACCCAGCAGCTTGCCATTGCTGTCTATGCGCAGGGGGAAACCATTGATCAGGTTTTGTTTGGCTGCGCCAAGCTCGGCTTGGGTTGGGCCTTTCTCGATGAAATCAAGAATGGTTTTTCGCATAATTTGTACTGCTTGCGCGGTACTTTCTTTTTTGGTTTGCACGCCAGCCTGGAAAGGGCCTGCATCGCCTGCTGGCATGAAGTAAGAATAGGCACTGTAGGCCAGCCCGCGCTTTTCGCGAATTTCATCCATCAAACGCGACACAAAACCGCCGCCACCTAGAATATGGTTGGCCACCAACAGGTCGAAATAATCAGGCGCACCACGGCGCATGGCGGGCAAGCCCATCAAAATATGGCTTTGCGCGGCTGGGTGGTCAATTTGAATGGTCTGGCCTTTCATGGCCGCTTGCAGTTCTTTGTAGTCCATGCCACCCAAAGGGTTGAATGCGGGGTTACCTTCCAATTCACCTTTGGGCAACCCTGCAGTCAATTCATTGGCCAATTGCTCAGCCTGTGCGCGGGTAATGTTGCCAACCATTGACACCACAGCCTTGTTGCCCAAGTAACGGGCTTTATAAAACTGCTCCACATCAAGCAAGGTAATGGCGTTGAGGCTTTCCTCGGTGGTGTGGGTGCCGTAGGGGTGGTTCGGGTAAAGCGCTGTGGCAAATGCGCGCTCGGCCAAGGTATCGGGCTTGGTAAGCGATTCTTTCAAACCCGCCACGCTGCGGGCCATTTCCCGGGCCAGAATATCGCCATTGAACACGGGCTTTTGCACAACGGTTTTCATGAGTGCAATCGATTTTGAAAACTCAGGCTCAGAGGTTAGGGTACGCAACTGCACGCCAGCGGAATCGCTACTGGCACCGCCGGAAAACTGTGCGCCTGTGTCTGCAAACCCATCGGCAATGTCATTCTCAGAAAGACCCTCAGCACCGCGACCTATCATGTCGCCCGTGGCGCTGGCCAGGCCTTCTTTGCCCTTGGGGTCAGCGCGGCTTCCAGCAGGAAAATCTATGCGCACGTCCAACATGGGCAGCGCTTCAGCACGCATGAACATTACTTTGGCGCCACTGGCTGCTGTCCAGCTTTCAATCGGCAATGCAGCATAGGCCGGTGCTGCAAACACAGCCGCTGCGGTGGCACCTGCGGCAAACAGGCCGCGAATGAATACTTTGTTTTTGCTACTTAACATGATTCTTATTTCCTGCTCATTAGCTCAGTATTGGCTTGTTAGTGGCTCAGTCCCTTGGGCGGCGCGGCTTTCTTGTTGGGGTCAATTGGCAATGGGAACAAGGTACCCACAGTGAGCTGATCCTGATCGAAAAACTTTTGGGCGGCGGTTTGCACTTCTTGCGCGGTCACGGTTTTAATCTGCTCAATCATCCGGTCAATGTCGCCCACCTCAAAACCAATGGTCACGTTCTGGCCAATTTCAACAGCTTGCCCGTACAAGGAATCACGCTTATACACCTGGCTGGCAATCAACTGCGCTTTCACGCGAGCCAATTCAGCATCACTTACACCCTCATCGGCCACCTTTTTCACCTGCATCAACAGCGCCTTTTCCAGGGCGTCCACGGGTTGCCCGGGTGCAGGGGCACCATCCAGGTAAAACAGCGAAGGGCCACGGCCTGTCATGTCATAACTGGCGCCCACTTGCAGGGCCACTTTCTGGTTTTGCACCAACTCACGGTTCAGGCGGGCACCGGAATAACCGTCCAGCACAGCACTGAGCACTGCCAGTGAATAGGCATCGCGGTCTTTCATCACATCAACCAGCTTGGGCACCTTGAACCCCATAATCAAATACGGGTTTTCGGCTGGCGCCTTCACCTGCACACGGCGAATGCCTTCCTGCTTCGGTTCTTCTTGTGGTTTGCGCTCTTCCAGTTTTTTGGGTTTCACCTTGCCGTAGGTTTTCTCGGCCATGGCTTTCACTTGCACAGGCTGAACATCACCCACCACCACCAGCACCGCATTTTGTGGGGTATACCAAGTGTCGTACCACTTGCGGGCGTCTTTGTAGGTCATGGCTTCAAGGTCACTCATCCAGCCAATTACTGGCGCACGCGTGGGGTTGGCCATAAATGCCGTGGCCATAAAAGCCTCGTACAGCTTGCCGGTGGCCTGGTCGTCAGTGCGCCAACGGCGCTCCTCCATCACCACCTTGATTTCTTTTTCAAACTCGCTTTTGCTCAGCACCAGGTTGGCCATGCGGTCGGCCTCAAGGGCCATCACCTTGCTCAGGTCTTTGGCCTGAAGCTGCTGAAAATACGCAGTGTAATCGCGGCTGGTAAACGCATTGTCTCGCCCACCCAAGGCGGCCACGGTTTCAGAAAACTCGCCCACCTTCAGGTTTTTGGTTTGCTTGAACATCATGTGTTCAAGCACGTGGGCTACACCCGTGGTGCCATTGTATTCATCAATTGAACCCGCCTTGTACCACACCATGTGCGCCACGGTGGGCGATCGGTGGTCTTCCTTCACCACCACGCGCAAGCCATTGTTCAATTTGTATTCAGTAATGTCGCCATCGGCCGCATGGGCCAGTGGCAAATGGGTACTTGCCAGCAGCAAAAAACCCGCTGCCATTGTTGCGCAAGCCCGATTCAGTCGAAAACCAGTTTTTATCATTCAAGACACCTTTCACATCAAACGTGCGTTTTAAGCTCAATGGTAGAATAAGTTCTTCAACATCTCGCTGTGTGACAGTCGTTCACACCGCTTAGTTTCCACAATTGGAGTTTTTACATGCAGATTCCTGGGCAGAGACAGGACTGGCTGGGCCGCTTGAAATCCGGGTTAACCAAAACCCGTTCCGGCCTTACCTCCATGTTCACCGGCGAAAAGGTTGATGAAGCCTTTTTCGAAGAAATGGAAGAACGCCTGCTGCTGGCCGATTGCGGCTTGCCCGCCACGGAACTGCTGATGCAGAAAGTGCGCGACACGGTTTATCAAAAAGGCCTTACGAAACCTGAACAGGTGCGCCTGGTGCTTCGCGATGCAGTGTTTGACCTGCTTCGCCCCCTTGAAACCAGCATGGGCGTAGACCGCGCCCGCCCCTTGGTCATGATGGTGGTGGGTGTGAACGGTGCCGGCAAAACCACCAGCATAGGTAAACTGGCCAATCACTACGCCGAAATAGGATATTCCGTGTTATTGGCAGCAGGCGACACCTTTCGTGCAGCCGCCCGCGAGCAGCTTGATGTATGGGCCAACCGCAGCAGCGTGGACATTATTTCGGCGCAAGGTGCCGATCCCGCCGCCGTGGCTTTCGATTCCGTGCAGGCCGGCGTTTCGCGCAACAGCCACATTGTGATAGTAGACACTGCAGGCCGCCTTCCCACCCAAATTCACCTCATGGAAGAACTGAAAAAGGTAAAAAAGGTGCTGGGCAAAGCCAAAATGGATGCGCCCCATGAAATTGTACTGGTGGTCGATGCCACCAACGGCCAAAACGCCCTGCAACAAATCAAGGCATTCAACGATGCGCTTACACTCACAGCGCTGGTGGTCACCAAACTGGACGGCACCGCCAAAGGCGGAATTCTGGCAGCCATGAGCATGAGCACCCGCGTACCCGTGGCCTTCATCGGTGTTGGCGAAAAGCTGGGCGACCTGCGCCCCTTCAGCCCCCGTGAATTTGCCAATGCACTGGTGGGCATTGATACTGACGGAAACCAAACCGCATGATCCAGTTCAAAAACGTCACCTTGAAGTACGGTACCCACGCCGCCTTGAAGGGCGTGAACTTCCAGTTACCCAAGGGTTCATTCACCCTGCTGGAAGGCCACTCCGGTGCGGGCAAAAGCTCAATTCTCCGTTTGTTGGCAACATTCGAACAACCAAGCAGCGGCGATATCCTGGTGGGCAAAAGCTCGATTGCACGCCTTAACAGGCGCGAACGTGCCCACTACCGCCGCAATGTAGGCTACACCGGCATGGATGTTGAATTGCTGCACAACCGCAACTGCTTCGACAATGTGGCACTGCCCCTTCGCGTGGTGGGTTTAAGCGACAGCGATATTCAAAGCCGTGTGAAAGCCGCACTGGCTCGCGTGGGGCTAAGCCACACCGATCGCATGCTACCCAGTGAATTGTCGGGTGGCCAACAGCTGCGTTTGCAAATTGCACGCGCGGTGGTTAACCGCCCCGCCCTGGTGCTGGCCGATGAGCCCACAGCCCAGCTTGATGATGAATCGGCTGCACGCGTGGTCAGCCTGCTGGAAGAATTCAACCGGGCCGGTGTAACAGTTATTGTTGCCACCCACGAGGCGCACCGCTTTAACCGTATTACCCATCGCCTGAAACTGGGCGAAGGTGCAGTACTGCCCGCACCGGCTGATTTGTCGCACAATGGCGGCCGCGAAGCTGGCGTACAAACTTTTTCCAAAGACTTTCTGACCAAGGCCTACGGGGCTTGATTCAACTCCAAGAGACAACACATGCGTTGGTTACGTTTGCAGTGGTTTTCAATTTCTGCTGGTTTGAAACTGTGGCTTGATGAACCACTTGGCCACCTGTTCAACGCCTTGGTTTTGGCAATTGCGCTGGCCATGCCCTGGACCATTGCACAAGGCCTAAGCGCCATCGTGCCCAGCATGGACCGCTGGGTGGGTGATCCGGAAATCAGCCTGTACTTCAAGCCCGAGGCTACACTCGATTCCGTTAAAAGCGCAGCCGCGCAATTGAAACGCGACTTCGACCTCGACAGCGTAAGCATCGTAACGCCCGAACAAGCCATGGAACGTTTGCGCACGCAAAGCCAAACGCCCGATTTGGCACAAGCCTTGCCAGAAAACCCGCTGCCCTACACTGTTGTTGTGGTGCTGGAAGTGGATGCAACAACCAATACAAAAGCAATCGAGGCGAAAATTGCACAGTGGCATAACTTCACCGGCGTTGAGCATGTGCAATACGACGCACAGTGGGTGCGCCGCCTTCAATCAGTATTAAACGGCACGCAAATCATTGCCATGGCCCTGGCTGTTTTAATTGCCGGCATGGTGTTGGTAGTTACATTCAACACAGTGCGTTTGCAGCTGATTCGCAACCAGGCAGAAGTGCATGTACTGAAATCGCTGGGTGCTACCGACACCGAAGTGGGCCGCCCAACCTTGTGGTGGTCAGTCAGCCTGGCGCTGGTGGCTTTCGGTTTGGCCTATGCAGTGGTCAGTGGTGCAATGGGGTTGGCCGACGATGCCGCAGGGCAATTCATTCGTGAATTTGATCGCGACTTCCGTTTCGAGAAACCCAGCGGTATTACAGCACTGGGGCTTATCTTGGTATGGGTAGTGCTGGTAATGCTGGGTGCGTGGGCTTCAGTGAAAAGCACCGTGCTGCGCATTCACTAATACAGCCTGAATCATAACAATTGTTAAAAGGGACTCCCGGAGTTCCAACGCCACCATTTAAGGGGTATTTCACGCACACGAAAAAAAACGACAATCAGTGGTGATGAAATGTCGGAGAATGAACGTGATGATGTCGTTGAACCGCCTGATTGGCAATCTTAAAATATCTTCCAAACTTTTACTCGTTATCCTACCCTTGGCAATAGCTTTGGTGGCTTTGTTCACAATATTCATAAATAAACAGTCTGGATTGATCCGCACCACTGAACAGGAATTGCAGGGCGCTGAACAATATCCGCAGCTGCTTCAACTGATGGAAAGCATCCAGAAACACCGGGGCCTTTCACAAATCGTGCTGAAAGGTGATCCCAGCGCGCAACCCAAACTGGCTACAGAAAAGGCTGTGATAGACGACCTGCTGGCCCGCTTGGACAAACAATTGCCTGCCGATTGGGTACAAAGCCCAGCCACTTTGCGCCAGATAGAACAATCCTGGGGCGCCTTGAAAAACCAGGCTGCAAGCAGCTCAGCAACGCAAAGCTTTACACAACATACAGCACTGGTGGAACGGACCATTCAACTGATTCGGGATGTTGCAGACGACAGCACAATGACCTTTGACCCGGAAGTGGCTACTTATTACCTGATCAGTGCCGCGAACTTTGAACTTCCGTACCTGCATGAAAATGTCGCACTGCTGCGCGGAAAATTGTCAGGCTATGCTGCCAAAGGGGAGGCCGACCCAAGTACTATTGCCAAAGCCAGACAAGCCTTGTCGTCGGTCAACCAATACACCAACAACCTGGCACAGTCTTATCAAAAAGTTGAAACCGCCGGCATGAAGCTTGACGACAAAGTTGGCGAGCACGTACAAAAATTCAAACAGGACGTATTGGCTTTGGCCACCTTATTGAACACGCTTGAAGTCAACCCAACCGCACTGAAAGGCCCGGAAGTGTTTCAACAGGTTACCAAGTCGCTGGACGATCTTTCACAACTGGCGAACCTGTCAGTCGTTCAATTGAAAAAAGCATTTGATTTGAGAATCGAGAGAGAATCCCGAAGTGTTCAGCTTTACATTGTGCTGGCACTCATGTTTGCACTACCGCTGCTGGCGATCACGATTGCCTCTGTACGCAAAGTATCAATGGATACCAAGGTTTTACTCGACCAGGCCAAACATTTGGCGGCCTCTGATCTTCGCCAATTTGAAATACTTGATTCACGCGATGAAATGGGCATCATTTCCAAATCGATCGAAAATATCCGTCTGGCGCAAAATCGATCTGTCATGGAAATACAAAAACTCTCAGAAGGTTTGTACAAAGCGACCGCCAACGTCGACAAAGCCAGCCAGCAAATTGCCAGCAGTGCTAGTGAGCAATCGGATGCATCGTCCTCCGTGGCTAGCGCCGTAGAAGAACTGAGCGTTTCTGTGGGGCAAGTGAGCGAACAATGCGGCATTGCCAACCAACTGGCCACACAAACTGGCGACGCGGGTAAAGAGGGACTGAACCTCGTCAAAAATTCACGCTCAACCATGGAAGAAATCGGTAAATCATCGCTGGAATTGACAGAAACCATGAAAGCTTTGGGGGAACGGTCAGAAAATATTTCCTCAATCATTCAAACCATTGAGGAAATTGCAAGCCAAACCAACCTGCTTGCCTTGAATGCAGCCATTGAAGCTGCACGCGCCGGTGAGCAAGGCCGTGGATTTGCAGTAGTTGCAGATGAAGTACGCAAACTTTCCGAACGCACAGCAAACTCCACCAAAGATATTTCTGAACTGGTATCTGCCATTCAACACGACACTCGCCTCGCGATCCAGGATGTCAATGGATGGACAGAAAAAATATCGAGCGGCGTGAAGTTGACCGTCAGCATGGAAAACCAGATGGTTCAAATCAACCACAACAGTGGATCCACCGAAGAATCGGTGAAAGAGATTAACCAAGCCCTTCGCGAACAAAATGAAACATCACAAATGATCGCGAAGCAAGTAGAAAACATTGCCCAGATGACTGAAAACACTTTGGCAGTTGCCGAGTCCATGCGAAGCGTAGCCAATGAGGTGAATGCCTCATCGGAGCAACTGAAAAAGTTTGTTCAAACCTACAAAGTCAGCTGACCTCAGAAATTCAAAATAAAATTGCGCACACCTTTCGTCCACTCTGGTGGGTTTACGCGAAAGGTGTCCATCAACTTCTTGTTGTTCAACACCGAATAAGCCGGGCGTTGCGCTGCAAAATTCATGTCCGAAGTTTTCGCGCGTTCAATCGTTGGCATGCGTTGAACAATGCCCTGTTTGTGAGCATGTTCAATAGCCAGGCAGGCATAGTCAAACCAGGTGGTTACACCAGCTGCACTGGCATGAAAAATTTCACCGCTCGGCAATTCCGATGGAAAGTCGGGCAAAAAAGTAGGTGCCAGTTTGCCCATGGTTTTGTAGCGGTGCATGGCCACCACCCCAGCCACATTCAGGCCAAGTTCGGCTAACCAGTTTGCCGGTGTTGGGGCGCCGGTTTGGTCATCAACCACTTTCAGTGTGTCACGTTCTTGGGCCAGCTTGATCATGGTTCTGCAAAAGTTACCGCCACGTTGCCCATAAACCCAACTGGTGCGAAACACCACCCAATCGCCACCCACTTCCCTCAGGTATTTTTCGCCTTCCAGTTTGGACTTGCCATAAACGCTTAAGGGGTTGGTGGAATCGCTTTCCAGGTAAGGTTGAGTGGCCTTTCCATCGAACACGTAATCGGTGCTGTAATGCACCAGCACCACACCCTGCTTTTTGCATTGCTCGGCCAGCACACCCACTGCTTTTGCATTCACAGCGTGTGCCAATTCTCTTTCAGTTTCCGCCTTCTCCACATTGGTGTATGCAGCCGCGTTAATTACCACATCCGGGCGAACATCTTTCAGTGCGTTGATGATTGTGTCGGGCTTGGCGAGATCGACTTTGTCGCGACCGTAGCTTACACACGCGTCCATGGTTTCCATCAAAGCGGGTTTGGCATGTTGACCAATGGTGTGGCCCAACTGGCCATGTGCGCCAAGCACAAGTACGCGAATTCCCAAAACGAATGTCTCCTGAAAACTGACGCATTAGTTTAACTGAAAGCGTGAGTCAGTTCAGGCGCTGCCTTTGCATGCGATCGTAAAGCGCCCGGGATGAATCAAGCCTGCCCTGCAACTGTTGCACGCGCTGATCTCGGTAAAGCCTTACTTGTTCAACGGCTTGCTCAACTGGCCTGCCAGTTAGTGCCGCAGCCACCACCGAAGGGCTAGCCCATGCCGGGCGAATACTGTTCTGCATTTTGGCAGCCGCCAGGCGCGAGCGCTCACCTGCAAAGCCAACGTTACCGAGCTTCGCAACACCCAGCAATCGGGAAAAACGATTCAATTCCTCTTCGGGCAAAATGCCATCTGTTTGATTGTTCTGTATTGCTGCCTCATGGCGGTCGAGGAAGTATTGCATCAAGGTAACGCTGGCAGACTTGCTTTGCCTGCGAATCTCTGGCAACAAGGCACTCAAGGCGGTTTTGAATTCTATTGAATTCAGTACCTGGTTAATTGCTTGCCTGGATTCCTCTTCACCAAGATTAAACCTGCCAAAGCTGGAAAACTGCTTTATAAAATCAACTACAAGCCTGGCTTTTTGGTGGCTGGCAAGCCCAATCGCATCTCTGTTCAAAGCACCTAATACCTGCTTCCATACATCAATCGATTCCAGTGCCCGGCGCTTTATGTCGGGCTGTTCCTCAGGCTGCAACACAAAATTTTCGATTGCAGCGGGGGTTAAGCGCACCACTGCTTCACGAATACTGGCCAAAGGGTGGGTTTTACTTGCGCCTATTGAGCCCCGACCCGCCCCAAAAATCACAGTGTGGCCAAGTATCGGGATCACCAACTTTTTCCAGTGTGCCGCGCTCAGGCTGCGCGTTGCATCGCTGAATTGACCTATTGCATCACCTGCCCACAAAGCTTTCACAAATGGCATTTTTAAGTGCCCATCATCAACCTGGCTTAACAGGTAGCGCTTCATTAATTTGTACGCACGGGTTTGCGGGTCCTGATTGCGCGCCAAGCCGCCGGCAGCAATTTCCTGCAAACTTGAAAACAACCTCGCAGCCCTAAACTTGCCCATTGTTTGTACCACAGTCAACATCACCTTCAAGGCCTGCTCTGCTTGTGAGCTATCGTCGTCATTCAACATGCGCCGTTCAATTGAATCGAGCAGTTGGCAAATAATCTGATTGAGAGCAGGGCTTGTCTCGCGCCCGGCAAGGTTTTCCAGCGCAGGGCACACAACCTTCACGTAATGCGATGAATTCGTCCACTCGGAAAGGTAAGCAATAAAGTCAGTCATTCCCTGAAAATCGCCAGATACCCGCATACACCGTTGAACTGCAGAATCGAAAAGCTCCTGCATTTCAGTTTGAATGGGACCATCGGGCAGGGTGTTGCCCAGGGAATACAAAAAAACATCTTTGGCAGCTTCTACAACGCCAAAACGCGCTGCATGCACTCGTGAACTTCTATGTTCCCAGCTGTCCAGTACTTCGAGATCGATATAACCCACCCGAGCGCATTGAACTACAATCTCATCCTTCAACTTGGCCAGTGAGTTGCCGTTCACCCCTTGAAGAACTGCCCTCAAATACAAGCCCATTGCATCGACAAACAACGTTGGCATTTCAGACTGATTTACCCTTTCCACGCGAGAGCTTTTTGAAAGCCTGGGAAGAATTAAATGAGCGAACAAATCCCGTGTAAAAGTGGGTGAGTTAATCAGGGAATGTACATCAATTAAATTGCATTCCAGAAACAGACTTAGATTGCCACCCACATAGTCCAGGTAAACAGGCAAGCGATTGCGAAGCTGTGCAATCACTTCCTTGTTGCGCGCTGTAGGGATGAAATCTTCATCCCGTGAAAGCGAGAGGTTTCGGGCTTCGAAGCCAAGGACATTTTTCTGCGCGGCTGTGAATATGCCCCTGGTTAAGCCAGTCGCACAATCGGGGTTCGCCAACACCAAAGCCATTTTTGAAACCGGGTCGATGTAATCTCGCAACCTTGAAAACAGGTTGGAATAAATTTGATCACGGTTGATTCGGGCAGGTAAAAAGGTGTCTTCGTCGGGGTCACCAAAATAAGCTCTGGTCTGATGAAATTCACTGTGCTCAATATTGCCGCCCAAAGCCTTTTCTTCGGAAGAATCGGGCAAATAAGGATGAAACAAACCAATTACGCTGGCCTTGTCTTCACTCACATTCTTCAAAAAACTGTAAATATCATCGGTCTTGCCATCGTATACGGCTTTCTCTAGCAGGGTAATCAAAGGCTCAATTTCGTTGTGAATAAGGTCATTGATTTCCTGAATCAAAAATGCCCTGTAGTCCTGAAAGTGTCTTGCCAAAAAACCTGGCCGGTTGGCATTCCAGCGTCGGTGTATCTGGTTTCCTTGGTGAAGGTGCGGTGAACGCTGCTCCACCTTGGCAAACAGCTTGTCGATTGCGCCCAGGTTCAGTTGCTTTGGCAAACTTTGTACAGCTGACAAATTGCGGGTCACAATCATGATTCGCTCGTAAGTACCATCCAGGCAATTCAACTCAGAGTTGGGCAAAGCCAGAATTGACTCCAGCGCAGCTTTTTGGGTGGCCTTGTTTTTGATATCGGTTGTAATGCCCAAAAACCGGTTAAACACCACCAACAATTCGGCAGACCGGGATGCATTAACAACCTTTTCCACCATGTATTCGCGAAACCGCCCACCGGGCTGTATGCAGGCCTTGGCGGTGTCAGACAACACATCAGCATGGTTCTCCAGCAGCAAATCAAAAATTCGATTAACCGCCCTGTCACCGCTCAGGCTTTGTAATTCGTCCTGCGGCAAATATTCTTTAATCGCCTCATTCGAGTCGGAAGCCGCCGCACAAAAAACATCAAGGTCGGGCTTGATCAAGTTCTTCGTCAGCAAGGGGCGGCGAGCCGAAGGCGGCAAGCTGAAACTCCGCACAGAGTCAGTGGACGCTACAGAGGAAATTTGGGACAAGCCGGACAAGCGGGACAAGGCCGAGTGAAACGAGTCAACTGAGTTAACCAACACAACCCCCAAAGGCAAAACAAGGCGAATCGAAACAAAAATTTCGACTTAGTAACCTTTCAGGCTTGCTCAGTTTCAAATTAACTTTTAGCGTTAAGAAGTAACCTCACTCACCCACGCCTGGTTTGCCAGGTACCACTGCACGGTTTTACGAATTCCGGTTTCAAATGTTTCAGCCGGCTTCCAACCAAGCTCACGTTCAATTTTTCGTGCATCAATTGCATACCGGCGGTCGTGGCCTGGGCGATCGGTTACAAATGCAATTTGTGTGGAATATGAAAGGCCATCGGCGCGCGGCTGCAATTCATCCAGCAAACGGCAAATCAACTTCACCACATCCAGGTTGGCTTTCTCGTTCCAGCCACCAATGTTGTAAGTTTCGCCCAATACGCCACGCTCCAGCACGGTGCGTATGCCACGGGTGTGGTCTTCAACAAAAAGCCAGTCGCGAATTTGCTGGCCGTCTCCGTACACGGGCAGTTGCTTTCCGTTCAGCGCATTCATGATGCACAAAGGAATCAATTTTTCCGGGAAGTGGTAAGGCCCGTAGTTGTTACTGCAATTGGTGGTTAATACAGGCAGGCCATAAGTGTGGTGCCATGCACGCACCAAGTGGTCGCTGGCAGCCTTGCTGGCTGAATAAGGGCTGTTGGGCTTGTACCGATTGGTTTCAGAAAAAGGTGCATCGTCTGGGGCCAATGTGCCATACACCTCGTCGGTACTCACATGCAAAAAGCGGAACGCAGCTTTGGCCTCGCCTTCAAGGCTATTCCAGTATTCCCTTGCACATTCCAGCAAACGGTAAGTGCCCACCACATTCGTTTCAATAAAGGCGCCGGGGCCAAGAATAGAACGATCCACATGGCTTTCCGCTGCGAAGTTCAACACAGCGCGCGGTTTGTGTTTCTCGAAAATGGCGCGCACAGCATTCACATCGCCAATGGAAGCATGCACAAAAGTGTGTTCAGGCCGGTTAAGTGCGCTGCTCAGGGTGCTGAGGTGGCCAGCGTAAGTTAAAGCATCCAGGCTAGCCACCGGCTCGGTGCTGTGTTCAAAGTGTTGCCGCACATAACACGAACCAATAAAACCTGCGGAACCAGTAACAAGTAAAGTCATGATCGGTTGGTAATTTACTTAGAATAAAACCTGAAATAAAAAAACACACAATAAGTCACAATAATAATTGTGCAAATCAGGGCGCTATTTCAATTAGCACAGGCATCAGCCAACTTTTTAATTTATTGGGGACAGAACATGAGCATTAATGTAAAACTCATCACGCGCATGGGCTTGATTGCTGTGGCGTGCTCACTGGCAGCAGCTTGCGTCGCTGTAGTGCCCACCAACAACAGCAGCAGCAAAGGCAGTAACACCACTGCCTCAATGTGCAATATTGAGGGCAAACAAAAACAGGATTTATCCGACGGCACCACCAAAGCCAACATTACCCAGTCTTGCGAAGAAACCGTGATTTATATAGAAAACCAACACAAACAGCATCCCAAGCGTTGCCGTGTAGTGATTGGCGAACAATTAACCGAGCTTTACATCATGCCCGGCGAAAACCGCACACTGACACAAACTGGCACAGTGGCGCGCAACACGGTGCAAGTAAGTTGTATCAACGACTGGAACCGCACCAAGTAAAACCCGGTTAGCCCTGTGGTTAACCATGGTTAACTATGGTTAAAAGTGATCTTTTACATTTCATGCTGATTTAACATCCCATTGTGGTTACGTTGGTGAAATGGAAAATCAGCATGAAAACAGTTTTATTACTTGATGACGCGCGCTCCATTCGCAGCGTTTATTCGGAAGTAATCCGCCAAGCCGGGTTTGAGGCCGTCACAGCATCCAGTGCCGAGGAAGGCTTGCAATATATAGTTGACCACGGCACCCCCGATCTCATCATTACCGACATCAACATGCCCGGCATGAGCGGCATGGAATTCTGCAAACGGGTTCGGCACGTGGCCATCCAAACGCCCCTTCTTGTCATGAGCGTACTGTCAGACAAGGGTTTGGTCGCTGAAGCAAGAAACCTTGGCGTTCAAGGTTGGATGCTCAAGCCCGTCGAACCTGAATATTTTCTGAATAAACTGAAATCAGTTCTAGGTGAATCACAGGCCTTGCCCAGTTGATAGCACACCAAATACAACAAAAAATTCACCCAAAAAACACAGTTGCCCCAAAAAAGTGCAACCATCATGCCCCCTTTTGGGATTAACTCGAATTGAGGGAGGGTTTTCCCCCTGCTCCCGAGATTTAGGCGCGTGCAGTTGACGCAGACTAATTTGACCGCCTAAATGTTACAAGGAGTAATGCATGTGGCCCTTTAACAATTCCAGCCAAAATCAAATTCTCGACCAAACCATTGATGCTGTGATCAGTATTGATGAAAACAACCTGGTGACCTACTACAACGCCGCAGCCGAAAAATTATGGGGCTATAGCCGCGACGAAGTATTGGGCCAAAACGTGAAAATGCTGGTGCCAAGGGCCATTCAAGGCAATCACGACGATTACGTTAACCGCAATCGCAGCACGGGCCAGGATCGAATTGTAGGCACCTTTCGAGAGGTTGAACTTGAACGCAAGAACGGCGAAAAAGTTTGGGCCTCACTGAGCTTGTCTCGCGTTAAAACCGGAAAAAAAATTTGCTACACGGCTTTTGTGCGCGACATTTCTGCCGAGCGCAATGCACGCGAACAAATCAACCAAACACTGGAACAAACCATTGATGCAGTGGTGACAATCGACGGCAAGAACAACGTTACGTTTTTTAACAAAGCAGCCGAACGGCTTTGGGGTTATGACCGCGAAGAAGTACTCGGCAAAAACGTAAAAATGCTGGTGCCCATGGCCATTCAAAGCAACCACGACAACCTGGTGAATGCCAACCGCACCACAGGTGTGGACAAAATTGTGGGCACCAGCCGGGAAGTTCGCATAGAGCGCAAGGATGGCCAAGTGGTATGGGGTGGTTTGTCACTTTCCAAATTGCGGGTAGGCGATCAAATCATGTACACCGCTTTCGTGAAAGACGTGACCAAAGAAGTTGAACAGCGCGAGCAATTCAGGCTACTCTCACTGGTGGCCAATGAAACCGACAACTCGGTGGTAATTACCAATGCAGAAGGCCTGATTGAATACGTTAACCCCGGCTTCATCAGGCTGACAGGCTACAGCCTGAAGGAAGTGCAAGGCAAAAAGCCAGGCCACGTATTGCAAGGCAAGGAAACCTCGAAAGAAACAGTTCAAAAAATTCGCGAGAAAATTCAGTCACGCGAAGCCTTTTACGATGAAATTTTGAACTACGATCGGCACGGCAACCCCTACTGGATTTCACTTGCCATCAACCCCGTATTTGACGACAAAGGCGTTCTACGCCAATTCATTTCAATTCAAGCCAACATCACTGAAACAAAAAACAGGTCTGTTGAATTTGATATCCGATTGAACGCAATACAGCGGTCTAACCTTGTGCTGGAATGGAATGCGCAAGGCGATATTGAAATGGCGAACCTGCTTTTTAGAAACCTGCTGGGTGCTAAAACGCCCGACGACATCAAGCGCGCAGAAAATAAACTGAACCAAGTAGTCAACGGCACCGAACTGGGCAAGCTGCAAAAAGGCGAAGCGGTGTCCACTGAACTTCGCTTCCAGAACAACAACGGGCAAGCCGTTTACGTTGCAGCCACACTTACCCCCATTCAAGGCTTTGATGGCAACATCAAACGCATTGTGATGTACGGCACTGACATCACCGCCCGACGCCGCACGATTGAAGAAACAAACCAGGCCATGCAAGATGTGGTTCAAGTGAGCGATCAAATTGGATCGATTGTTGGCACCATCAACGGTATCGCCTCACAAACCAACCTGCTGGCCCTGAATGCCGCCATTGAAGCAGCAAGGGCTGGCGAAGCTGGCCGCGGTTTTGCGGTGGTTGCAGATGAAGTGCGAGGCCTTGCCCAGCGCAGCGCCTCTGCTGCTTACGAAATTTCCAACCTGGTGGGCGAAACCAAACACAAGGTGGAAGGCCTTGCTAAATCGCTGGGTGAACTGGACGCAAGGCAGGCTGAAAACAATTAAGCAAACCCCAAAAAAATCAGGCTTTCTCCAGTTTGTTGCGGGCCAGTTCAACACTGCGTTCTGCGCCCAGTACATTGAGCAATACAATCACCCGTTCGTCGCTTTTGTTGGCAGCAATTTTGCCAATCAATCCTTCGAACGGGCCCTCGGCCACCCTTACCTCGCCACCCACCTGCAACTGGTTCAGCTTGAGCAAATCAAGCACTGAATCAGAATCAACCTCGCCTTGAATCAGCTCGATCAACTCCCGGGGAACCACAGCGGGTTTGCCGCCAAATTTCACCAAATCCACACAGCCTTTCGTAGAGCGCAGCTTGGAAAAATCGCTTACCCCCACCTCAAGGTGAATGAACATGTAGCGGGGAAACAGCGGTTCAACCACCTGCACAGTGCCCTGCCCAGTCTTGCGTTTCTGCACACGGGCCTGCGGAAAAAACACACTGTAATTCTGGCGCTGCAGGTTTTCCAGCGCCACAACTTCCTGGCGAGGTTTGGTGTACATCACATACCAATACTTCATTACCGACTTAACTCCGTAAACAGCATTCCTTCAGAATCTTTCTGCGACAACACCGGCTTTGCCACGGCAGCCCGCTTCAACGGCCAGTCTATATTCAACACCGGGTCGTTCCACGCAAGGCAGCACTCGTGCTCGGGGCTGTGGTGTTCAGTAACCTGGTAACTGGTAATTGCATGGTCGGTCAGCGTTAAAAAACCATGTGCAAAACCCGGTGGTATCCACAGTTGCGCATGGTTGGTGTCGCTTAACTCACAACCATACCACTGGCCAAATGTATCGGAATTTTCGCGCAAGTCTACAACCACATCAAACACGGCACCATGCACCACACGCACCAACTTGCCCTGCGCCCTGGGCACGCTTTGCCAATGCAGGCCGCGCAACACACCTCGCTTTGACAGCGATTCATTCGTTTGCACAAACTCGGGCTGCATGCCGGTAAGCCGCTTGAACGTTTTCGCATTGAAGCTTTCAAAAAAATGACCACGGTTGTCGGTGTACACGGCAGGCGTTAAAAGCAACAAGCCTTTTAAAGGAGTAAGGTTACAATTCATGTGTATCACCAATTAATTATTCCAGCATGATCCTAGAACTCAGCCCTTTCGACAATGCCATACTTCGACTTGATGAGGGTATTCAGCGCTATCAAAAAGACATCACTGATACCCAAATTCGTGATGGATTGATTCAACGCTTTGAATTCACCTATGAACTTAGCCACAAAATGCTGAAGCGTTTTCTGGAATCAACCGCACCCAACCCCGCTGAAATTGATGAATTGGCATTTCAAGACATTATCCGAACCGGCAATGAACAGGGTTTGCTTCTGAGTGACTGGACACAATGGAAAAAATACAGGGAGATGCGCTCGCGGACCAGCCACACTTACGATGAATCAGTCGCCTTGCAAGTGGTTGCTGAAATACCCGCATTCTTGCAGGAAGCGAAATTTCTGAATACGCAACTTCACTCGAGAAACAAGTGAAAATAAAAGAAAAAGAACTTGCGCTGGTTCAACACATTCTGGGGAATATTGTGCCTGAATGCGAAGTGCGTGCTTTCGGATCAAGAGTGAATGGAAACCCAAAACCCTTTTCCGACCTGGACCTTGCATTGGTCGACGTGAAACCTGTTGCCCTGGATATCCGGGCAGACCTCGCTCACGCCTTTTCCGAATCAGACTTGCCGTGGAAAGTGGATGTGGTCGACTGGCTCAGCATTTCGCCAGAGTTTCAGCAGATCATTCAAAAAAATTATGAAGTTGTTCAAACGCCCGCTTCAATCAAGCCCAACAAATAATCGCCATAACCGCTATTGCGCAATGGCTTGGCCAGCGCAGCAAGTTGAGCCGAAGTAATCCACTGATTGCGCCATGCAATCTCTTCCGGGCAACTCACTTTCAACCCCTGCCTGCGTTCAATGGTTTGAATGAAGTTGGCAGCATCCAGCAAACTATCTGCCGTTCCGGTGTCCAGCCACGCCTGGCCGCGGCCCATGTGCTGCACCTCAAGTTGGCCCATTTGCAAATAGGCTCGTATTACATCGGTAATTTCAAGTTCACCGCGCGCCGAAGGGGTTAAGCCTTTCGCAATGCCTGCGGCCTGCCCATCAAAAAAATACAGGCCTGTGACCGCCTGTTTGCTTTTGGGGTTTTCAGGCTTTTCCTCTACACCAATCACAGTACCTTCTGCGTTCAGTTCAAGCACACCATAGGCCCGTGGGTTGGCCACTGAATAGGCAAACACAGTGGCGCCACGCTTTTGCCCATAGGCATAGCGCATTTGACGCACCAGGTTTTGACCGTAAAAAAGGTTATCGCCCAGCACCAGGGCGCAGGGCTCACCCTGCAAAAAAGGTTCAGCCACAATCAGCGATTGCGCAACGCCTCCGGGCGTCGCCTGCACCGCATAGTCAATTCGCATACCCCAACGGTTGCCATCTCCCAGCAACTGCTCAAACCGGGGCGTGTCGTTCGGGGTGGAAATAACCAGTACCTCGCGCACGCCAGCCAGCATCAAGGTGCTCAGCGGATAGTAAATCATGGGTTTGTCATACACTGGCAGCAACTGTTTACTAACAGCGGCTGTGGCCGGGTACAGGCGGGTGGCTTGTCCACCTGCCAACACAATGCCTTTGCGGTTCATGTTTTCACCTTGATCAACCTTGCATATTTAATATCTTATGTTAAATATGCAAAGATAACCCCTCCCCAAGCTACAACAGCTTCGCTAGCCTTGCCAAAGCATCCACCCCTTCACCCAACACGCTCAGTTGTTTGATCGGGGTTTCCAGTTCAGCGAGTTGCTTGCGCATGGTTTTCACATACCCAGCTAACTCGGCAAGCTCGGTTTTTGCTTTGGTGCTCAGCTGCGCAAAGCGCGCATTTTCTGAATTCACAAAAGCCAGGTACGCAGCGGCCAATGCATGCTGGTGTTGCTTGCGCTCTTCGGCAGTCAACTGGTCTACATCAATTAAATACAAGGCAGAAAACACTGCATGCACGTCATCTTGCAAGGCTTCAAAATTACTTGGTGTCATGGGTCCCTGGCTCACGATTATTGGCTGCCTGAATGTTTGAGTTGAGTTGATCAAAAACGCCCTGCAAGTGCGCAAAGCTGCCCTCGCCCCGCAATACATTTACCCATGCCTGCTGCATCTCGATACTGGCCGCCTTGGCCTGCTCCAGCAGTTCAATAGTGGGCGCTTGTTTAACGTGCTTTATCCAGGCGTTCTTCCAGGTTTCGCCCAGTTTTTTGTCATCCACAAAGGGCTTCAATACTTTCTCGCGATATTCCACCTGGCGGGCCAGGGCCTCGCGCTGGGTAATCCACTTTATTTGTTCTTCCAGAATTTGCTGGTTCAGTAACAGTGCCTGCGCCACAGGCTCAGCGCTGCGCAGCAATTCCTCGCGTACCTGTGCACTGTGCCTGAATGCTGCCACATGCCCGGCCACACCAGCCACCGCGTCCTTGGCAACACGGGGTATGCCACTTATGTCGGGCACCTTGTTCAAGGCCTCCACCAGCTTTTTCAAAGCCTGGGTCGTGCCCGTGCTTGTATCGCCTTTGGCCAGTGCGCTTAGCTCAGCGAAATACAAGGCCTGTGTGTCAAGGTAGTCGCTTGTGGTTTGCAGAAGAGCTGCCCTTTGCTGCATGGCTTGCGTTTGCTGCTGCAGTGTTGTGTTGTCGCGGGGCAAGTTGGGCAGCAAATCGGCTGTAAATTCCAGGCTGTGTTCAAGCGCGAAACTGTTTACCTTCTTCAGGGTGCCGGTGTACTGCTTCCCGGTATTGGCGAGGCCTTCGGCCTGTAAGGGGGTTTTGCTGGCACATGCGGCCGAAAGTAACAGCATGGCGCACAAAGGTGCACACAACGCAAAACGTGAATTCAATTGAAGCAAACAAACCTCCGGTGGCTTAAACAATATTTGGCAACCAAAATACCGGGAAACTTTACCGGGTGAGAACACGCATATTGGGTAAGTGAAACCGGGACAAAACTTTTACATATTGCCTACCAGGCGCATACCAACTTATGCTTGGTACACATCACTGATTGTTCTTTTTATGAAAGCCAATAGCACCCTCGAAGCTACAATTCTGCGTGAACAAACCAAACTTCTTTTCGAACACCTTCCTTTTGTTTTGTACGGTGTTATGGCCTCATCAGCTGGCCTCGTAACCCTACTTTGGCACACTGGCCAAAGCACCGAACTACTGCTGTGGTTACTCGCGGTGTATCTTCTTACCGCTTTGCGCTGGTTGGCGCGCAGGCGTTTCAACGCACTGGGTACACACTTCGATGAACAACACTGGTTGCAAGTGGCTATTCAGCTCACGGCAGCATCGGGTATTTTGTGGGGCTTTGCAGGTGTCGTATTTTTCTCGACCAACCCGGTAGTGCTCATGACACTCACTATTTTTCTGGCTGCCATGGTGGCTGGTGCCGTGTCTTCCCATGCTTGTCACACCCCAGCCTATGCGGCATTTGCACTGCCCGCCTCCCTGCCTTTTATTGCACGCTGCTTGTGGGAAAACACAACGTTTTACTGGGTACTGGGTGCAGCATCACTCGCGTTCGTGCTTATCAATATTCACTATGGCCGCAACCTGCAAAACATGGTCATTCAATCCATTCGCTTGCGGTTTCAAAATGCTGAATTGGTGTCTGAACTTACCTTGCAAAAAGGCGTTGCCGAGCAGGCAAGTATGGCCAAAACCCGTTTTCTGGCAGCAGCCAGCCACGACCTGCGACAACCCGTGCAAGCCATTGAACTGCTGGTAGATGCACTGCGCGAAGACCTTGCCAACCACCCCAGCAAAGGTTTGCTGGATCGAATTCAGCAAGCAGGCCATGGCTTGCGCAACTTGCTGAATGCTTTACTGGATTCTGCAAAAATAAACGCAGCGGCCATTACCGCCAAGCCGCGCCACATTCAACTGGCCCCTTTACTGAAACGCATTGCCAACGATTTGGCAGCCCAGGCACAACACAAAAGCCTGGATATTCGCGTAGCCCAAACCAAAGCCTGCGCCTACACCGACCCCGCTTTGCTGGAACTGATTCTTCGCAACTATATTGAAAACGCAATCAAGTACACCAACGAAGGGCGAATACTGGTGGGTTGCCGCAAACAAGGCAAACACATACGCATTGAAGTTCACGACACCGGCATAGGCATACCTGCCAGCGCACAAGAAACCGTTTTTCAGGAATTCTACCAACTGGGCAACCCAGAGCGGGACAAAGCCAAAGGCTTGGGGCTGGGCCTGTACATTGCCTACAGCCTTGGCAAGCTGCTTAATCACGACATAGGGGTCAATTCCACAGTGGGCGAGGGATCGATGTTTTACGTCACTGTACCCCAAGGCGATGCCAGCCACCTGCTGGATGAACCCAGCCGCGCACAAGCCAGCTACAAAACGCCGTTGACAGGTAAAACCGTGTTGCTGATTGACGACGATGATTTGGTACGCGCCAGCGTAACCGAAATGCTGAACCGCTGGCAGTGCTCTACCATTGCCGCAGAAGATGCAGAAACAGCCCTGCGCATTTTAATGGCCAGGGGCCGAATGCCCGACGCCATTGTGGCCGACTACCGCCTGCGCAATAACAGCACCGGTGTGCAAGCTATCAAACTGTTACAGGGGCAGCTTGGCAATATACCCGCCGTGATATTGACTGGCGACACCGCGCCCAGCCGCATTCATGAAGCCAAAAGTTCCGGCCTCATGATTTTGCACAAACCGCTTAGTGGTGTGCAGCTACGGGATACCTTAAGTGATTTGATGGCTAGCAAAGCGATTAGTTAAACGCTAAACAGGATAAAACCGAACACCCTTTTCCAAAATATTGTGTTTTAGCGCCTCGTTTTCCAGTTGCTCAAACTGGATGCAGTCCACCTTGAATACCAGTGGTAATGCATCTATCTCATTCCACAAGGCGTTGAAAGTAGATTGGGGCATACTTGGCGCTACAACAGCCAAATCAATGTCGCTGCCATCCCTAAAATTACCTGCGGCACGAGAGCCGAACAAATAAACAATTTGAATATCCGGATAACGAGCGAATACAGCCTGAATTTGATCAATGACTTGATCAGCCAGACCATATCTCAAATTCAATTTTGGCTCCATTGCTGCACTTCTTTAGCCAAATTCTGAAACATCGTATCTCCGCGACTTTTCACAAAATCATATACTTGGTCGGCCAGTTTCTCATCATAGGTGTGACTCGAAAGGTTACGCATTCGCTGTGCCTCACTCCAAGCGTTGCCATCATGTATAAGCCCAGCTACTAGAGCCTCTTTAAAAACATCACGAGGATTCAAGGCCACGATACCCAAAATCTCCAGCCGAAGCTTCAAGGTTTTCCAGGCCAGTTCCCAACAAAACTCAAAGCGTTGAATAACCGAATCTCGAATGAAGGAATCCACGGGCTGCGCACAGGCCTCGGTCAGCCGTTGACTTGCTTTTATAAAATCAGCAGATCTTTCATTCAAACGTTCCATATTCATCCTATGCCCTTCCATACACATCATCAAAGCGCACAATGTCGTCTTCCTCAAGGTAGTCGCCACTTTGCACTTCAATCATCACCAGGTTCAGCACACCCGGGTTCACCAGGCGGTGCCGATTGCCGGCAGGTATGTAGGTAGATTCATTCTTGCGCACCAAAAACACATTCTCGCCATTGGTTACTTCAGCGGTACCGCTGACCACTATCCAGTGTTCGCTTCGGTGGTGGTGCATTTGCAAACTTAAGGATGCGCCCGGCTTTACTTCAATGCGTTTAATTTTGTAGCCTGCGGAATCTTCAAGCACAGTGTAGGTGCCCCAAGGGCGGTGCACTGTGGGGTGCAAATTCACCAGTTCGCTGCCCTGCGCCTTCAGGGTTTCAACCACTTTTTTAACATCTTGGTGGCGGCTTTTGTCGGCAACCAGCAAAGCATCGGCTGTATCTACAATCAACAGGTTTTCAACGCCCAGTGTGGCTACTGCACGGTTGCCCAAACGCACGTGGGTGTTGTTGCTGTCAATTGAAATAAGCTGGCCCGCGCCTTCCTGTTGCACTGTGTTGCCCAGTGTATCGGGTGTGCATTGCTCGGCCAGTGCGGTCCAGCTGCCAATGTCGCTCCACTGAAAACTGGCTGCAACCACTGCCACGTTGCTTGCTTTTTCCATTACAGCGTAGTCAATGCTGATGTCGGGCAACTTCGCAAATTCATTTTTATCAAAAGTAAAAACACTGCCATTGGCCTTGGTGTTTTTGCTTTCCTTTGCACCGCCCCACACTGCTTTGGCCTGACTGGCCACAGCAGGTTCATTCTGTTCCAAAGCCTGCAGCAAGTTGCCTGCACCAAGCGCAAACATGCCACCATTCCACACGTATTGGCCGCTGGCCAAATATTCCATGGCCAGCTCAAGCTTGGGCTTTTCAACAAAACGCTTCACTGCAAATGCACCGTTAATTTCATCGACTGGCGCACCTTGCTGTATGTAACCAAAACCGGTTTCTGGCGTGCTGGGCGTAATACCAAAACAAGTTAGCCAACCCTTGCGCGCTGCGGCCACGGCTTGCTGCGCAACACGTACAAATTCAGCCACAGGGTTAATTAAATGGTCAGCAGGCAATACCAACAGCACCGGGTTTTCACCAGGGTAACGGGCTTGCGCCCACTGCGCCGCCAATGCAATTGCAGGTGCGGTGTTGCGGCCTTGGGGTTCCAGCAACTGGTGCAAGGCCATGCCACCGCCTTCGCTGTTCAACACAGGCATGCATTCGTCTTGCAACAAAAATTGATAGCTTTCATTGCTGACCAACAACACATCGGTAGAAGAAGCAACCTTGGCCACCGCCGCTGCACGCCGCACAGTTTGCGCAATCAGGCTTTCAGCACCCACTTTCAAAAAGGGCTTCGGAAAATTTTTGCGCGACAAAGGCCACAAACGGGTGCCGGCGCCGCCGCATAGAATGACTGGAATTACTCGGGTGCTATTGCTCATGTTTAACCTGTTGTCAAAGTTTATCCAAGGCATCTGTCCATGCCAGCACTTCGCCTTGGCTGCGACTGCTACTTTCTTCACCGCCGTAAATTACGGTTGAACGTGCAGCCTGCGGATTCAATTTCTCAAATTTCGTTAATTGTTTAAACCAGTCAGGGCTAAATGTCGCACCCGACTTTATTTCATAACTTTCAAAAACCCCATCACGCTGGGCAAGTAAATCTACTTCCTGCCCAGCTGAATCGCGCCAAAAATAAATGCCTGCTTGCTGCCCTTTGTTTAGCGCCGATTTGTAGGCTTCAACAACCATCATGGTTTCAAATATTTGCCCACGCAGCGGGTGTGTATTCAACACAGCAGCGGAATGAATTCCCAGTAACCAACACAACAAACCCGTATCCAGAAAGTAAAGCTTGGGTGTTTTTACCAAACGCTTACCAAAGTTTTCAAAATACGGCTGCAGGCGCATTACCAGGTAGCTGGCTTCCAACACGCCAATCCATTCCCTTGCTGTTACCGCACTAACACCAGCATCGGCACCCAAAGCGCTCAAATTCAAAAGCTGCCCTGAACGCGCTGCAGCCAAGCGCAAAAAACGCTGAAAAAGCTGCAAGTCTTTAATTTGCAGCAACTGCCGAACATCACGCTCTACATAGGTGGCCACATAGTTGGCAAACCAGTCTTGTGGCAACAACTCTCTGCTGTACAAGGCCGGGTAATGGCCTTTCAGCATCATTTCATCCAGGCCGTTTGGCAACTGCCCGGCTTGGCGCAACTCTAATCCCTGCAAGGGCAACAATTCAACACGCCCAACCCTGCCAGCCAAAGATTGCGTAATGTGCCGCACCAAATCAAATTGCTGCGAGCCAGTCAAAATGAAATCGCCCATGCGCTGGCGTTCATCGACCAAACCCTGAAGCCAGGACAACAAGGCAGGTACACGCTGTACTTCATCAATAATCGCACCGTCGGCAAACTGCGCCAAAAACCGCTTGGGGTCGTCGCTTGCAAACAGCCGTTGCTCCGGGTTTTCAAGCGACACATACGGCTTACCCGGAAACAATTGCCGGGTTAAGGTTGTTTTTCCCGACTGCCTTGGCCCCGTAATTGCCACCACCGGGAAGCCTTTGGCAAGGCGCTGAACCGCACTGGAAGCCAGCCTTGGAATAATCATGCTAATTTAAAGTTGTAACTTAGATTTGCACATATTAAGACCAACACTGGTTTTAGTCCACATTCACACTAGTTTCACAACTGCACCTGAAAGTATGCCTTCGTGTATTTATGCACCTGCGGGTTATTCAACAACTCAGCCACAGGCATCCACACATATTCCTTGTGCTGGGCTTTGGGCAAATTCTGCACACCCACCAAACCCGGCAAATGCTGCTCAGCATTCAAGCGGTGGGCCAACACCACATAATGGGTGCCAACACCTTCAATACCCGCAAAATTGTCAGTGTAGTGGTGTTCATACACCCCATCAAACAGGGCTTTGCTTCTTGTTTCGGTGATTACACCCAGCTCGTCAAACACCACCCGCTCAAAAGCCTGCTGCAGGGTTTCACCCTTGCGTACCACACCGCCTGGCACAAACCAGCAGTGCTGCGCGGGCTTGTTGTTTCGCCAACCCAGCAGCACTTTACCTTGAGCATCGGTAATAATCAGATCGATTGATACCAAAGGGGTTCGCTCGACTACCTCGAACCACTGATACGTGGGCAACATGCTCAAAGCCAAGCTAGCCTCGCAATTAAAACGACAATGTTTTTTTCAAATCATCAATCGCTTCATGCAAGGGGTAGTGGTGGTTTCCAATAAACAAACCTTTGGTATCCAGGTAATCTGCATTGCTCAACTGGCCATGAATTTCATGGTTGAAGTATTTCACCACTTCATTTTTGGCAAAGTTACCCGCCACAATCGGCCTGCACTCGAACCCACCCGCATTCAGTTTCCCGATCAAATCAGCGCGTGTTAAAGCTGATCCGGGGCGAATAATCAAACTGAAGCCAAACCAGCTGCTGCAACCTGTTTCCTGTTGAATCAACACGTGGGGGTTATTTGCCAAAGCATCTTGTACCAAGGCACCATTTTTACGGCGGTTTTCAATCAGGCTTGGCAATTTTTTCAACTGCTCAATACCCAAGGCACCGCTCAACTCCAGCGGCCGTACGTTGTAACCGGGCAGCACAAACTTGAAGCTTTCCTCAAAGGGATCATCGCTTTTCACGCCTGTCACTTTGTTGTGCTTGGGCAAATTGCGGGTCCAGCCATGCGCACGAATGGACAACAAAATGTGGTAAAGCTCTTCGTCGTCGGTGGTAATCATTCCACCTTCCATGGTGGAAATGTGGTGCGAGAAAAACGAACTGAAACTGCCCATGACACCAAATGTACCGGCCTGCTTCCCTTCGAAAGTTGCGCCCATGGATTCGCAGTTGTCTTCCATCAACACAATATTGCGCGTACCAATCAACTTCTTGATTGCTGCAAAATCATTGGGGTTACCCAGAAGGTTCACCGCAAAAATCAAACGGGTTTTGTCAGTAATTGCACTGGCCAAGGCATTCAAATCAAAGTTCAAGGTATTCAGGTCGATATCGACAAACTTCACCTTCAAATCATATTGCTGCAAGGGGTGGTAGGTTGTGCTCCAGGAAACTGCAGGCACAATCACTTCGTCGCCAGCCTTCAATTTCAGCGCTTCATTTTTTGTAAAAAACAAAGCTGCCACCATCAGCAGGTTGGCTGATGAACCTGAATTCACCATCACTGCATATTGGCTACCGAAGTATTCAGCAAACGCTTTTTCATAGGCCAGCACTTGCGCGCCCATGGTGAACATGCCAGAAGCGATTACCTTCTGCATGGTTTCGTATTCTGCGTTGTCCCAGGTTGTAGTTGCCAAAGGGTATTTGAAGCTCATGCTTGCACCGTTTCCAAATAAAAGTTGTAAGTTTTTTCCAGACCCTGCTGCAGGGTGTGTTTCGGGGCCCAGCCCCAGGCAGTTTGTGCGGTTACATCCACCATTTTTCGCTTCATGCCAACGGGCTTGCTTAAATCGTGTTCGAAGTTACCCTGCCACCCCAGCACGCGGGCCGTTACCTCGTAATACTCATTCACCGTGTGGTCGTGGCCCAAGCCCAGGTTCATCACTGCAGGCATTGAATCAAAATGTCCAAGTGCGTAAACCACCGCATCGGCCACATCGCCCGCATACATGAATTCACGGCGCGCCGTTCCATTTCCCCAAATATCCACCGCATTCAAACCATTCACCTTGGCCATGTGCACCTTGTGAATAATGGCGGGAATAAGGTGAGAATGTTTGGGGTCGAATTTGTCGTGTCGGCCGTACAAATTACAAGGCACCATGGTTTTGTACATAAAGCCTGCCTCGCTTCTTGAAATGTATTCACACAGCCGTGTGCTTACAATTTTCGCAATCGCATAACCTTCGTTCGTGGGTTCCAGTGCACCAGTCAGTATCAGGTTTTCAGCCAAAGGGCTTTCGGCCTGTGCGGGGTACATACAACTGCTGGCCATGTTCAGCAGCCTTGTTACACCCGCCTCGCGCGCAGCCATAATTACGTTGCGGCCTATATCCAGGTTTTCAACCAGAAACTCCACGGGGTGCGCCATATTGGCTTGTATGCCACCCACCCTGCCCGCTGCATGCACAACAAAATCGGGTTTGTGCTGCTCAAAATATTCCAGCACCTTCGCATAACTGGCCAAATCAAGTTCACCGCGCGCGGGTGCCAATACCTGCACACCCGGCAACGCCGCCAGCGCTTCCTGAATGTTGCGGCCAACCATTCCGTTGCCGCCAGTAATTAATAATTTCATTTCGTTGAAGTCCAGGAAATCGATTAACGTTCAACACTAATTTGAACGTCGTAGCCATGTTGCTTCAACAAGGCATGGCGCTTGGCACTTTCCAAATCAACGGCCACCATTTCGCGCACCATTTCCTGCAAGGTAATTTTGGGGGTCCAACCCAATTTTTGCTTGGCCTTGGTGGGGTCGCCCAACAGTGTTTCCACTTCTGCGGGGCGGAAGTAGCGCGGGTCCACTTGCACCACCACATCACCCACTTTCAGTGCAGGCGCTTTGCTGCCTTCAATCGCAACCACCACACCTTTTTCGTTCACACCACTGCCTTCCCACTTCAGCGTAATGCCCAATTCAGCTGCGCTCATTTCAATAAACTGGCGCACGGTGTATTGCACGCCGGTGGCAATCACGAAATCTTCGGGTGCGTTCTGTTGCAGCATCAACCACTGCATTTCAACATAGTCTTTCGCATGGCCCCAATCGCGCAGCGCGTCCATATTGCCCATGTAAAGGCACTTTTCAAGGCCCACCGCAATATTGGAAATACCCCGGGTTACCTTTCGGGTTACAAAAGTTTCGCCACGGCGCGGGCTTTCATGGTTAAACAAAATACCGTTACAGGCATAAATACCGTAGCTCTCGCGGTAGTTCACGGTGATCCAGTAGGCGTACATTTTTGCCACCGCGTAGGGGCTGCGCGGGTAAAAAGGCGTGGTTTCCTTTTGTGGAATTTCCTGCACCAAACCATACAGTTCAGAAGTACTGGCCTGGTAAAAACGGGTTTTCTTTTCAAGGCCCAAAAAGCGAATTGCCTCCAGCAGGCGCAGTGTGCCCATGGCATCTACATCGGCGGTGTACTCAGGGGCCTCGAAACTAACAGCCACATGGCTTTGCGCGCCCAGGTTGTACACCTCGTCGGGTTGTACCTGTTGAATAATCCGGGTCAGGTTAGAACTGTCGGTAAGGTCGCCGTAGTGAAGAATCAGCTTGGGGTTTTCAACATGCGGGTCTTCAAAAATATGGTCAATGCGCTGCGTGTTGAATAGCGATGCACGGCGCTTGATACCGTGTACTTCATAGCCTTTGGCCAGCAAAAATTCTGCCAAATACGAACCATCTTGCCCGGTAATGCCGGTGATTAACGCTACTTTCGCTTCTTTTGCCATTGCTTGGTGCCTTGCTGTAAATGAATTCAAAGCGAAAGCTTAAAGCGCTGCGGTTAAAACACCAAGTAAGGCGGCAACAATTTTCGTATTAAATAATCATCAAAATGCAAGTAAACGTCATTTATGCTTATTTTTGCAACCATTAAACCGCGCCAAACAATTGGCGCTATTCATTTAATTGCGCCATAATAACGCCAAAACCGCGCCACACTATGGCAAACCACAAAGTAATTGCGCCAACACCATGCCCAACCAAGCCGCTATATATCGCAGCATTATCGAAAACCCACAGGGCCTCGGCCTTCAAGAATTGCTGGCACTGCACCCGCAACTTTCCCGCCGCACAGCACAACGAATAATTAGCGAAATGATTCAGGCCGGCTCAATTACAGCCCTAGGTGCAGCGCGTGCCCGCAAATACCATGCTGCCAACAATCAAAAAAATATGCTTAGGGCCAGCGAGCAAAATTACCTTGCAAACAGCACCTCGTTTCCACAACACATTCCCGTATCAGCTGACAGCGCCGATATTCTGGCCTACATCGACCAGCCCGTTCACGCCAGAAAACCAGTGGGCTACCAAAGGGACTTTCTGGCCAGCTACCAACCCAACGAAACTTTTTATTTGCCTGCCACCCTGCGCCAACAGCTTTACCGCATAGGCAACACATCGAAAACCAATATGCCGGCAGGCACCTACAGCCGGGCAATTCTTAACCGCTTGCTTATTGATTTATCCTGGGCATCCAGCCAGCTGGAGGGCAACACCTACAGCAGGCAAGACACCCGAAAGTTGATTGAGCATGGCAATGCAGCCACAGGCAAAGCCGCGCTTGAAACACAAATGATTTTGAACCACAAAACAGCCATTGAACTGCTGGTTCAAAATATTGATACCGCCGCATTCGACCGTTACACCATACTGAACCTGCACAGTGCGCTTTCAGAAAACCTGCTGCCCAACCCCGAGGACGAAGGCCGCGTTCGCCAACATGCAGTGGATATCAGCCAAAGCGTTTACCGCCCCTTGGCTGCACCACAGCAACTTGAAGAATTGCTGAGCGAACTACTTGCCAAAGCAAATGAGATTACCGATCCGTTCGAGCAATCATTTTTCATCATGGTGCATTTGCCCTACCTGCAACCCTTTGCAGACATCAATAAACGCACCTCCCGGCTAGCTGCCAATTTGCCCCTGTTTCGCGCCAACCTGTGCCCACTTACTTTTCTGGATGTTCCCGAAGCCGCCTACAGCCGCGCCACCCTGGGCGTGTACGAAATGACGCGCGTTGAATTGCTTCGCGACCTGTATGTGTGGGCCTATGAAAGGTCGAGCCAGGAATACCTCACCATTACCCAAGAACTGGCCGAACCCAACCCACTGCGCCTTCAATGGCGAGAACTAATTAAAAACACCATTCGGCAAGTTGTTTTACAGGCGGGCAACAGCGCATTGGGAATTATTCAACATGCAGTACAAACCCATGTAGAAGCGCAATACCGGGCTGAAGTGCAGGCACTAATTATTGAAGAACTTCGCCGCATTCATGAAGGTGTGCTGGCGCGTTATGGCCTGCGGCTGAGTGAATACCAAGCGTGGCTAAAACGTAAGCCCTGAACGCAGCACCCAGCATTAATTACACAGAAAAACACACTAACTACTTGTTTACAGCAGCGTATTTTGCCTATTAATCTGTGCAAATACTGAAAACTTCGTGATAATCATGGACAAACGCTATAAACCCTTGAGCCTAAGTGACCAACTGCGTATACGTCGGGAGGTTGTTGAAGACATTCTGAACAACCCACAGTGGCCCTTGCAACAGGTGGTTCAACACCTGAAAACCAGCCTGCGCTTAACCACCGCCGAACTGGCCAAAGTAGCTGGCATTTCAGCCCGCACCCTGCAAGACATTGAGCAAGGCCGCAGCCAGGAAACTGTGCAAACCATGAATAAAATTCTTGGGGTGATGGGTTTGCGTTTGGGGGTGTGTAAACAATAAATTTAAGGCGCAACACGCATCAATACAAAATCATGACAATGCATTTGCATTGACATCGACAATTCACTTGCATTACCATCGGCGGTAAAGGCTTTTTACTACAGGGAGCAAGCCATGCCAACCCACCTTGAAGTTGAATCAACCCTAACGGATCGCTATCAAACCACGGTGCCCGAAACCGTACGCCGCGCACTCAAGCTGCGCAAGCGTGACAAAATTCACTATGACATTCGCCCATCAGGCGAGGTGGTGCTTACACGTGCAGCCGATATTGAGCAAGACGACCCCGTTCTCGGCCAGTTTTTAAACTTTCTTGCGCACGATATTGCAAATCATCCCGAGCGCTTGCGCCCTGTCGAGGCTGCTTTCGCAAAACGTTTGCAAAAATTGGCAGGCAATATACAAGTTGACCTGAATGCTGAATTGTCGGCAGAAGATGAATGAGCCAAAGTGAACCATTGGTAATTCATGGCTGGACAGTTTTTGCACACCCCATGTTTCTTGCCCAACTTGAAAGCCTGGAGCAGCAAGTTCAAGCGCTAAAACAAAAAGACCCCGAGGGGTACAGCAAGAAAAACGCCAGCAAACGGCTTGCTGCCATTGTTAACCTAGCTTTCAATATTATTCCTCAAGACCCCACGAAGCCCGAGTATCGACAAGGTGGTACCCTAGGAGAAAATCGCAAGCATTGGTTCAGGGCCAAGTTTTTTCAGCAGTACCGCCTGTTTTTTCGCTACCACGCAGCAGCTAAAATAATTGTTCTAGCCTGGGTGAATGATGAAAACACAAAGCGCGCCTACGAAAGTGGCGACGATGCTTATCGAGTTTTCAGCAAAATGCTGAACAACGGAAATCCACCCGACGATTGGGAGCAACTACTGGCTGAAGCAAAAACAGAAAAAAACATGCTGCATGAAGTGGCTACCCCAGCGACGACAATGGCAAGTTAGCAAAACATTAAAATTTCACTTTGATAGAATTTATAGCGCGAAAATCCCATCCACTCCATTTAATTCCACCCTAATAGAATTTTTCAAATAAACCGGCTATTATTCTATTTAATTCCACCTAAATAGAATTTATGAAAAAAGTAAGCCCAACCACCGCCCCAAACCCAAACGAGGCCTGCACCCCAGCAACAGTAGGCTTGTTCATCAAAGCTGCACGCACCCAGCAAGGCCTAACCATTGAACAAGCAGCTGCACTGGGTGGCGTAAGCCTGGGCACCTTTGTGGCTGCGGAAAACAAAACCAGCACTCTGAAACTGGCCACAGTGTTCAAAATACTGAACAGCCTGGGTGTGCAACTACATGCCCAGCTGCCAGGCCAACAAAGCGGGGAAAACGATGGCTGGTTCTGAACACCAAAGCCTGGGGTTGTACATGGGCCAACAACATGTGGCCACAGTACATTTTGAATACACGCGCATTCACCGTTTTGAATACACAGCACAGTGGAAAGAAGAAGGCTTTGCACTTTCCCCACACTTGCCGTTACACAGCCAAATTACCGAAAAAGCGGCCAACCTGTTTTTAAGAAACATGTTTCCGGAAGGCAATATGTTTGACAAAGCCCTTCAATACCTCGCCATAAGCCGCGAGAATCACTTTGCCATACTTGGCAAACTGGGCCTTGAAGCGCCTGGCGCACTAGCAATGGTGCAAAGCATTGAACAACTGCAACAGCCCGCACAATTCGAAGCGCTTGATCTGGATGAACTGGCAAAACGCCTGAACAACAACGACAGAAACCTTGCCGTGTGGAACGGGAAAGTGCGCCTTTCTGCCGCTGGCGTGCAAGACAAACTCAACGTAATGCAACACCCCACACATGGCCTGGGCTTCGCAGATGGCGCATGGGTTTCCACCGGTAATACCCCCTGCAAATAAACGGGATCGGAAGTAGAATTTTCAACCATAGAGGAAGAGAGTTCTGCAATGAAACAATCAAGGTTTACCGACAGCCAGATCATGGCAATCCTGAAGCAAGCCGAG
>Ga0315907_10000925_pt1 | contig 40087 bp, 38 predicted proteins | sample LakEriMetagenome_3_FD_203525 | JGI IMG/M metagenome (GOLD analysis project Ga0315907, IMG submission 203525) | Freshwater fungal communities from buoy surface, Lake Erie, Ohio, United States - Buoy 12 MA123 | ecosystem: Environmental > Aquatic > Freshwater > Lake > Lake biofilm | place: USA...
ATAGGTACCATCTTTGATTTCTTTCAAATACTGCTGACCATACTGAGCAAAAGCTTTTCTTATAAATTTATTATTGAATTCTCCGCTCTTGTCAAGCTGTATTTTTTTAGCATATTCTGGATCCTTCTCGTTTACATAAACTCTAAAAAAATTGCCTTCTTCTTTAGTTTTAAAAGGAGTTGCAGGATTAGCCTCACCTACTGGATCCTTCTTAGCTCCAACTCCTGAAGTTCCGCCACGAGGGACGTTTCTACCTGACTTAACAGCCTCAACGTCAAATCCCTCGTTTAATTTTTTTTTTATAAAACTATCAAAAGAAACCAATTTCAAATTTGTTCCCAAGGATTCATTAGTTTCTTTATAATTTAATAGAATTGTGTAAAATTCTGGCGTTATATTTCCAGTTTTATCATTCTCGAGCTCTTTGTAGCTCTTTCTCAATCCATTCTTAACATCTTTAATAACATTAGCAGTATTAGCTCTTAATGTAGAACTTACTTTTGGGTAGCTTGCATAAACCTTACTCCAATCACTAGTTCCACTTACTGCATCATATTTTTTGAACTTCTCATAGATTAATTTTTTAACCTCTTTAACTACCTCACCGTCTTTTCCTGAATAAGCTTCACCACTCCTTTCTTTAATTGTTGAAGTTAATCCACCTTGGATAGTTGATCCTGTTGATCCTGTTGCTCCAGATGCTCCTGTAGATCCACTTGCAAGTTGTTGTGCTGCAAGTCTCATTGTATCGAGAACCTTTACCATTTCATTCTTAGCATCAGAAAATAAAGTTTCAGCGTCTTGCAGCGGTTTTGTAATTGTTGGATATTCAATATCAGCAATCACCTTTTCTGACTCTTTCGCCCACTCATCACGATAACTTTGTGATGCTTCAGTGAAATCAGTATATAGATCAGAATAGTTATTTCTGAAATTGTTTATCAAAGCTAAATCTTTAGTAACTTCTAAAAATTTACCATCTTTCTCCCTTTGATAAACTGCCTCAGCTTTCAGTTTTGCAACACGATCTATAAGTCTAGTAAAGATAGTGGTGTATTTCTTTCCAGTTTGAGCACCTGCAAGATTTGAAGCTGGGTTTTGTCTTTGTTGTGCATCGTTATAATCAGCAACTATCGAATTTTTAAGAGCTTCCAACGAATCAATAAAAGGATTCAATTTGAAATCTTTTTCATCGTCCTGGAATTTGTCTTGTCTTCTTTCTTCGCGTCTTTGTGCTCTATCCTCTTTTCTTTGCTTACTATCTCTTCTTTCCTCCAGATTCATGTTATATGAATCACTTTTCATACTTTCGATTAAGCGAGAGAAATTGTTACTAAGTGCCATTTTATTGTATTTTTTATTTTAAATCTGTGAAGTTTTTGATTTCCAATCCTCGATAAACTTTGCATTGAATGCGTTAATTTGTTCGATTACGCTTGCTGTAATAGCTGGATCGTTGGTAAAATCTCCAGATTCTGCTTGTAAAGCTTCATAAGCCCTAGCAATTTGTTCAAATCCCTTTGAGACTTTATCAAAAACACTTGCATAAAGCTCCTTGTTTTTAGAAGCTGCAGCTTCAGTTTTAGCTTTGCTCCAAAGCTCTTCTGCTGTTTTAATTACATCTCCAAGTCTTGTTTGCGGAGGTAATGGAGTAGTAGCTGCTTGGATGAAAAGAGGAAAAACCTTAGCTTTAACATCGTCTGGTATAGTTAAAAAGAAATGTTGAACATTAGATGCTAATGTTGAAAAGATTCTTTTAGCGTAATCTTCCACTTTATCAGCACTCATAGCTGCTTCATTAAGTCTAACATATTGATGCTTTTTAGCCTGTTCTGAAAGAGATTCAAAAACAGGGTTGTAAGGTAAATAATTATTCCTCATTTTTAATTTTTATTATTGTATATATCTGTTTTTATCCAAGAGATTCTATCTTCTTAACTGCCACAGATTTTTTCTGCAACTCAGCAACTTTTTTCTGAGTTTCTAATGCTTGTTGTTGTAGGGAATCACTTTTCTTCAAAGTGCCATCTTTTTCTCTTTTAAATAGATTTGCTATAGCCAAATCAATCTCGCTCAGCTTTTTATCAATTTCTAAGATTTCTTTTTCAGCAGTAGTCTTTACTTGTAGGTTTTTAGCTTTGTCCTGTGCAGACTCCTGTTCGTAAATGAATTTTTTAAAACTAGTAATTTTCATACTTGAGAGCTTTTATTTTTTTGTCGATCAGGGAAATCTTTGATCTGAGCATTTCAAACATATTTTTATAATGTATTCTAATCTTTGCCTCTTCATTTTCCAAACTATCGATAGTCTGTGAATCTGCAAATTTTTTAGCTTGCTTGAGTTCTTTTCTGATTTCTTCTATCTGCATCTTACTCCTTATCTCAACATCGAACTTAAAATCCCTAAGCTTGTCTAATAAAGATTTTAATTCCTTTTCATCGTATCCATCTATTATAGACTGGGCTTCTGAATTTGTAGAATTCAAAAAAGGTGCAATTTCTTCAGGAATTTCTGTAGTGTAATTTTCAACAGATTGTCCTTTTCCCATTAAATCTTCAAAATAGCTAGATTTCTTGTTTGCATCTTTTACCAATGAATCAAACTGAGCTGCAATTAAATTGAGATCTCCAGAGGATTTATATTTGTTAAGTCCTTTAAGTAATTTCTCTGTACTTTCAGCTTCTATTTTTGCTACTTCTGCACTGAAGTAAGCTTGAAGTTTAGGATTTTTTTCTATTTGGATTTCAGCTTCTTTTAAAAGTGCATTTATTTCTTGCATTTTCAAATTAGCATAAACTCTAGCTTGTCTTTCCAAATTAGAAATTAAAAATCTGTATTCCGGAGTGTTCTCCTTAGGAATAACAGATATTTCTTTTTCAATCGTAATCCGGTTGTCTATCTCTTCAGACTTAGCCTTTTTAATCTGTTTTAAAAGAGAATCAATTTTTCCTTTTTTTGTTTTAAAAATGTCGGAAATCCCTTTAAAAACTGAAGACAATACACCTTCATTGATAGAAAAACTTTCTAATCTTTTTAGTTTCATTTTATCTTGGTTTCCTCTTTTGCTAACACATCTAAAAGTTCTTCGCAGTCCTTATAAATGCTGTAGATATCCTTTTGCTTGCCTTCTGAATATTTATCAAACTCAGACTTGTGTACTTCGTCTTCTACCTTTCTTTGTAGTTTTTCGATATCCCTTCTTTTAGAAAAATACCCACCTACACTATTTTTAATAGCTTCAAACTCCTCACTCAAAGATTTCTCTGGTTCATCTTTAAATTCTTTTCTTGACTTTGTAGTAGTTCCAGTAGAAGCTGCAGGAGTGTTGGTTAATGAATTAACCTCTTTTTCTGCTTTAACTTTAGCATCCTCTGCTTGTTTTTTTGCACTCTCAACACTAACCCCAAAGAAATCTTGTAGATCTTTAGATCTAGTCTTACTCTTTGCAGTTATTGCTTTGATCTTTTCGTATCTGTCATTTCTCGTTTCTAAAACATCTGTTGCTCTTTGAGCGTTGAAATACTTTTTCTTTCTTTTGTTATCTCCAGTAAGGTCTTTAATCTTCTGCTCCAAAACATCAAATATTTCCTCGTGCATTTTGTTCAATTCTTTCATTCTCATATTAAGAGAATTTCTATAATTGACTAGATCCTTACTCAACGTTTGGTAGTTGGGATTATTTGGATCATTATCCAATGCCTTTTGATCTTGTAAGGATCTATAAAACTCATCGTAAATTTGGTATTCCTCTGAATTAAATTTAAGCTCCTGTTCTTTCATTTGGGTCAGAACAGTCTTGATTTTTGAAATATCTCCGCCGAAAGCCCCACCTAAAAAATTTGCTATAGTGTCACCTAAACCCTCATTCAGAGAATTCAGTGCTACTAATATTTGTCCCTCTGACATCTGCGAAAAATCTAAATCTTTCTTTAGTAAATCATAGGTTTTTCTTATGTCCCTATCATTCTCCAAAAGATAGTTCTTAGCTTTTTGGAATTGGTTAATATTTTCAAATAACATGAGTTTGTCTTTTCCTTATATATCTTGAAATCCAATTTAAAAGCAAAAAGAAAAGGTCCCTTTTGGGACCTTTTCAGTTATATCGATTACCTATTAGATAATAGCAGTGTTTGTTCCAGCGTTAACGTGGAAGCAGATGTACATTGTTTCTGGAAGGTGACCAGCTTCAACAAGAGCGTATCTTGATTTAACTGCGATCTTCGGTGACATTGTACCTTCAGAGATTGTCTGAATAGATTCAGCCATCATGTAAGGCATGAACTTCATACCTGGCTCATCATCAGCACCTTTTCTACCAACTAATACTCTTGTATCACTGAACTGCATGTTCTGATCAACATATACAGTCATACCAGCAAGTGAACCTACTGGGTAAAGTGTACCGTTGTTCTGAGTAAGAGTGTTAGTAAACGGAGCGAATGTGAACTGACTGATGTCTTGTAAAGCAGACGCGATTTGTGAGTTAGTAACGATGAAGTTAGCAGGACCTCTACGACCTCTGTTAGCAACTACGTTAGCAGCAGCTAAAATACGGCTGTAAAGTCTTCTTTGAACTGTTGATAAGTTCTCAAAAGTACCTGAAGCAGGACCAGCAACTGAACCTGGCTTAGCAGAACCTGTGATAGCAAGACCCATTTTACCTACGTAATCTGGAACTGCATAACCTGAAGCAGCACCACCAATTACCAAGTTAAGGTTAAGGTTAGTTTGCTCAGTTACTAAGAACTGTGAGTGGTTTGACCAGCCAAGAGCAAAACCTCTTGATAGAATGTGCTTGTTAATAGCCTGAGATACCTCGTTAACAAGAGCGTTTTCGATCATAGAAACTACGTCGATACCGAACTGTTTGTTAAGGTCTTGGATTTGCTCAGTTGTAACAGAAGCAGCAACTTGGAAAGTACCAGCTTCTACAAACTTAGTGAATGTAGAAAGACCAAGTGACTTGTAATAAGTTGATTCTGCAACACCTCTTAACATTGGATCGTAGTTTTGTGTGCCATCTACGTATGGACCTTGCCAGTTATTAGTGTTAGATTGACCAGCACCAGAGAAACCTTGAATGTGATCTTCTAATGTCTTAACCAATACTGCGTTACCACCGGAGAAAGCAAGAACGTTACCAGTTGTAGTCATAGTTTGGTCGTTAGCCTGGCTTGATGCTAAACGAATTTCAGAGTTAGCAGTAACTGTTGTGGCAATAGAATCACCAGAAGTTAATGCAGTGATCTGGAAAATTGGGAAACCGTCAATACGTGAGTATCCAACAAATTTACCTTTAGCAGAATCGGATGATGCAGTAGCTCCAGTAACTAAGATGATGTAGTAACTACCAACTGTTAGAGTACCAAATACAGGAGAAGCAACAGCGATAGGCACCTTAATCATATCAGGTGTGTTTGCAGTAAAGTTGGTAGTAGTATCTGTTGAAGTACCAGACAAAGTACCACCTGCATACACATAGTCAAGATAAGAAAGTACCCCTGTTGGTCCGCTCATTGGAATAACAGGAACAATGTCAAAACCAACGGTTTTAGCAGCTACCTGAATAGCCAATGGAAGAAGTGAAGGGAACTTATCACCAGAACCTACATAAGGAGTACCAGCGTTGTAAGTGTTGTTGTAGTAAAAACCAGCATTACCTGGGCCAGCTGCTGCATTACTACCGGAGTAGTTACCAGGAGGCATGATGGCACCCATACCATTTAAAGCACCGAGAGAGTTGTAAGCTCCAGCAGATTCGTTAAGTGAGTGGAAGTGGCAATATTTAGAAAGCCATTCTACTTTTGAACGATCAGTCATGCCGGTCTTGCTCTCAATAATGGGAGACCATGTTTCGTAGATCTCGTTTTGATTTAAGAGTTGCATTTTATTAGATCTTATTTTTTAAATCTTTTGTCTAATTCAGCTGCGATGTTTGCGATATAGCTGTTGCTAATTCCGCTGTTCGTAGCATTATTAGGGTTTTGGGACTCGTCTAATCTTTCCAAATTAGCCTGTGGAGCTTGAAATCCTCTAGTTCTCCAGAAGTTGTTAATCTGATAAGGAGTGTCTAAGTGATAGAATTTACTTTGAGCAACAATTGATGCTTTCTGTGATTCATTCAAAGAGTTCCAAACAGGTACCAAATCTTGTGGTATCATATCGAGGAATTTTTCTCCAGACTGAGCTTGTTCAGTTAGAGCAGATCCCATAATTTGAACTACGTCCATACCTGAACTGTAATTCTGCTCATTAAGAGCTTTAACGACCTTTTGTTTTTCGGCCTCGTTCAAAGAGATAAATCCTTTCTTTGTTTGTTCATCAACAAGCTTTAAGAAAGAATATTTATTTTCGTTTACGATTTCTTCAGTTTTGTTCTTGCTAAGTGATTCAATTAATTGATCGACTTTGCCAGAAAGTGAATTGTAATCACCTGAGAAACCAGAAGTTCTTTTTCCTTTTTCTACTGAATCATTAATTTGTTTAGCCATATCATTACCGGAATTTTTAATTCCTTTGTTATTGATAGACTCGGCCAAATATTGTGAGTATTCAATACCAGATTTAACTTTTTCAGCTAAGTATTCTGAGTAGTTAATGTTTCCGTTTACTTTCTCACCAAGGTAATCTGAATAAGAAATGCTCTTATCTAGATTCTCAGCAAGATAATCAGAATAAGAGATGTTCTTATCCAATTTCTCTGCGAGATATTCTGAGTAAGAAATGTTTCTGTCAACGTTTTCAGCCAAGTATTCAGCATAAGAGATGTTCTTGTCCAAGTTCTCAGCAAGATACTCAGAATAAGAAATGTTCTTATCTAAGTTTTCAGCAAGATACTCTGAATAGGAAATGTTCTTATCTAAATTCTCAGCGATATATTTGCTGTAAGCAATATTGTTGTCAAGATTCTCTGCAATATATTCTGAATAAGAAATGTTGCCATCTACGTGCTCTGCTAAGTATTTAGCATATGAAATAGCTTTGTCAAGATTTTCAGCAAGATACTTATTATAAGAAATAGAACCTTCTAAATTCTCTGCTAAGTAATCACCAAAGTTAATTGCAGATTCTAAGTTCTCTGCAAGATATTCTGAATACTTTTCAAGTCTTTGAATTCTCTCCTCTAATGCTGAATCGTTGTTACTAGAAGTAGAACCTTTTGAAAAGGATTTCATTTCATTCTTCAAAGAATCCATTTCCTTTTTAAGAATGAGTGAATATTCGTTTAATTCTTCTGCTGTGACAAAGTTATTGTCCATATTCTTTGTATTATTTGTATTTTCTAAAAGTTTAGAGATCTTCTCTATATCTTTAATTCTATATATCTGCGTGTTAGAATTTTTTCTCAATCCTAAGCTCTCGTTTATATTGGTTAAAGAAGAAACTATTGAACTTTTGATCTCTTCTGCAAAGGAAGTAAAACCTAAGCTTTCGTATAAACTTTCGCTAACTCTTTCTAATTGAGCATTTTCAAAACCAGGATCAGCTACTAGATCATAAGTAAAGATCTTCTTGATCTCTACTTTTTTATTTTCTTTTACGTTACCTGCTGCTCTAGAAGAAATAGAAATAGGAATACCTGCATCAACAAGATTCTGTGCAATTTTACCGGCTGGAGTATCAAGAAGCTTAACCTTGATCTTTACACATCTGTCTTTATTATCATAATCTAAATCTGTGATAATGTGAGATATGTTCTTTAAAGAAACATCGAATTCTTTTGGGTGATCTAATTCACCAACCAAACGATTTTGTTCAATCTTCTTTTTCAAATAATCAAGATGTGGCAAATATTCCTTCTCCTCGTAAATTCTATGATTAGAATTCTCAATTCCGAAAACTGCTGCTACACCTTCTAGAAAATATTCTCCTCCTTCTTTCTTACTTGAAAGATTTACAGTTGATTTTTCTAGAATCAGTACGTAATCTTGGTTTTTTTCCATCCTTTTATTTTTTTATATATCTTGAATTATTCTGATTCCTCAGCCTTTTCAGCTACACCAGATGTGATTTCACCCATTCCCTCTGAAAGTTTTTCGAGATCTTCTTCAGTAATTAACTTAAGATTCTCTGCCAACTTAGCAGCATTTGCGTTTAGTTTAGATACACCTTCATCGCAAGCATCTTTTGCACTTTCGAAAGTAGTAGCACCTCCACCTTCTGTAGGATTCTTAGTTTTGAAGCTAACAGGGAATGAAGGAATTTCATCCATATCAGTAACTATATCCTTGAAGAATCCACCTGCACCACCAGAAGTTATCGCATTAATATTGCCTGCTAAATCACCTCCTCCGAAACTTGCATAATCAGTTTTAACCTTCTGCCATACAGATACTGCATTACCATCTCCACCGTCAGTGAAGGTACCTCTGCAGAGAATTAAAGTTGAATAGATTGCTAGTAAATCTTGAGAAGAAACTGTACCTGTTAAACTGTTATAAATTCCTCTTGCCATTGCTTTAACAGCAATGCTTTCAATGTATCCGTTAAATACTAATACTGTAACCGGTTTTCTGTCGCTTCCTGCCCATTTAGCAATTGCTGAACCTCCTATAGCACCAGATGCTAAAGTAACAACGCCTGCCGCAGTTCCTAAGCTTCCTGCTGCTCCAAGTGCTCCAGCTGCACCAGCTACACCTGCACCTAATCCCCATCCTGCAGTTGCAACAGGTACTGCTGCAGATCCTGCAGCTGCACCAGCACTAGCAACTCCTAGAGATGATCCACCTACTGCGATAGGTGCTCCTGCTGCTCCTGCAGTTAATACTACAGCACCTACTATTAATCCAGCTACTATAGCACCTTTACCAGTATCGCTCCACCATTCTGACCAACTTTCGTCATAATATATTGTATATGCTCCATCTGCAACTGGCTTAAGACCTTTCCATTTGATTTCTCCAGTTGCTCCAGTAGCACCTGTACCTCCAGTAGATCCAGTGGCACCTGTACCTCCAGTAGCTCCGGTTCCTCCAGTACCACCGGTACCACCAGTAGCTCCTGTAGCACCTGCACACGGAAGCACTTTTCCTTGTGCTAAGGAATCTTTAATACAAGAATCTTTCAATTTTGTTTTTGCATAAGCTGGCATAACTAAAGATCCTGTTGGACCTGTTGCAGCAGCTGGTGCAGGTTCTGCCGGAGCAGCAGGAGTATTCTTTCCTAATCTATCAAAGACAGATTGTTCGTCCAGTTTAGCAAAATTGTAAGACTCTTCAATTACAGAGTAAAAATCTTCAAAAGAAAGAATTAAAGATCCTTTAATTTCTTCTCTTTCTTGGATCTTTTGATCAATTGTCATTTCTGAATGAATGTTCTCTAAAGCACCTGCTGGAATATCTAAATCGATATCAGCAGGAGTAAGTGCTATAATAGCCCCGTACATTTCTTCAGTTAAATCTGAAGTTAATTGTTGACCTGTTTGTCCAGATAAATAACCCCAAACAATATTTGCTGCTGCAGCTGTTCCTTTACCATATTTCATATCTGCTCCACCTTTTGCAGAAAGATACGTTTTAATAGAAGGAATAACCTCCATAAGCTTAGATTGAAGTTTTCCAACTTCTTTACATTTTGTTCCAAATTTCACTGGGAATTTACAGTCAGTTGAAGTAACAATCGGTTCTTTCTTCTTTCCTTCTTGTCTTTGATCATCAGTTTTTACTGGAGCTTGATCAACACATATTCCTTTTGTTGCATCGAAAACTTTTCCTGGAGGACACACTGGAATAACAACAGGAGGAGGTGTAAGACCTTTGTTTTTTAAAGCTGCATCTTTCACTCTAGTGTATTCCCCTTTCTGTCTGATGATCTCATTGATGAGTCCATCTTGTTGTCTCATGTAATCTGGTCTTTTAATTTCACCAGATGCTGTAATGATATTTCTAAGACCCTTTCTATCGATCATTTGAAGATCTTGAGCCTTTTTATAAAGTCCAGCTGCAATTTCTTTGTATCTCTTGATGTCCTCATTGTCTTTGAGAACTGCTATATAAAGATCTCTATCGACCATTCCAACGAATCCATTTGCAGCATCCAAAGATTCTTTCGATTTGTTGAATGCTTTACCTCTGAATTCTTCTTCCTCAGCTTCTTCAGTTTTAGCTTCTTTTACAACTAAACCCTGTTTAACAACTTCACCAAATAATTTAGGATTGGTTTTTTGTAACTGGGTTTCTCTCTGTTTTAAATCTTCTTCGAAGTTATTCAAAAGCTTAGAAACAGTGTCTTTCTTTGCACTATCAAAAAGTTTTGGATCTGAAAGAATTGGCTCAGTAAGAGCAAGTACTTCTGTAACAAATTGAACGTTCTTCGCATAAGCTTCTCTTTGGCTTGGATCCATAGCAGCTAAAGCATCCAGAACTGAAATAAGATATTGTCTGAAAGCACCAAAGTTGTTAGTGCCTAAGATCTTATTTTTAATCTCTTGGAATCCTCTAACACTCTTAGCATTTTCCATTTTAGAATTTAACAAAACGGAAAAAAACTGGTTCATAACCGTAGAGAGAGATGATATAGTATCGAGTGCTTGTTTTTTCTTAGCATCTCCTTTTTCCTCATTTACGGAATTTTTCATGCTTTCGTAAATCGGATTAATACCTTTGTAGAAGTCTTTCATATTGTTATTCATTGTACATATTTGTATAAGCTTTAGAGATTAACTCTATTACCTTTTCTATATATCCTTCATTCCTTAATTTTTTGAAGGTTAGATTCTCTACTGAAAATTCACCGCTTCTCGATAAACCTTCTTTTCTCATTTCGAGAATTTTTTTCTTCAACCTTACTCCGTGCTTGTATATTTCTTCTGCAGAAACTGTTGAGAAATTTGAAGTAGAGATAAGATTTTCCATTTCGTGGATTTCTGAAACGTATCCCTCAAATTTCTTATCTACATCTTTGTAGTCAATTTCTGGAGGATTGTATTTTGGAACTCTTATCCATTCATTATTTTTTAATGAGAATAAACCAGAAGCAATGTGTGGCTCATTAATGTCTTGAATATAAAGCTCAACATCATATCCTTTAATTTTCACCTTATGTCTAAGGTTCCACATGAATCTAGCTCCATCTAGAGCCTTTTTAACTAATTCTGTATTTTCGTCTATATCAGAAAATTCAATCAAGACATGGACATCTAAATCAGATTTATCAGTCCAATTATAATTAGCCAAGGAACCAGTAAGCTGGATATCTTTGATAGGAGCAGTGATTTTTAAAGCCTCATAGAAATCTGAAGCTATTTTCAGAAGCTTTTCTCTTACTCTGGGATCGAATGATCCATCAATCCAAAAAGATGAATTGAGGTCTTTTTTGTAAAAATCTGTTCTCTCCTCGTTTTCAGAGACCCAAGCAAAGAAATTTAAGATATTGTTCAATTCTGGATATTAAGACCTTACTATATATCCAGAAAGCTTTTGACATTATGAAGACAATCTTTTGAAGCAGTTCATAGTACAAAGCACATCAGATTCGCAATAATCTTTGATGTCTTCTATGCGATTTTCTTTCCAATAGGAATTATGTACTTTAGATCCATCCATTCCATCTTTCGAAGACTCCACTCCTAAAACATGTGATACAAGTTCCAAAGATGAAAAAGTTTGTCCCCATGCACCAAAAGAGAAAACTTCAGCAAAATCTGTAAAAGCAGTCTCCCAAGGTTTTTTGTTCCATGTTTGAATAATAGGATCAGGAGTAATAGAATTAATGATCATTCTTTTCCCCAAGTATGGGATGTCAAAGTTCTTAATGTTTTGACCAGCTATTTTGAAATTTTTGGATCTTGAGTTGGCCAAGATTTTATTTGTTTTTTCAAGTATTTCTTTCTCATCATCTCCATAAAAACTAGTGATCTTTTCTAATTCCCCTGAATATGCTCCAAAACTGACACAAATAATTTTACCAAACTCTGGATGTAAAGAAGCTTTGTTTTCCCATAGATCATGTGGATCTGAAGATTCTCCTGGTTCAATATTCTTTTGTAACCATTTGCATCTCTTAATCCATAGCTGTGCAAGGGCAGGATCTTTTGAATTAACTTCTTCTAATGTGTGATATAAACCAACAGTTTCAATGTCTATGAACAGAGATGAGTCTAAAAGAATTCTTGGTATCATATAATATATAAGTTATGGAAAAATACGGATATCGCAATATAAGTTCTAGAAACGAATTTGAAAAAGCTTCACAAAAAGACGGAAAAATTAACTATGGCCCTGTAGATGGTAAAAATTTAACCAACTATGATTTCATTGACTGGACAAAGCAAGGTAATTGGGGAACTCCTGGACAAACAAGGTACTACGTAAAAAGTTTAGATTCTTTGGTAAAAGCAGACTCGATAGCAAGTCAAGCGATAATTAAAGAAAGAAAACCTAAAGGCTACGTTGGTTGGTAATTAACTAATCCACTTTTTGTTTAACCAAAATTTCCTACCTGTGCCATCGACAATAGGTGAACAGACTTCTGAATTTGAATAATATCTCATCCAATTCTTAAAATTATTAGATGAATCTTCAATCTCTTCATTATTGAACCAGTCCTTTAGTCTTCCACCACCTATCTCATAAGCTTGTTTTGATATTTCATAACACATCCTTAAAACCTCGGGATTCTTTTCAATATATTTCAAAGCTGGAACCTGTGGATCACTGTCTATTCTGCCTAAAATTTCTGCCCTTAAATAGTTACCTATTCCATTAAAGAATTTCTGGTTCATAAGAATTTCATACATCGGTTTTTGAAAATCCTTTTGGTCCAACAAATTTAAAATATTTGAACTAAACTGATGGTATTCAGTTAAAGGACAAGGTCCTCTTTTATCACTCCAATTGGTGTCGATTCTCCATCTTGCAAATCTTCTCAAATCATACATACAAAGGGCAAAGTTTTCACCCTTGAAGATTAGATGTGTATGTTTCGGGGGAGCTTCTTGATCTGTTATAAATTTAAAATTTCCAGACATTCCCATCATGAAGAAAAGAGAAATCTTATTATGTTCTGATTCAAATCTAACTTCAAGCTCCTTTCCTCTTGAAAAACTAGAAATCTGTGCTCCTTCTAACAGGACCTTAGAAATCTCTGTTAAATCCGTTTTAGATTTATGTTGTGGGTTTTTCCAAACCACATTAAAAATCTTTCCCGAGCAACGATTATTTATATGGTCGCTCATAATTTTTATCTCTGCAATTTCTGGCATAATTGCAAATATAAGAAAAATTACACTGGTTCTGGTAGATTGTTATCGAAAGCGACATCAACCATTAAGTTGTAGGGGTTTAAGTCTTTAATGCTTACTGTTTCTTCCTTTGTAGAAGGGCAATAGAAAAGTATAGGATTAGATCTTTCAGCCCAAGTTGAAGCTGCTAAAAAAAAGCTTTCCTTATATGTTAATCCTCCTTGGTTTGTCCTATGTGAAGAGGTTCTAAATACTATAGGGATTTTCTTTTCAATATAAGTAACAGACAAAAGATCCTTAACTGAATATAGACTAGGTTTATCGTCATTTATAAGGCAAATTGCTTTCTGTGTTTTCCAAGGAAGTGTATCAAAAAATTTACAGAAATCCTGCATACTTTTTCTTCTGTTACCCTTTGCCCCTCCTATATGACAAATCAAAGGAATATCGAATCTTCCTCCGTCAATCTCTTCGATCAAACTACCAATCTTAAGTATTTCTTGTTTAGCATTCTTTTTAGAATTTGGGTCAGTAGAGATTATATGATTTTTGGTTTTAAGATAGATTGCTATTCTAATATCTAAGTCGTCCAGATAGTAAAACAGTCTCTCTTTTTCTGATTGACCTACCTCCAAGTCTGACTCAAGATCCTTTTCTGAAATTTCCACTATAAACAGTTTGTATCCCAATGGCAGAGAATTTTTGATTTGATCACATATTCTTCTAATCAATGAGTTTTCTTTAACCAAACCTCCGTCGGGTAGTTTGATTACAATCCCGTTTCTAATTTTTTCCATATAAGTTTTATTACTTTAACTTTAGAAGTTTCTTACAAAGCATCAAAAGCTTCCAGGTCCATTTTTGGCCATGACTCCAATTGGCTTATTGGTGATAGATTAGCCACCTTCACTCCTTTCTTTTCTAAGTTATCTCTTAACACACCAAATTCACCATCGATGTTTCTGATATGCTTAGAAAGCTTATGAGTTCCGCTTTTTGTAAAAAAATGATCATTGGTAAAATCAACACCAATCATACCTATTTTAGATGCTCCCAACTGGTAAGCTACAATAGCAGCCATATATGGAGAGTTCATTGTGTGATCAACAAATTCGAACTGGTCTAATCTTGCTTGGTTCCTTTCTCCGACTTTTAATTTTGCTAAGTTTCCAGATCTTGTTATAGGCCCAGGATTATCTAGATGTGAAAATATTACAGGGCTTAAAGAATCTCGAACAAAATCCCATCTTCCTCTCATAAATGTTCTGAAATCATTTACAACAACTAAAAAATCTGGTGTAAGTATTCTTTCGATATCATTCACCCCTACTATGTAGTATTTACTTAGATCTGTGAAGTAGTTAACTGAAGATCCACATCCAACTATAATAAAAGTTTTATCTTTGTATTTTCCAATGTAATCTGGATAAAGATTCTTTCCGTGATATTCGCTTTTTATCGTAGTTGTAATTCTTGATACTGGTAATTCCATACCTGGTTCGCTATTATTAACCCTGAAATTTCGGGTTAAATTTGGTTTGGTTTCTGATTTTATATCTTGTCCAAAATTTGGATTCTTAATTCTTTCTCTACTAACTCTAAGAAGACTTCTTTTTCTTTCTATCGACATTAGGATATAAAAGTATTAATTATAGATTGTGCTTGTTGTAAATCTCTGTCTCGGCACTGGCCATATGATTCACCTGCCAAAGAATGAAAATGTTGAACAAGAATTTTCTTAGCTTCTAGTTCATTCTTCATTTCTAAAAATATAACGCCCAAAAGACATTTAATTTGATCGTTTATATCACTTAAATCTTTGTGATGTTTCATAAAGCAATAAGCTTCAGCTGCCTTCAAAGTATCTTTTAGTGTTACAGGATTTAGTTTAGAGTCGCAATAAATTTCGTGCGTGTTTGGATTGCAAGTTACCCCAGCAAATATCCTTTCGCCAGGTACAGGATTTTGTGACAAAATAATCCTCCATCCCGTTCCAAAAGGACCTTCTATATGATCTGGATTATCAATAGGTATCAAAAGATCTTTATCTGATTCACCTTCCAATGAACCCCACACAACGTTACCTCCGTCATATTTGAGATTTTGTTGCATCTTTTCTCTGGAGCTAATAGCTACACCCATTAAGTTTTTAGTGTTCCCTCTGTCCTCTGTAAACTCTATTGATCCTGGAATTAGTGAGTAAATTTTTTTGTCTCTCAATCCTTGGATTTTGATCCTGTACGATTTACCATCCTGTTGTTTGAAAGTCTCTATAACCTCACCAGTAATTTTCTTACTTTTTCCTTCCACTTTTCCTTTTACCAAATCACCAACTTGAAACACAGAATCTTTAACTAATATACTTGGATCTGGGTCTCTCCCAACCGATATTGAAAGATCCTGAAATGGTTTGTAGTCAACTTTAAAAACTCCATTTGAGCTGTTAAAGCCATCTCCACTTATAGTCTGTGAAAAATATTCATTTAGAGATTTGATTTTGGTAGTCTTCATTTCTGTTTTTTGTAAATTTCAATTAGATCTCTAATCTTTGATGCTAACTCGTAATTTTCGTCTTTTAGAGCTTTTTCTAATTGCTTGTTGAGATCTACTGTTTCAGGATTGTCTTCCAATTCATCTTCGTCCACGACAACTTCTTTTGATATTACAACCATTGGTGAAAAATGAATTTCTAAAACGGATTCTAAAATAGGGAAAAAACTTGTTCCACCTCCTGGTATTTCGTTACCGTCGTCGTCCATTTCTGGAATTTCCATTTCCCACTCTCCATTAACCCAAACCACATTCCAAGGACCGTACATGAATTGGCTCATATCGTTTTCCACTATGTGGTTAATTAAATTATTGATTTCATCTTTAATGTGATCTGTTGTCAATTTAGTTCCTTTCGGCAGCTTTTTGACCCCAGGTATTTGAGTTGTTTCAGCACCAACTGTTCTCCCCACCATTTTATAAAATTTGTGGATCAATGACCAGTCGATCGTGTCTAAAACCCTGTTAATCAACAGTTTATTTTTTTCCGATATCACCATTCTCCTTTTTAATTTATAGCAGGAACTGTCTGAAGTGTTCCGGCGTTGTCTACATAAATCAGGGTTGGACTTGCCCCAGTAGTTCCCATAATTTGTTTCGCGTAAGTCGAAGTATCGTATATAAAAGTTGCAGAAGCAAAATTGCTATTGCTTACAAAGTGAGATTTTAAATACAAAGCAGTTTTAGATACTAGTGGAACTCCTATTTTTGAATTTGATACCCAATTCAACTCGGAGTCTTGAATTTTACAAAGGAAAGAAGATCCTGCCGCAGTTTTAATTGTAGAGTTTCTAATAATATCATCTCCTCCACTTCCGTAGTTTTTAAACACGCATTGATTAATTTCGCTTAAATAACCTGTGTCAATATTACCTTCAACTGCAATCGAGGTACAATCTTCTAGAACAACTGAGTTAAATGAATCATAAGGATTTATTACACTTCCACTTACTCGCTTTAAAGTTATGTTATTTATGTAAAGTTGCGAACCAATATCTTCAACTTCACTGAAAACTATCGTATTACAATCTTCTAATTTAATATTATATGTGAAATTTGTAGGGCTATTATAAGTATTTCTTAAGTTTAAAGTATTTCCTTGCGATCCGCCATCGAACGAAATGTCAGAAATATTCATTCGTGCTAGCTCACCTATGATTATATTATTTGGTATGTATGATTCCTCATATGTCGTGGAAGTGAAAGGATTATTAAAATCTGTCGTGGTTCTCTTTTTTCCGAAAGAAATATTTCTAATAGAAGCAAAATCTGCAGGATCTATAGCAAGGAAATCTCTGAATCCTGATCCTCTATTCAGAGCAAAACTAGGAGTTCCGAACCCTAATATTACTGTGTAATTAATATCTTGAGTGAAAAAATAAAGGCTAAATCCATCGACAAGTTTAACCCATTTGTTATTCTCTTCTGGATTAATCCCGGATCCATCGGATTCTAAGCATCCAAACCACCCACCATTTCCTGCTCCTGCAGAAACCCTAACTACGTCACCTGCTGCGTAGGTAGTTGGAGGGGAAACTGAATCCCAAACAGGATAAGAAGTACTAGCTGGCCACCTTCTGAACTTAAAAGCCCTCCAATCGAAATAGCCTTCGATATTTCTGTTTGTATCTTTTCTATAAGTTATAGCTCCTCTAAATCCAGATACAATTGTAGAAGGTGAAGTAGAAGTAGTAAAAGCTTCATCTCCATAAAAGTTGCTTGGATCAGGATCCCAATAAATGATATCCTCAGGGTAATCCTCTGAAATCACTCTTTGGTCTATAGTTGTAGCTGATGTCGCAAGTACATAAATTTCTTCTGTCGAGCCAGTATTTGTGGCTGTACCTGCGGTTTCAAGGATATAATGGACTGTTCTAAAATCGTTTATTCTATACAGAGTTCCTGGAGTCATTGTGCCTCCTGAAAAGAGAGCATAAAATGCTGAATAAGTAAGAGATGTTACAGAAACAGTACCAGTGGCTCCAGTAGATCCAGTTGCTCCAGCTGTTCCCGTTGGTCCAGTAACACCTGTTCCAGTTGGTCCAGTAGCACCAGCTGTTCCAGTAGGTCCAGTAGCTCCTGCTGATCCTGTGGGACCAGTTACACCTGTTCCTGTTGGTCCAGTAGGTCCAACTGGACCTCCAGAAGGACCGGTAGCACCAGCTGTTCCAGTAGGTCCAGTAGGTCCCATTTGTCCTTGAAGGGCAAGTACTGATATACCTGTGTCGCCCAGTGTTATATTAACAGTTCCAACCCCACCTGCATCATATTCAACTTTAACCCAATACTGATCCCCGGCTACTGCATCTATAATCCCTGTTACCACCACGGTTTCAAAAGGGGATTCAGAACCAGATGATACATCTTCAATAGTTTTGAAAGCCTTCAGGTTAGCAACTTCAACAGGAGAAGAAGTTGACGACATGAGTTTTGTGGTTATCAAAGAAGATGCTGAGGCAGTAACATTGTCTAATCCTATTTTATAGCTAACAAAGTATTTTCCAGATACCAAAGTTTCGAAATAAGTTCCAGTTATTCCGGAAGGAACATAATTACCTACTGCAAAATATGATGAATCAATAAGATTAGTTGTATCAAATCTAGCTGGAATGTTACCTCCTGTACTTAATGATTGTGCATTAGCCACATTAGAAAGATCTAAATATGGCATAGTTCCAGGTGAACCTGCAGGGCCGGTTGCTCCTGTTACACCATCAGCCCCAGTTGGACCAGTAACTCCTGTGACACCAGCGGCTCCTGTTGGTCCAGTTGCACCAGTGGATCCATTTGTTCCAGTAGCACCGGTAGTGCCGGTAGCTCCTGTAGTTCCAGTAGCTCCTTTAATGTTGGTAACTAAACTCCAAACTGAAGAAGCTTTCGTGTAAACGTTATCAGTATCTAGATCTAAATACGTATCACCATTACTTCCCAGTGAAGGCAAAGGAACTCCAGACCCAGTTCTAAAACTTTGACCAGATGCTCCAGTTGATCCTGCACTACCTGTAGATCCAGTTGGTCCAGTTACACCAGTTGCACCGGTAACTCCAGCACCAGTAGCACCAACTGATCCAGTTGGTCCAGTGGCACCTGTAGCACCATTATTTCCTGCACTTCCTTTTGCTCCCTGAGGTCCTGTTGCTCCAGTTGGGCCAGTTAATCCAGTTGGACCAGTAGCTCCATCAGTTCCTGTAGGACCAGTAGCTCCAGATCCTGTTGGACCTGTGGTTCCAGTTGGACCCGTTAAACCTATTGATCCTGTAGGTCCAGTTGGACCTTGAACACCTGTTGCTCCAGTTGGTCCTCCAGCAGCTCCAGTTGGACCAGTTGGACCATTTCCCCCTGTTGCAGTTATCAAACTAACCCATTGGTCAATACCATCTGCACCGCCTGACATAGATCCACCAGTGACATTGGTTGGAATTGCTCCTGCAAAAGTTATAGCATCACCGTTTGAGCTTGATCCTAATCCTGGGAGTGCTACAATTGTTACTGTGTTTGTGTTAGATTCTGCTAAGCAAGGACCAGTTGTGTTGCTGGCTATCGCCAGAACAAGCTGCTGTGCTGTTATAGTGTTAGTAGTATTCCAACTGGTTGTACCTGCAGTTACTCCGTTATATAAAACAGAAATGCTTTGTCCTGTGGTACCTGTAGATCCAATTGTAAATGAAAAAGTAGATCTTACTTCACCTACCTCAAAATAAGCTTCGTAATCATTACCAGTAAATCTGATTTGTCCAGCTACTCCTGGTAATATTGTATCGTCCGTATACGTTCTGTCAAGAACAAGTCTTAATCTTCCACCTTTGTTGGCATTACCTACTATAACATTACCACCTGCATAAATGTCATTAACAGTGTTTAATCCACTAGAAAGAATATCACCATTTGCTCCGTTTAATTGAATCGAACTTGTTCCTTCTATAGGAAGCCTAATCAAGTTGGATTTCAAACTCCCAACGTTTAATTTACCTGTAGGAAAGTTAAGAGATTTATCCTGGATTGATATTCCAAATGCTCTGTTAAGAAGAGTAAAACCTTCTTGCAGTTGTGCAAAATTAGCATTGGTGATCTGATTGTTTGCTCCAATTGTGTTGGAGGCAAGTAATTGCTTTATTGATATCTGACTAAGCTCCTGCATTCCGGAAGTATTTTGCTTTATATATCCGGATAAGAAAAGTCAATCTTAACTCAAAAGTGATTCAATTTCTTTGTAGTAAGATTTGAATTTAGTAGGAAAGAAATCGATCATTTCTTGAATTTCTCTGTCAGAGATTTGGTGCTTGTTTTTTATGAACTCTAAAATCTCTTCTTTGTATTTCAGGTTTTCTTTTTCCTTCTCCCCCTTAAGAGTTTTTGTCCAAATCCACTGCGGGGTCTTTTTGTTCTGATGAGAAACAAAAACCTTCCAAAAATCCACAGCTTTTTCTGGTTGGATTTTTATATGGTTGAAAGAATTAGCCTGTAAAGGGAAAGCGATAGAGCAAAGTCTATTAATCATGAAGAAATTTCTGGATTTGTCTCTATCCTTTATTTTTTCCCAATCCTTTGTGTGGAAAGCCTTTATTAAATCGAAAGGATTATTCATTAGTCAAAAAGTGAAAATGGATCAAATTGTTTTGGAGGGCTTGTGTCTTTAGCCCATGGAGATTTCTCTATCATGATTTTTTTATCAACCAGTGGAGCCACTCTTTCAGATTTGGAAAGAGAAATAACATGGTTCTTGAGATTTTCAACCATATCTTCAGGAATAGCTTTGTGATTTAACCAAACTAACCTTCCGTTTTCTTCGTAATACTGCTTGAATTTCTCTCTATTCTCACTGTTGTCTGTTTGTCCTATCAATCTTAAAGAAAGTCCAGCTAACCATGATAAAAACTCATCGTTTTCCCATAAATCCTCCATTGAAAATTTCTCCCAAGGTGATTGTACATACAAATCCCATATCTTTTGAGCTTTTCCTTCGGCAATATTAGAGGTTTTACCATTCTTAGTTAGATAAGGAAAAACTCCAGGAACATCGTCCTTTTTATCCCCCATCAAGATTTTTTTGAACACAAATTCTTTGATCTCGATTTTTTCAATAGTGCAGGAGGATATAAGATTCTGTAGTTTATGGTTGTTCGATCCTGAAATCGGAGTAACATCAAAAATTGTAGTTTCCTGTTCGTCTTCAATCTTCCAATTATCTGACACAATGAACCTATTGTTCTTTGAATTGCTATTCCAAATGCAAGTCCAAGTTTTACCGTTGGAACGTACTAGCTGGTGCATATCTTTGTCTCCACTTAAAATGATAACTTGGTCATCTGAATCCTTTAGATGTTCACACCAAGCCCATATTAAGTCGTCTCCTTCTGCTCCACCACAAGTGCTATAAATAAATCCATTCTCCGAAAGGTATTCTCCAAACTCTTCCAAGAGCTTAAAGAAAGATCCCCAATCAACACCTTCTCCTTTTACCCTGCTTTCCTTATAAACGCTTCGGGTAATCTTATAGTCTTTTCTCCAAGATCTTGAATCCTTACAAAATATAACTCTATTGAGATCTGGAATCTGATTCAGGGAATAGCACATATCAGTTATGACCTTCCTAAGAAACATGTTTCTTTCTGTTTCTGAAGATAAAACATCACCTGGGCTTTTACTACCAAAACCAGAAAATATACCAAAGGTTTTATGTAGCAAATAGTTGCCGTCCAAAATAACTGTAACCATTAAAAAATATTTTTTATCACCATATCATAGTCAGAAAATTCGAAAAAATCCTCATTATCAGCTATGATCCTTCTTTCTGTGGAATCCGCGTCATTTCTTTGATTGATCCTTTCCTTCCTAAGGGCAAGATCTGGATTTAGAAAAATAACCATGCTTCTATTTCTATCTTCTTGACTAAGACATTTTAGTCCGGATGGACTTAAAATAAAAAGATCTTTGACTTCAAATTCACCTTTGGAAATGCCATAGTACCATCCATTAAAAACTTGTAGCTCTAAAAAGATGTCATGGTTAGCTTTGAAAAAGTCTTCATCTCTAAAAAAATAATCCACACCTTCTACTTCTCCTTGTCTTGGCGGTCTTGAAGTGAATGAAACACCATAGGTGAATCCCTTATCTGTAAATTTTTTTCTGAGAAAATCTTTTCCAGATCCTCCAGGTCCAACTATTATAATTTTTGCTGACATGATTTGGTTTTGTGTAGTATACTATGCGTTGATCAAGGGTTTTGACTACAATGAGTAGTTTTCTATGCTTTATTTGCCATTTGTTGTAAAGTAAATATTAAGGCAAGCAAACTAACTACGGGATCAATAACAAGGTTCCTTTCAGCTTGGTATTTAGCAACTGTTATTATTATACCAGGAATCAAACCTGAGTTTTGTGGTTTTTTCTCTTGAATCCATCTTATAAAATCAGAGCTTAAAGATGTCATAACATCATCTGTTTTTGAAGAGTACTGCCCAACGATGTACTGGTAATTTTTTACAGGATCTGGTTTAGAAAAAATGAGCTCAAATACTTCTTCGTGGTCCCACAAAACCTCATTTATCTTTGATTCAGTTAGATCTTTAATCCCATCAATACTCCATCTTTGAATTGTGTTAAGTGCAGACCTCATGTCTGGAAAATACTTCTTCGTAAAAAGATCTAAATTCTTATCATCGTGCTCAATTTGAATTGCTGAAAGTATTTTGCTAACCCTTGACTTCCATTGATCTTGGATTTCAACCTCTTCTTCTTTATTAATCGGATCAAAATCATAGAGTTCAAATCTTGATCTGATTGCTTCCGGAATTTTGTTTAGGTAGTTACAGGTGGCAACGAATCTTGTACCTTTTGCATATTTTTCAATGGTTCCCCTTAAAGCCTTATAAAATTGTTCAGATGCACCATCAAACTCATCCAGGATTACAATCTTAGTCATGTTCTCCCCGTCCATGATTGAGACAGTAGAACAGAAATCGTGAATTTTAGTTCTAATAGTCTCAACTGAACTTTCGTCAGAAACATTAATAAAAATGTGAGGATGGTTTTTCATCAGGATTTTTGCCATGCTGGTTTTTCCTGACCCTGGAGATCCCGATAAAAGCACATTTTGTTGTAAACCTCCTTCGAATGAATTCTTGATTCTATCCGGAAGGATCATGTGCTTTAATTCCTTCGGTCTGAGTTTCTCAGTTAATAATTCTTGTATCATTTGCAATTTTCTGTAAAATCGTCTGCTAAAGTTTTATCGTTTCGTATTTCTATAAATCTTGGTAAGAATAATGACCAATTGTTGTTTTTGTCATTGATTATTACATTGTACTGAACTGAACATATCTTACCGATGTGTTGATCTGGTTCAACACTCAATTCATGAAGATCGTTGTCAGTAAAACCAGATCCTATTTTTACCTTTAATATTCCGGTTTGATCCTCACAAATAAACCCTCCTATAAATCCTTCTCTTTTTCCTTCTCCTGGGTACCAACCTTTAATTACTAAATCGCACTCGTTTACTTCTTTGAGTTTAATCCAATTTTTTGATCTTTTACATTCGTAAACGTGATCTGGATTTTTAAGAATAACTCCTTCACCACCTTTACTAACTATATTTTTATAGTAACTATAGATGTCTTCTTTTTCTTTTGTAACAAATGATTCAGCCAATGTTACGGAATATGTTGGGGATTTTTCAAATACCCCTTCTAATGTTTGTCTCCTTATTTCAAAAGGAATTACCCCCTTGCCTCTTTTCAGAGTTTCTGCATCTTCAAGATCAAAAACATTGAACATTAAATCATCACCTATAGAACTTGCAGGTTTTCCTTTGAGCATTTGGTTAACTTTTCCAGAAACACTTTTTCTATTTGAGTCTGTAAGTTCACCGTCTAAAAACCAATCGCCTTCTAATCCTGAATTTTTAATAAGAAGTTTACATTCGTTTGCTATGACTGAAAGATATCCAGAAGAAATTTCATTGAAAGCCCTCGTGAAGAATTTAACTTCTTGTCCTGACACGAAAGCGATTATTCTAACTCCGTCATATTTTTCCTCACATATGATTTTCCCCCATTTGTTTATCTCTTTCTCATCGTCCTCTGCTAACATCAGACTAGGATCAGGTATAACTTCTCTTCCGAATGCCTTGTTGATTAATTTAGCTCCGATTCCTATATTCAATCTTTTGGTTAGGACCTTACCGAGCATTTTTCTTTCTTCAAAAGAAGCTTGAGTACAATTAACTAGCTCAAAAGCCTCTTCTCGAAATTTGTCATTTGGTGCTGGTGCTTCAAAAAGTCTGCTTGTTAGATCTACAAACTTTTCGAATGCGTCATATTGGACTAAATATGGACTTTCTTCTATGACTTCTAATTTGTGTAGTTTAGTGGTCAAAAAAGGATCTAAAGCAACTTTTAGCAAATACTCTAACTCTTTCGAGTAGTTGTTTTTAATGAGATCCTGTTTGATTTTTTGTGATCCCTCTCCAGTAGTAGATTCTATTTGTAGAAGGACAGAAAGTTCTTTTTGCATGTTATTTGTTTTAAGCAAATTTAAGAAAATTAGAAGAAGAAAAAAAAATTCCTACTATTTTACACCAAAAAACACAGGAGTTTCCAGTGAAAGGAATAATATGAAGAAAATGGAAACGTGGATTATGCTTCTGCAGGTGGTGTTTCGGCAGCTGGAGTTTCTGTCGCAGGTGTTTCAGCAGCTGGAGTAGTTTCAGCTGGTGCTGCTCCCCCTTCTGTTGCTACACCAGAAGCTCCTTGACTTTTTTCAATGTAAGTTTTGTTCATCCTAATGTCATCATAGTTTAAATCCAAGAACCTTTCAATGAGGAAGTCTTGGTTGAAATATTGTACTTCTTCATCGTTTACATTTTCTTTGATTTCTCCCAATGATGTAACAAAATCGATTTTCTTAATAAGTTGCTCAATTTCTCTGGATTCACCAAAAACATTGTCACTTTCGAACTTAACCCCTATTTGACTTCTAAATTCTGGGTCATTCTTAAGGCTTGGAAAATCTAAACACATTTGAATCCAAAGGGGTTTAACAACAATCTCTTGGAATATAGACCTTAATCTTGTAACAAACTTTGAAAATCTTACTTCATCTCTTTCAGATCCATCTGCTGGGATTTTAAAAGGATTTCCAGCCCCAACCCCCCATCTTGCACTAAATCTATTGTAAGGTATTTTTGAATCCTGTCTGAGTTTGTTATAGAAATAAACAACAGAATCCATAATGTTCAAGTTTGGCCCTTGAGCATTAATGGTTTCTACTTTAACACTATTCCCTGCTTGTTGAGGAAAAAGATAGTTTTTATAAAACTGTAAATCTGGTCTTCCATTAATAGCAAGTTCTCCTGATGTTGTATCGAGTTTAATATCCTCCTTGTAAACTGACATAAGCTCGCCAAGTGTCTCTTTTGCCTTTTGTGGTGACTTACTTCCGATAGGAACTGTCATTTTAATTCTAAACTGCGAGTTCATAACATTCCAGATAATCCTAGAATGCTCCATGATCTTTAACAAGTTATAAGATCTAATCAATCTTTCCGTATAAGATGTTCTTGATGCAGTGTTGGCCTTAGCATAAGATATGTAAATAACTTGGGCATCCAAAAGTCTTCTTTGTCTTGTAGTTTCACCATAGTATTGCCACCAGATAGATTCTCTTGTGCCATCGGGTCTTTTTTCAACTGCAGGGGTTAAACTTGTTGCATCGAGTTCTTTGAATCCCACAATTTCTTTACCATCGCTAGAGTATATGATCTCAAAAGCAAGAAACCCTTCAACTAAAAGTTGTCTGAAATATTGCCAACCAGTTAACCCATTGGCAAAATTATGAAGTACATAAAGTTTTCTGAAGTTCTTCCTAAGCGCTTGTACCACATCCTCCTTTAAATCCATATTAATCATGCTAGGATGACAAAAGAAGTTTTTCTCATCGTACACTATGGCTTCATCACAAATAGTGTCTAGAATGTATTCTATTTCAGCATTGAGGGCAAACGTTCTTAAGAAATCTCTTTTGTAAGGATAGTCTTTATCAAAATAAGCGATATATTTCCTATTAGATGTGTCTTGAGCAGCTATACTATAAATGAAATCTTCGTCATCCTCAGAAAAACCGAATCTTTCCCTCATATTGGCTTCAGATATACCAATAGCCATAGAGTCTTGAATCACAAGATCTTTGTAATCCATTCCAAAGCTTCCTAACCCGCTGAGATTTTTAATAATCCTCGATATGTTGGGATTGAATTTTCCTAAGTTATCTATAAATCCAGCCATAGTTATAATTTAAATTCTCCTGCAGCTTCTTCAGGTTTAGTTTCTTCCGTGCCCTCACCCTCTTTTCCTTCTGCTTCTTTTTTCTTCTCAGCAGCTTCTTTCTTAGCTTTTTCGTTATCAATTCTATCTTGAGCTGTCATTCCAAGATATCTGTCGAGCAAGAATTGTAAACTAAAATATGGTTTACCCTCTGAATTTTTCAAGCCCAATATTTTAATCACTTGATCTTTTCTTGCTGTCATAATTTCCATCTCCTTGGCTTCTTTAAACATGTTCTCTTTCACGTAATCAAGACCAAATTCGGATTTAATTATATAGTCATTTTTGAGATGCGGAAAGTCCAAACAAAATTGGACCCAGAGGGGTTTCATTAAGATTTCTTGGTAGATTGACCTTAGCCTGTTTATGAATTTACTAAATCTAATTTCTTCCATATCCAATCCATCTGCTCCAAAGGAAATAGTTCCTTCAGATCCGCTGTCTTCTCTTCCAAATCTTGAAACTGGAACTTTTGAATCTATCCTTAATTTGTTTGCAAAATATTGAAGAGCCTTTGTATCAGAAAATGCAGTGGCATCACCAGCTCCTGGTAAAGGCTGAATATCTGGAGTTCCATTAGGAGAAGATGGCATTAAATAATTCTTGAAGAATTGTATTTTTGGCCTTCCGTCAACTGTTAACTCACCAGAGTCTGTATTTAATCTTATGTCCTCTTTGTAAATTGACATAAGTTCACCTAGAGTTTGTTTGGCTTTTTGTGGTGATTTTGTACCTATTGGTACAGTCATAGCCATACGATAAGAGGAATTCATCACGTTCCAAATTATCCTAGTGTGCTCCATGATTCTAAGCAAATTGAATGACCTTATTAATCTTTCAATGTAGCTTATTCTCGAAGCTGTACCACCACCCTTGGCGTAACTTATATAGATGATTTGCGAATCGTACAATTTTCTGGTTAAGGAAGGATTATCAGGATATTGAATCCAGATATCAACGAAAGATCCATCAGGCTGAGCTTCTACAGTTGGAACTAACGATGCTGCATCTATTTCTTTGAATCCAACTATACTTTTTCCTTTCTTATCGAAAACTATTTCAAAAGCAAGATTTCCCTCTACTAAAAATTTGCGGAATAAATGCCAAGCTGAGATATCCTGATTGAATCCAAATAGGTTATAAATTTCTTTATATCTTTTTTGGGTCTGAGCATAGATTTCTTTATCGACATCTTCATGTTGCATGAAAGAGAAATAAGCCCAGAAATTCTTATCATCATAAACTATCGATTCATCACATACAGTATCTAATATGAATTCTATTTCCGGATTTTGTGCAAACCCTTGAACATAATGTCTTTTGTTCTTGAAATCCTTATCAAAATAAGCTATGTATTGTTTTGTTGTGGTATCTGCTTTTCTTATCCCGAAAAGGAATGACTCATCCTTTATACCACCTTTCTTAAGAAATTGTGCCTCAGTAACACCAACTGCATAGGAATTTTTTACGACTAGATCTCCATAAGCCATTCCGAAATTTCCCACTTTTTTAATATTCTCTACAATAGAGCTAAAAAAAGTTTTTTTGCCATCTGTAAATCCAGCCATTATGCTAGTGAGTTTTTCTTATATATCTCTTCAATCGGGGTCCCTTCAATTGCCCTGGTATGCAGATATACTATTCTAGTCCAATCTTCGTAGGTAATTTCTTTTGCATCTCTTATTTTCTGTAAATCCCAAGCTCTATAAGAATTCTTCCAAGGAATTCCTTTCATGATTAAATCCATAGTTGGATAGTCACATTTTAATTGCACCTGTTCTAAAACATCACCTTTTTCTATCCTTTGAACATTGGTCGATATTTGGGATTCATAGACACTACTTATTCTACTGAAAAAAGCAAGTCTATATTGAGGAGGAATAAGAACTAAATCTAGCCCACTAAATACAAGTTTATCTTGGGAGTTAAAGAATCCCATAAAAAACAAAAGAGGTCTTCTGTTTACGAATTTCTTTGATTTATCGAGTTTATCGTTGTAATCAAAGGAATATATTTTACCAACTAGAAAATCAGAAATCTGTAAGGTTGATTTTTTGTCAAGATAATTTTCTCTCCAAAACAGAAATGAAGCATCGGATAAGGAAGACAGACCAGAGACACTCAATTGATATTCTTCGAACCTTTCCTGGAAGGATTTCATCGCATTATAAATTTCTCATTAATAGCTCCGAACTTGTAGCCTCTATCTTCTGCAAATCTTTTAGCAGCTTCAAACTTTGCCCTGTTAGTGATCCAGATCTTAAGCTTTTCATTATATGATCGAATCTTCTTCTCAGTTAAGTTTCCAGTTGGTTCTTTTGGTCTTTTATCTAAAGCATACTGATCTTCTGGTTTGATTTCTATTAACCAGTTTTCTAGAACATCACCTTTTTTTACCTGGATATAGTAATCTATGTTGTAATTGTGCTCTTTCTTATCGATTGGACTCCAGTACTTAACACAAATTGCTTCTGAACTCCATTTAGTAATATTTGGGTTCATATCGCAATACTGGCAGAATCTTCTTTCCCAAGAACTTCTGTAAATAATGTTGTTGATATCCCCTATATACTTTTTCGGATTTGTCGGAACATAAAGTCCTTGTTGATAGACTGAGTTTTTATTAGGTCTTAAGTTCTTTATGTTTTTCATTTCCTACAAAATGTTTAAATTCTGTATACAGAATTCCGCTACACAGTGACTTTATATATTCAAAATGAATAATAGGGATTAGATGTTGTAATTAGAGTTTTCCTCTTTTACTATTCTAGAAAATGGAATGGTCTTGATAGATTTTGGTGGATGTATCTTTTTCCAACCTTTCTTCATACCGTTGTGTGCAATCTGAGAAATGAAAGCAAAGGGATTATCTGATTTTGCTGGATCGTATCTATTCCAGTATTTTACTAAATCTTCTAATCCAGCAGATATGCAGTCTTCTCTATCTTCTGTGTCCCTATAAGAGTGAGTCTTAGACATTCCATTAACTATCAAAGTAAACATTTTTACAGTTTCTGATGTTAATTCCCCTTTCTCTTTGCTTTCTAATAAAGCTCTTTTAAGGTCTTTGTTTTTTACATATATCATGATTCGGGCAGGTTATTTTGGAGCTTAGCGATTTGATCTTCTAAATTTTTTCTTAATTGTTCCAAATTTTCCCTTGAATCTTTAATAATGTCTATTCCAATTTTACCATTTTCTATACTAGAAGTTTCTAGTTCTTGTATTTTATTCAGACAATCTTTCAAATCGTCCAAAATAAAACTGAGTCTGTTGCCTAATCCATGTTCTGGAGAGGCCTCAGACTCAGTTATTTTATTAGTGTTTATTTTTTTTTTGCTTTTGGAGCTGAAGAAAGATTTGCTCTCTTTGTATCCTCTACAAATTTCTTACCGTTCTTCTTGTGATCTCCAGGAGCTGCTGCCAAATTAGCATCTTCTTCATCTTCCATAAACTTCTTAGGCTTTTCTGATTTAGCCTTTGGAGCTTTTTCAATATGAGAATTCTTTTGGCTCTCTTTTAAAGCTAGGTTTTGCTTCTTCAAATCGTCAATGAATTGAGCTGCACTCTTAATTTTTGCTGAAGGAGCTGCTGCTAAATTTGAATTAGTCAAATCCTGTATGAATTTTTTTCCAGCTGATTGTTTTGCATCAGGAGCAGCTGCCAAAGTTTTGTTCGAAATTGCTGCTTTACCAGTTTCTATTTTTTTATCTTTCGGAGCTGGAGCTGCGGCCAAATTTGAATTAGACTCATTATCAATAAATGTTGCTGCTGACTTTGGATCATTATCAGGAGCTTTAGCTAAATGCTTCTTATACATTGAATCGAACTCCTTGTCACCTTGTGACATTTTATTATCTCCAGGTGCTACAGATAAGCTTTGATCTGACTCACTTGTAAATTCAAGATCCATATCTGGAGTGTTGATGTCATACTGATCAACTTCATCTGCTAAATCTTCGACATCAGAGAAAAAGTATTCACCAGTTTTTCCTTCCTTAAAAAGAATTGTATAAGTCTTCGAACTTCCATCAACACCAATCACTTTACCTTTTACTCCATTTCTTTTAATTCTAACTTCAGTGTCTAATGGATATCCCATTTCTTCATTAACTGAAGAAATATCATTTGCCTTCTTCTCAAATCTTTCGATTTCAAGATTAACTTGGTTCCACTTATTTTTCAAAGAGGTAATTTCGTTTTCTATGCCTTCTTCCAAATTGATTAATTCTGGAGACTGGGCAATAAGAGGATTCTGTTGTTTTACATTTTCGATCTTTCTAAGTTCACCTTCTAAGATTTCAATGTTTTTGACAATTTCTTTTTTGTCATTTTTCATAACACTTAAGAAAGCTTCCTCTCCGTTCAAAAACTCAGTCAAAGACTCTGATATATCAAACTTGATGAAGTCTTTAATTATGTTAACTGCTTGAGTAGCATTTGACTCATAAATTTTATTGAGTTTCATTGCTGGATTAACAGTTTGAACATAAATTTTATCCTTCAATTTGAAAACGTTTGCCTCAACACCTTCGTAAACTTTTGACTTAATTTTCTTTCCGAAATCGATATCTACAATTTCTTCTGAAGCTGAAGCTACAAAGATTGCTCTGTTTATCCTGCTATTAGCACCTTCTAAAAGATTTCCAGTAGAAACGCTAACTGCTAAAGGTAAATCGCTCTCACTGATTTTCTTTCCGTCGTAATAAATTGTTTTCTCTTTGTTTTCAAAAACAATTTCAACTTTGTTTTTACCTATATTCAAGGTAATTTTGTTATTGTCTATGTTAATATCTCTATCACCAACCATTACAGCTTTTTGTTGAAAATCAACAGGAACTTCCTCCATTTGACATTCAAATATTGTTTGTGTAGTCTCTTCTATTTTGAAGTATTTTCCACTAGAGAAGAATACCACTCCACTTTCAGTAACAAGCAAAGGTGAATATATGTTAGAAACCTCACAAATTGAATTGTCTGCTCCTACATAGAATTTATTACTAACCTTATTTTCGTGAATTGATAAAAAGCTAACGAGATTTCTTACCATTGGATTAAATCCAAATCTTTTAAGTCCATGCAAAAGCGAATCTGTAGTTCTTTTCTCTGAAACCAACCAATTTTTCATAGTGGATGTTGCATCAGAAAATATGTCTCTGCCTGGAGCATTTTTAATTGACTCGTATGTCTTTATTACCTCTATTTCTCTTCTTCTATTTTCAAAAATGTGAGTTACGTTTTCTAAAACAGATGCAGCTGATCCTTCCCACGAAAAAGAGCTAAGTTCTTGAATAAATCCTTCTATCAAAAAAGCTTCTGGAATATTTTTAGAAATTAATAGACCTTCAAATTTCTCCAACATAATTTTACCTGCTGGAAGATCATAAAGACTAGAATTTTTAAGTGCAGATACTGTATTCAATAAACCAAAACTAAAGATTGTGTCCTCAGTTGCTTTGGGTGAAAAATTAGTATCTTTTGATTCTTTAATCATTTGCGAAGTTGATCCATTTAAAAATGAAGATGCAACAGGAGCTTTTTGAGCATCTAATCCAGCCCATTCTCTAAGAGAATCTGCAGCATTTTTGGAAGTCTCCATATTTAATTTGTTAATTTCTGGATTAATATTTTTTTCCATTTGTTATTCGCTTTTTTAGTATATATCCATTCTATTTTTAGAATCCCGTGTCCAATTTTATTTAGTTACTTCCTCCCAATTGATAGACGTCCAAATTTTATTTCCGCTCCCTCCAACTGTTTCTGCTGCAACACAAATTGTAAATTCTAAAGGAGTGCTTGTTAAGCCATCCCTCAATAACTGATTCTTAAACAAGTCATCCCCTATATTTATATTAAGTTTTCCTTGATTCGAAGCTGAAAAAAATCCTGTTCTAACACATGTTCCACTGCTAAATGAACTTCCTGTAATGTTGTAATTGACTGACGAGTTAGCGTCTAGGGTTGTCCAAGATCCACCTGAGGTAGTTCCCCCTACAAAAATTTTCCATGAATAGTTAGCATTATCTTTTGGAAGCAAATCAATATAAGAAGGGATCACTATTGAATCCAAGTTCCCTGATTTTAATCTGATTGAAGCCAAAGGATAAAATGTACCCGCTACCAAAAGGGTATAAGGAGTTAATATTCCTGTATCAATAGATCTTTCTTCTCCTCTCAATTCGTATCCTCCCTCAGACATCACAGATGAACAAATTTGTGTCAATGTATTAGATGATGAAGTTCCTGATGTGTTTTCAATCTCGTATCTTAGAGGTAAACAAGCGGTTGTTATGTAGGTGGAAGTTATCAAGTTAGCATGATTAAAAACATGACACGTGTAAAATTCTCCATTAATAACAAATCCACATCTTACAGAACCTACGCCTAACCATTCCAGATCTATCCAAAATATCTGTGATTTCGTTATATCTAAAGTGATTCCAGAAGGACCTGTTCCATCCATCGGATCAACATTCCAAGAACTTTTTGCTATTGAATTGTTGTCAATAGAACCAGAAACCGAACTTCTTTTAACTATTGATAGAGTTGTACCAGCTAACTCTAAATAAAATCCATTGTTCTCACCAAAATATCCTACTCTTTGTCGTAAGCCAGATTGGCCAGTTGCAAAGGTAAAAGTGTTTAATGCTAAAAGACTTTTTCCTGGCTGATAAGCAAATACCCTATAAGTTTCTCTGACTACTTTGTCACCACTAGCATTAGTGACATTCATATCGATTACTCCCTGGTTTGTGTTAAATGTTTTGGCTCCAGAACCTGCTGTAAGAGTTGCCCATAATCCATTATCTCTATATCTATGACTTGAATCGAAAAGGGTTAGAGGGGCAGATGTTCTTAACCTGCCAAAAGCATCAAAATTAGTTGTGTAAGCAAACTTTATTTTGTCTGTATAAGTATATGACATATTTTAATGTTATATGGTTTTCCAAGAATTATTTCTGAATAGTAATGTAAGAGACATTCTTTCAATTTTTAGCAATACTGAAGTCTCTCCGTTTATTAACTGGGAACTTTGACCTTGAATCAGTATTCCTCTGTTTCCCCAACTTATTCCACCTACCTCATCAGCAATAGAAATAAATTTTCCATCATCTCCTGGACTTGATCCTAAGGGAAGAGTGATTGTACAAATTCCTCCTGTGTAGCCAATTCCATAATATTGATACGTAAAAGAAGCAGTAGTTCCTGACGCATTAAGTGATGTCGTGTTATAAACAAGAGTTCCAGTAGGTCCAGTAGGTCCAGTATTACCAGTTGGTCCTGTTGGTCCAACAACTCCAGTATTACCAGTTGGTCCTGTCATACCAGTTGGCCCGGTCAAACCTATATCTCCAGTAGCTCCTGTTGGTCCAGGACTCCCTGTTACATTAACAAGAGATTGAGGAAATTTAGCAGTTTCCCCTTCGTGAATTCCTAAAACATAATCTCCTTGTAAAAAAGTGTCAGCTGTAGGAAATTGTGATATTTTCTTTTTTCTTAGTGACATTTTAGTTTCCCTCCGAAATTATAAAATCTCCATCCTCAGATACTATGAATTCATCGCTTGGGTTATCATCTATATAAAATCCACCAGCTAAAATTACCTCAACATTAACCCTAACTGAATGTGGATTATAAAGAAGCATACCTCCGTCTGAAAAATATGGAGATTCAATATCGCTACCATTAGGATCTAAATCCCATGCTCTGTCCACAAAAGCAGGTGAATAATTACTCGGATTTCCTGTTAAGATAGTAAGATTCGCCATCGGAAGATAGTTTCCTTGGTAAATTATATTGATAAATCTACTAGCCACTGGAAGTGTACTTGGATAAGAGGCCTTTATCATGATAAATCCGAGTTGTCCTAAACCCTCTGCATTTAGAATAAGTGAGGAGTTCGGATAGACGCATCCACTAAAAGATGAAAAGTTGTTAATTGTGATATCTGTATCACAAAAACTTATTTCTCTTGCCACAGTTGTTCCTCTTACTACTTGAAGATTGCATCTTTGAAAGATAGCACCTTCAAATTCTATAGTGTTACATACTTGTGGAGGTGTAGCCATTAGTTAAAAATAAATATTTCAAGCTGGACATCACTTGTTCCAGGATTACTAAAAAGAATACCTCCGAAAGTGGGGTCTGGAGAAGAAATAGGAGGATAAATTGCAGGAGAAAAAACAGGACTTGGAGGGTTATTGGAATAGTAACTTAAATCCCATCCTTGCCAAGGAATCTCGGGCTCAGTTCTTCCTGTAAGAACCATTAATGAATTCATAGGGTAGATATTCCCCTTGTATTCCCAATAGAGATATCGGTCTTCTGAATGCACATCCTGGTGGTACTTGGCTTTGATCACAATCATTTGTACTTCACCTTGTGCTTGGCCAACTTCAGGAGCTGTGAGAGTGTATGAGTATCCAGCAGGTAGATTTATATTTCTTTTCGCAGATCCACCACATCCTCCCAGTTCTGAACTTCCTAGTCCTTCCAATTTAAAATCACATAAGGAAGTTCTAGATAAAACATTAACTCCCTCTTTTATCTCTAAGTTACATGACTGAAAAACTACTTTTCTATAAACACCAGGATTGCAATCAAGATACTTGATGTATTGCGAGTCTGTTGTGTATATTGGTTTTATCATTTCAAGCTTAATGGGTTAGAAGAAGGTAAAACTGTTGAAGTTTTATTTTTATATCCTAAAAATTCTTTATCCTCTATGTATTTATCTTCAGAGTCTGCACTATTTTTTTGGTTATCTCCTACAATTTCTGGATATGAAATCAGATCGCTTATTTCAATGGTTTTAGTGACATCTTCTCCAAATGCTGGATAAAATTTTTCACCTTCATTCACTTGCAGTTCACTTGTTTCTTGAAATTCCTCCTCTTTAGAATCGATTGGATTATTTGGAGAATTTTTTTCTGATAATTCATCATCGCCCTCTTTAGATTTTTTGAATGCAAAGTTGGCTGCAAGAACTAAAGCTACTGCTAAAGGATCAAAAACAAGCATGAGAATTAAAATGTACCAATTGACAACTTGATCTAATGTATATCCTGTTAGTCCAGCAATGTATTTTAATGGACCAACTTCTTTTGCTAACTCTTGGTCAGATCCTGCTTCTAATTTTTTAGACTCAATTTCAAAAATGCGGGAATTCTTTGAAGATATAGAATCATTGTAAACGGACACTTCAGAATCTATGCGCTTAATCTCAGAATCGATATCCTTTATTTGTTGTCTTACTGAAGTGGTAGATTTACTTTGTGCTATTAATTGATCTTGAGTGCCTTGTAAATTAGCACGGATTCCTGTTATCTGACCTAACCTTGTGTTTTTTTGCTCAACCTGCTTTTCGTAGCTCGAAATTTCAGTTTTTAAAATTGTAATATTCTTATCAAGGATCTCTATGTTTTTATCCTGATTTTGGACTTTAAAAGCAGTTTCTTGGTAAGCAGATGATAAGAATCCGTAAATCCCTGCAGAGGTGATTATAATCAGAATTAAGGTGGCTATAAGAAGGTAATACTTTAAAGCCTTATTAATAGATTTCCAGTATTCGTATAACAAAGAAGCGCTGACTAATTTAGCAAATTCTAAGCTTCCTGCTAAAATCATTACTTGTAGTGAAGCACCAGCAAACATTTTTCCTAGACCTGATACTGAATAAAAAGCTGCAGACCCAGAAACTGAAAGAGCCGAAAGAGCGATGATCCACGGTAATAATTTCTTTTTCATGCTTCTATATATCCCAACAAAAAAGGTCCATTGAAGCAATGGACCCTTTAGAAATGTTAAGAACTTTATTCTGCAGTGATTCCTTGTTCTGCTGCAGCTAGATCTTTTTCAAGATCCTTTAAATTTTGATTATCTTGGTGGATAAGAGCAAGTGTTTCTTCAAAAGTTTTCCAGAGAGAAATAAAATCGCTAATTTCTGAGTCACCTTTTCCAGACCATTTCAAAATGAAATAATGTGAAGCTTCAACTTCTAAATTTGTGAAGTAACCAACACCATCTTTGATACCTTCCTTTTTAATACTTTCAATTCTTCTGATGATTTCTACAACTCCAAGAGCCTCTTTTGATCTCCATTCCACTTCTGTTTTCATGAATTTTTCGAATCTACCCAAAAGATCGTTATTCATAGAAACTGCATATTCTTTACCCTGTAGAGATTTTTTATACTCTTCGATCTTATTTTTAAGATCCTCTACTTTCTTAGTATCTACTTTATCGATGTACTTTTCTAATTTTTGCTCGTTTTCGACTACTGATAGCTCTTTCTTTTTTGACATAACGTTTTATTTTTAAATTATAGTGTATTGATGGATTTAGTTTCTATGACATGTACAAATTTCTAAATTGCTCAGTTAAATCTATAAACTGCTTTAAGTAGACTTTCATTTCATGATCTTCAACTGTAAAGGTTTGGATTTCACTAAACTGCTCGTTTGCTATTCTGATCCTTCCCATTTTAGGAACAATTCCATATTTTTCTGCACACATAAACATATAAGCTGAAATTTGAAGCTTATAAGCTAATATATCATCCTCATCTTTAATGAAAGTCGAAGATTTAAAATCCTCAACTATCAAATTTCCTTGTAAATCTTTGTAAATAAAGTCCGATGCACCTGCCCAGCCTCCCTTGAAAGTTGTATACAAGAAAACCTCATTGTCTACTATCTCTGAAATATTTTCCCAAAATTTATCATAGTAGAAGTTCCAGAAAAGATTTTTTCCTCTTTCTACCAGTTTGGAGTTTTTACCATCATCTTTTCTTGCTTCTTCAATTGCATAGACTTGAGCCTTTTGGAGAGATCTTTCTACATTTCTTTCTCTATCCCATTCTAGCAAGAAAAGCTCGAGCATTTTGTGCAAATGGTTTCCTCTTTCTGCTGCATCTGACATAATCTTATCCCATCTAGCATCACCGAATTGCTCTCTAAGCTTATCATACTTTTCATTCTTTAAAAGCTTAAGAACAGTAGTGACCGATGGCAAAATTAAAGGAGCTTCAGAAGCTCCTTCGACTATATAAGCTCTGCCCCAGTCGTAATTTTTCCTATCTATAGTAATATTAGAAGATAAACTCAAGTACTTTTGAAATTATGTTTTTAAGCCAAGACAACGTACCAAACTTATATTGAGACCAAATTATAACAAGTATAAAGAAAATTCTCCATAGAAGCCACTTAATAGAAAGCTTTTGGAAAGCTGGTGAATAAATTATAAGATAAGAAATTGAATTAGGTATTGGTTTAATTTCTGGTATCAAAATTTCCTGAAGGTTTAAGCTTGTTAGATACTCATTTATAGGCCTTGATTCTTCTAAAACATAAGCGGGTCTTATTTCTTCAGGAGAATCTGGAGAGTAAATAACTTCAGGAGGAAGGTTCACTACTGTATAAATCCTATTCAACCAATCCACTCGAAGTTTATACTTGTTCCATTCAATTCCTTCCATGTTTTGTTTGATTGTCTTTCTAAGGAAGAAATAGTTTGAAATATCAACTATTACTTTTTTAAATGGATAATTCATCTCTTTATTATATAATATCTGAAATGTACAAAAAAGTTACGCTTAATCGTTGAATGTCAAGTTCACTCCTGGGAACATATCTCTTACCTTCAATCGCGCTCTTCTAATCCTAGTTGCAATAGCTCTCTTCTTCATTCCATGCTTGTCAGCTATTTCTTGGTATTTCATTCTTAGAATCTCTCTGTCGAAGAGAATCTCTTTATAAATGTCTGGAAGGTTTTTCATTCTCTCCACTACATTTTCATAAAGATTTTCCATTTCAGTCTCAGAATCAACCACAAAGGATTGCTCATAAGAATTCAAGTCCTCAAATTTGTTATAAGATATTTGACAATCGTCACTATCATCAGAGTTCTTTACAACCTCTTGGATAATGGGTAAATAACGATCCTCGTTCTTTTTAATTACTAAGGATTCATTTCTTGCAATGTTGTAAACCCAGGTTGAAAAATTTCCTCTGTCGGGATCATATTGGGAAATTTTTGTCCAAATTTTCGCCATAGTATTTGAAACTGCATCTTCTGCTGCTTCTTGTTCTATGAGAATGGATTTGCAATGGTTAAGTAATCCTGGTTTAATTCTTTTGTAAAGCTCTACGAAATCTTTTTCCGAAGATGTTCTCATAAAGCTTTCTGCCAATTGTTGAATGTTTTTCGCTGCCATTTCCTGTTTTTTAATTTAAATTTTTAATTGTTTTATTTCTATTCCTGCTTCTTCAAAAAGTTTAAAAGAATCTGTAATTCTGTACGTTTCAGAATAAACTATTCTTTTTATGCCTGCCTGTATAATAAGTTTTGCACAATCAAAACAAGGCGATAGTGTAACATAAAGTGTTGAGCCTTCTGCACTATTCGTGCTTTTAGCAAGTTTAGTTATTGCATTTGCTTCAGCATGTAAAACCGTAGGTAAGGTTTTGTTGTCACAATCTTCACACTTATTTGGAAATCCTGAAGGTGTTCCATTATATCCATCTGAGATTATAGTTCGATTGTTGACTATGAGGCACCCGACTTGGTTTCTGGTGCAATGGGAATTCTCAGCCCAAACACCTGCCATACGTAAATACAATGAATCTATTTTATCCTGCTTGCTCTGTGGAAGGTGCTGATTGCTCAACTTGATCAGATTTTAATTGGGTTACCTCAACTTTAAATCTTTCCACGATGTGAAATACGTCACGTAGACGAAAACTACCTAGAAGATTAAGGATCTCATTGACCTCATCTTCAGTGTAAGATGTTTTTTCCTCGTTTTTTAAAAAATCCAAACATTTCCCATAATTTGCATAGGAGTTTAAAAATTCTACCGATGCTTCTCTAAGTTCCTTAGTGATTTCGTAATTTGCTTTCATTTTATTTATTAAGATTTGGTTATTACAAATATAAAAGATGTTTTTTGAAAAGTAAACATCATTCAAACTTTTTTTGTGAGGATGTTACTAACAATGGTCCTGAAAGCGTATCATTTAATTGTGATAACAAATTAATCATAGCATCCATTTTCATTGCCATAGCTTCATTATTCTCAGTTCCTGAAGATTTAGTATTAGTGCTTTCTACTTGACTAGTGTTTCCTTGATCAGTCATTCCAAGTGAAGTAGTTTCGCTACTAGCAGTTGAGGCTTCAGTTATAGGTTTTTGTTCGGTTTCTGTTGAGGTTGTCTCTTTTGTCTCAGTTTCTTTCGATGGCTGAGAGATTGGAGTGCTCAATTTTTGTGTGTCCGTTTGTATTATACTTTTATTTTCACTAAAAGTTTCAGCCTTTTTTGAAAGTTCCCCAGTAATTTTTTCTGCAGTCCCAGTATTGGAAGTAATTCCAGGTTTAACCCCTTCTAATTTTTCTTCCAATTTACCAACTTGACTCTCAGCTGTGGAAGAAGCTGTAGAAGTTTCCTCTTTGGAGCTTTTTCCTCCAAAAATGCCCTCCATAAACTTTTTACCCCTATTTCCTGTTTCTGCTGTTTCCCCAGCAGATACCCCGAAAATAGATTTTAAAAATTCAGATCCTCTAGAACTCCCTTTAGCAGGTTGTTCTTGTGAGGCATTACCTTCTATTCCCGTTTGAGTTTTTGTCCCAGCAGTTTCACCAGTTGCAGTGGCAGTTTCAGTTTTCGTTTCTGCTGTGGGGGTCTCGATTTTTTGCTCCTGGGTAACAGCTACACTTTCATTTGTGCCAGATGTAGCTTCCTTGTTTTCTGGTGTTGTCCCTTCAGTTGCACTTTGGATCTGTGTTGTTGATTGTTCTGCAACTGAACCTACCTCTTTATTTTCAGCAGTTTCATTACCTGGGGTTGCAGATTCTATAGCACCAGTTTCTGTTGGAGTAGCTATGGTTTGCTCAGTCTGTACTGTTTCTGCTATTGCAGGTGTAGTTGCCTCTCCAGCGGGGGATTTTTCTGGTTGAATTGCCGCCTCGATTTTTTGCTCTTGAGATTTAACTTCTGCTGTAGGCTCAGTCTTTTCTGGTTTCTTTTCTTCCTGTTT
>Ga0315907_10000926_pt1 | contig 40087 bp, 28 predicted proteins | sample LakEriMetagenome_3_FD_203525 | JGI IMG/M metagenome (GOLD analysis project Ga0315907, IMG submission 203525) | Freshwater fungal communities from buoy surface, Lake Erie, Ohio, United States - Buoy 12 MA123 | ecosystem: Environmental > Aquatic > Freshwater > Lake > Lake biofilm | place: USA...
ACGACGACATCTTTGCGTTCGAAGAAAACGAGGCTCCTGCGCCACGCCATCCGGCCGAGTTTCTCCAGTCGCTTCCAGAGCAAGCCACGCCCCGCGCTACTGCGCCAGCGGCTCCCACCCCGACACCCCCGGCAACTCCGGCAACTCCGGCAACTCCGGCAACTCCGGCAACTCCGGCAACTCCGGCAACTCCGGCAACTCCGCCCGACAGCATCGACAGCCTGCTGTCGCGCCCGGTCATCAGCACAACGGAAACGTCGGCAGGAAACGACCGGCGGCCACCGCTTTCCCTGAAGGAAAAGGCCGCCCTCGCGGTGTGCGCCCTCGCTCTCGCCGCGGCCGCCACTTGGTATACCTCCACGCTCATCGCCTCGCGACCGAAAGAAGCCCGCACACCGAGCCGCCCGTGGCCGGAACTACCCATTTCCGGCGACCTCGTCCGCATCACCGAAGGTTCGGCGGCATGGCGGCACACAAGGGAAACCGACCGCGTCGGCCGCATCGAAGTCCCCTTCCCGATGCCGGGTGAACGTTCCCCCGTGATCATCCCGGAAGTGAATTTCACCATCGCCCCGGACGGCGGCAAATCAGGATACCTCCGGTTTCTCTTCATCGATCCGGATGGACGCGAAAGCGGAGATGTCCGCGTCATCCGCGTCACCAGCGGAAAGCTCGAATCGATGAACCGCGGCGAAATAATTGCCGGCCCGGACCGCGGATCCGTCTACGCATCGCTGGGATTCCTCGACGAACCTTCCTTCTTTTCCTACACAGCGAAGCCAAGCCGCCGCTGGAGAGTAGAAATCGCAGAAAGCGCCCGCTACGATGCGCCCGACCGTGACTGGAAGCTCCTCTCGGTCTTCGACGTGCGCAACACGCTGCTCGACTGACGATCCCGCCCGCGCTGGCGGATGACAGCCAGGGAAAGCGGCAGGCGTTTCTGCCAGTCTGCCATGCTTTCTCTCCGCTGCCTCGCCTTCCTGCCGCTCGCCGTCAGCAGTCTCCGCGCCGCACCGCCCGCTGCCACCCTGTCCCTGCACGACGGAGCCACGCTTTCCGGCTGGCATGGCAACCCTGCCATCTGGAAGGTCGCCGACGGAGCCATCACCGGCGAAATCACTAGCCGCCTCGACCGCAACGAATGGCTCTGGTGGCAGGGAACCGTTCACGATTTCGAATTCACCTGCGAATTCCGCATCTCCGGTCATCCCTCCGCCAACAGCGGCATCCAGATCCGCTCGCACCGGGCCCCCGATGGAACCGCCAGCGGTCTCCAGTGCGATCTCGACCAAGGCAGAGAATCGCTCGGAAGAATGTACGACGAACACGGCCGCGGTCTGGTCATGGAACGCGGCACCCGCACCTCCATCGCGCCCGATGGCCGCAACGCCGCCGACCCTTTCGCAACCCCGGAATCATTCCGCTCCCTCGCCCCACCGGACACATGGAACCACTACCGCATCGTGGCCACCGGACCCCACACCGAAGTCTGGATCAATGACACGCTCTGCGGCATGCTGGACGATCATGAATCCGGCAAGGCAAGGCTCACGGGCCAACTCGCCCTCCAGATGCACGCCGGCCCAGGCCCAGCCAGAATCCAGTTCCGCAACCTCAAGCTGCGCCACCTCGGGGAAACTCCCCCGGTTCCCGCAGCAGCATTGGCCGCATCCCCGGAAGCCGACCGCGCCAGCCAGCCCCGCGACGCCGGAGGGTCGCCGCTGCCGCTCGATTTCGAAAGCGGTTCCCTGAGCGGATGGACCGCCACCGGCAAGGCGTTCGCAGACCAGCCCATCAAGGGCGACACCGTCACCGCCCGTGGCCGCGGACAGCGCAGCAACCACGCCGGACAATGGTGGGTGGGCGGATACGAACGCAGCCTCTCGGACGCCCCCACCGGATCGCTCACCTCCGCACCGTTCCCGGCCTCGCATGCGTGGGCCAGCTTCCTCATCGGGGGCGGCAGCGACCCCCGCAGCGTCCGCGCCGAAATCGTGGCTGCCGAAACCGGCAAGGTCTTCCATACCGCCGCGGGCAACGACGCGGAAACCATGCGCCGCGAAATCGTCGACCTCCGCCCCCTCGCCGGAAAACCCATCTTCATCCGCCTCATCGACGACAGCAGCGGCCCATGGGGACACCTGAACTTCGACGACTTTCTTTTCCATGACACCGCCCCGGATTTCCCGGAGACAGCCCGCAGCCGTCAGCAGGAAAGTCCGGTCCTCTGGCACCTCCAGCCCAACCCGGCTCCACCGGGTACCATCGGTAATCCATCCGCCCGCCAGACCGTCGCCGGCATGATGCTGACCCACGGATTCAAGGCAGAACTGATCGCGGCGGAACCCGACGTGGTCCAGCCCATCGCCTTCTCCATCGACGACGCCGGACGACTCTGGATCCTTGAAGGCCTCAGCTACCCTAACAAGAATCAGGAGGGCAAGGGGCGCGACCGCATCGTCGTGCTCGGCGATGGCGACGGCAACGGGTCGTTCGAGACGCGCACGGTTTTCATGGAAGGACTGAACCTCGCCAGCGGCATCGAAACGGGCTTCGGCGGCGTGTTTGTCGGGGCGGCCCCGGAGCTTCTGTTCATTCCGGACCGCAATGGCGACCTCGTTCCGGACGGGCCGCCGGAAGTCCTCCTCGATGGCTGGGGCTTCCAGGATACCCACGAGACACTTAACAGCTTTTCATGGGGACCCGACGGCTGGCTCTACGGCTGCCAGGGGGTCTTCACTTCCTCCCGGATCGGTCCACCAGGCAGCCCGCCGGAACAGCGCACCTCCCTCCATGCCGGCGTCTGGCGCTTCCACCCCGTCAGCCGGAGATTCGAAGTGTTCGCGCACGGCGGCAGCAACCAGTGGGGCCTCGATTACAACGAATACGGCCACTTTTTCATGACCCACTGCCGCAGCTTCTTCGGCGGGGGCGGCACCACCTGCGTGATCCGGCATGGCCACTTCTGGAATCAGGCCAACCAGGGATACGCTCCCTTCCTGTGCTCGACCGCTCCGGATTTCGCCCCCGCCCTCCGCAACTACCTGCCGGCGTCGGCACGGTACGACAGCGGCGAAGGAGGAGCCGGAAAACCGGGCTCCACCGCCATCTTCGGCGGCCATTCCCACATCGGCACCCTCATCTACCAGGGAACCAATTGGCCCAGCCGCTTCCGGGGCCACCTCTTCACGCACAACCTGCACGGCCACCAGATCAATCACCAGCAGAATGTCCGGCGCGGGAGCGCCTACGAAACCCTCCACGCGGGAGCCGACCTCGCCTTCACCCCGGACCCACGCTACATGGGCGTCGACCTCCAGAGCGGACCGGACGGAGCCGTCTACATCATCGACTGGTTCGACCAGCAGCACTGCCACACGCCCATCGAGGAAAAATGGGATCGCTCGAACGGCCGCGTCTACCGCCTCGCATGGGCAGAGAGCGACCGCCCCGTGAAGGTGAACCTTGCCAGCCTGACAGATCAGCAGCTCGCGGAACTTCAGCAGCACGAAGACGTCTGGTACCGCCGCCACGCGCGCCGGTTGCTCATGGAACGGGCCGCCGCCGGCCGCATCAACCCCGCAGCCATCGCCTTCCTCACTTCCCTCGCCGGAAACCCGGACGCCGTTCTGGCGCTGCGCGGACTGTGGTCCCTCCACCAATGCGCGCAGCTCAGTCCCGATCTTCTGGCAGCTGCCGCCACCCACCCGCACGAAGCCGTCCGCGCATGGGCCGTCCAACTGGGCACGGAATCCTCCAGCCCCCGGCTGCCCAGCCCAGTGATCGCCTCGCTCGCCGCAGACGATCCGTCCGCCATGGTCCGGCTCGCCATCGCCTCCGCCCTCCCCAACCTCGAGCCATCCCTCGCATGGACAGTCGTCGCCGCGCTCGCTTCCCATGCCGGGGACCAGCACGACCGCTTTGTTCCGAAAATGATCTGGTGCGGACTGGCCCCGCTCTGTCCCTCGGACTGGCAGCGCGCCTTCAGCATCGCTTCCCGTTCCCCACTGCAGGAAATCTGCGACAGCATGGCATGGTTCGCCGCACAGCAGCCGGATGGCCGCGCCGCCCTCGCGGAATTCATCGCCTCCCTCCCGCCGGACGCCGCCGGACGAACCATCCGCATCGCGGCCTTCGCCCTTCAGCAGTCAGCCCCGCTGCCTCCGCCTCAAGGCCTCGCCAAGGCAGCAGCCGCCGCCGGACCGCAGCCCGCACCGGAGGTCAAAGCCGCCATGGACGAACTCGCCGCGCTCTTCGGAGATACCGCCGTCCTTGCCGGAAAACGGAAGCTGCTCGCCGACACCACAGCACCCATGCGGGCACGCAAGGCAGCCTTCGCTCTCCTTGCCCGCATGAACGACGCCAAAGCCCTGCCGCTTTTCCGATCGCTTCTCGACGATCCTGAATTCCGCAGCGAAGTGATTCCTCTGCTCGCCCGCAGCCCTGACCCGGCCACTGCTGAGGCCATTCTCGCCCGCTACCCGCAACTGCCTCCCGCCGAACGCAGCGCTGCCCTCACCACATTGACCAGCCGACCGCCGTTCGCGCTCGCCCTCGTCAGCGCCATGGCAAAAGGCACCTTTCCGAAAACAGATCTCACCGCCCTCCACCTCCGCCAGATGCAGCAGCTCGGCAGCCCGGAACTCAACGACGCCCTCACGAAAACATGGGGCCGCTTCAACCCCACCAGCGATTCCGCCAGGGCCACCGTCGCCCGCTTCTCGAAAATCTTCCGCGAAGCTCCACTCTGGGCCTACGACACTGGCAAAGGCCGCGAAGTCTTCCAGAAAGTCTGCGCTTCCTGCCACGCCCACGGCGGCGGTGAAGCAAAAATCGGTCCGGACCTCGGCGGCACATGGAGCCATGGAGCCGACTACTTCCTCGAAAACATCGCCGACCCCAGCGCCGTCATCGGAGATGCCTATCAGCTCACTACCGTGACCCGAAACGATGGCTCCGTGACCGCCGGAGCCATCGCCAAGGAATCCCCGGAATCCATCACCCTCCGCACCATCACGGAATCAGTCACCATTCCCAACAGCCAGATCAAGTCGCGCGAAACCCTCGCCCAGAGCCTCATGCCCCCGGGCCTCCTCGAAGCCCTCTCCGAACGCGAGGTCATCGAACTCCTCAAGTTCCTCACCGCAACACCCTAGAAACCTCGCGGCGGAATCCTCGAGCGCGCCCGGGCCCCACCCCCGGCCCCCGCGGGACTTCAACACCGGAAAAACAAACAGGCAGCGAGGGACGCCCGCTGCCTGCATGCAATGGAATGGCTTTCCTGAAACTCTCAGTGGCAACCGCAGCCGGTTCCACAGCTTCCACCCTGCGAAGCAAAGTCGGATTCAGCAGGCACCCGGCCGAGTTCCAGAGTCCGGCCCACATAGGCCGTGATCATGCCCTCGATTTCCTGAAGGGTATTGCGGGCCTCGCCAAACGCCTGGACCGCAGGATCACCCAGCACGTCGCGGCGCATGGCTTCGAAGCGGTCCGCTTCTTCCTCGCTGATCTCCTCACCTGATTGCTGCTTCTGATGCAGCGTTTCCCCCAGATTCGCGAGGGCGGCATAGCCACGGGTGGCCTCCGGGTTCTGCAGGAAGCGCTCGACCCGGTTACGGGCGTCGATGACGCTTTCGTCCTGAAGCAGGGCTTCGCAGAGTTCACGGATCTTCTCTCCGAGGTCGAGCCTCGGCTTCACGTCGTCGTCAGCACCAATGATAAGCATGCCCCGATTGTACCCCCCCGGATGCCCCTTGCCAATCGCCATTTCGGCCCCTCGTGAATTTTCCTCACCGGTGTTGTCACAAATCGCCAATCCCGGTAGTCTCCGGGTGACATGCGTAACCTTTTCCCATCCGTGGCCCTGCCGCTCGCAGCCGCCGTCCTCGCCGGTCTGCCTGCCTCCAGCGTAGCCCAGCTCCCGCCGAAGGCCGCCGGAGCGCCCGCTCCACAGACCGCCCCACCCGCCAAACTGCTCGACGAAGCCGCCGCCGCCAAGCTGCTCGCCCAGCTCGAGGAAGTGAACCGCAGCATGGAGGAAAAGAAATACGGATATAATTCCGGCATCATCCGCGACCTCCGCGACGCCGGCACCTCCGGCGACAAAGCCTTCGGCCTCTGGCTCGACTGCATGAAACTCCTCGAATTCGAGGAACGCGGACGCTCAGGAGCGGATTTCTCGGAATGGAAGCGCAATCAGACCAAGTCGGCCAACAACGAACGCGACGCCAGCCTCCAGCTCCAGGTGCAGTGGCTCACGGTCGTCGTCATGGAAGCCAATGCCCGCACGCCCTCGGCCCGCGCCGAAGTCGTCAGCAGCGCGGTCGCCTACATCGATAACCTGCTCGCCTTCATGAAGAAAAACGACGGGAAGGGCGTTCCCGGCGGCGATGTCATCGGCAGCGTCTTCGGGCGACGCTACAAACTCGACGTCACCGTCGGCCGCCAGGAAGGCGGAGCCACCCGCGACCCCGGCGACATCGGCGGAATCTACGAATCCGTCATCTTCCCGTATTACCGCGAAAACCGCATGGCCTCCAGCCTCATGCAGGCATGGACGAAACGGATCGCCCAGGAAACGGAAGCGGCCGCCGCCCCCGGTTTCCGGGAGGCCGAGGAGAAATTCGTGGCGGAACGGCTGCCCCGGCTGCGCTGGGGACAGATGCGCGAACTCTTTGCGCTCGGCCAGCAGGAAACCGCAGCGGCTTCCATGCTGGCTCATATCAAGACCAACATGGCCCATCGCGAAGCCGGCAACTGGATCGAGGAACTCCGCAATCTCCTCGCCAACGACAGCAAACCCGCCGCCGCTCCCGCCAAGGCCCCGGCCGCCACCGTCACCCCGGCCGCCGCTGAAACCCCTGCGGCCCCCGCTGAGACCAACGGAGAAGTCGCAGACCCCTTCGGCGGAATCGGGGAACCCGAACCCGCCCCGGAACCGACCACTGAAGCAGAAGCGCCAGCTGCCGCGAAGCCGGCGGCCCCGGCAGCCGGTGGCCGTCCCGCCCCGGGGAACCGACCCGGCCCGGCCTTCCCGGCTCCCGACAGCCGCGCCCAGAAGCGCTGAGATGCCGGCACGCTGAAAGAAGTTGCGTCCCGCCCGCGTGGGATCAATATCAGGAATCTTCCCGAAACCCACTTCCACTAATCTTCCCATGAAACGCACCATCAGCACCCTGATCCTCGCCGCCAGCGCCCTGTTCCTCGCAAACTGCGCCTGCCCCAGCGGTTCTTCCTGCTCGTCCTGCACCGCAGGTTCGCAAGCCAAGTGCTCCAGCGCCCATTGCTCGGCCTGCTCGAAAGGCAAGTGCTGCGGAAAATGCGGGGCCTCCGCCGCTGCCTGCAAATCCTGCAACTGATCCCAGCGGGCCCCATCCGGGCCTCTCCCCCTTCACCGCCGCAGCGGCCCCGTGCCCTGCGGCTTTTTCATGCCCGCTGGCGGTCGTCCAGCGTGATGACGCACTCAAGGTGCTTCGTCTGCGGAAACAGATCGAATGGCTGCACCCGCACGGCTTCGTAGCCACCGTCCATGAATTCCCGCAGGTCGCGCATCTGGGTGGCCGGATTGCAGCTCACATAAACCACCCGGCGCGGCCGGAAGGCAAACAACTGCTGCAGAAATACGGAATCCGTCCCCCGCCTCGGAGGATCAATCACCACCGCCGATTCCGGACCAGGCAACGCCATGCCTCCGAAAACCGACTCGGCACTGCCCGCCACAAACCGGCAGTTGGCCAACCCATTGCGGGCCGCATTCTGCGCCGCCCGCGCCACCGCCGTCTCAGAAATCTCCACGCCCGTGACCGACTCGAAAACCCGGGCCGCAAACAGACTGAAGAGACCGCTGCCGCAGTAGGCATCCACAAGGTGGCGGGCACCCGATTCCCTTGCCTGCTCCACCGCGTACGTCACGAAGGGCTCGAGAATGAATGGATTGTTCTGGAAGAAATCGCCCGCCAGAAAGCCGAAGGTCAGCCCGCCCACGGTTTCACTGGCCTCCTGCCGGGGATCGGTCACGACCGTCCCTCCAGCATCGCGCAGCAGCAGCGTTGCACCCCGCTTCCATGTCTTTTCATGGACCGATTCCCGTACCGCCGGCAGGGCGGCGTTGATGGCATCGGTCGCAATGGCACAATGCGGCACATCGACCAGTTCCTGGCGTCGTCCGTGCCTCAGAAAACCGATTTCCCCGGCCCGGCCTTCCCGGTCGGGAGCGAAGTGCGGCGTGATCTTCGAACGGTAGCCATACGCACGGGGCGACGGAATAACCGGCTCCACCGGCAGTTCCACCTTTGCCATGTGGTGCAGCAGTTCCGCCACCTGCCGCTGCTTCCAGCGCAGCTGTTCCTCATAGGCGAGGTTCTGATACTGGCAGCCGCCACAGCTTCCAAACAGCGGACAGCGGGGTTCCACCCGATGCGGCGATGGCACCACTGCGCGCACCAGATCCGCTTCGCTGAAATTCCGGTCGTTGCGGTACACCCGCGCGGTGACTGTTTCGCCGGGCAGCGCAAACGGCACCAGCACCACCCAGCCATTCACCCGCCCCAGCCCCTGCCCCATGTTAGTCAGGGTAGTGATCTCGACGGTGATCTCCTCGTGATAGGTAAACGGATGCGGAACAAACTTCCGCGGCGGCCGGGATGCTTCCTTCATGCCTGCGGCCGGGTTCCTCCGAGCCTCATGCTCACAAACTGACCCACCGTCGCCCACAGGGAAATGGCCGCAATCACCGCAAACAGCGTCCCCTGGTACCAGAAATGCCCTTCCTTGGTGCCCGCCGAAACCGCCTTGGCAATGCTGAATGCCTTGGGCCCGCTCTGCGCCAGCAGGAGAAAGCTCAGAATCAGTCCAGCCCAGCGCGCCCATGGCACCCCGGCAGTCACCAGCCGCGCCATGGCCACCGCCAGCACTGCCGCCACTCCACAGACAATCAGCCCCGTCTTCCCCTTGAGATAAAGGGCCACGGCTCCCTGGATGGGATCGTAGAGCACGCTCGCCAGGCCGGGAATCAGCAGCAGAAAGGCATATGCCAGCAGGATCTTCGATTGCGTCTTCATCCGGAATCCCTGCCCCGGAGCAACGGTGCCCGCAACCGGCTCTTGCAGCTGCCCGAAAGAGCTTCGCCCGCCTCGCTGTATCCTGTCAGCAAATCATTCAGCCCTTCCGCACCCGCCATGAATCCCCGCAACGCTTCCCTCAGCCGGCGCCAGCTTCTCCAGAAGGCCGGTGGCGGATTCGGCTGGCTCGCCCTCCAGTCCATGCTCGCCCGCACGGGAATGGGAGCTTCCCTCAATCCCATGACCGCGCGCGCAGCCCAGCGCGCCGCCAGCGCCAAATCCGTCATCTGGATCTTCGCCAACGGAGGACCCAGCCACGTCGATACATGGGATTACAAACCGGAACTGCAGAAGCGCGACGGCCAGACTCTCGCCGGCTTCGATAGCAAGACCGGATTCTTTCCGGATGCCGTCGGCCCTCTCATGGCCTCGCCCTTCCAGTGGGCCCAGCACGGCAGCAGCGGCACATGGGTAAGCGACCTCTTCCCGCATCTCTCCCGCCATGTGGACAAGATGGCGTTCATTCATTCCTGCCACACGGAAAGCAATAACCACAGCCCGGCCCTCTTCATGATGAATACCGGGTTCACCCGCATGGGCTACCCCTGCGTCGGCTCATGGGTCACCTACGGCCTCGGCTGCGAAAGCGACAGCCTTCCGTCGTTCGTCGTCATGAGCGACCCCCTCAACCGCGGCCTGCCCAAGGGAAATGCCAGCAACTGGGGAGCCGGTTTCCTTCCCAGTGTCTACCAGGGCACCTGGCTGCGTCCGCAGGGGGAACCCATCGATAACCTCCGGCGGCCGGAATCCGTCACCCCGGACCGCCAGCGCGCCCAGCTCGACCTCCTCGCCAGCCTCAATCAGTCCACCCTCGCCGCCAGCCCGCTCGAAAATGAACTGGCGGCCCGCATCGAAAGCTTCGAACTCGCCTACCGCATGCAGTCGGCCGCCCCCGACGCCTTCGCGATCGCCTCGGAACCGGAACACATCCGCACGCTGTACGGCATCGGGGAAAAACACTGCGGGCATTTTGCCTCGCAATGCCTGACGGCCCGGCGCATGGTCGAACGAGGAGTCCGCTTCGTTCAGATCTACAGCGGCGGCATGGAGAATCAGCAGAGCTGGGACTGCCACATGGATCTCGTCGGCAATCACCGCGGCTTCGCTGCCGAGGCCGATCAGCCGGTCGCTGCCCTCCTCGCCGATCTCGACCAGCGCGGACTGCTCGACAGCACCCTCGTCATCTGGGCCGGCGAATTCGGCCGACTCCCCGTTTCGCAGAAGGGCGGAAAACCAGGACGCGATCACAATCCGCACGCCTTCACCGCATGGCTCGCGGGTGGCGGCGTCCGCGCCGGAGTCCATTACGGAGCCACCGACGAAATCGGCCACAAGGCCGCCGTCGACAAGGTTCACGTCCGGGATTTCCATGCCACCCTGCTGGCTCTCCTCGGGCTGGATCACGAGGCCCTCTCGTTCCGCTTCCAGGGACTCGACCAGCGGCTCACCGGCGTGGAACACTGCCGCGTCATCCGGGAAATCATGGCCTGAGGAATGCCGACCGCTCTCCATTGCGGGATTGTCAGGCCCATGGCCGCGTGATAGGAAACGCCTTCATGCGACTCTCTGCCCTGACCGCCTCTCTGCTCGCTGCTTCCGCGTCCTGCGTGGCCGCCGCCGACTATGCCATCGTGGTTTCCTCCAGAACAGCCGCGGATCCCGCATGGAGTGCCGTGGTCTCAGCCCTCGCGGAAAAGCGCAAGGCCACCGTGCTCAAGTGGGAGAAATCCCCGGAAGATGTCCTCCCCGCCCTCGCCGCCCAGCATCCGCAATTCACCTGCTTCCCGGCCACTCCCTCCGAAACCACCAAGGCCTTCGTCAATGCCATCCACCGCATGAGCCGGAAACTGGACAGCGATCCATGGACCGATACCCGCTGGGGCATTCTGACCGGCCTGACCGCGGATGACGCCATGAAATGCGTCGCCGAAAAGGATCCTCTGACCATCCGCAGGGTGGGCTCGGGCACAGAACTGGCCATGGACCGCATCGTCGAAGGCACATGGTACTGCGAACTGCGCCAGGGCCACATGGTTTCGAAAAAACCGGGGGGCGATGCCTCCGAAGGCAAGGCTCCGGACGACACCACCGCAGCCCTCGTGTCCCTCATGAACGAAGGCCAACCGGACCTCTGGGTGACCTCAGGCCACGCCACGGAACGCGACTGGATGATCGGATTCCGCTACCAGAATGGCTTCTGGAAAAGCAAAGGCGGGAGGCTCTTCGGCGAGGACACGGGCGGCCGCACCTTCGATGTCCAGAGCCCCAATCCGAAAGTCTACCTGCCCATCGGCAACTGCCTCATGGGCCACATTGACGGACCCGATGCCATGGCGCTGGCCTACATGCATTCCGCAGGGGTCCGCCAGATGATCGGCTACGTGGAACCGACATGGTACGGCTACATGGGCTGGGGCATGCTCGACTACTTCGTGGAACAACCGGGCCGCTACACGCTCAGCGAAGCATTCACCGCCAATAACATCGCCCTCGTCCACAGGCTCCAGATGGCCTGTCCGGAAGCCCTCGCCGTCACCACCTACGGCAGCATGGGACCGACCAGAACGCCCCTGAAACTCTCCGCAGCCGGCAAGGAAGCGGGACTCGCCGCCATGGATGTCAGCGGCCTGCTCTTCGACCGTGACATGGTCGCCTTCTACGGCGATCCGGCATGGGACGCCCGCATGGCCGAGGGCAAATGCAACTACAGCCAGACCCTCAGCGAATCGGACGGCACATGGACTCTCACCATCACTCCGCAGGCCGGGGACGACTCATGGAAAACGGTGAACCGGAATGGCTCGCAGCGCGGCGGACGCCCGATCGTCGCCTTCCTGCCGAAGCGCCTCGATCCCGCCAGCATCAGGATCACGGAAGGCAAGGAACACCAGCCAGTCATCGCAGACGACTTCGTGCTGGTGCCGCTGCCGGCCGCAGGCGCGGCCGCCAAACCCGTCCGCGTGGTCTTCACCGCGAGCCGCCCGTGAACACAGGGAATTCCGGGGGATGGCATCACGAGGTCTGACGCGGCACGGCATGGAAGTTCTTCCGTCTCCCGAAAATCCATCGGTGGCTGACACGCCTGCCACGGAACCCGCCACCGGTTCCCGTGCTCCCTCATGGTCGTCGCTGTGGCGCGTTGTCGAGAATCAGGCACACAATGCCTTCAATGACAAGGTAGCTCAGTTCATCCTGCTGGCGGTCGCGGAAGTCACCGCGGTGAGTACATGGTACCCTCAGATCGTCAGCGCCCTGCTCGTGCTTCCCCAGATGTTTCTGGCTCCGGCCGCCGGATGGATTTCGGATCACTGCTCGAAGCGCCGCATCCTTGTGTGGTGCAGCCTCTCGCAGGTGCTGCTGCTCGGCTGCATCGCCGCATCGTTCACCGCGCATGCCTTCTGGACCGCCACCGCCCTGTTCTTCCTGCTCGCCGTGCAGGCAGCCATCTACGGACCTGCCAAGGCCGGCATCGTGAAGGAACTCGTGGGCGGCCGCTTCCTCACCAAGGCCGCCGGATGGATGCAGCTGACCATGGTGCTCGCCTTCGCCGGAGGCCAGTACACGGGAGGGCGGGCCTTTGCACACTTCCATGATCATGTCTTCGGAAGCGATCCATGGCGATCCGCCGCCCTGCCGGTCGCTATGCTCGCCGTGCTCGCCGTCGTGCCCCTGCTGCTTTCCCTCCAGGTCGAAGCCACCCCGGCCCACTGCACCGGCCGATTCCACCGCGGATTGCTGACTGCGCATTTCCGGCAGCTGGACGACCTCATGGCCGGGCGGCGCATCCGGCTGACGGCGCTGGGTGTCTCGTTCTTCTGGCTCGCGGCGACCATGCTCACCCTCATGCTCATCGAACTGGCAGCGGAGACGGACCCCAATCCGGCGACGCGCGCGGCCACCAGTTCCATCAGCCTTGGCTTCGTCGCCATCGGAGTCGCCATCGGCAGCCTGCTCACCGGAAAACTGTCGGCCAACCGTGTGGAGCTCGGGCTCGTTCCCATCGGGGGAGCAGGCATGGCGCTGGCCTGCGCCGGAGCGTTCCTGTGCCATCCAGGCAGCACCTCCTTTGCCCTCATGGTGTTCCTGATCGGATGCTTCGGGGCCATCTTCATGATTCCACTGCATGCGAGCCTTCAGGATCTGGTGGACCCGGTCCGCCGGGGCCGTCTGCTTTCGGCAGCAGGGCTCCTTGATTCACTCGGCATGATTGCGGGCATTGCGCTGCAGTTCCTGCTCATGAAGGCAGGCGTCGGGGTCCGCTGGCAATTCCTCCTCCTTGGTCTGCTGTGCCTCGCAGCGTCGGTGTTCGTGCTCCGCATCATTCCGCAGAGCTTTCTGCGCTTTCTCACCGTCGGACTGATCCGGGTGGTCTACCGCCTGCGCCTGGTGCACGCGGACCGCGTGCCCGAAACCGGATCCGCCCTCCTTCTCAGCAATCACGTGAGCTACATCGACGGCTTCGTGCTTTCCTCGGCCAGCGAGCGGCCCGTGCGCTTTGCCGCCTTCGACTTCTTCTTCCGCAGCCCCGTACTCGGGCAGTTTCTGCGGCATTTCGGCGTCGTTCCCATTTCCAGCACGCGCGCCAAGGACGGAATCGTCCAGATGGGAAATCTCCTGCGGGAAGGACAGATCGCCTGCGTCTTTCCAGAAGGCCAGCTCACCCGCACCGGCATGATGAATCCCATCCGCAAGGGATTCGAACTGATCGCCCGGCGCGGCGATGCTCCGGTCATACCCGTCTACATGGACGACCTCTGGGGATCGATTTTCTCGTCGGAACGGAGCAAGCGCCTGCGGCGTCATCCCCACCACCTGCCCTATCATATTTCCATCCTGTTCGGCCCTCCCCTGCCCCCGGCCGAGGCTACCGTGGAACGGGTGCGCCGCGAATTCCAGTCGCTCGCCGCAGCCGCGCTGGAGCAGCGGGGCGAGGTCAATCAGGGCATGCCGCTGGCCGTGGCCCGGGCGCTGTGCCGTCAGCCATGGCGTCCGGCCGTGCTGGCTGGAAGGAATTCCAAGGACCGGCTCCGCCGCGGGGAACTGCTGGCGGCGTCCCTCCAGCTGGCCCGGCGGTGGTCGAAGGTGGCCGGTGCGCGCACCGCCGTGGTGCTTCCGACAGGAACAGATGCCGTGACGGCCTGCGTGGCCCTTGCGCTGTGCGGACGCGGCGCGGTTTCCGTCGATCCCGCGGTGCCCTGCAACGCAGCGCAGCTGCGGCAGCTCATGCACAAGGAAGGAGTGGTTACGGCCGTGACGACGACGGCGGTACATCATGCGCATCCGGAATTTCCATGGCCGGATCACGTGCTCTTTCTCGATGCCGAGAGGGAAGAGAGCGACCCCCTGCGGTTCGCACTGCTGCTGGGAGCGGCGTGGCTGGCTCCGGCCTTTGCGGTGCACTGGCTGCTGCCACGGGAACGCGGTGATGGAGGCGGAGGCGGCATCACCACCGAGGATGGGCAGCCCCGCTGTGCTGTCCTCGACGGCAGGGAACTGATGCTGCAGACCGAAATGCTGCGCGGAACGGATCTCATGCGCGAAGGCGAAGCCCTGCTCAATCTTTCCGGGTTTTCCTGTCCGGAGGGATACCTTGCAGGGCTCTGGGCTCCGCTGCTGCGCGGAATTCCCCTCATGATTCCTGCTCCGGGTGACGGGCCGCCGGAGGCCTGCTTCCGCCCGGACGATGCGGCCCCGGACCTTGCCGTGGGACCACCCGCGGCGGCCGCCGGACTGGCCGCAGGCGCATGGGGACCATCGCTGCGGGTGTATCTGCACACCGGTGAGTCCTGCCCGGGCGTGCCTGAGGGGTTTCCGGGCTGCCGCTGTTTCGCACCCTTCAGCCTCGGTGGATTCGTATCTGTTTCGATGCCGGATCCCCCCATGCTCACCAGTACGGCCGAACCTCAGGCCGGATTGCGGCATGGGAGCTGCGGACGCCTCCTTACGGGAGTGAGCGCCAGCGATGACGGCTCCGGCCTGCTCCTTGAACTGCCCGGCGGCCGACGTCTCCTCCTGCCACAAGGCTCGCGCATTGACGACGACAGCTTCCTCTTTGTGAACTCAGCAGCCCCATGAAGCGGCGGGCCTTTCTCTTTTCCGCCGCGGCCGCCAGCGGTTCCGCAGCGCAGCTCTGGACGCCGGCGCGGCCCGGGCATTCATGGCAGTTCCCGCGCGATCACTACAGTCACGATGGCTACCGGACGGAATGGTGGTACCTCACTGGTATTCTCCGGGATCAGCGCGGCCATACGCATGGATTCCAATTCACCATCTTCCGGCGGGGACTGCGGCCGCCCGGACAACGACCAGCCACCCGTTCGCGGTTTGTCGTGGACGATTTCGCCATGGGGCACTTCACCCTGACCGATGCGGCAGCCAGGCGTTTCCGCTACCGTCAGGAAATCAGCCGCGGTGCCTTTGGCGAAGCCGGTTTCGGTGCGCCCGGACAACCCCGTCTCGCATGGATCGGCAAGGACGAGATCCGCTGCGAACCGGATGGTTCTCTGACCATGGTATCGCACCCGGACGAGACCTCCGTGATCTCCCTGCGCATGACTCCCACCGGCCCGCCAGTCATTCACGGCGAAAACGGAGACCTGGGCGTGAGCCGCAAGGCCGCCGGCGAAGACAATGCGTCGCTCTACTATTCCCTCACCCGCATGAAGGCAGCGGGCACCATCGCCACCGATGGCACCGTCCATCCCGTGACGGGACAGGTCTGGCTCGACCGCGAATGGGCCAGCAATCAGCTGGCTCCCGATCAGATCGGCTGGGACTGGTTTTCCCTCAGCCTGTCCGATGGCAGCGACCTCATGCTGTACCGTCTGCGGACTGCGAACGGCACGGATCCATTCTCCAGCGGCACGCTCGTCCGGCCGGGCGCAGCACCACGGCACCTGAAGTCCGGCGATTTCGCCATGAAGCCTCTGAAGACATGGAAGAGCCCAGTGACCGGCGGAGCGTATCCGATGTCGTGGGAGCTTGCGGTGCCCTCCGCGGGTATCGAACTCTCGGTGCAGGCGGTCTTCCCGGAACAGGAACTCGCCCTCCAGCCGGTTTCGTACTGGGAAGGCATGGTGCGCGCCACCGGATCATCGGGTGGGCGTGGCCTCGAAGGCGAAGGCTATCTTGAAATGACAGGCTACGCCGCTCCGCTGCAGGCACTGCAGCGCTGATCGGACAGCGTCAGGCCGCCGGATTCTGATCGTGCAGCATGACAACCTGCCGGATCGGCAGCGTCCAGCCGGCCTTGCGGGCGCTGACGGCACAGGTTCTCCGCAGCAGACGCTGCAGCCGCAGGTAATGCGGGGCGGCCGACCCGGCGAAATCGGCGATGACCACCAGCTCGAGAGCGGCCGGCGAGGCCTCGCTCAGTTCCACCGAGGCATGCAGCAGGTGCTCCGGACCGATCTCTGCCGCGACCGCCGCGCGGACGTCGGCAGCCAGCCGTTCCGGGATCTCATCTTCCGATTCCCGGGCATGACGGTGATCGAGGAGAAAACGGACCGACACCCGGAAGTTATGCGAGAGATTCCGTGGAGTTCTCGCGAGGAAATCCGCGGCGGGATACGATTTGAAGCTTCCACCCACCGGGAGGACCTGCACCATTTCGGGAGTCTGCAGCACCACCTTGCCAATCGTGCCGTCGTTGAGTTCGACCCATTCTCCTTCCTCGCACGGGAACCAGCGTTCCCGCGGCGAAAACGCCCGCGACGTCAGGGCCCCCAGTTCCCGGAGCGGAAGGTGAAGCAGTCCCCCGGTGAGACTGGGGTTCTGCAGTTCACAATGGAAGTGCAGACGGCGCACCAGCCATGGAAGGCCACGGAAAATGACGCGCTCGCCTTCCCGGACGGGTCCGAGATTGAGCAGCAGCCGGGCCTGATCGTAGAAATGGGGAAGCGTGCGGCGACTCAACAGCACCAGTCCCGCCACCAGCAGCATCGCCAGCGTCAGCAGAAGCCAGTCGCCGGACAGCCACAGCACCAGAAATCCCGCCGCCAGCGAAACCAATCCCGAAAGGGCATAGTAAATCACATCGAAGCTGCGCACCACGAGCGCGGACAGCCCCAGCTTCTTCCGCAGTCCGCGGCGCCCGATCCAGCCATGAAGCCAGCTCAGCAGTGCAAACATCCCCGCGACTGCCGCAATCGCCATGACCAGATTGAGCAGCCGCTGGAGCACATAGCCACTCCAGAGGTTCGCTGCGTAGTGACCGAAGCCGCGCCGCTGCGACATCATTTCGTCAAGACGGCGCTGCAGCGAAATGCGCTCGGCCTGGCGGGATTCCAGCTGCCGGCGGTATTCCGTGTCGAGCTTCGCCACTTCCTGCAGCACGTCCGCATTGGCAGACGGATCCGCGGCAGCCGCGATCTCCGTGACGGTGGCTTTGAGACCGTCGAGAGCCCGCTGCAGTTCCGGGATCTCCTGATCGCGCCGGGCCAGACCACGCCGCAGTTCATCGATCTCCCGCGGCTGCTTCATGAGGTCGTCGAGGAAATCGAGGGCCGGACGCAGCACCTGACGGAACTGCTTCTGAAGATCCAGCTCCTCCCCATTCGCCACCGGGACTTCCTGCACGCCCGTCAATTCCAGCCGCAGGCCCTCCTCGGCCTTGCGGAGTTCCTCGGCAAGCCTCGCCGATTCCCGCTCCAGCCGGAGTTTTTCCTCCGGGGCGAGACGACCGCCCTCCGCGAGCGCTTTGCGCACGGCATCCCATTGCACCGCAAGATCCTTGCGTTCCTCAAGACGGTCCCGCAGCAGCACCACTCGAGTCCCCGAGACAGGCAACGGCGCTTCCGATGCCGCCGGGAGGGCCAGCAGCAGAAGCAGAAAAAGACACAGAATCGCAGATGAGCGCATGGCGGCGGAAATACCGCAGCTTCCTGCGCGCGCGGGGCGGACCCGCCGGCTCAGGCGAGAGCCGCCTGACGATCGAGAAGCCGCTTCAGTTCCGTATCCGGAAGTTCCACGTCCTCAAGCCGGATTGGCTCATCCTGACGATAGGCCTTCTTCAGAATGGCTGCCTTGGCTTGGCCTCCGTGACCTTCGCTTTCGAGGGCGCAGACCGGCACGCCGCCACCGCGGGCCTCGGCTGCGGCGCAGGTCTCCACGAGGCCGTAGACTTCATCGCCGCCGATCCCGTGGTAGATCTTCGTGCCGGCCGGCAGATCGGTCTTGGCGTAGGCATACACATCGCTGAGCTTCCGCGCTGCGGGAGCAAGCACCGGCTTCTGCAGGAAGAAGGCCTGGGCGATGGCACGCGGGGTTTCCAGCGTGCAGAGGTGATACGGACGGTAGAAGAGGTAATACCAGCCACCATTGGCCTTCTTCGATGCCACCGCGTTCACTTTGTAATAATTCATCAGGAAGTGGCGTTCCGCATCGTCCTGCCATCCCACCACATATACACCGCCGCCCGGCTCCGCATTGACCACGTAATCGATGTGCCCGACCTCGCCGCAGGCATCGAAGTCAAAGAGGTCGAGTACTTCCTTCACATCCTTCTTCGCACTTCCAAACTCATGCCCGCGCATGCCGGGCTGGAGGGGCACCAGACCCGCGCCATTCCCGATGAGGGCCATCTCGATGTTCAACTTCGTCCCGTCCGTGTAGGCAATGCACTGCACAACACTAAGCTTGAGCTTGGCAGCGATTTCACGCTTCGACTCGGAGACCGCATGACGTTCAAGGTATCCCTTGATGTTGCCGGCCTGAACAATCCGGAAGCCCCACAGTTCAATCTCCTCGATCATCGTCTTGAGGACCCCGTGCTGGTCTCCGGCGTCACTTGTGACCACGACACCCTGCTTGCCCGCCTCGTGCTTGAGCAGCTGCCCAAGCGCCAGATCAACCTCGGCATTCATGAGAACCACATGCGCCTTCTTCGCGATGGCCGCGAGGCAGTAGCGGGCCGCCGCCGCAATCGTGTTCGTGCACTCCACGAGGACATCAAAGTGAAGATCCGGATTCGCGAGCAGAGCGTCCGTATTCAGTGACGTGAAGATTTCAGAGCGTTCCGAGCGCGGCGGCAGCGGGTCACCGCCGCTGCAGCGGACTTCCCCCAGCGCCGACGTGGCAACCCCCTTGGCGAGGGCCGCCTCGGAAATATCCGTCAGAAAAACCAGTTCCATCCCGGGCGTCCGGGCCACCTGCCATGCCACCCCAAGCCCCATGGCTCCACAGCCAACCACGCCGACGCGGACGGTCCGGCCCGACTTCTCCAGTGTTTTCAGTAGATTGATCAAGGGGATGGGTGATTGAGGATTAAAAACAGGGAATGGGCTTCCGCCGAGCGCCTTGGCAACATTACGGAATCCTTAGGTTGGCTAAACTGTTTCCGCCGGGGTTGCAAGTGGTGTCGCAGCCGGAGCGGAGACTCTGAGTCCAATTTCATTTGGCAGACTCTTTGTCCGGTCGGGATTCCGGTGGCAGCCTGCATTGTTTTTCTCAATGTTCGGCACGGGAGAACCAATGAGGCAGCCGTTGGATGCCCAGGGCAGAAGTGGTGCATGAAGATTCCGGAAGGACTGGCCAAGCGAAGCGACGAGGAGATCCGGGCGGAACTGCATGGGTTTCCGGCTCCGGCCATCGCAGCACTGGTAAAGCTGAAGCATGGCTGCAGCCGCGATGACCTCCGGGAAGCACTGTTGGCAACCCTTGCCTTCTACCTCCCCCGGCACGCCCGCCGATCCCTTGCCGACACGCCGGACAGCGCCCGGCTGCGCGAGGATCTCGGCCTGGATTCCCTCGCGCTCGCCGAAGCCGCCTTCAAGCTCGATGATGTTCTCGGAATTCCCGTGGAAACGCGGGAAGTGGGAAACCTCGCCACCGTGGGCGATCTGCTCGATTTCTTCTGTGCACGCCTGGAGGAAGCGGCATGAGGGCGGTGGTCGTCAGCGGGCTGGGGCTGGTTACGAGCATTGGCTCGGGCAGCACAGCCGTACTGGCAGCCCTGCAGGAACTCCGTACGGGCATCCGGCCATGGGATCCCCTGCCCGGCACGGACCTGCCCGTGAAGGTAGCAGGGCCTGTGGATGGCTATGATCTGACGGCAGCCGACTCCGCAGGCTGGCAGTGGCCCGATAATGCGGGCATCGATCCTTCGCTGGTGCGCGGAATGCCACCGCATGGGCTGTATGCAATGGCCGCGCTGCATGAAGCGCTAAGCGAAGCCGGACTTTCCATGGGAGACTGTGGCGACGGCCGCTGCGGGCTGTATACCGCGTCGGGTGGATCGCATCGGCTGACCCTGCAGCACCTCAGCGCCATGGCCCGCACCGGCTGGCGGCGCGGTCATCCGCTCGGCGTCGTCAGCAGCATCGCAGGCACCCTCAGCTTCCATCTTGCAGCGATGCTCGGAATCCGAGGAGAATCCTGCGGCTTCGTCTCTGCCTGCGCTTCCTCGGCACACGCACTCGGCTACGCGGCCGACGCCATCCGGCTCGGGCGTCAGGATCGCGTCGTGGTGATCGGAGCCGAGGATCTGTCCTTGGAAAGCGCCATGCCCTTTCATGCCATGGGTGCACTGAGCACGGCAGCAGATCCCGTGAAGGCCGTGCGGCCATTCGACCGGGAGCGCAATGGATTCGCTGCTTCCGGCGGGGCCGCCGTGATGATTCTGGAATCCGCCGACGCCGCGGCCGCGCGAGGTGTGAAGCCACTGGCCTTCCTGCGCGGCTGGGGTCAGGCCGCTGACGGCTTTCACCCAGCGGCCCCGCATCCGCAAGGAGCCGGATTGGAACAGGCCATGCGGCTGGCCATGACCGACGCCGCCATCACACCTGCGGATCTTGGTTATGTGAATGCCCACGCTCCCGGGACTGTCGCGGGCGATGCCGCCGAAGCGCTCGCTCTGCGGCGCTTTCTGGGAAATGCTGCGCCAGCGATTTCCAGTACCAAGGCACTGACTGGTCACACGCTTTCCATGGCCGGCACCCTGGAAGCCGCCATCTGCGTGCTGGCCCTGCGCCACGGATTCATCCCGGGCCAGGCCCACCTCGCGGATCCACTTGCCGAAGGAACCGGGCTCCATTTCCCCCGCCAGACCCTCCAGCAGCCGCCGGGCTTTGCCATGAACCTGAACAGCGGCTTCGGCGGAGCCAATGTTGCCATGATTTTTTCTCATGCCTGAATCCACCCACGCGCCCGAAACCTACGCACTCACTGCATTCATGCTGCGCGCCGTCTGGGCAGGCATGCTCGCCGGCGTGCTCAGCGGAGCCATCATCGGACTGTTCTTCGCACGCGAGGACTTCATGGGTGGCTATCAGAGCTGGCGTCGGAGGCTCACAAGGCTCGGTCACATCTCGTTCTTCGGACTCGCCCTCGTGAATGCGACCTTTGCGTTCACGAATCATGCGGTGCGCCTCGAGTCCGGCTTAGCGCAGCTGGCGGGGTGGTCCTTCGTCTGCGGAGCCGTGACCATGCCGCTCTGCTGCTTTCTGGCCGCGTGGAAACAACCCCTGCGCCACCTGTTTCCCATACCGGTCATCTCCGTGTCGGCCGGCATTCTCCTGACGCTCGCTGCGTGGAACTGAACCCTCCCACCTCCCCCACCCATGAGACTAGGATTCATCGCCATGTCCGGCGTCCGCTGCCGGAATGAAGAACTGCTCGCCATCGGACTGACCCTTCCCGGTTTCGTGGAACGCAGCAAAGTGATTGCGTCGCTTCCAAGTCTCGGATTGCTCACACTGGCCGGCATGACGCCGCCGGAAATCCAGACGGGCTATGTGGAAGTGGCCGACATCCAGCAACTCGATGGACTGCCGGGCGATTTCGATGCCGTCGCCATTTCGAGTTTCTCCGCGCAGATTGGCGAGGCCTACGCGCTGGCCGACCGCTGCCGGGCTGCCGGCATCACGGTCCTCATGGGCGGGCTCCACGTGACGGCACGGCCGGACGAAGCCCTCCGGCATGCCGACTGCGTGGTCATCGGGGAAGGCGAACCCGTCTGGCCGACCGTGTGCCGCGACCTGCTCGCCGGGCAACTGCAGCCCCGTTACGATGCCCGCCCGACCCGCTTCAATCTCGCCGACGCTCCCATGCCGCGGTTCGATCTGCTGGACATTCCGCGGTACAATCGGCTCACCGTGCAGACGCAGCGCGGATGTCCCTACAACTGTGATTTCTGCGGAGCCAGCATCCGCCTCGCTCCCGGCTACCGGACCAAGCCCGTGCCGAAGGTCATGAACGAAATCAATGCCATCCGCGAGCTCTGGGCTCATCCATTTCTGGAATTCGCTGACGACAACACCTTTGCCGACCGGAAGCGGGGACGGGAACTCTGCCGCGCCATGATCCCACTCGGTCTGCGCTGGTTCACGGAAACCGATGTTTCCGTGGCATGGGACGACGAACTGCTCCGCCTCATGAAGGAAAGCGGCTGCGCCCAGATCCTCATCGGACTCGAAAGCCCCGGGGCCGCCGACCTCAATGGCGTCGAACACAAGGCCAACTGGAAAATGCACCAGGCCGACCGCTACGCCGAAGCCATCGACCGCATCCAGGACGCCGGCATCACCGTCAATGGATGCTTCGTCCTCGGACTCGACCATCATGACACCACCTGCTTCGACCGCGTCTTCGACTTCGTCAAAGCCACCGGACTCTACGAAGTCCAGATCACCGTGATGACAGCTTTTCCCAATGCTCCCCTGTACGACCGCCTCGAGCAGAGCGGACGGATTCTGACCCCGGAGGCATGGGACCAGTGCACCCTTTTCGACGTGAATTATCAGCCCGCCCGCATGTCCATCGCAGAACTGGAGAACGGTTTCCGCGATCTCGGCCGCAGAATCTACGACAGCGGTTTCATCGAAGAACGCCGCCGCCGCTTCTTCCAGCGCCAGGACGTCCTCCGCCGCACCGGAGACAGCTGATCATCACCACCACACCGCAGCCAGGCACTCAGCCCTGCGGCACGACAATCTGATCACCATCCATGAGGAGCGGATTGTTGGATCCGTCCGGCCTGACGGTACGGAGGTCGTAGCGGGTTTCCTTGTTGCCGCGGATCAGTTTGACCTCGCGCACCTTCGCAAATTCCGTGAACCCACCCTTGCTCGTGATCGCCTGGAAGAGCCGCATATTCTCGCGCAGGGGGACTTCCCCCGGGTTCCGCACTTCACCACCCACATTGACCACGTGAGGAATGAAGGTCGTCGGGTTCTGCATGTTCACCACAATGGTGGGATTCGTATAGATGTCCGCTGCCTTGTAGGCCGCCTCGATTTTCCGGCTCAGTTCGCTCGTGGTGCACCCGGCCGCCATGATTTCCTGATCGAGATGCGGGACCTTGATGGTGCCTCGCTCGGAAATCGTATAACTTGTGCTGACCACCGCCGCGTCCTCGACGGGAGCCTTCAGTTCCACCTGGATCGGATCCGTCGCCTTGAGCTTCGTCTGGGCGGAAGCCAGCGGAGCCGCACATATGGCGACCAGCATGAGGAAGCATTGGAGGAAGGTTTTCATGGCAGAATATCGGTCGGTTCGGCAGATTAGCGGACAGTTGGGAGAGATTTCCGGCGGGTCAATAGTCCTCAGCTTCCCCGCGGCCGGGAGCAGCCTTCGTGGTGGCCGGGGCAGGACGCTGCGCCGCCTTCGATCCGGACTGACCAGCCGCGGCACCGCGCTGCTTGGATCGGCCATCCGTGTTCGTCGGCGAGTAGTATGTGTAGTAGCTCGTGTAGTACTGGTACTGACTGTCGCTGCGCACATCGACGTTGTTGAGGACGACGCCGAGGAGGTTGCCACCGACATTCTCGATGGCCTGCTTCACGCGGAGCAGCATGCTCCGTGGCAGCTTGCGGTGCTGAATCACAATGATCGTGAGATCGACTTCCGAGGCCAGCACCGAAGCATCCGAAACGCCGAGAATCGGAGGCGAGTCGATGAGGACGAGATCGAAGCGGTTCTTGACGTCGGCAATCAGTTCCGACATCCGGCGGCTATTGAGAATCCCCGCCGCGTCAGCCGGCAGGATGCCCGACGGCATGAAGTAGAGATTCTCGACTGGCGTCTGGAGAATGACATCCTCCAGCATGAGCGCCGTCGTGAGGTAATTCGTGAGACCAACCGAGTTGTTGATATCGAAGAAAGTATGGAGCTTCGGGCGACGGAGGTCACCGTCGATCATGAGCGTGTTGTAGCCACCCTGCGCACAGATGTAGGCGAGGTTGACGAGAGTGGTGGATTTCCCTTCACCGGCTCCCCCGGAAACCACCGTGATCGCATTGGCGTCGGCACTGCGGCGGTTGAATTCGATATTCGTACGGAGAATCCGGTAGGCTTCCGCGTCCGGGCTTAGACCGCTCTGCTTATGGAGCACCCCGACATCCTTGGGAATGACCGCAAGCACCGGAACCCCGAGGTAGCGCTCCACGTCGTCGAGCGACTTCACGCTGGTGTCGAGATACTCGAGGAAGAAAGCGAGCAGCAGGCCGAGGATGAGACCGAGGCCAGCCCCGATCGAGAGCAGGAGCATGACATTCGGTTTCGATGGCCGGGCTTCCGGAGTGGCCAACTGGAGGACCTCGATAGGCTTCCGGGGCACTTCTTCATCGACCGCCGTCTTCATGGCGTGCTCCTTGACTTCCTGCAGGAGCTGGCGCTGCATTTCAAAGTTTGTCTTGGCGGTCGCGTACTCGCTGTTCTTGACCCGTTCCTCCACGGTGTCCGTCTTCTTCGTCTCCGTGAGTTCCAGCCCCTTGGCGAGCATCTGTTCCGCCTGTGTGATCTGTACCTTCAGGCTGTCCTTGAAGCCGGTGACGGCCGTCTCCAGTGTTTTCCGGGTGGTGATGATTGATTCCTGGAGCCCGCGGATCTTAGGGTGATTCTTCCCGAATCCACTGTTCAGGAGGCGGGACAGTTCAATGATCGACTTCTGGTACTCGGGGTAGAGAGTCCGGATCGTGTCATTCTGGACGTCAAGAGAGGCGGCGTTGGCAATCAGTCCGTCGCCTTGCAGATTGATGAGACTTTCCAGCTGTGACTTGAGGCGGATCACCTGCTGCTCGAGGACGTTCTGGCTGCGGACGCTCTCTGCATATTCTTCCGGCTTCGTGGTCACCACCGGACTCAGGCCCTGACCGCCGAGGAAGCTGCGGTCCACGATTCCATATTTCCGGGCCACTTCATTCATGGCCATCTGAGCGGCCTCGAGAACATTTTCCTGCGACTTGATCTTCGCTTCGAGAGTCTGGGTCATCCGGCGGATTTTCTCGGCTTCCCCTTCCTTCCGCTTGGTATCGTAGGCATCGCGGACCGCATTGGCAATGGCCGCTGCTTCGTCGCGCTGGGTGCTCGAAACGATCACGGTCATGATTTCCGTGCCCCGCTCCGTTTCCGTCTCGATCATCTTCTCGAGCTTGCCGATCGCTTCATCGAACGGGGTGCCCCAGGTCTGGTCGAGGTTGAGTTGTTTAACGACGAGGCTGAGGTTCTCGTGGGAGGTGACGGTTTTGAATTCCGTTTCCAGCCAATTGCCGGAGTAGGCACTGCGTTCGCTGATGGCGTTCGTGTTGAACGCATTCATGGCCGAACTCAGCTGAACGCGGAAGCGCGTCGTACTCTGGTATTTGCGGTCGAGCAGAGCGATGATGACAAGGCAGGCCAGCGAGATCAGGAAAAACGTCAGGAGGATGACACCCCAGCGGTTACGGATCACCTGCCAGTAATCCAGGGCGTGCATCTTGGAGTCGTTCAGCTGCTCTCTCATGATTCGTGATTATAGCGAAATGCTTTGGATCGGCAAGGAATTCCCCGCAAAGAAAAAACCCCCACAGCGCTGAGATCAGTTCGCTGTGGGGGTTGTGAATTCGTGCTCCGCAAGGGAAGCATCAGAAGGCATCAGAAGCGGGCACCGAGGCCGACCGAGAAGAGGTGGCGGTCGAAGTCGCGGAACTCGCTGCCGCTCTCGCTCATCGTGAACGAGTACCCGGCATTGGCGGTCACGTTGCGGTAGAGAGCGTAGTCGACACCGAGGCTGAGGGCGAAGACATCTTCGTCGAAGGCCTGCTGATTCTCCGGGGCGCGGTCGAACTCATCGTGGATGTAGTGCAGACCAGCGTTGCCGGCGAGCCGGGTAGTGAAGCGGTGATTGGCGGTCAGACCGGTGCGGTAGCTGTAGCGGTCGCCGAAAGCGCCAACGTCGGTATTTTCCATCCCGATACGGGTGTACCAGCGGAGATCCGTCTTGCGGGACACCGAATAGGTGAAAGCACCTTCGAAGTACGGAAGCGTGTCCGTTCCGAAGTTATCACGGTCGCGGATTTCGGCACCGGCGCGGAACGATCCGAGGGTACGGGGGCCGAATTTGTGGTCGAGACCGGCGAGGAGGAAGTGCGAGGTGAAGTCGCCGAGGCCGTTGTCGTACTCACCGATCTGGAGGCGGTACGTCAGGGCGAGGGTGTCGACGCGGCTCCATGCGTAGCGGAACTCATTGGCGAACGTGTGGGAGAACATGTTTTCTCCCTGAAGGTCGTCGGAATCATACTCCACTCCGTAGAGGGTGTAGCTGGTGACGGTCGAGAGGCGCCGGGTCCAGGCATAGGTGGCGGCGAAACTCTCGTAACCGTAGAGGTAATTGGCGTTCCGGCGGGCCACCGAGGCACCGATACCGAAGTTTGGTTCGACTTCGTAGGCGAGATAGGCCGAATTGCTGAGCGTCAGGCGCGGATTGACGCGGTGACGCCAGTTGAAGCTGCCGCGGACGTTGTGGAGGTAGTCATCCTGACCGTAGGGGGCGTCGAAGTAATAGAGGGGAGAGTAGACGAGGCCGTAGTTGTAGGCCGTGCGGCGGTCTCCGGTATTGTAATCGAGGCCGATGTTGGCTCCGATGAAGGAACTGGCCTGCTCGTTGAATGAACTGGAGTTCGGGTTGCTGTCGTAGCCAGCGGAGAGACCGACGGTGAAGGCGAGGGGAACGCTGCGGTCAAAATCGTCGAGCCGACCGATATTGAGGAGGCCTTGCGCTGATGCGGAGGACGCGAACCCGATGGTGGCCGCGGCGGTCAGGAGACTCAGTTTTTTATTCATGCAGAAAAAATGAAAGCTTTTTCGGGAAGACTTCCGGACTATGGGCCTGGAAAACAGGGCTGGCAAGAATTTTTATCCCCGTGTTTGCATTTTGCCTCGTGGGGCGGTGCCACTGAAAAAATTGCGGCGCCGACTGGATGCGTCCGCAGCGCGCCTGACGAGAATCGCGGGAAATGCGCAGTGCTCGTGTTTTCTGCGGGTTGCGGGGTGGAGCGGGCAGCGGGAATCGAACCCGCATGGCCAGCTTGGAAGGCTGGAACTTTACCATTAAGCTATGCCCGCCGGTGGAGAATCCTTGGATCCGGGAAAGCGGGAGCGCAACTGGAATTGTGGACGGCGCTTTCCCTGGCCCATGCGGTTTCCGGTGGAAAATCCGGGCCGATTGGAGGAGGGAGGACCGTATGTCATTTTCCGGGGAATACGATGGTCGGGTGGCGGGTCCCTCTGCGCTGCTGAGGCGTCTGTCGGCGCTGCTGGCTCCGCGGAATGCGGGAGAACTCGAAACCATGGCGCAGGAAGCGGCGCGGGTGACCCGTCAGCATTTCGGGCGGACGATGAGGATGTTTGCGCCGCTCTATCTTTCGAACGAGTGCGTGAACAACTGTGCGTACTGCGGGTTTTCGCGGGACAATCCGATTCTGCGGGTGACGTTGTCGGTTCCCCAGGTGGTTCGGGAGGCGGAGCATCTCATGGCGGAAGGGTTCCGCCACATTCTGCTGGTGGCGGGGGAGCATCCCCGGTTTGTGAGCGACGGGTACCTTGAGGAATGTCTGCAGGCTCTGCGGGAGCGGGTGCCGACCCTTGCGATTGAAGTGGGTCCGATGGAGACGCCGGAGTACGCAAGAATGGTGGAGGCCGGGGCCGAAGGCCTGGTGGTCTACCAGGAAAGCTACTGCCGTGAGGCGTACGCTGAGTATCACACTGCGGGTCCGAAGAAGGATTTCGGCTGGCGGCTTGACTGTCCGGAGCGAGGGTATGCCGGTGGTTTCCGGCGTCTCGGGCTGGGGGCCTTGTTTGGTCTGGCGGACTGGCGGGAGGAAGCCATGGGGCTGGCCGCGCATCTGGAATATCTTCAGGCGAAGTGCTGGAAGGCCTCGTACACCGTGGCCTTTCCGCGGCTGCGACCTGCTGCGGGGGGATTTGCCCCGCGGCACTGGCTGGATGACCGGACCTTTGTGCAGTTGGTGTGCGCTTTCCGGATCTGTTTTCCTCAGGTGGGCATCGTGCTGAGCACACGTGAGCCTGCGGCGCTGCGCGATGCACTCCTTCCGATGGGAATCACGTCGATGAGTGCGGGGAGTCACACGGAACCCGGGGGCTACACTGGTCAGGGCCGGGATGACCTGCATCTGACCGTGCGCGGACGACGGGTTGAACTCGCGGAACGGGGCAGCTGCGATACGGCGACCGGGCAGTTCGACATCGCGGATCACCGGTCGGCCGCGGAGATGGCCCGGCTGCTGCAGTCGCGTGGTTTCGATCCGGTCTGGAAGGACTGGGATCCGGCCATTCTGATGAATGCGGGTGAATAGCCCGGGTCGGTCTCAGGGTGGGCTGGCGGGGGCCTCTTCGCAGTGGCTCCGCAGGCCATGGAGTCCTTCGCGCAGGAGAGTCCTCAGCCGGGGTCGGGCGAGGAGCCCGAAGTAGCGGCGCGAAAGATTCTGGCTGGCGGACGAATGGAAGCGGCAGTGTACCACGGTGGTGGCCGGGTCCGCCTGAGTAAGCATCAGGGTGTAGCCGGCGTCGCCGGCGTCGCCGAAATCGGCGGCAAACTGGATGGATTCTTCCGCTCTGGCGGCCACCGTCTTGATGCGGCCGGTGCCCTCGGTACGGCTGGACCATGTCATGAGCTGCCCTCGTTCTCCGGGGGTGCCGTCGTAGCGCGTGTCCACGAGCGAGCCGCGGCGGAACCAGGGTCCCCATTCCTCCCATCGGCGGAGATCGGCGAGCTGATCCCACACGGCGGCCCGGGGGGCCTTGATGGTGACGGTGTCTTCGAAGTCGATGGAACCGGGCAGGAAGAAGGCACCGGCCGCCGTCGCCGAGGCGATGGCCATGGCGGCGATGAAGAGTCTTCGGAAGACGAGTGGAGAGGCTCGCATGACAGGGCGGTAGCGTGGACTGTGGCGTGCCGCCAGCGATTCCTCCCGCAGGCCCGGTTCGGGGAGGCAGGGCCGCAGCCCCACCTCCCCAGGTCCCTGTGCTTACCCTGAATATCCGAGCGGCTGCGCGGCCATTCCGCCGACCTCTTTAGCGGAACATTCCGCACCACCGCGATCCTATTGTGAATCCTTATTCATTAAATGCAAGCGGAATCGTCTGCGCGGGCGGTCTGGCCTGCGGAGCGTTGCCCTATGGTTTCGGGTTCGGAAACCGCCTCAGGGAGCCGGGTCTTTGACGCAGCGGAAACCGGTATGGTTGGTGGCGGTATCCGGCGAAGTTTCCTGGCGGCCGGCCACGCGGTAGGCTTCGCAGTAGCAATCGTTGCAGAGCCATGAACCGCCGCGGATGGAGCGGCAGGGCGTGCCCTGAGGATTGTCTGAAGAAGGTTCGGTGTTCCGTGGGTTGTAGGCAGGACCGGTGCGGTAGAATGATTCCGAGTACCAGTCCGCCGTCCATTCCCAGACATTGCCCGAGACGTCGTAGAGTCCGTAGCGGTTGGCGGGATAGGATTTCACCGGGGCGCGTCCGGCAAAGCCGTCTTCCTCGGTCGCCTTCACCGGAAATTCGCCCTGCCAGATATTGGCCATCCAGCGTCCGTCCGGCTTGAATTCGTTACCCCATGGATAGCGGGCCTGGGAAAGCCCGCCGCGGGCGGCAAATTCCCATTCGGCCTCCGTGGGGAGGCGCTTTCCGGCCCACTGGCAGTAGGCGAGGACATCGTCGAAGGAGACGCAGACGACCGGCCAGTTGTCCTTGCCTTCGATCGAGCTTTCTGGTCCGTCCGGGTGACGCCATGAGGCCCCGAATCTGTATTCCCACCACTGGAGGGGATTGTTGAGCGGGACGGGAGCATCGCAGGGGCGGAAATTGTTGGCTCCCGGCCGGAGTTTGTCGGTGGGGATGTCCTTGCGGACCTCCTCCGGAAAGTCCTCGAGTCTCGGGACGCGCTCCGCGGACGTCACGAAGCCGGTGGAGGCAACGAAGGCCGCGAACTGCGCATTGGTGACTTCGGTGGCGTCCATCCAGAATGCTTCCACGGTGACTTTGTGGACCGGGCCTTCGTGTGGCTTGTCCTCTGATCCCATGAGGAAAGAGCCACCGGGGATCCAGACCATGCCTGCGGGTGCTGGGCTGGGCGGGGTGGCCCGCGATTCCACGGTGGTGGCCGACTCCATGGCCGCCCTCACCGGGGCTGGCTGGATGTCATTTTTTCCGCAGCCGGCCAGCAGAAAGACCGCGCTGCCGAGGAGAGTGAGCCTCACGGATACCAGCGGTAGTAGCCTCCGGCCTGGTAGGGCCGGTAGTAATGACCCCCGTGATAGTAACAGGAGACGCCGCGGTACATGACGGGACGAGCGCCGTAGGGCAGCACCGTCACGTTCGGATAGCGAACTGGGCCGTAGAATGGACTCACGGCGACCGGCGGAACCGGAGCGACCGGCGCAGGAGGAACGTAAACGCAGGCCCCCAGCAGCAGTGAGGCCGCAGCCACACCAGCGGGTAGCAGAGACCGGACGCGCCGGACAACAGGGATCTCGCTCATGGTCTGAAGCATGCCGCGCAGTTTCCGCAGACACAAGTCATTCCGCAGGAAAATCCGCAGAAAACGCCTTCGTGACAGGCCGGTTCCCCTGGCAATGGCGTGCGGTCGGCTTCAGATTTGCCCAGTGAGTTCTCCCGGCCGCCACAGTCCCCACATTTCGCTTCAGCATACGGAACATCGCCCATGGGAATTACCCGCCGGCAACTGGATCATGCGGCAGGAATGGAACGACCTGACCTTTCTGCACTGGGAAATCGCAGCATCGGCGCTGAGACCGCACATTCCGGCTGAACTGGAAATCGATACCCATGGTGGCGCGGCATGGATCGGGGTGGTGCCGTTTGCCATGAAGGGGGTGACCCCGCGCGGCGTGCCGCCGGTGCGCTGCTTCAGCGACTTTCCAGAGATCAACGTGCGGACGTATGTGAAGGCGGGAGGGAAGCCGGGGGTATGGTTCTTCAGTCTCGATGTGCCCTCGTGGCTGGCCGTCGGGCTGGCGCGGACATTCTTCCATCTGCCGTACTTTCATGCGTCCTTCGACTGCCGCCCGGAAGGAGATCAGGTACGGTATGCGCACCGCCGGGGCCCGCTGGAATTCCATGCCGTGAGCCTCCCGGGCGAACCTGCTGTGGCCAGCGCTGATTCCTTCGCTTTCTGGGCGACCGAGCGATACTGCCTGTACTGCGCCGACCGTCGCGGTCGCGTCTACCGTGGCGAAGTGCATCACCCGCGCTGGCCACTGCAGCGGGCCGAGGTGGAAGTCCGGGCGAACACCCTGCTGCACGGCTGGCCGGTCGGTCCGATGCATCCCGATGTCCTCTTTTCCCGCCATGTACCCGTGGTGGTCTGGCCGCTCGGGCGCGTCGGCTAGGGCAGCCTGCTGAAGCACCGGGCCCGGCAGCCCGCTGTTTTTTTGGTCGTTGCCCGGTCGCGGGGCTGCTTTACGGTTCCGCATGACTTCGACATCTGCGGATTCCGCCATATTCCAGACGGTTGCTGCCACCTTCACACGCATGGGCTGGCAGTCGCGCCGGGTGGCCGGACGGGAAGTGCTGGAGGCCGATTTCGAAATCTATCATAGCCACGCCCGCATCCACGTTCAGGTCTTCCCCGAAATCCACACAGTCAGTGTCGTGGCCGCCACGAGCCATCAGGTGCCCGACAGCCGCAGTGGTCTGGTGGCCGAGATGCTCATGCGGACGAACAAGGAACTGACGATTGGGAATTTCGAACTCGATTACGATGGCGGCCGCGTGCTTTTCCGGGCCACCAATATTTTTCCGGAGGGTCCGGCCAGTCCGGACATCATTGCCAGTCTTGTGCACACGGCCCTTGCGGAAACCGACCGGCTCACGCCGTTTCTGACGCTGGTCCTGCGGATGAGCACGGAGGAGATCGCGGCACTCAATCTCAAACTCTTCCTCCAGCGCGAGGACCTGCTGCCGCCGGTTCCGGAGGAATCCGATCCTGTTCCCTGACGTGGCTGCCGACTGGTTCATTCTTCTGGAGGATGGCGAACGGGAGGGTCCCTACCGCGAGGGCGAACTGCTCGACTTTCTGAGCAGCGGGGAACTGACACCCGACACCCCGTGCCTTTACGTGCCGGACAACCGGGTGGCCACGGCCGGAGAATGGTTCCAGGTCCTTGATGAGGATGGCAGCGGAGCAGCCACCGGGGAATCACGGGACGGGCCAGCCGGAGATCCCCCGCCCCGCACAGCAAAGCAGGCATGGAAGCCCGCCCCGTTTCCGGAGGAGAAACCGGAGGCACCGCGGCGGCCCCTGCCCGACCGCGTCGTGTACCGGGGACACCCCTCGCTGCTGACCTACTGGCGGACCGGACTGTTTGCCTTTGTGCTGGGAGCCGGCGGCATGCTGCTGAGCACGGAAAAGCAGGAACTTTCGGCCATCGGCCTCATGGCGGCCCTTGCCGTGCTTCTCTGGGGTGCCCTCCACCGCCTCGGTCAATGCTACCTTGTGACAACGCGCCGGGTGGAACTGATCACCGGACTGGTGGCCCGCAGCAGCCGGGAACTGCGTCACGAAGACATCCGTTCCCTGCGCGTCGACCAGCAGGGACTGGCAGGCCTCGCGGGAATCGGCACCATTACGTTCTCAGCCACGGGTGGTCACGAAGAAGACGTCGTTTTTACGGACGTGCGGGGACCGACGCGGATCAAGGACCTTGTCCGCAAAATCCAGGAGAGGATCACCGGAGCAGCCTGAAACATCCAGCCTGGGAATGCCGCCGGCAGCGAATTCCTCAGCAGAGTCCCGGCACCCCGCCCGCCTTCATGACGGGATTTCCGCCTTATCGATCGCCGTGATGCGGACGCGACGGCTGACATTGCTTTCCTCCGTGGGGAGGTCGACTTCATCTCCCACGGTCCGGCCCAGCAGGGCGGCCCCTGTGATCGAGAGGTAGGAAATGATATGGCGCGTCAGATCGGTGTCCCATGCCCCAAGGATGGAGAAGCGTTCCTCGGCCGCGCTGGCGCAGTCCACGAGATCGACCGTCGTGCCGATCGAAACGCGGTCGGTGACCGTGTCGGCGAAATCCGTGCCCTGAGCGCGCTGGAGATCGCGTTCCATTTCGAATTTCCGGCGGGCCAGCACGCGGGCGTATTCCTTCGCGGACTTGTATTCGAAATTCTCCCGGAGGTCCCCGTAGCTGCGGGCGATGCTGATGTCCTCGCGGTTCTTGGGAAGTTCGACGTTCACAAGGTGATCGTACGCCTTCTTTTTCTCGGCGAGGCTCTTCCATGAAACGATGAGGGCTTCCTCCTGTTCCTCCTCCTTGCCTTCGTGGATCAGTTCCTCGATTTCCGGATAGACGCGGATGAAGCGGGCCAGCAGCGAGCGCTTGCCCATGTCATCGATGGCCGGAGTGATCATCATCTGACGGGCGAAGACCCGTACCTGGGGCAGTTCCACCCCGGTAATGAGGTCGGCAATCAGTTCCCGGTCGTCCAGGAGGACATTGTAGACCCGGTTGGAGCGGCGGTTTTCCTCATCCATGTGGTCGCGCTCCATGGCCGAGAGAAAGGCCCCGCTGAGTTCCGGCCCGAAGACATCCGCGGCGAGCCCCGTGCGTTCCCGGGCCAGCCAGACCAGAGCCTCCGAAGAAAGGGAACGGTGCACGATGCCCGTCTTGAAGAAGGCATTCATGGGTCCCACATACCCTTTTTCCCGGAGCACACCGCAGAGTTCATTGATGCTGCGTCCCGGCAGCCGGTTGATGAGGGGCAGCAGGCTTTCGACTCCGGCATCGCCCGCCGCATCCACGAGCGCATCGAATACCCGGCGCTGCTTGGTGACCGCAAGACTGCCCACGCACTGGGCCAGCCGCGGACCATCCTGCTTCATGGCCTCGGCCAGAGCAGGAGATGTGTCGTCATGCAGGGCCGGCACCTTGTCCCGCAGTTCGTCACGGGCGAGAATGAGATCGAGCGCCTCCACCGCATGCAGCCGCAGATTCTGCGCCGCCACTTCGTCCGCTTCACGAACCAGAGCTTCCAGTTCCGACTTCTCCGTGAAAACCGACGGGTCCCGCGCAATGGCCTCCAGCGCCTTGGCCTTCGCCTTGACTTCCCGGGCCTTGCGGAAGTCGTCGGTCAGCGCCTGCGCCGCCGTGAATTCCCCGGCCCGCAGCTCCAGTGGCAGATTCCGCTTCGATGGCACGATGAATTCAGGACGCGTCTTGAGCACCTTCTTGGCATTCTCCCACCACGTCTTGAAGCGCGCTTCCGGGACAATCTTCGGACGGATGACACTCTCGAAGGCATCAAGGAGCATGCTGCCGCCATGCGACTGGAGCACTTCCCGGATGAAGGCGGGAGCATCCTCCATGGCATGCTTCGCCAGTTCCGCCGCGTTCGTGAAACGCCGCACCAGAATGTGCGACTCCGGGATCAGATCGAGCGACTTGACCGCGAACTCCGGCTTCATGGGGTGGCCCTTGCGGTCCTCGAAGTCAATGACCACACGGTCATCGTCCAGTTCCCATGCCGCGATCTGGCCGACTCCCCAGCTTTTGTGCACAATGAAGAGTCCGGGTCGGAGTTCGCTGAGTCGGGCGGCGGCACTGGCGGGGAATTTTCCGGTGGCAACAAGCCGGGCGACATCAGGGTGAAAATCAGACATAAGGGGCAGGCAGAAAGTGAAATGGGAACCTGCTTCATTCCCCGGGGTGGCTGCTTTGCAACCGGGAACGAGGGTGCAGTCATCCGCAAATAGCTTTCCGCCATGCTCCTCGGCCCCGTCAGTCCCGGGCTAAACCAGTCGCCAGCAGCCCCATGCGGGACAAAGAAAAAGCGTCACCCGCTGCCGGGTGACGCTCTGGAAGCCGGAGAATGTATTCCGGATTAATTCGTTGCTCGTCAGGCGGTTGGGACCGTGGCGATCGTCTTCAGAACGCGGGAAGAGATCTGGTACGGGTCACCCTGGGAGTTCGGACGGCGGTCTTCAAGATACCCCTTGTAGCCGTTGTTCACAAAGCTGTGCGGCACCCGGACGGACGAGCCGCGGTCGGCAATGCCGTAGCTGAACTTGTCGATCGACTGGGTTTCGTGGAGACCCGTGAGACGCAGGTGGTTGTCCGGGCCGTAGACGGCGATGTGTTCGTCGCGGTACTTCTCGAAGGCACCCATGAGCTTCTCGAAGTATTCCTTGCCGCCGACTTCGCGCATGAACTTCGTGGAGAAGTTGCAGTGCATGCCCGATCCGTTCCAGTCGAGGTCCTTGCCCAGCGGTTTGCAGTGGAAGTTCACATCGATGGCGTACTTCTCGCAGAGGCGGAGGAGGAGGAAGCGGGCCGTCCAGACGTCGTCGGCGCACTTCTTCGATCCCTTGCCGAAGATCTGGAATTCCCACTGACCCTTGGCCACCTCGGCATTGATGCCTTCGTGATTGATGCCGGCCGCGAGGCAGAGGTCGAGGTGTTCCTCGACGATCTGGCGGGCCACATCGCCCACGTTGCTGTAACCCACGCCGCAATAATATTCACCCTGGGGGGCGGGATAGCCATTTTCCGGGAATCCGAGCGGACGACCGTCCTGGTAGAGGAAGTATTCCTGTTCGAAGCCGAACCATGTGTCCGGGTCATCGATGATGGTGGCACGGTGGTTGGACACGTGCGGGGTGCCGTCCGCATTGAGGACTTCGCACATGACAATGGCTCCATTCGTGCGCGTGGCATCCGGATAGACCGCCACCGGCTTGAGCACGCAATCGGACGAACGGCCCGGAGCCTGACGCGTCGAGCTGCCATCGAAGCCCCAGAGCGGGAGTTGATCCAGCGTCGGGAAGGAATCAAAGTCCTTCAGCTGCGTTTTGCCGCGGAGGTTCGGGACCGGGGTGTAACCGTCGAGCCAGATGTATTCCAGTTTGTATTTAGGCATAGGGATGTGAGGTGAGGTTGCACCGGCGTCCGCTTCGGGGTTGCTGACCGGAACGGCACGTCGGTACGAATTTTGACAGCAGGTTCCGTGCCAAATTTGCCGCAGAGTCTGTGCGATATTCCTTCCGCTGAAACCAGACGACAGTCCAGGGGAAAGCAGGACCGTCACTCCAACCTGAGGTCGCTCCAGAAGCTGAATTCATTCATCCAGTCGCTCGCCCGGTTTTCGATGCGGATGGTGACCTTTTTGCCCTGGTAGGCGGAGAGGTCCCAGGTTTGCTTTTTCCAGCGTTTGCCGGGATTGGCGGCATTGATGCTGGCGGAACCGGCGAGGCGTTCGCCGTTGGCGGTGGCGCGGAGGTCCCAGTCGCCGTTGCCGTGGCTGGCGACCCAGACCGAGAGTTTGGCTGACTTGCCGGCGGGGAGTTCGATGGTGCGGACGAGGGCGCTGGCTTCGGTGCGGCTTTTGGGGTGGAGGACGAGGACATTTTTCCGGCCGTGGTATTCCACGAGTTTGGTGGGAGTGCCTTCGAAGTCGGGGGCGTCGAGGTCCCAGTCGGGATTCCAGAGGCTGGCGGATTCGCGGTCGCGGCGTTTCGGGTCCCAGAGGTCGGAACCGTCGGAGGCTTCCGTTTCCGGGGCGGCGGCGGTTTCCACGCTGAGGATGAGGTGTTCCTTCTTTTCCTTCGTGAGGGGGCCTTCCTCGGGCGGGGCGAGGATGTACCACATGAGGTCGCGGAACTGGTCGTCCGGCAGCTCGCCGAAGCCCATGGGCATGAGGCTCTGGTGGGTATTGACGGATTTCCGGATATCGCCGCGGGGGACGACCGTCTTCACGCCGCCGATGCCAAGGAGGGTCAATTGGGTGGGCGTGTCCTCGATGACGCGGCCGGCGATGGTGCGGTCGTCTCTGGTGGTGACGATGAAGTTTTCGTAGCCATTCCCGATGATCTGGTTGGGATCGATGACATTGGCGAGGAGGGCGTCGAGATTGCTGCGGCCGGAGCCGATCAGTTCCGGGCCGACCTCCTGACCGCCGCCGTGGAACTTGTGGCAGGTCGCGCAGGTGGCCGTGAAGATGGCCTTCCCGTTCGCGAGATCCGGTTCGCCGGTGAGGGCGGCCTTCTTTTTCCGGGCGATGAGCGCCTTGAGGTCGTCCGACGATTCATTCCATGCGCCCAGCAGGGAGCCGGCGCGGTCCTTGAGGTCTTCGTTCTGGGCGAGGCTGCGGCGGACACTGACGGGAATGTCGGACGGATTGACTTTGCCGCTGGCGACCCATTTGCCTTCGACGGCATCAAGGAGGCGGCTCGCCCAGTCGCCCCGGGTGACAAGCACTTCGGCGGCGGCGGTGCGCAGCGACGGGCTGTAGCCCTGCCATGCCTTGAGCATGGCATTCGCCAGATCCATGCCGCCCAACTCGCCGGCGGCGCGCAGGACTTCCACGGTGAGGTTGTCGGGCGATTTCTGCTCCAGCAGCTTCAGCATGCCGGCGCGCGCGGCGTCGCTCTTGAGCCGGCGCACGGTGCGGATGGATTCGATGCGCTTCTGCACGTCCGCCTTTTCGTCGAGCACCACGCCCATGAGCGCGGCCACGGCATTCGGGTCGCCCCACAGCGTGGCGAGTCGTCCGGCAAGGTTGCGCACGTCCTCGGCCTTACTGGCGCGCCAGTGGGCGAAGAGCGGCGCGGGGTCGTATTGGGCAGGCTTCAGCGCGCCGGCTTCCTGGGCTTTCAGCATGCCGTCGAGGGCGTGTGCGGTGAGCGCGTCGTTGTCTTTGATCCTGTCGAGGAAGCCGAGCAGGAGGTCCATGTTCCCCACGCTGCGCGTGTCGGTGATGCGGCGGGCAGACTTATAGGTGAGACCAAGGCTGAGGGGTTTGGTTTGGGGAGCGAGGTCGGCGAGCATTGGCAGGTAACGCTCTGGCATCACTGCCACCTCCGACTCCAGGGCCATCCAAACCGCAAAAGCGAGGGTCCGGTCTGCATTGGCTGATTTTTCGAGCAATGGTTTCAGCAGCGGGGTGATGTCCGGTCCGGCTGGCTCCAGAGTTTTTACTGTCAAACCACCGCCCAGGCCCCACCGTCGAGCCGCCACCGCCACGGCATGACGCACCGAAGGTTCGGGGTCGCTGGCCAGAGTAATCAGCCATCCGGGAAGGTCTGCATCCGAACGCTCGTCTGATGCCCACAAGGCAGCGGCTTTACGCAGTCCCTCGTCTTCGGAAACCGCGGCATTCGCGGCTTCCCCGGCGTTCATGCGACGGCGGTCCACCTGCTTCCAGCCTGGACTGCGCGACATCCCCGCCAGTTTCTTCCCCTCGTCGCTGCCCGTGTAGCAAACGCGCCAGATGCGGCCCTTTTCGCGGTCCACGCCACCGGGGTTGGCCTGGGCGTTCTGGTAGCACGGATACTTGTCGCACCAGTCCATGACCCAGAGGAAGCCGTCGGGTCCGGTCTGGATGCTGACGGGCCGGAACCAGCCGTCGTTGGCGCGGAGGAAGTCGCGGACGGGTTTGGCCTGGAAGGTGGCTCCCGCGGGTTCGAGGGCTTCTTCGTGGATGGCATTGTCGTGGATGTTGCCGAAGAAGGCGTGGCCGTGGGTGTCGGCGGGATAGATGCCGCCCTTGTAGATCTGGAAGCCTGCGTAGGCAGCGCGGAAGTGACGCGGGTGGTCCTTGGGGACGATGCTGGGGAGGAGTTCGTAGGCGTAGGGATTCTCCGGGGCACCGCCCTGACGCGTGTAGATACCGCCGGGGGCCATGTGGAAGAGGTGATCGATAACGCAGGCCTCGACGAAGGCATTGCCGCGGACATCGAAATCCACGCCCCACGGATTGCTCGTGCCGTCGGCATAGACTTCGTGGAAGGCGACGGATGGCGCGTCGTCATTCGCGGTGAAGTTCACGCGGTAGACCCCGGCATTGAGGGTGTTGCCCTTGTCGTCCGGTTCGCCGGGGTGGCGGACCTTGCTGTGCGTGAAGACGCCGTGGGTGAAATACATGTAGCCATCGGGTCCCCAGCAGAAGCTGTTGAGCAATTCGTGGCGGTCCTCGAGGCCGAAGCCGGTGAGGACCGTCTTGTATTCGTCCGCTTTGTCATCGCCGTCGGTGTCGCGGAAAAAGAACATATTCGGTGCCTGGCCAACGAAGACGCCGCCGTAGCCGCAGAGCACCGCGGTGGCGAGATTGAGGCCCTCGGCGAAGACCGTGCGCTTGTCCGCTTTGCCGTCATTGTCGGTGTCCTCGAGAATGACGACCTTGTCCCGCGGAGAGTTGGCATCGGTCTTCACGACCGGGCGGAATTCCTCATCGGCGGCCGTTTTGCTGTAATCGTTCGGGGTCCCGGCTCCGCTGGGGTATTCGAAGAGTTCAATGACCCAGAGGCGGCCGCGGTGGTCCCATGTCATGGCCACGGGATTCACGACCAATGGTTCGGCAGCGAAGTTGCGGACTTCGTAGCCGTCCGGCACCTTCATTTTCGCGATGGCTTCCTCGACCGTTGGGCAGGGATTCTGAGTCGGAAGGTAGGTGCCGTCGAGTTCCTTCGCGGGCACGGGAAGGACCGGCAGAGCAAGTGAGAGAAAACGGAGGAATCGCAGCATGACGAGACGACCGTGGAGCCTGCCCGCCGCCTTGGCAATCCCCGCAAAAGCGAAACGGCGGGCAGCCCGCAGCGGAGCGCCTGCCGTTCCGGAAGGGAGCGGACCTCAGCGCTGCAGCACGACCCGGACGCGCAGGTAACGGCGGCTGTGGCCATCGACTGGGCGCGTATCCGAAGCCTTCCAGATTTCCGTGGCTCCTTCTGTGCCGATGCGTGATTCCACGAC
>Ga0315907_10000927_pt1 | contig 40063 bp, 36 predicted proteins | sample LakEriMetagenome_3_FD_203525 | JGI IMG/M metagenome (GOLD analysis project Ga0315907, IMG submission 203525) | Freshwater fungal communities from buoy surface, Lake Erie, Ohio, United States - Buoy 12 MA123 | ecosystem: Environmental > Aquatic > Freshwater > Lake > Lake biofilm | place: USA...
GTAATCAACAGCCGCCCATCATCGGTTTCGCTGAAGGATGAAAGCCGCCCGAGGCAGCCGATGCGGTAAAGCCCTGGGCCTGTCGCGCCCGTCTTGCCGCGCGCATCGGGTTGTACCATGCCGAAAAGCCGGCCCTGGCCCAGCGCATCCTGCGTCATCGCCAGATAGCGCGGCTCGAAAATATTGAGCGGCAGGCGCCCGCGCGGCAGCAGCAAGGCCCCCGTCAGGGGGAAGACTGCAATCTCGCTTGGCAAATCCGCCAAGCGCGGGCTGAAGGGTTGCATGATGCGTGGTGCCGCCGGCCTTAACGGAACAGCACAGAAGAAAGCTTGCGCCGCCCGGCGACACTCGCCGCATCGCCAAAGCCCCAGGCTTCGAAGAATTTCAGCAATTGCTTGCGCGCCGCTTCCTCATTCCAAGCGCGGTCGCGCTTGATGGCTTCAATCAGCGCATCCACTGCGCCGGCGCGGTCATCCATGGCGTTCAGCGCAACCGCCAGATCAATCCGCGCGGCATGATCATTGGGGTCAGCGGCCAGGCGCGCTTCAAATTCGGCGAGCTTGGCGCGGGCTTCGCGCCCTTCGGCAGCCAATTCAAGCGCGCTGCGGATGGAGGCAATCTCGGCATGGTTGCGGAGCTTTTCCGGCACGCTTTCAATCACCTGCAACGCCTGTTCTTCCTGCCCGAGCGTCATCAGGCAGCGTGCGACACCCGCCATGGCTTCGGCATTTTCCGGTTCCTGCTGCGCCAAGGCGCCGAATAATTGCAGCGCCGTGGTGGCATCGCCTTCTTCCAGGGCGGCCTTGGCTTCGCCGAGCAGATCAGCCGTCGGCATTTGCCCGCCCGCCTGCTTGAGCAAGCCTTCAATGAAGCGCTTCACTTCCGATTCCGGCAGCGCACCCTGGAACAGATCCAGGATCTGCCCCTTCCAGAACGCCACCACCGTCGGCACGGATTGCAGCGGCAAGCCCATTTGTACGAGCTGCTGCACAAGGCCGCGATTCTTATCAATATCAATCTTCACCAGCCGCACGCGCCCGCCGGCGGCATTCACCACCTTTTCCAGCGCGGGCGTCAGTTGCTTGCAGGGCCCGCACCAGGTGGCCCAGAAATCCACCAGCACCGGCACTTCATTGGATGCCTGCACAACATCCTGCATGAAGGTGGTCTGGTCACCATCCTTGATGGCGCCGGCGGCGGCGCCCTGCGGCGGGCGAGAGGGGTCGAAGATCACTTCCATTTGGGCAAATCCTGGTCTTGTTGCCCCATAAATGCGCCCTATTGCCGCAGAAGCAAGTCACCCCGGCGTGGTTCAGGCGCCATCCAGTTCCAGCAGCCGGGTTTCATGCCCTAGCCCGGCCAGAAAGCCTAGCAAATCCTGGGGTGCAAGCCCGGTGGAAGCCGTATTGACCAAGGGGTGCACCCAAATCACCGGATGGCGCATCAGCCCCGCATCCATGACAAAGCGAATCCGGGCTGGCGGCGTATTCACCAGGCCAAAGGGCGTGACCGAGCCAGGTGTCAGGCCCAGGATTGTCAGCAATTCCTCGGCACTGCCCATGGAGACCTTGCCGGCTTCCGCCATACGGGCGAGCGCATTGATGGAAACCTGGCGGGATTCCTCAAGCGTTGCCAGCAGGAAGGGGCCATCGCCCTTGGCTGGGCGCAGGAACAGATTTTTCGTATGCCCGCCCGGCAGCGTTCCGCGCAAATCCTGGCTTTCGGCAACGGTGAAGACCGCCGGGTGATGGCGTGTTTCCGTGGCAATGCCGGCGGCTTTAAGCCGGGCGAGCAAGTTTTCCGGCGTCTCTGGCATCAATCAAGCTTGATGTTGTTGGCGCGCACAACCTGGCCCCAGACCTCGATCTCATTATCCAGCCAGCGGCGGAAGGATTCCGGGCCCTCGGCGCGGTTTTCGCCGCCAATCGCGGTGATGCGCTCCGCTACGCTGGGCGCGGCCATGGCAGCGCGGAGATCACGCGAAAGACGTTCCACCATCGCGGGCGGGGTGGCGCCTTGCACCAGCACGCCCTGCCAGGTGCCGCTTTCAGCCGCCGGCAAGCCGAGTTCCTTGAAGGTTGGCACGTCCGGGAAATCAGGCAGGCGGCGCGGGCCGGTCACGGCGATGGGGCGCAATTGCCCCTGCTTGCAGAAGGGTGCGGTTGCGGTGGCGCCATTGATCAGCAATTGCGCTTCGCCCGTGGCCACGGCGGTGAGTGCCGCCGCCCCGCCGCGATAGGGCACTTGCGTCAGATCAGCGCCCCAATGCTGGGTCACCAGAAGCCCTGTCAAATGATTGCCCACACCAATTCCGGCATGGCCGACATTCACGCGCGTCGGATTGGCCTTGGCATAGGCCACCAATTCGGCGGGATCATTCACCGGCACGGAAGGATGCACCGCCAGGATATAGGGCGCGTAGATCAGCATCGTCACCGGCGCCAAATCCCGCTTCAGATCAAAGGGAAAGCGCGTATAGAGCGACGGCGCGGTGGCCAGTGTTGAAACATCAATGATCAGCATGGTGTGACCATCGGGCGGCGATTTCGCCACCAGATCAGCGCCAATATTCCCGCTGGCGCCGGTACGGTTTTCCACCACCACATTCTGGCCGAAGGATTTGGTGAGCTCTGGTGAAAGCAAGCGCGCTATGATGTCCGAGGTGCCGCCTGGGGCGAAGGGCACAATGAAGCGCACCGGCCGATCCAGATTCTGCGCCACAGCGGGCAAGGCAGCCAGGCTTGAAAGGGCAAGCGCGCCCTTCAGCGTGTCACGGCGATTCATGGGTTTCCTCCGGCGGTTTCAGGAAATGGTTGCGCTAATGCAAGCCCCTGTCCAGAGCCTTCAGTTCCGCGGGCAGGTCGCTAGCGCCACCTGGACAAAGCCGCGCATATCACTCGCCGTAATGGCAAGGTCCAGTTCCAGATTGCCGAGCGGGATGGTGAAGCGCTGCGGCAAGCCGGTCAGGTTCTCCGAGCGGCCATTCCAGGCGGTGGTGACCATCACATTGGCAAGCCGCGCCGCATCTTCTGTGCCGGCCGGCATGGCGGCGGTGATGCGCAGCAAGCCATCCAGGAAGCTGGTGCCTTCCTCCGCATTTGGCGTACCGCCAAACCGAATGGCGAAGCGGCGGATAATTGGGCGGCCTTCACAGCGGCGCGGATTATCGGCGGCGCGCAGCACCTCCATCAGCCGTTCCGGCGCTACACCAGCCGCGATACGTTGCGCGGCGGTGGCCAGCACATCCGTGAAGGGCGGGCGCGGCACTTCCTGATCATGGCGTGCGCGCCAGGTGCTGGCATCGGCGCGCGCTTGTTCAAGTTCAGCGATAAGCTTGGTTTTCTCGCCCGCCTCGGCGCTTTCGCGTTCCGCCGCCGCCGCCAGCCTTGCTTCAAGGGTGGTGACCTCGGCGCGTGCGATTTCCTCCGCGCCGCGATAGGCAATGACGCCAAAGCCCAGAAACACCAGCAAAAGCATGACGCCTTGGGACAGACGCCACAGCCAGCGCGTGGCGCGCTGGCGGCGTTCCCGGTTGCGTCTTCTGCCAAGCGCCATCGCGTTTCAGCCCTGCAGCAGCGCCCAGATGCGCGGCGGCGTGAGTGGCATTTGCACGCTATCCGCCACCGCACCGCGCCCATGCCGCGCCAGCGCATCCGAAACGGCATTCACCAGCGCCGGCGTGGCGCCAATGGTGCCGAGCTCCCCAACACCCTTCACGCCAAGCGGATTGGTGCGGCAAGGGATGGATTGATCAAGAAGCGTGGTCGCGGTGGGCAGCATATCCGCGCGCGGCATTGTGTAATCCATGAAGCTTGCGGTCAGCGGTTGGCCGGTGGAGGGGTCATAGATGACCGCCTCACATAATGCTTGGCCAATGCCTTGCAGCGCACCGCCCACCACCTGACCTTCCACGATCAAAGGGTTCACCACGCGCCCCGCATCATTGCTGGAAACATAAAGCGGAATGGCAACCTCACCCGTATCAGGGTCAATTTCCACTTCCGCGATATGGCAGCCATTGGGCCAGGTAGGGCCGGAAACAGAGCTGGTGGAATCAATGAAAATGCGGCCTTCCGGCTGCTTCGCTGCCAATTCAAAAAGCCCAATCCGCCGATCCGTGCCTGCCACCTGGAAGGCACCGGCCAGATATTCCAGATCAACCGGCGCCACTTCCAAAGCATCGGCGGCCAAGTCGCGCGCCTTGTCCACCGTTTTGTCGGCGGCGACCTTCACTGCGGAACCGGCGGTGAAAAGTGAGCGAGACCCCGCGCTGCCAAAGCCGCTGCCGCGATCAGAATCACCCATGACGATTTTGATGTTGTCGAGTTCGACACCAAAGACATCCACAGCAAGCTGCGCATAGCTGGTGGCGATGCCCTGACCCATGGCTTGCGTGGTGGCGTAGATTTCAATTTCGCGATTGGCCTTCACGGCGACGGTCACGCGTTCTTCAAACACATTCCCGCCAGTCCATTCCAGGAAGGTTGCAATGCCGCGCCCGCGGAGCTTGCCTGCCTTGGCCGATTGCGCGGCGCGCGCCGCAAAGCCCTGCCAATCCGCCGCGACCAAAGCCTGGTCCATGATTTTTTCAAAACTGCCACTGTCATAGCTTTGGCCCATGGCGTTCTTGTAGGGCATTTGCTCTGGCCGGATCATGTTGCGTCGGCGAAGCTCCGCAGGATCAAGCCCAAGCTTGCGCGCCGCCGCATCCATCAAGCGTTCGATGATGTAAATCGCCTCAGGCCGCCCGGCGCCGCGATAAGGGCCGGTGGGTGCGGTATTGGTCAGCACAGCGGTGAATTGGAAATCAATATTCGTGATGTCGTAAATGCTGGTAGAAACCCAAGGCCCGATCAGCAATTGAATGGCGACACCAGAATTGCGCGTATAGCCGCCCATATTGGCCAGCGTCCGCACGCGAAGTCCAAGCACCTTGCCATTGGCATCCAGCGCCAATTCCGCCTTGCTATCCGTATCGCGGCCATGCAGCGCGGCGAGGAAATCTTCCATCCGCTCCGCTGCCCAGCGCACGGGTCGGCCCAGGCGCCGCGCGGCAAAAGCCACCACGGCATCTTCGGCATAAAGCCCAGTTTTCATGCCAAAGCCGCCGCCAACATCGCCCACCAGCACGCGCACGCGATCGGTCGGGATATCAAGCACTTCCTTGCAAAGCTGATCACGAAAGCCGGAGGGCATTTGCGTGCTCATGCGGATGGTGAAGCGATCACTCGCGCCATCATATTCTGCCAGCACCACGCGCGGTTCCATGGAAACCGGGGCGAGGCGCTGGTTCACCAGATCAAGCGCCACAATATGCACTGCCTTCGCGAAGGCGGCCTCAACAGCCGCGTGATCGCCATAGCGCGTTTCGGCGACGATATTATTGCCGGCAGCGGGCCAAAGCTGCGGCGCGCCGGGGGCGATGGCTTCCCGCAGATTGGTCACGGCGGGCAGTTCTTCGTAATCCACCATGATGGCTTCGCCCGCATCACGCGCCGCCGCAGCGCTTTCGGCGATGATGGCGGCGACGGGTTCACCCACAAAACGCACCAGCCCATGCGCCAAAATAGGGCGCGGGGGCGCGGCCAAATCTGACCCATCCGGGCGCTTGAAGGGCAGCGCGACGCCAAGCGATTTCAGCCCGGCCGCTGCCACATCCTCACCAGTCAGTATCGCCACCACGCCAGGCATGGCGCGCGCGGCGCTGGTATCAATCGAGGTAATGCGCGCATGGGCGTGGGGGGAGCGCAAAAATACCAGATGCGCCTGGCCGGGCAGGGCTTCATCATTGGTAAAGCGGCCCGCACCGGCCAGCAGCGGCCCATCTTCCAGCCGCCGAACCGCCTGGCCGCTCCCGAAGCGGCCCACCATGTCATTCATGCCATCCATGACCCTGCACCCATACATCCTGGCGGGCGGATTTGCCCCTGCCTTTTCAACGGTTCATCTGCGACGGAAATCCCGGCGCATCAAGTCTCCCGCGCACGCAGCATGATGAAGATTATGCAGCAGATCAGCACCGCAACAACAAAGGTCATCAGCGCCGCCCCAATGCCACCAATACTGGCCGCAACACCCGAAGCCGCCTGCATGATGGCGGCACCGCCGAAAAAGGCGACATTCATGGCCGAAAGCGCGCGTCCCACGCGTTCCGGCGGGGTGGCTGCGCGCACCAGGGCGAAGCAGATCACCTGGGTTGAAATCAGCAGGCCAAACAACGCCAGCAGCACCGCATCCGCGGCCACCTGCCAGGAAAGCGCGCCGCCCAACACCATCAGGGCAATGGCCGCCACCGCGCCGATATGCCCGCCCACCAGGATACCGCCGCGATGTTGCTGATATCGCCGTTCCAGCATGCCCGCCAATAATGGCCCGATGATCAACGCCACGGTACACAGCAACAGCACATGCCCCGCTTCCACGCGTGACAGGCCGCGTTCTTCCATCAGCCAAGGCCCGCCCCAAAGCCCGCGCACGCCAAGCACAACCGCGAAGGATGTCCAGGCCATGACAATCGGCGCACGCAATGCGCGTGAAAAGCCAAGCCTGATGACATCGCGCGCATCATCACCAAGGCTGCGCCGTGTTGCGGCATCGGGCGGGGTCTCGCGCACCACGAAAGCGACCGATAGTGCGGCGAATACGGCAAGCCCGGCGCAGGCAAGAAAGCCCGCGCGCCAGCCGGAATATTCGACCAGAAAGGCCAGCGGGCTTGCCGAAATCACCATGCCCGTATTGCCCACGGCCTGCACAATCCCGCCCCAAAGCCCGAAGCGCTGCGCCGGCATATTCTTAGCGGCATAGGTAATCGGGCACATCAGCATCCCGGAACAGCCAATGCCCAGGATCATTTGCGCCAACAGCATGGACCAGGCGTTATCCGCATAAGCACCCAGCACCGCCCCAATCGCGGCAATCGTCAGCAGGCAAAGCGCGGTGGGCTTCACGCCCCAACGGTCCAGCGCGACACCCACGGGCAGCATGGCAAGCGCAAAGGTTGCGGGGAAGGCGCCGGTCAAAGCGGCAAGCCCATCGGCGGTGACGCCCAGATCACGTTGCAGCACATCGGCGGCAATCGCGGGCAGGGTGCGCACCGTATTGGAAAACACATGCCCCATCGTCAAGGCAATGATGGAAAGGGATATCAGGTTCATGGGATAGGGGCGATCATCAATTCCGGAACATCTTGCCTGGGTTCATAATGCCTTTGGGGTCAAGCGTTGCCTTCAGCGCGCGCATGACCGAAAGCGCCCCATCGCCATGTTCCTGTTCAAGGAATTCGCGCTTGCCAAGGCCAATGCCGTGTTCCCCGGAACAGGTGCCGCCAAACGCCAGGCCTTGCGCAACGATTTCTCGGTCCAGCGTCCAGGCCTTTTCCAGCGCGGCCTGGTCATTATCCGGAAACAGGATCAGGCAATGGAAATTGCCATCGCCGACATGGCCGACAATGCAGCTTGTCAGTCCCGATGCTTCGGCGGTTTCCTTCGCCTTCACCACCGCTTCTGTCAGCCGAGAGATGGGCACGCAGACATCCGTGGTGATACCGCGATGACCGGGCTTGAGTGCCACCGCCGCCCAATAGGCATCATGCCGCGCCTTCCAGAGCCGGTTGCGCGCCTCAGGATCCGTTGCTGCCTCAAAACTGGTGGCGCCGAAATCCCGGGCGAAGGCTTCGACCGTTTCCGCCTGTTCCACCACGCTGGCGGGTGAGCCATGGAATTCCAGAAATAGCGTGGTGGTCGCGGCGAAACCTTCCAGCTTTGAATAGCGGATGCAGGCTTCCATCTGATCCTCATCCAGCAATTCAATCCGCGCTACGGGAATGCCGCTTTGCATCACGGTGCTGACGGTTTCCACCGCGGCGGCGAGCGTTGGGAATTGGCAAACCGCGGCGCTGATGCCCTCAGGAATGCCATGCAGGCGGAGCCGAATTTTCGTGATAACGCCAAGCGTGCCTTCCGATCCAATAAAAAGCCGCGTCAGATCATAGCCATTCGCGGCCTTGCGCGTGCGCCCGCCGGTTTGAATGACGCGCCCATCCGCCAGCACCACTTCAAGGCCCAAAACATTTTCGCGAATGGTGCCATAGCGCACCGCATTGGTGCCGGAAGCGCGCGTGGCGCACATGCCACCAATCGTGCAATGGCTGCCGGGATCAACCGGGAAGAACAGCCCCTCGGCACGCAGAAAATCATTCAGGGCCTGGCGCGTGACGCCGGGTTCAATCAGGCAATCCATATCCTCAGCATTTAACTCCAACACCGCCGTCATTTGCGAGAGATCGAGCGATATGCCACCGCGCACCGGATTGACATGCCCTTCAAGCGATGTGCCGGCGCCGAAGGGCACCACCGGCACGCCATGCTGATGGCACAGCGCCATGATGCGGCTGACTTCATCCGTCGTCTGCACGAACGCCACGGCATCGGGCAGCGTTGGCGGCGTGGTATCCTCACCCCGGCTATGCTGTTCGCGCATTGCCTGGGCGGTGCTGAGCCTTTCACCCAGAAAGCCGCGGATGCTGGCAATGACCTGTGCTATGGCGGGGGCGCTGGCATTCATGGTGTTTCCTCATCCCGCTTCAGCGGACAGGTCAGGCAATGGGGGCCACCGCCACCCGCTGTAAAGAGGGAAATTTCCGGATCAAGCACGGAAAGCCCCTCAGCGCGCAGCGCGGCGTTCAATCGGGTGGAAGCGCGCGCGGAAATCACGCGCCCATCGCCCAGGGCCAGGATATTGCAGCCAAGGCGCATGGCATCGTGATAGGGCACATCAAGGCAGCGAATGCCATGGGCGCCGAGCCAGGCAATAAGGTCTGCGTCCAGTACATCAAGGCACGCCACCGCAAGGCCGGGTGCTGCCATGCAGAACAGTACATCCAGATGAAGGAAATGCTCATCGAAGCTTTCGATGCGCACCTCCCACCCTTCGGCCCGAAGCCAGCCGGCGAGTTGTTCGGCCCCCGCCAGATCGGTGCGCCCGCCGGATGCGCCAATCAGCGCAAGGCCCGGGCGGATGATATGGACATCACCGCCTTCGAGCGTGCCGGCCGAGGATTTGCGCCAGAATTGCCCGGCGTGGAAATCAATCAGCGCAGCATATTCGCCGCGCCGTTGCGGCCTTTCCAATTGGCAGAGCACCGCGCCCCAGGGCGTCAGAAAGGTCGAATCCCGCGTATAGACCATATAGGGAAGATGCGGTTCGGGCTGCAGCCGATGCACGCGCGCCCCCGCCTGTTCCAGCGCCTGCACCAATTCCCCATGCTGCGCCTTGAGCGCGAGGGATGAGGGCTGCTGCGCGCCATCCAGCGTGCGGCGGACGATGCTGTTGGTTGGGATCCAGCGGTAGTGATCCGGCGGGCAGACCAGCACATCCGTGAGCCGGCCGGTTTCCGAAGCGATATGCCAAGACGTCATGGCGCCAAACTGCCGCTTGCAGGCCAGCGCGTCCAGCGGGGCATCTTCCGGCGTGCCGCGATCTGGCCTAGCCTCATCTCCCTCAGCGTCCCCAAGGAGGAAACAGGGCAATGCCGAATAAGGTCAAACAGATGTGGAAGGCCGGCCAGGCCGTGGCCAATGGGTGGCTTGCCATCCCCAATGCCTTTTCGGCGGAAATGTTCGCCCAATCGGGCTGGGATAGCCTGACGGTGGATATGCAGCATGGCGTGCAGGATTACCTTTCCTGCGTGGCGTGCTTTCAGGGCATGCAGCCCCACCCCGTAACCCCCATGGTGCGCGTGCCGTGGAATGAACCGGGCATCATCGGCAAGGTGCTGGATGCCGGCGCCTATGGCGTGATCTGCCCCATGGTGAATACGCCCGAAGAAGCCCGCGCCCTGGTGCAATATTGCAAATACCCGCCGCATGGCACGCGTTCCAATGGCCCCATCCGCGCCGGGCTTTATGGCGAAGGCGGTTCCTATCAAAAGACCGCGAATGACGAAATCCTCGTCATTCCCATGATCGAAACCAAACAAGCCATTGAGAATATCGGCGCCATCCTGGATGTGCCGGGGATTGATGGCATTTATGTCGGGCCTTCGGATCTTTCCTTCTCCTACGGGTTGGAACCGAAGCTGGATGTGGAAGACCCCTTCATCCTGGGCATTTATGAAAAGCTGATCGCGGAATGCGGCAAGCGCGGCATCTCAGCCGGGCTGCATTGCGGATCTGCTGCCTATGCCAAGCGCATGATCAAAATGGGCTATAAGCTGGTGACCATCGCCAATGAAGTCGCCATCATGGTCAATGCAGCCAAGGCCATTGTGAAAGACATCAAGTCTGCCTGAGCATGGAACGAAGCAGCTTCCGCTACTTCTACCCCCTGAGCGTTCGCTACAATGAAGTGGATGCTCAGGGCATTGTCTTCAACGCGCATTACCTGACCTGGTATGATATGGCGGTATCCGCCTATATCCGTGCCGCCGGCTGGGATAATCGCGCTGAAATCAAGGCGAGCGGCGCGGATTTTCACGTTGTACGCGCCCTTGTGGAATATAAGGTTGGCATTGGCCATGATGAGGAATTGGCGATTGGCGTGCGCACCACGCGGATTGGCACTTCTTCCATCGCCTTCCAGCCAGCGATCTATCACAGCGATGGCGACAGGTTGCTCGCAACCGGTGAGATTGTCTGGGTCTGGACCGATCAGGCCACCAAGCGACCCATCCCGGTGCCGGATCGGCTGCGCGCGCTGCTGACGCGCTTTGATGCGGCGTGAAGGCGAAGGCTTTTCAATCGCGCCGAAAGGGCTAGGCTGAACCCCCAGGAAATGCCAAGGCGAAAATTACCATGAACCACATGACCAATAGCGTGCTGAGTACCGCAGCGGGTGATGCGGCTTTGGTGCGCGCCTGGCTGCAACGCTTTGAAGCGGCACTGAAGGCAGAGGATGCGGGGCGCCTTGCGACAGTTTTTGCGCCAGAGAGCCATTGGCGCGATCTGCTCGCCTTCACCTGGAACATCACGCCGCATACAGGCGCTGCTGATATCGCGGCGGCGCTGGCAAAGGCCGCGCCCACCACTGGCGCGCATGATTTCGCCCTGGCAGAAGGGCGGACGCCGCCACGCCGCGTCAAGCGGCTAGGCATTGAGGTGATTGAAGCACTGTTCACTTTCTCAACGCGGCTTGGGCGCGGTGATGGCGTGCTGCGCCTGCCCGCAGAAAGCCCTGGCCAAGCCTGGGTACTGCTGAAAACGCTTGAAGAGCTCACGGGGTTTGAGGAAAAAACTGGCAAGCGCCGGCCAAGCGGTGAAGCCTATTCGCGCAATTTCGGCGGCGATAATTGGCTTGATCAACGCGAAAAGGCAGAAGCCTTCGCAGGGCGAGACCCCGTTGTGCTGGTGATTGGCGCGGGTCAGGCGGGGCTAGGTATTGCGGCGCGGCTTGGCCAGCTTGGGCTGGATACGCTCGTCGTCGAAAAACATGAGCGTATCGGCGATAATTGGCGCAAGCGCTATCATTCACTGGCGCTGCATAACCAGGTGCATGTGAACCACTTGCCCTATATGCCATTCCCCCCGACCTGGCCGAAATACATCCCGAAGGACATGCTGGCCAATTGGTTTGAACATTACGCCTGGGCGCTGGAAATCAATGTCTGGACCAGCACGGAATTTCTGGGTGGCGACGATGATGCCAAGGCCAGGCAGTGGCGCGTGCGGCTGCGCCGCGCGGATGGGTCAATACGCGAAATGGCACCGCGCCATGTGATTTTCGCCAATGGCGTCAGCGGTATTCCCAAAGTGCCGAAACTGCCGGGCCTTGATGCCTTCAAGGGCGATGTCATCCATTCCCACAGCTTCACGAGCGGTGCGGCTTGGCGCGGCAAGAAGGCGCTGGTGCTGGGCACCGGCAATAGCGGGCATGATGTGGCGCAGGACCTGCACAGCCATGATGTCGCCACCACCATCATCCAGCGCGGTTCCACCACCGTTGTCAGTATCGATCCAAGTGCCAAGATGAATTACGCGCTTTATGATGAAGGCCCATCGCTTGAAGATTGTGATCTGATCGCGACTTCCGGCACCTATCCGCTGATCATCCACGGCTATCAAATGGCCGTGCAGCGCATGGCGGAACTGGACAAGGATTTGATCGCGGGGCTGAAGGCGCGCGGCTTCAAATATGATCTGGGCGAGGATGGCACTGGCCATCAGATGAAATACCGCCGGCGCGGTGGCGGCTATTACCTGGATGCCGGCTGTTCGGGCCTGATCATCAATGGCGATATCGGGTTGTTGCAATTCGATGATATCGCTGAATTCGTCGCCGAGGGCGCCAAGCTGAAGGATGGGCGCATCATTGCCGCCGATCTATTGGTTCTCGCGACCGGCTATTACACGCAGCAGGAATTGGTCCGCCGCCTGATGGGCGATGCCATTGCGGACAAGGTCGGCCCCATCTGGGGTATCGGTGAGGATGGCGAATTGGCCAATATGTGGAAGCCCACTGCGCAGGAAGGGCTGTGGTTCATGGCCGGCAGCCTGGCGCAATGCCGCATTTACTCAAGATATTTGGCACTGCAGATCAAGGCTCGGGAAGAAGGCATGATCTCGCGCGGGGGTGCAGACTAAACCGCACTCCCCGGATCGCAATTCGCGCCGCACAGCACAATGCCAATCCGCGCGCCGGCGGGCGCGCGCCAAGCGCCGGAAAGCAGCGCGGCCAGCGCTGCGGCACCGCCCGGTTCGGCGACGATGCGGAGCTTCTCCCACAACCATCGCCGCGCGCTGATAATCGCCTCATCTGGCAAGGTCACGCAGGTGGCCTTGGTGGCGCCCAGCACCTCAAAAGCCAGGCGCCCAGCGCGGCGCGCGCCCAGGCTATCGGCGGCAATGCCGCCCACCGGCACATCCACCGGCACGCCTGACTTTTGCGCCATGGTCAGCGTCGCGCAGGCTTCCGGTTCCACCACCACAAGGTCGGCACGCCCCGCATACCAAGCACCAATGCCACCAAACAGGCCGCCACCACCGGCTGCGATCAGCACATGAGTCAACTCCGGCGCATCCTGTTCCAATTCCAGCCCAATTGTGCCCTGGCCGGCCAGAACCTCATGCTGGTCATAGGCATGGACCAGCATGGCGCCGGTCTCGGCGGCGCGCGCTTCTGAGGCGATGCGCGCTTCCTCATAACTTGCCCCGCCGACGACCAGACGCGCACCGAAACCCTCAATCCGCGTGCGCTTCACGGCGGGGGTGGGCGCGGGGACGAAGATTTCCGCCTGCACACCAAGGCTTTGCGCAGCAAAGGCCACCGCCGCGCCGTGATTGCCGCCGGATGCCGCCACCACGCCCGCCGCCGACACTGCGCCAGACAGCAGGCGATTAAAAGCCCCGCGCGGCTTGAAGGACCCCGTCACTTGCAGAAATTCCAGCTTCAGCGTGACCGGGTGTTCCGTCCCCAGTTCATGCGGCGCCAGGCGCAGCACCGGGGTGCGCCGGATGTGGGGGGCAATGCGCGCCATGGCGGCGCTGATGTCGGTCTGTGCAATCATGCGCCGAGCCTGCCCTGCACGACCCGCCTCGGCAAGCGCTTCCCGCGCCCTGGCCTTTCTGGCATGATCCCGTCAGGCAAAGGCGCCAGCCAGGGCGCCACCTCAGGAAGGGGCCGGCGCGATAGTGCCGGCGAAAAATGCTCATCCACGCAAGTGCAGCAGCTTGGGGGTCAGAGGCAGTGCTGTTTCGCGGCCCTGCCGGCGCGGGCAAATCCGATCTGGTGCTGCGCCTGATCGGGCGCGGCTGGCATTTGGTGGCGGATGATCAGGTGATGTTGGAAGGCACAGAAGTCAGCGCGCCGCCCGCCTTGCGCGGCATGCTGGAAATTCGCGGCCTTGGGATTTTTACCGCGCTGCCAGTGGCGGAAAATGCGCAGCTTCGCCTGGTGGTGGATATGGCCGCGCAAGCCGATGTGCCGCGCCTGCCTGAGCCGGCCTTCTGGCAAGGCCCCGCCGGCGCGGTGCCGCGCATCACGCTGCACGCTTTTGAAGATTCTGCCTGCGACAAGGTGATTTACGCGCTTGGCGCCGCCACCGGGCGCCTGCACCAAAAGGCCGGGGCCTTCGCAGCATGACCAACGCGATGCGCGATATTGTCCTGGTCACCGGGCTTTCCGGCGCGGGCAAGGCTTCCATCCTGCGCGTGTTGGAGGATTTGGGGTTCGAGACAGTGGACAACCCGCCGATTTCCATCCTGGAATCGCTGGTGGGTGATGGTGTACTGCCACTCGCCGCCGGGATTGATGCGCGCACGCGCGATTTCGATGCTGCTGCTGTACTCCGCGTTTTGGAACGCTTGCGGCTGCGCTCCGACATCAATGTGTCACTGATTTTCGCAACCGCTGAGGATGAGGCGCTGCTCCGCCGCTACACCGAATCGCGCCGCCGCCATCCGCTGGCGCCAGGTGGCCCGATGGGATCGCGCGTGCTGGAAGGGATTGCGCGGGAAAAGGCGCTGCTGGAAGCGCTGCGCGATACCGCGGATCTCACGATTGATACCTCGGACCTGCCGCTGGCTGATCTGCGGCGCATGATTGAAGGGCGCTTTGCCCCGGATGCGGCGGCGGGACTCGCGGTTTCCGTGCTCTCCTTCGCCTATCCGAAGGGCCTGCCGCGGGAAGCGGATCTGGTTTTCGATGTGCGTTTTCTGCGCAACCCGCATTATGACCCGGTGCTGCGCCCCATGACCGGGCAAGCGGCGCCCGTTGCGGCCTTCATTGAAGCTGATCCGGATTTTTCGGCCTTTTGGCAGAGGTTACGGGATTTTCTTGAGCTTTTGCTGCCGCGTTACGCCGCCGAGGGGAAGAAATATTTCACCATCGCGGTGGGCTGCACCGGGGGCAAGCATCGGTCAGTCCTTGTCGCGGAACGCCTGGCAGGGCATCTTCGTGCATCCGGTTGGCGGGTAGATCTTGCCCATCGGGAATTGAAAATCGCCGGTGGACAGGCTAGCGCCGCCGGATCTTCCTCTGCTGCGGGCCAGGGGGCCCTTTCACAAGAATCATGATTGGTCTTGTTCTGGTTTCCCATGGCAGGTTGGCCGAAGAATTGCGGCTGGCGATGGAACATATTGTCGGGCCGCAGCAGGCGGTGGCGACAGTCTGCATCGGGCCCGATGATGATATGGAATTGCGTCGGCAGGATATTCGCAATTCCATCGCCAGCGTTGATCAGGGTGATGGTGTGGTGGTGCTGACGGATATGTATGGTGGCACGCCTTCAAACCTGGCCATGCAGATGGTAGAAAAAGGCAAGTCAGTGGAAGTGCTGGCGGGGGTGAACCTGCCTTTGCTGGTGAAGCTTGCGAAGATTCGCGGCAGTGAACCGCTGCATGAAGCGCTGGATCACGCCAAGGCCGCTGGCCGGAAATATATCGCACTCGCGCGCGATGTCGCGGGCGGCAAGCCCAATGGCAGCGCCAAGGAATGAACGAGGCAGCCCCGGCCCCTTCTTCTGGCGGCATGGTACTGCGCCGCAGCGTTGTCATCCCGAATAGTCGTGGCTTGCATGCCCGCGCGGCGGCTAAATTGGTCGCCTTGGCAGAACGTTATTCAGCTTGTGTGAATGTATTGCGTGATGGGCAAAGCGTGCCGGCGGTTTCCATTATGGGGCTGATGATGCTGGGGGCCGGGCGCGGCGCTGAAATTGTGATCGAAGCGGAAGGCTGGGACGCCAAGGAAGCTTTGGACGCTGTGGCAGCCTTGGTTGAGGCGGGCTTCCATGAAGACTGAAACGCCCGCCCGCCCGCGCGCCAGCAAAACCCCGCGCCGGCGCGAAACGCAGCTTCGCGGCATTCCGGTTTCGCCCGGCATCGCCATCGGCCCCGCGTTTGACACAAGCGAAGCACCCGCCGAGGCGCCGCGCCGGCGCATCACGACGGAAGCGATTGAAGCCGAACGCCAGCGCCTGGCCGATGCGGTGGCGTTTTCGCGCAAGCAAGTCACCAAGCTGAAAACGCGCATCGCCATTCTGCCCGAAGAAGCGCAGGAAGAAATCGCGCCCTTGCTTGATGCGCATTTGCTTATGCTCGGCAATTCGCGGCTGATCCGCGGGGCGCGCAAACGGATTGAAACCGAACTGCTTGCCGCCGAAACCGCCATCACCGATGAGGCTGCGGCAATTTCGGATGCCATCCTGGGCACAAAGGATGATGATCGCGCTGGGCTTTCGCGCCGGGCGACGGAAGTGCGCGATATTGCGCGGCGCGTCACGCGCAACCTGACCGCGACGCCCTTTCGCAGCCTGAAGAACCTGCCCGAAGGCTGCATCCTGATCGCCGAGGAACTGACACCTTCGGACGCCGCGCTATTGGACCCGGCGCGCATTGCGGGTGTTGCGACCGATGAGGGCGGCGCGGATGGCCATACGGCGATCATGCTGCGCGCGCTTGGCATTCCTTCCGTGCTGGGCGTACCGGGACTGACGGAAACCGTGCGACGCAATGATCTGGTGGTGTTGGATGGTGCGGCGGGGAATATAGCCATCCATCCGGAAGCCGCGACGCTGACGGCGGCAAAGGAAAAACTGGCGGCCTATGCGCGGGAACGTGCGCGGCTTGGCCGGCTGCGGCGCCTGCCCGCCATCACCACCGATGGCGAAGCGGTAGAACTGCAGGCCAATCTGGAAATTCCCCAGGAATTGCCGTTGATCGCGCAGGCTGGCGCACAGGGGATTGGTTTGCTGCGCACCGAATTCCTGTTCATGAACCGCGAGGATTTGCCGGATGAGGAAGCGCAATGCGCGGCCTATCGGCAAATCCTGGAAGCCATGGGCCAGGACCCGGTGACCATTCGCGTGCTGGATTGGGGTGGGGAGAAGGATATCGCGGCCCTTGCCGAAGGTATTGCACCGACGCATGCCGGCGCTAATCCAGCGCTTGGGCTGCGCGGTATCAGGCTATTGCTGCGCCGGCCGGAATTGCTGGAAGTGCAATTCGCGGCGATTTTGCGCGTGGCGGCGGAATTGCCAGATGGCCAGGTGCGGCTTTTGTTACCGATGGTGACGATCCCGGAAGAGATGAAACAGGCGCGCGATATCTTTGACCGCGTCGCGCGGCGGCTCCGCCGACGGGGTGACAAGCTGCCGGATAAACTACCGCTGCTTGGTGCCATGATCGAAACGCCAGGTGCGGCGCTGGCGGCCGATGCAATTGCACTGGAAGCAGATTTCTTTTCAATCGGCAGCAATGATTTGGCGATGTACACACTTGCCGTTGATCGTGGTGATGCGGAAGTGGCACATCTTTATGACCCGCTGCACCCGGCCGTGCTGCGCCTGATGCAATTCGCCACCGAAGCGGCGCTCAGGCTGCGTATGCCGGTTTCGATTTGCGGGGAGATGGCCGGCAATCCGCAATTGATCCCGCTGCTGCTGGGGCTTGGCATTCGCAGTTTTTCGATGAATGCATCCGCCATTCCGCGCGTGAAGCAGGCGGTGCGCGGGCTTGATATCGGCGATTGCGCACGCTTTGCGCGCCGCGTGATGGAACAAAGCGACCCGGCACGCATCCGCGAATTGGTGGCGGGGTTTGCGGCTGGGGGCGGGTGAGAAAGCGTGGTTTTCCAAATTTAGCCTGAAAGCTGGGTCACCGCTAATGCGAGGCGTCGGTAGTCATCCATCTCATTATAAATTTGTGCCGAAATACGCACCCAAAGTCTACCGCCAAGCGCATTGACGGGCACATCAATGCGATGATCACGCCGTAGCTTGACCCGAAGCTCATCGGCAGAGCAATTGATGTTTGGCAATTGTACAAGGCGCATGGAGGTGACCGATGGCTCTGGTCCACCGACCCGCGTTTGCCAGATTTTGGCGAGGTACGCGCTAGCCTCCGCCGCAAGGGCGCTATTGCGCGACTTGATCTTATGATCGCCGAAGCTTTTTCGAAAAGCGATTGCCGCTGGGACGCAAAGATAAGCCGAAGGATCGCGTGTTCCGGTCCAGTCAAATTCAGCAATATAGCCAGAACCAAAGCCATGCGAGAGCACTGGCGGGTGCAGCCAGGCTTGATGTTCCCGGCGCGCCCAAAGAAAGGCAGCACCTTTGGGCGCCATTATCCATTTGTGGAAATTTCCGCAGTAGAAATCAGCACGCAGTTTTTCTACGGCAAGATCAATCTGTCCCGGCCCATGTGCGCCGTCCACCAAAACAAGGGTGCCAACAGCATGCGCAGCCGCAATCATGCGATCTATCGGCATCAGGAAGGCGGTGGCCGAGGTGATGTGGTCCAGCACTACAAGCCGGGTGCGTCCGCTAAGACCCTTTGTGAACGCAGCCAGGATCGCCTCATCATCCTGAGCCGGAAAGGGCAGCGTCACCTCGACCAGCTTGGCCCCACAACGCTGGACCGCGTGGCGGGCGATGTTTTTCACGGCATTATAGGTCTGGTCATTGATCAGGATTTCGTCATCGGGCCCCAGCGCCAGGGAGCCAATGACGGCTTGAATGCCGCTTGTCGCATTATCCACAAAAACAATATTCTGAGCGCCAGCGTCGAGATATGCAGCAGCCTCTGCCGCGGCTGCCCGCAAGCGTTGGGATAATTGGGAAACAAAAAAATCGCCGATAGCGCGTTCCATCTCCTGCCGTATCTTATCTTGCGCGGCCAATACGGGCATGGGCGTGGCGCCAAAGCTGCCGTGATTAAGATGTGTCGTGCGCCAATCAAGCGCCCAGAAATGCCGAATGGCTTTGCCAAACTCTGACATGGTGATGCCTTCAAGCCAAGCGATGGTTGGGTCAGATGTTGCGATCGCCTATTCGGATACATTATCGCTGGGGACATACGACGCACAAGCGTATTGATCATCGAGGAAACTCAAGACCTCAAAGCGCTGGATTTGACGAAAATTTCGAAAAAATAAAGCAAAAGACGCGCATGGCTCTATTGGTCAGGTCACTGCTGTCGGTTCCCGACAGCAGTGTGAATCGGCCCACTAAACATAGGGCTAGTGGTGCGTGGGGGCAGTTTCGTGTCGGGAAAGGCTGGCATGAATCTCGCCACCAAGCCAGGAATAAGCACATACTGGCCTGACTAAATACGTCTCTTGATCTGGGTTTTCATCAGAACTCAATCAAGTAACGGACGCAAATTGCTTTTTTCGTCCAGGCAAGCATATGGTCTGCCTCTCTAATGGTTTGAGTTGGCTATGAAGCTAAAGCGGTCTCTTGATACTCCATGGTGCGCCAGTCACGGGGCGGCGCAGATCAGGCGCAAAACCTGCTTGACGTGACGGCCTTACGCCGTAACAGTTGCACCATGCAGGCAGATCTTCTTTGCTATAATGGGTCGGTTTTCCCAGGCGTGGGCTTGGGGTTTTCCAATGCTCTTGCCATCCATTCTGGCCGCATCATCGCCCTGGGTGATGATGCGATGGCGATTGCCGGGCCTGACACTAAGCGCATTGATCTTGCCGGGCGTTCTGCCATCCCCGCCTTCAACGAAGCGCATATGCATCTGCTGCCCTATGGCCTTGGGTTGTCGCAGGTGAACCTTCGCGCTGAACAGGTGCGGAGCCTTGATGAGTTATTGACGCGCATCCGCACCGCCGCTTCTGATGCACCAAGGGGGGCTTGGATCCTGGGGCGTGGCTATGATCACGGAGCGCTTGATGTTGGGCGCCATCCCGATATGGCTGAGCTTGATAAAGCAGCGCCTGACAATCCGGTTTTTATCACGCGCACCTGTGGGCATATGGGTGTTGCCAATTCAGCGGCGATGCGCCTCGCGGGCATCGGGCACAACACGCCGGACCCGGAAGGGGGCGTGATTGAACGCAAAGCCGGCCGCCTGACCGGCTTGTTTCAGGAACGCGCCATGCGCCTGGTGCGGGATGTCATGCCACCGCCAAGCGAAGCGGAAATGGTGGATGCCATTGAACGCGCTTCATTGCATCTTGCATCACTTGGCTTCGCATCCGCAACGGATATGAATGTAGGCATGACCGCGGGCATGGCAGAAATTGACGCCTATGAAACAGCCAAGCGAAGCGGGCGCCTGCCGGTGCGCATGTGGCAGGTTCTGGCAGGCAATCCGGAAGGCATAGCCGCCGATGCCTGGGCCGCGGGGCTGCGCCCCATGGGGGGCGATGATTCACTCCGTTGGGGCGCCGTGAAAGTCTTCGCGGATGGTAGTGCCGGCGGGCTGACGGCGGCTTTTTTCGAACCCTATCTGGCATCTGCCGGTGGCGGCACCGGCGTATTCACCTTTCCTGATGAGACCATCCACGACTTGCTGAAACTTTATCATGAGCAGGGCTGGCAATTGGATATCCATGCCATCGGTGATGCCGCCATCGAACAGGTTTTGCGTGGGATGGAGGCTGCAGATTCGCCCGCGCATCCCTTCACCGGTCGGCGTCATCGCATTGAACATTGCGGCTTTGTCACGCGTGATCAGCGGCGGCGCATGCTGGCGCGCGGGATTTTGCCTGTGCCGCAGCCGGTCTTCATGTATGAATTCGGCGACCTTTATGTGCGCAATCTTGGCATGACGCGTGCCGAAGCTGCCTATCCCATGAAAACCTGGCTGGATGAGGGCCATCACCCCGCGGCTTCTTCCGATTGTCCGGTTTCCACGGTGGATCCCTTCATCAATCTCTATACCATGCTGACGCGTCGCACGAATAAGGGCAGCGTGCTTGGTGAGGCGGAGCGATTGACCCTTGCTGAAGCGCTGCACTGCTATAGCTGGTGCGGCGCCTATACCCAGTTTGCCGAAGATCGACGCGGTAACTTGGCCATAGGCATGCAAGCAGATGTGGCCATCCTGTCGCGCGATATCTTCACGCTGGATGGGGACGAGATATTATCGGTACAGGTGGACGCCACCCTGCGCGATGGTACGCCGATCTTTGATCGCCACGGAGCCTTCACCTGATGCTGCGCCATGCCCTGCATCGCCTGATCCTGGCCTTTCCGGTGATGTTTGGCGTTTTGCTTATCGGCTTTTTGCTGATGCAGGTGGTGCCGACCGATCCCGCCACGGTGCGCGCCGGGCCAACCGCCACACCGGATGTGATTGCCGCCATCCGCGCTGATCTTGGCCTGGATGCGCCGCTGCATCACCAATTCGCACTTTATATGGGCCGGCTTCTTCAAGGTGATCTTGGTGTTTCGATCATCAATAATGTGCCTGTCACGCAAGAATTATCCGCAACCATCGGACCCACGCTGGAATTGATGGCGGCGAGCCTTTTCTGGTCAATTCCACTCGGCATTCTTCTCGGCACGCTTGCGGCTTATTGGCGCGGATCGCTCATGGACCGCTGCATCATGGCCGTGTCAGTTGCCGGCGTTTCGGTGCCGGTATTCTTTCTGGGTCTATTGTTGATCTGGTTCGTGGGCTTCCAATGGCAGCTTCTACCCTTTACCGGGCGCGGCGGACCGTTATGGACGCTTGATGGCATCAAGGCGATCATCCTGCCCGCCATCACGCTTGGCGGTGTTTTCATCGGGCCGGTTGCGCGCATGACCCGCACTGCCGTTCTGGATGTGCTGACCGCCGATCATGTCCGCACGGCACGCGCCAAGGGATTGACCGAAAGTTTGGTCGTGCTGCGCCATGCGTTACGCAATGCCCTGGTGCCCGTTGTCACGCTGATCGGGTTGCAAATTGGCTTTCTGCTGGGCGGCGCCGTTGTCACAGAAACCGTCTTCGCCTGGCCCGGTGTTGGTAGGCTGGCGGTCGGCGCCATCCTGTCTTCCGATTTTCCGATGGCACAGGGCACCATCATTGTGCTCTCGCTCGGCTTCATCGTGGTAAATCTTGTGGTGGATGTTCTTTACGCTGCGCTTGATCCAAGGATCCGTGAGGCATGAGTGCCGTGCAGGATATGGCGGAGGTGACCGCCCCTGAACGCCCGGGGCTTCTAGCCAGATTGCTGCGTGAACCGGCTGCTGCCTTTTCTTTGTTTCTTGTTGTGGCCTTACTTCTGGCGGCGATCTTCGCGCCTTTGCTGGCGCCAACTGATCCCTACGACAATGATCTTTCCAAGGCCATGCAACCGCCCGGCAGCCCTGGCTTGCCCTTGGGTGCGGATGCCCAGGGGCGCGATATGATCACGCGCTTGCTCTATGGTTTGCGTGTTTCGTTGTTGATGGGCTTTATCGCGGTGCTGCTTGGTGGCGGCTTTGGCGCGCTGATTGGATTTTTTGCTGCCTTTTATCAGCGCTGGCTTGATGCGCCGATCATGCGGTTGGTGGACATTATGCTTTCCTTTCCTGCCATCCTCGTGGGGTTGGCCATTGCGGCTATTTTCGGGCCGGGGATTTTTTCGGTGGTCTTGGCGCTTTCGGTAGCAACTGTCCCGCTGATGGCACGCATTGTGCGAGGCTCCGCCCTCGTCGTCATGCGGCTGGATTATATTGAGGCAGCGCGGGCAACCGGCATGACGGACGCGCGGTTGATCTGGCGGCATTTGGCGCCAAATTGTCTATCGGCGATCTTCGTCTTTGCAACCCTGCGCTTTGGTCAAGTTATCCTACTAGGATCCGCCCTTTCCTTCCTGGGACTTGGGGCACAACCACCGGTGCCAGAGCTGGGCGCCATGGCATCCGAAGGGCGCAACTTTCTGTTTTTCGCGCCCCATATCGCGGTGGTGCCCTGTGTCGTGATTTTCATTGTTGTGCTGGCCTTCAATATTCTTGGGGATGCGCTGCGCGATGCGCTTGACCCAAGGCTGCGGCTTTGATCCTTCAACGCCTGATCGGGAGAGACGTGACATGAAGATGAAGCTTGGCTTTGCATTGCTCGCCTTGGCAGTCGCCTTGCCAGTGGCCAGCAGCCTGGCGCAAACAAATCCTCGCAATACGCTTGTGGTTTTGCGCGAAATAGATGCAGATCGCTACGATCCCGCGCGCTCTACCGCGCGGAGTGCCGGCGAATCCATCTATATGATGAGCGATACGCTGGTCGCGCTTGATTACGATATGAAGACCATTCGCCCGTTACTCGCGGAGCGTTGGGATATCAGCCCGGATGGCAAAACCTATACCTTCCATCTGCGCAAGGATGTCACCTTCTGCGATGGCCGGCCGATGACCGCGGATGATGTGGTCTATTCCATCAAGCGCTGGATTGACCCGGCCACGCGAAGCCCGGTGCGCTGGCGCGCCGGCCCGGTCAAGGAGATCCGCGCCCGTGATGCGCATACTGTGGAATATGAGCTGGAACAGCCTTTCGGTGAATTGCTCTATCAACTCAGCCTATTTTTTGCATCCATTGTGGACCGTAATACCGTTGAACGGCTTGGCGAGAATTTCGGTGTGCAGGGTTTCAATGGGACCGGTCCTTATTGTTGGGTAAGCTGGACCCCGCGCCAAGATTTGGTGCTGCAGCGTCATCCAAATTACCGCTGGGGCCCGGATTTTTATCAGAACGGCGCGCCACAAGTTGACCGGATCATCTGGCGTATTTCACCGGAAAGCCAAACGCGGCTTGCGGCGCTCCAGACCGGCCAGGGCGATGTGACGCAGTATATTCCCGCGATTGCGGTGGAGCAGCTTCGGCGTCAGCCCAATGTACGCATGTCAAAGCAGGATAATTACTTCTGGGATCATTTCCTGGGCTTCAAGGTGGATAAGCCGGTGGTGAGCGATCCCGCCATCCGTCGCGCCGTCAATTTGGCGGTCAATCGTGAAGCAATGGTGCGCGCGGTGTGGTTCGGCACAGCGGTTCCGGCCAATGCCTATTTGAACGCAGCCGTCACCGGTTTTGATGCAGAAGCAGCTAAGCTTGTGCCGCAATTCAACCCGGATCAGGCACGCCAGGTTCTTGAGGAAGCCGGTTGGCGCATGGGTGGCGATGGTGTGCGCGTAAAAGATGGCCAGCGTGCCAGCTTCCTTGTCTATGGGCTGCAAACCCAGGCGGGTCAGCAATATCTGCAAGCCGTCCAGGCAGATTTGCGCCGTATCGGCATTGAAATGCGCATTCAGCTTTGGGATGCAACGGTTGGCTGGGGGCGGTTGGCGACGCAGGAATTTGATGCCTTCATCATGTCCTACCCGTATGTGACGGCGACTGACAGTTTCGCGCTCTATTTCGATAGCCGCAATCGCCCCACTCCCAATCGTATGAATTGGAGCGACCCGCGCACCGACGCCGCCTTGGATGAGGCTAAAACAGCCCTTGATCCTGCAGTGCGTGCTGCGGCCATTGGCCGAGCCCAGCGCATCATTGCGGAGAACAATGTTTGGGTGCCGATTGCACAGGAACAGCTTTGGGTGGCTTCCTCAAGCCGCACGGAAGGGGTGCGTGCCCATGGGATTTATGGTGTCGCGCTCTACAAGGGGCTCGATATCCGACTGACGCGCTGAAACCTGACGCGCCCTGCCCGCACGAATCAGGCAGGGCCGCGCAACGACATGAACCGGGAGAGTTACGCCATGCCAACTACACTGATTCGTAATGCTGATCTGATTGTCGCTTGGGATGCCACCGAAAAATCCCATACCTACCTGCCCGATGCAGATATGGCTTTCACTGATGGTGTACTGCGCTTTGTCGGCCGGCATTATGAAGGCCCGGCGGATGAGGTAATGGATGGCAAGGGTCTCATGATCATGCCGGGCCTGGTGAATATCCATTCCCATCCATCGAGCGAGCCGATGAATAAGGGTTTTCTGGATGAGATAGGCTCACCGGGTCTCTATAATTCCTCGCTTTATGAATACATGCCGATCTTCCGCGCGGATGCCGAAGCGGTACCGCATTGCGTGCGGGTCGCGCTTTCCGAATTGCTGCTTTCCGGTGTGACCACGCTTGCTGATCTTTCCATGGCGCATCCGGGCTGGCTTGATCTGCTCGCGGAAGCAGGCATGCGGGTATGTGTGGCGCCGATGTTCCGTTCTGCCCGTTGGTACACCAAAAATGGCCATGTGGTCGAATATGAGTGGGATGAAAAGGCCGGCGAAAAGGCGATGGAAGAAGCGCTGCGCTTGGTAGAGCGCGCCGAGCAGCATGAATGCGGCCGGCTTTTCGGCATGGTGGTGCCGGCGCAGATTGATACCTGCTCGGCTGGACTTTTGAAGGATAGCCGGGCTGAGGCCAATAAACGCGGGCTTTCCTGGCAGGTGCATGCGGCACAGTCCGTTGTCGAATTCCACGAAATCACGCGCCGGCATGGCACAACGCCGATCGGCTGGCTTGATTCGCTCGCGCTTCTTGGGGAACGTGCGATAATCGGCCATGGGATTTTCTTGGATGACCACCCTTCCACGCGCTGGCACACCGAAACCGATCTGAAGCGTCTGGCGGAGACGGGCACGACAGTCGCGCATTGCCCGACCGTTTTCGCGCGCCGCGGTATCGCTTTGCGTGATCTGGGGCGATACATGCGAAATGGCGTGAATATGGGGATCGGCACGGATACCTATCCGCATAACATGCTGGATGAAATGCGTCTGGCCGCGCATATCGCGCGCACTCAGGCGAATTCGCCGCGCACGCTGCGCACGACGGATTTATTCAATGCCGCGACGATTGGCGGCGCCACCGCGTTGGGGCGCAATGATATTGGCCGGCTTGCGGTGGGGTGCAAGGCGGATTTCTCCCTGGTGGATATCACCCACCCCATGATCCGCCCGGCCTATGACCCCATTCGCAGCCTGATCTATGCGGCGGGCGACCGCGCGCTGAAGGCCGTGTTCGTGGATGGCCGCAAGGTGGTGGAAAATGGCGAGGTGCTGACGATGGATTATCGCCAAGCAGCGGAACATTTGCACGAAGCGCAGCAGCGCGTGATTGCCAATGTGCCAAAGCAGGATTGGGCACATCGCCAGGCGGAACAGATTGCGCCGCCCACCTTCCATTGGTCCTGAACCCTTCCGGCGCCGCGTCTCGATATGACTGAAACACCGCCATTACTGCGTATTGAGGGACTGCGCACCGTATTCCGCAGCATGACGGGTGACATCCCCGCGGTTGACGGTGTGGATATTGAAGTTGCCAAGGGGCGTACCCTCGGGATCGTTGGGGAAAGCGGCTGTGGCAAATCGGTGTTGTCCTTATCCGTGATGCGTCTTGTTGCGCGGCCTGGGCGTATCGCAGAGGGCCGTATTGTTTTTGATGGGTGCGACCTGCTGGCGCTTGACGATACATCCATGCGCAATCTGCGCGGCGCCGATTTGGCGATGATTTTCCAGGAACCCCTCACCAGCCTGAACCCCGTGCATAAGATAGGCTTTCAGATCACAGAAGCCATGCGCGCGCATGATCCAAAGGCGTCAGCGCAGGAACTCAAACAACGGGCCATCGCGGCACTCAGGCGCGTCCGGATTCCAGCGCCGGAGCGCCGATTTGAGGAATATCCGCATCAGCTATCCGGTGGTATGCGTCAACGTGTGATGATTGCCATGGCGTTGTCTTGCCAGCCGAAGCTTCTCATCGCCGATGAGCCCACCACTGCCCTGGATGTGACCATACAAGCGCAAATTCTCGATCTGCTCAGGGAATTACAGACTGAGCTTGGCATGTCCATTATTCTGATCACGCATGATCTTGGTGTGATTGCTGAAATGGCCGATGAAGTTGCGGTGATGTATGCTGGACGCATTGTTGAACGCGCCCCCGCCCGCACGCTTTTTGAGGATCCACAGCACCCTTACACGATTGGTCTTCTTGGATCGGTCCCGCGCCTGGATGAGGAGCGTGAGACGCTTCTTGCCATTGAAGGCAGCGTACCGCCACCCTTTGCCCTGCCTGCCGGCTGCCGCTTTCATCCCCGCTGTCCTTTTGCGCAGGCTGCCTGCACCAGGGAAGTCCCGGCACTCAAGCCCTTGCAGCCAGGCCATGCTGTCGCGTGCTGGCGTATCCCGATCGAGGCTGCTGCTTCATGAACTCAGCGCCCCTACTTTCTGTCCGCGATCTCACGAAGCATTATCCAGTCCGCAAAGGAATGATTTTGGCCAAGCAGATTGGTGTCGTACGCGCGGTGGATGGTGTTTCCTTTGATGTTCATCGTGGTGAAACCCTGGCTTTGGTTGGGGAATCCGGTTGCGGAAAATCAACCACCGCACGGCTTGTGCTGCGCTTGATCGAACCAAGTGCGGGGTGCATCACTTTTGCCGGCAATGACATCACCAAAGTGAAGGGTGCTGCCCAGCGCGCTATGCGCAGGCACATGCAGATCATTTTCCAGGACCCCTTCGCGAGCCTGAACCCGCGCCTAACCGTTGTTGAGACATTGACAGAACCAATGCTTGTACATCGGATAGGCGATGACGCATCACGCCGTGCAAGGGCACTTGAGTTGTTGCGCCTGGTGGGGCTGCGTGATTTCCATGCGCAGCGCTACCCACATGAATTTTCTGGCGGTCAGCGGCAGCGTATCGGCATTGCGCGCGCACTCGCAGTGAACCCTGAACTTATCGTCTGCGACGAACCGGTCAGCGCCCTTGATGTTTCCATCCAAGCCCAGGTCATCAATCTGCTGAAGGGTCTTCAGGCGCGCTTTGGCCTATCCTATCTTTTCATTGCGCATGATCTTGCCGTGGTGAAGCATGTCGCCGACCGCATCGCGGTCATGTACCTTGGGCAGATTGTCGAGCTTGCACCCAAGCGTGCCTTGTTCGAGGCGCCGCAGCACCCCTATACGCGCGCGCTGCTGGCGGCCATCCCGCATCCTGATCCGCGACGCCGGGGGCAGGTGAAACCGCTGGAAGGTGATATACCAAGTCCGTTAAACCCTCCGCCCGGTTGTCGTTTTCATACGCGCTGCCCTTTCGCGCAGGATCGCTGCCGCGTCGAGATGCCAGAGCTCCGCTCGACAAGCGCTGGACATTTCGTGGCTTGTCATTTTACGGAATCCTTGCCTGTGGCATCATTGAACTATACATCCTTACTTTCTGATGCTGCCCAAAGGCGGCTTGCGCTTTACGCACAGACTGAAGCTGAGAAAAAGAAAAACGCTATAACGGCCTGATCAATGTCTCCACTGCAAGGCGAAAAGCGCGGATCATTGGCGTATTTCGGCGGCCGACTTGATAAGGGTTGGAGGCATCATCCCCGAGCCCAAAAATCACAGTGAGACTTCATGATGGGAGCTAAAGGTGAATCAAATGGGCATGATGGTACCGCTATAGAGGAGGTCGCGTTCAGATGAAATTATCTGAACGGGTGAAGATGCTCGAAAAAAAACGACCTAGGGCGGGTTGCGTGAACCCATGTGAACGCAACATGCTTTAATGGTGCCGTCGCTGCTGTCGGTTGACGACAGCAGTCTGAAGCGGCTCACCATAAATAGGGCTAGTGGTGCGCGCGGGCAGTTTTGAATCGGAAAAGGTTGGCATTAATCGTACCACTAAATCTTCTTGGAACCGCCGCGATCCGTAAACTGCAACGCTGCCAGCCTTGCATAAAGCCCGCCTTCAGCCAGCAGCGCCTCATGCGTGCCGGTCGCGATGATGCGGCCTGTATCCATCACCACAATCCGGTCCGCGCGCCGCACGGTCGCCAGCCGATGCGCTACCGTGATGCTGGTGCGTCCCTCGCAAAGCCGCGCGAGCGCCTGCTGAACCGCGAATTCGCTTTCGGCGTCCAAGGCGCTGGTTGCTTCATCCAGAAGCAATACTGCGGGGTCGCGCAGGATCGCGCGCGCAATCGCCAAGCGTTGGCGCTGCCCGCCGGAAAGGGTCACACCACGCGTGCCCAGTTCGGTGGCAAAGCCCAGCGGCAGGGCCGCGATGAATTCCGCCGCCGCGGCGGCCTCGGCGGCTGCCGCCACTTCCGCATCACTCGCATCGGGCCGGCCGAGCCGGATGTTTTCGGCGATGCTGGCGCTGAAAATCACTGGCTCCTGCGGCACGAGCCCGAGGCGCGACCGCAGCGCGCGCGGATCAAGCCGCGTAATCTCGACCCCATCCAGGAGGATGCGCCCCGCGCTTGGGTCATAGAAGCGCAGCAGCAGGGATAGCACGGATGTCTTGCCGGCGCCTGAGGGACCAACCAGCGCAATCGCCTCCCCCGGTTCCACGGCCAGGCTGAAATCGCTAAGTGCCGCGCTATCGGGCCTGGTCGGGTAGCGCAACGTAACCGCTTCAAACACCACGCGGCCTTGCGCGGGCGGCAGGGGAACCGGATTGGCTGGGGCGGCGATGGCGGGTGCGATGGCCAGCACCTCACCAAGCCTGTCAGCCGCCGCTGCGGCGCGCTGGATCTCGCCCCATAATTCGCTGACCGTGGCGCCGGAGGAGGCCATGAGCACTGCATAAAAGACAAAGGCGGTCAGCTCCCCGCCCGAAATCCGCCCTTCAATGACATCGCGCCCGCCCACCCAAAGGCTGAAGGTAATGGCGCCGAAGCCAAGCAAAATCACCGCCAGGATCAGCAGGCTGCGGGAGAATACGCGCCGGAGTGCCGCACGCACCGCTTCTTCCGATCCCACGGCAAAGCGCGCCCGCGCGCGATCTTCCTGCGTGAAAGCCTGAATGGCGCGAATGCCGCCAAGCGTTTCCTCTGCTTGTGCGGCCAGATCACCGATCCGCTCCTGCGCTGCCTTGGAAAGTCGCCTTTCGCGCCGACCAAAAAATATCAGCGGCAGCACCACCACAGGCAGGATCAACGCAATCAGCGCTGCAAGTTTCGGGCTGGTCAGTACCAGCATCAAAAATGCACCGATACCTGTGATGGCTTGGCGCACCCCCATGGAAATGGCCGAACCAATCAGCGATTGCAGCAGGCCAACATCCGCCGTCAGCCGCGACATGACATCGCCGATGCGCGCCGTTTCAAAGTAACTCGGCGAAAGCCCGGTCACATGATTGAAAAAACGCTGACGCAAATCCGCCGCCACGCGTTCGCCCAACCAGGACACCAGATAAAATCGCGTGGTAGTGGTGATGGCCAAGGCAGTGACCAAAGCGCCCATCACCAGCGCAGCCCGGTCCAAGGCGCCTGGCCCGCCGGCAAAGCCATCATCAATCAGATGCTTAAGACCCTGGCCGAGCGCGAGTGTCAGCCCCGCCGCCAGCAACAACGCCGCAATCGCAGCAAGAACGCGCGGCCAATAGGGCTTCAGTAGAGGCAATAGCAGCCCAAGGGTGGCAAGGCTCGCGCGCGGTGCGGGCGTCACGTCTCAGAAAAACCTAAACGTGCTGCCCACCATTGATGTGAATCTCCGCGCCATTCACATAGGAAGACGCCTCGGTACACAGGAAATAAATGGCCTGCGCCACTTCCTCTGGCCGGCCAAGCCTGCGCATCGGGATTTGTTCCTGCACGATCTTGTCCGTCCCTGGGGACAGGATGGAGGTATCAATCTCCCCCGGTGAGATCGCGTTCACCCGCACGCCGCGCGGGGCGAAATCCGCCGCCATTTCGCGCGTAAGTGCAGCGAGCGCTGCCTTGGATGTGGAATAGGCCGCGCCTGCAAAAGGATGCACCCGCCCACCGGCGATGGAGGTAACGTTCACCACGGACCCGCTGGCGCGCGCCAATTCATCAACCAAGCCGCGTGCGAGCAGGATGGGGGCGAAGAAATTCACCTGAAAAACGCGCAGCCACCCATCCGCCGGCATGGTGAGCGTGCCAAGCCGCCCCCCACCCTCGCCCTTGGGCGAAATCGCGGCATTGTTCACCAGCGCATGCAGCATGCCGCCATCAGGTGCCAGGCGCGCCCGGATTTCCGGTATCATCGCCTCAGTCGCCGCCGGGTCGCCTAAATCAAGCTGAATATGATCCTCGGGCCCCATTTCCCAGGGGCATTGTTCCGGAAAGGGCTGGCGCGACACGGTAATCACGCGCCACCCGGCCGCCGAAAAGCGTTTCACCGTGGCGTGGCCAATCCCGCGGGAGGCGCCTGTCAGCAGCAGCACCCGGCGCGGTCCATTCGGTTTGCTTCGTCTTTCCATCATGGCACTGCAACTCCGGCCATTGGCCAATGACAAAGCGTTATAGGCGAGCCCAGGCTTTTGGGAAACCGGGCCAAAACGCAAAAGGCCCGGCTACCCATGGGCGGCCGGGCCAAAAGCTGAGGGAGAGAAAAGATCAGGCCGCGTGCCGATCAGGCTTGGCAAGCGCGCGGCTGGCAGCAGCGGCCCAAGCGGGCGCAGCGCGCAGCAGCCGATCCAGCGCGGCTTCGGGCAGGGTTTCGGCATATTCCAGCGCCGTCACGGCCTCAGGGTCCCAATGACGGAGGATTTCGGCCACAGCGCGGGTTGCGTCGGAAGACGCCAAATGCAGTCCGGCGGCGCGACGCGCCGCATTCAGGATGCGCGCAGCCGCTTCAAGCCGGGCGCGTTCGACCGGGCAGGTATCGGCCAGTTCCGCGAGAAGACGCTCAAGCCCTTGGGCAGTGGCATTTTTGGAAATGGTCATGATGATCCCCTTCTTGAATCGCTACGCGCAGCCCTCCCCGGTGCGCTTCCTGCTTAAATGGTAAGCAAAGGTGGCGATTTCAAGGCTTGCGCTGCCGCAAATGGTCAAAATTAAACCTGCTATTCCGGCTCAATCCCCGCAGCCTTGATCTGACGTGCCCAGGTTTCGATCTGGCTGCGGATGAAGGCGCCGAACTCCTCAGGGGTGGAGGTCACGCGCTCAATGCCAAAGGTCGCCAGGCGGTCCGCGGTTTCCTGCCTTTCCCATACCTTGCGCAGCGCTGCATTCCAGGCGGTGACGACCTCCGCCGGCATACGCGCCGGGCCAACGGCGCCCATCCAGGACAGCAATTCAAAGCCGGGCAGGCCCGCTTCGGCCAGCGTTGGTTCATTCGGCAAAAGCGGTGTGCGCGTGGCGGAAGTAATACCAAGCGAGCGCAGCTTGCCTTCCTGCAAAAAGCCGCGCGAAGCCGCCACATCCACAATAATGCCCGTGACACGCCCCGCAATCACATCCGTCATGGCGGGCGGGGTGGAACGATAGGGCACATGCTCCATCTGGATATTGCCGATGGAAGTCAGCATCGCGCCGCCCACAACGCCGGTTGTATTGCCCGAAGCATAGTTCAGCTTGCCGGGCTGGGACCGCGCCAGGGCGAGGAATTCGCGCAGGTTGCGCACCGGCACCTGATCATTCACTGCAAGCACGAAGATGTAAGTCCCCATGCGCCCGATCGGCGTGAAATCATTGATGGCGTCATAGGTTGGGCGCTTCATCAGTGCAGGGGTCGCGCCATGCGGGCTATTAGTGGTGATCATCACCGTATGGCCATCCGGCGCGGCGCGGGCTGTCGCGACTGCGGCAATCGCGCCATTGGCACCTGGGCGGTTATCCACCACCACCTGGGAACCCCATTCCTGTTCCAGCAGGCTGGCGAGTAGGCGCGAAACGGAATCGGTCCCCGACCCGGCAGCGAAGGGCACAATCAGCGTCACCGGGCGGGATGGCTTCCAGGCTGCTTGCGCACTGGCGGCGAAAGGCAGGGCGGCGGTGGCGGCGATCAGGGTACGACGGGACATCGGCATGGCATATTTCCTTTGTTGGGCGCCTCATAAGCGGCAAGATGGTCAAATGTCTACCTGGTGAAGAACTCCTGGCTTGACGGTTCAAAGCCAGGGCCGATAGCTTCCTTCGATGGTTACTCATATTGTCATGTCGTGGCCGGCAACTTCAATTCATGGTTGGGGGGTCTATGGGCTGAATCTGGCTCTTTCCTGGGCATCGGATCGGAGCATGGCGCTGGCTTCGACATCTGATGTCGATCGCAATGTCATCCATGTTGATCCCCTGCGCTGGCTTGCCCTGCAGCCGTTTTCTGCACGATCCGCAGATTTACGCCGGCGTTTGGTCAAGGAAGACCCTGACCCCATCACCTTGAGCGCAGTCTTTTTGTCATCATTGGGAAATGATCTCAAAGCGCAGCCTGGGCCTCATGGTGGCCCTCTTGCGGGTCAACCTGACCTTGGTGTGGTGTTTTTTGAGACCGAGGATCTGGGGCATAATGCGCGCGATACTGTGGCGCGTCACAATTGTATTGTTGCTGGATCAACATGGAATGCTGAAGTGCTGCGCGCCCATGGTATCCCGTGTGTCGAAACCGTACTGCAAGGCGTGGACGCGACATTGTTTCATCCAGCCGCGAAGCGCGGGCTATTTCCAGATCGTTTTTTGGTCTTTAGTGGTGGCAAGCTGGAACCGCGAAAGGGCCAGGACAATGTCATGGCAGCTTGGCGTATCTTTGCCGCACGCCACCCGGATGCCCTGCTAGTCGTCGCCTGGGAAAATTTTTGGCCACAAATTGCCAAGGGCATAAATGGTATCGGCCGCACCGCACCGCTTCCTTTCACGCATGATGGAAAGCCCGATGTGGATGGCTGGGCAGCAGCCAATGGCATCAAGCCGGAGCAATTCCTCAATCTTGGTTTGATTCCTAATGCATCCATGCCGACCATCTTGCGTGAAATGGACGCGGCGGTTTTTCCCAATCGCTGCGAAGGCGGCACGAATCTTGTCGCGATGGAAGCCATGGCTTGCGGTGTACCCTGTATCCTGAGCGCCAATAGCGGCCATCTTGATCTATTGCGGGATGGCACCGCATTGGCATTAACAGATCAAAGACCGATTCTAAGCGTACCTGGCTGGCGTGAAAGCAATATCGATGAAATCGTAACTGCCCTTGAGACACTCTACACTGACCGCACGCGCGCAGCACAAATTGGCGCGGCGGGTGCAAAGTTGTTGGCAGGCCTTACCTGGACAAAGACAGCGGCTGAGATGAAGCGCATTATTCTGGCTATTTAGATCAGGCGCTTGCGATCGAAATACCTACCCGAAAAAGTCCTGCCGCCGCAGCATCTTCTTCGTCTGCGATACTCGGCACACCAAAAGCCGCAAGTGCCGCGCTGTAGCGTAGCGTCAGTGCGGCAGCGCCGATGATATGTACGGGCGGCGCCACACCGGCTTCGAGCGCCGATGCCACTTCATGCCCGATCAGCAGGCCGGAAAGATAGGAAGCCGCTTCCATCTGCGGCATAGCATCAAACAGCGAAAGGCTGCGCAGACCGAAAAGCTGATGCAGCAAGCCGCCGCCCTGCCGCGCGCGATCCAAGCCGCGCGCAAAGGCGCCTGGATGATGCGCCGCGCCACGATGGAGACTCCGCGCCAAGATCGTATGGGCGGAAAGTGCGGCGAAGACTTCTCCGGTCATATGCGTGGAGAAATCGAGGATTTGCCCGGCACGCACCCGCACCCATTTGGAATGGCTGCCGGGTAGGCAGATCGTTACCTCCTGCTCCGGTAGGCGGTCCAGAACGCCCAGGATTTGCGTTTCCTCCCCGCGCATCACTTCCGGCACGCCATCGGCATCGCGCGCCTTCAGCCCCGGCACCAGGCGCACCCGCGTGGCGGGGAAGGGCACGGGCAGCGTCGCGCGGGCAATGTCGGTGACGGTTGCGGGGCAGGCCAGATAGGGCGCTTCCGCCCAGCCCTGCTTGCTGCCGGCCATGCCGGAAATCACCACCAGCTTTTCGCCGACTTCCAACCAATCCCCGGCGATGTTACGGAGTTCATCCGGAAAGCCGCCCGGCTTCACGGACAGGACGCCCGCTTTGCTTTCGCGCTTGTCCAGCACAGCCCCGGCCTGATCCAGCCGATAGGCGCGCAGCGATGTGGTTCCCCAATCCAGGCCGATCATGCCGGCTGCCCCCTTCCATGGCGCAGTCATGCCAAGAAAAGCTTAACGAGTGGTCAGGACGCCCCGCAAGCCAGCCCCCGAGTCACCGCGCCGGCAGCAGCCCGATGATCTCCCGCGCCTGCTTCATGATGGGCTCGGCCACCGCATTGGCGCGTGCCGCCCCCAGATGCAGCGCGGCATCCAGGGCGCCGGGGTCGGTCAATAACCGGCGCATTTCGGCGGCAATCGGGGAAAGATGCGCCACCAGCGCTTCCGTCAGCGTGCCCTTGAAGGCGCCAAAGCCCTGCCCGGCATGCTCACGCAGCACGTTTTCCGGCAGCGTGCCGGTAATTGCCGCCATGATGCCCACCAGGTTGCGCGCTTCCGGCCGGCCTTCCAGCCCTGCCATGTGTTCGGGGATCGGCTCAGCATCCGTCTTGGCGCGGCGGATTTTCAGTGCAATGGTATCCGCATCATCCGTCACATTGATGCGCGATTGATCCGAAGCGTCCGACTTCGACATTTTCTTGGTGCCATCACGCAGAGACATCACGCGCGCCGCAACGCCCTGGATCAGCGGTTCGATATTCGGGAAGAAATCCACCCCATAATCATGGTTGAACTTTTGGGCGATATCATTCGCCAATTCCAGATGCTGCTTCTGGTCATCACCCACCGGCACTTTGGTCGCGTGATAGGCCAGAATATCGGCCGCCATCAGATTGGGGTAAACATAAAGCCCGGCGGATGCCGCTTCCCGATCCCTGCCTGCCTTGTCCTTGAATTGCGTCATGCGATTGAGCCAGCCAATGCGCGCGACGCAATTGAAAATCCACCCAAGCTCCGCATGCGCCGGCACATGGGATTGCACGAACAGCGTACACCGCTTGGGATCAAGCCCGCAGGCAATCAGCGCCGCGGCCATTTCGCGGGTTTGGCGTGACAGCTCCTTCGGGTCTTGCCAGACCGTGATGGCATGCAAATCCACAATGCAGAAAATGCTTTCATGCGCATCCTGCATCGGCACCCAATTGCGGATGGCGCCCAGGTAATTGCCAAGGGTTGGAACGCCGGAAGGCTGAATGCCGGAAAAGACGCGCGTCATGAGCTTGTTCACCGTGGGAAAAACCTTGTCGCGTGATCCCGCGCTATGCCCCTGGCGTCAAGCGGCGGATGCGTGATTAGCCGCGCGCCCCGAATATGGCGCTGCCGACGCGCACATGGGTCGCACCCTCGGCAATCGCGGCCTCAAAATCGCCACTCATGCCCATGGAAAGGATCGGCAGCCCATGCTTCGCCGCTAGATTGGCGAGGTAGGCGAAATGCGGGCGCGGATCGCCTTCCACGGGCGGGATGCACATCAAGCCCTTTACCGGCAGGCCGAAATCATCCCGCGCGGCGCGAATGAAGGCATCGGCATCAGCACGAGGGCAGCCTGCCTTCTGCGCCTCATCCCCCGTATTCACCTGCACCAGCAGATCGGGCCGGCGGCCTTCCTTGGCCATGGCATCGGCAATGGCTTCGGCCAGCTTGGGCCTATCGAGCGTTTCGATCACATCGGCGATCCTGACCGCATCCCGCGCCTTATTGGTCTGCAAGCCGCCAATGATATGAAGCTGAATCCCCGGATGGCCGGCGCGCAGCCCCGGAAATTTCTGCGCCGCTTCCTGGACCCGGTTTTCGCCAAACACCATCTGCCCGGCACCGAGGGCGGCTTCCACGGCGTCCACCGGGTTGGTCTTGGAAACGGCCACCAGGGTCACGGCATTTGCCGGACGATTGGCGCGGGCGCAGGCTTCCCCGATTCGCGCCCGAATGCGGGAGAGGTTGTCGGCAATGGCAAGGGCATCGGTCATGGCAAAGCCAAATGGCAGGGAATCGGCCCCGCTTCCAGGGGTGCGCCCTGCCTGGGGCCGTTTCGCCCGCCCAGCGCCAGGCGGCCTGCCCCGGCTTTGGCTGTTCAGCGACCCTGTTCGCCTGCCGGACCCTCGCCTGGCCATGGCGGGGCTGCCCCGTGGCGCCGGGGTGGTGGCGCGCGGGTTGGCGCCGGGGCTGCTGGGGCCGGTCGCCCGGCTTGCGCGGCAGCGTGGGCTGAAACTGCTGGTGGCGGGGGATGGGCGGACAGCGCTGGCGCTGGGCGCTGGGCTTCATCTGCCGGATCGGCGGGAAAGCCTTGGATTGCTGCCCTTTCTGCTGGCGCGCCGGGCGGGAACGGGCAACCTTATATTAGCCATGGCCGCGCATGGCGGGCAGCGCGGCGCGGCGCGGGCCAGGCGGCTCAAGCCCGATTGCCTGTTTCTGTCGCCACTTTTTCCCACTCAAAGCCACCCTGGCGCGCCGGCGCTTGGCCCGCTGCGTTGGGCCATCCTGGCGCGGGGGCTGCCAGCACCCTGCATGGCTTTGGGGGGCATCACGCCCGCGCGGCTGGGCGCCATACCCCCCCGCGCGGCGGGGGTCGCGGCCATTGGCGGGCTGGCACCCCCTGTTGCACGCTTGCCACAGTGATGTGACCAAGTCGCGCCAGACCTTTCTGAGAGGTTGCGGCAAGCGCGCTGAAATGATCATAGTCCCGCAAGGTCTGGAGGCTTTGGCGCCCGTAATGGGTGTTTGGGCTTCTTTCCTGCCGGGGGCAGGGGCCGAGGAACACTGCCGGATGATCCGGCTATGAGGAGGACTTGAATGCGTAAAATTCTTCTGGGGACAACTGCTGTTGTTGGTCTCGCGCTCGTTGCGCAGGCTGCCAACGCCCAACAAGCCCGCCCGGCCGCTCGTCCGGCTCCGGTTGCCGCTCCGGCCGCCCCGCCGGCGCTGCCTGCCACTTCCGTGGCGCCCACCGGCACTGCCGCTGCCCTGTTCCAGACCCCGGTCGGCGTGACCGGCGCGGGTCCGCATGGTGCGGATGGCGTGCCGAACCGCCCGACCACGCCTACGACCAGCGGCCTGATCGTGCGCCTGGGTGGCTTCTTTGACTTCTCCATGGGCAATGTGCAGGACAGCGCTGATAAGGGCTTCTTCCGCAACGTTGCTGCTGGCTCCGCCACCAATACAACCAACGTGACGTTTGACGGCGTGACTGCCAACCTTTCTGTTCCCGGCACCCCCGCAGTGACTGCCGCGAAGGGCCGCCAGCGCAATGACTTCCGCACCGAATCTGAAATCAACCTGTATGTTGACGGTATCGCGGCGAACGGCATGCGCTACGGCGCCATGTTCGAACTGCAGATGGACAACGTGGCCGCCGGTTCAGGCACCGCGGTTGACTATGACGAACTCTATGGTTTCGTGAAGGGTAGCTGGGGTGAGCTTCGCTTCGGTCAGGAAGATCACGCTGCTAACCTGATGCAAGTGCGCCGTCCTGGCACGCTGTGGATGGGTTCGGATGATGCCTGGGATGAATTCGTTGTTCAGTCCGGCACCTTCGGCTCAGCGCCTTACATTATGTCGGGCATCACCGACGGTTCTGATGCGACGAAGCTGATCTACCTGTCGCCGCAGTTCATGGGCTTTGATGTCGGCGCGTCCTACGCCCCGAACAGCGGCGAAGGTGAGCGGACGCAGTTGGCTGACTCCACCACCACCTTCCAGCGTGACCGCACCAGCACGGAAAATCAGATTTCCGCTGCGCTGCGTTATCGTGGCACCTTCGGTGATGTTGGCGTGCAAGCCGCCATGACCGGCTATTGGGCTGACGCCGCTCAGCTTAGCGCCAATGGCGTTTCGCTGGCCGCAAAGCCACAGAACATCAATGCATATCACGCGGGCTTGGTGTTGCGCGCCTACGGCTTCCAAGTCGGTGGTGAATATGCCTTTGGGAACTACAACACGACCGTTGGTAACGGCGCACTGAACCCCGGTCTCGATGGCAGCAACCATTGGCTCGTTGGTGCCGTGTACACGATTGGCGCCTTCCAGGTGGGTGCCCAGTACGGTAAGGGCTCGCAGGACAATGGTACCAGCACGACTGGCGCCGCCTTGTCTGACCGTACCCAGACCTATCTGGGTCTTGGCGTCGCTTACACCTTGGCGCCTGGCATGACGCTGTTCGCCAATTATAACCAGGTGGAAGACGAGAACCTGCCGACTGCAGCCCCGAGCGTTCTGGGCAATCAGGGTGGCAAAGGTACGACTCTTGCCAAGTTCGACTCCAGCGGCAGCAACACCCGCGACATCACCGTCGTGGTCGCCGGCGTGCGCGTCGCCTTCTGATCTTCGGATCATTCGGCAAAAAGGCGGCAGGGAAAACCCTGCCGCTTTTTTTGTGTCCGAACTTGATCAAGGTGATGCTTGTTTCCTCCGTTGCCTTTTCACGGAAAGGTACGGCCGGAATCATCAGGCGCAGGTCGCCCAAGCCTGAGTTTTTTGGGCAGTAAACGCGTCTGGGCAAGCTGCCGTAAGAGCCGTATCACGGATCGTGCTGAGCTATACGCGCTGGCATTTCTGATGCCATCATAACCCTGGCCGGGGCTGCTGGTCTGCTTGGGACGCCACAAAGCGCCCTAATCAGTCTATGATGCGCTGCGAAGCGTTGGAGCCGTTCATCATGAAAGAACAAGCGCGTTTGAAGGTGATGATGGAGGACGGCATTGCCCTTCGCCGGCATATCGCAAGCGTTATGGCGCCATTGGTCTTTCAAGCGATTGACCTTTGCGAAGCCTCTCTGCGGCACGGCGGCAAACTGTTTTTTTGCGGCAATGGTGGCAGCGCTGCAGATGCGCAGCATCTGGCAACTGAATTGCTGGTGCGGCTCAGGTCTCGGGTTGAACGCCCCTCATGGCCGGCAATCGCACTCACGCTTGATCCTGCGGCACTGACCGCTGGTGGCAATGATTATGGTTTTGATGAGGTTTTCGCGCGCCCCCTTTCTGGCCTGGGGCGGCAGGGTGATGTGCTTTTCGGGATCACAACATCCGGCCGGTCGCCGAATGTCATCAAGGCACTTCAGGTGGCGCGTGATATGGGAATCGGTACGATTGGTTTCCTGGGCGGAGATGGCGGTGCTGCCGCAGCCCTTTGCGATGTTGCCCTGATCGTGCCGAGCAGTGAAACCGCGCGTATCCAGGAAACACATATCGCGCTGGGGCACGCCATCCTGGAATTGCTTGAAGATCGGCTGATCGCGCAATGACTATTTTGCTGACCGGTGCGGCGGGGTTCATTGGGATGCATGTCGCCGAAGCGCTGTTGGCGCGTGGCGAAAAGGTGATCGGGCTTGATAGTCTCACGCCCTATTATGATTTGCGCTTGAAGCATGCGCGGCGTGATCGACTTTTGACGCAGAAATATTTCTCATTCCTGGAAGTGAATATCGCAGATCGGGTGGCGATAGCTGAAATATTCAGTCAGCATCGTGAAGTCATGCAAATCATTCATCTGGCCGCGCAACCCGGTGTCAGACATTCGCTGGTTGATCCCTACAGCTATGTTGAAGCCAATGTGATGGGCCATCTTGTGATGTTGGAAGCTGCGCGCGCGCTGCCGCGACTGAAGCATTTTCTGTATGCCAGTTCGTCATCTGTTTATG
>Ga0315907_10000928_pt1 | contig 40062 bp, 61 predicted proteins | sample LakEriMetagenome_3_FD_203525 | JGI IMG/M metagenome (GOLD analysis project Ga0315907, IMG submission 203525) | Freshwater fungal communities from buoy surface, Lake Erie, Ohio, United States - Buoy 12 MA123 | ecosystem: Environmental > Aquatic > Freshwater > Lake > Lake biofilm | place: USA...
GCATCGTCTCGATGATCATGACGCCGCCGCCGTCGCGGTACGGCTGCAGCACAGTGTTGGGCAGCTTGGTGATTTGCTGGAGCAGTTCGGTTTGCATTTGTGTCTCCGGTTGCGTGTTGCGATGGAAGAATCATAAACCAAAGTTAACACTCGCAACGCATTCCCGACTGAAAACTAGGGTTTACAGTTTGACGCCGAATCGGTTACAGTGTGCGCATGAAACAAAAACGCCATGCCGGCCCCATGCCGGCCATCAGCACAGCCGACGCGATCACGCGGGCAGGTTCCATCAGCGCATTGGCCCGTTTGCTGGGCATCAGCCGCGTGGCCGTGCACAAGTGGGGCGAGACGCCTCCGCCGGCTCGCATGTGGCAACTGATGCAGATCAGGCCAGAGTGGTTCGCCACGGAGGCTAAACCGTGAAACAAGGCGACCGCGTGCTCCTGTCAGACGGCCAGCAGGCCATGGTTCTGGAGGTCGGCGTCGCAACCCTCCGCGTAGCCCGCATCCGCCCCGATTGGCCGTTTCCCGGCCTGCCTGAGTCGGTGCTGCGCGGCACGGTCAAGCGGCTGCCGTCGCGGTATCTGCGCGAGACGCATCAGGATGTGGAGGCTGCGAGATGGTGAGCAAAGTTGAGCTCGATGGATCCACCCTGCACCTGGGCGACTGCCTGGAGGTGCTGCGCACCCTGCCGGATTGCAGCGTGGATGCCGTGGTGACTGATCCGCCCTACGGCCTGTCATTCATGGGCAAGCGCTGGGACTATGACGTGCCGGCCGTTGAGATCTGGGCCGAGTGCCTGCGCGTGCTGAAGCATGGCGGGCACCTGCTGGCGTTCGCTGGCACCAGGACGCAACACCGGATGGCGGTGCGGATTGAGGACGCGGGATTCGAGATCAGGGACATGATCGCTTGGGTCTACGGATCGGGGTTCCCGAAGTCGTTGGACGTGTCGAAGGCGATTGATAAGGCGGCGGGGGCAGAACGGGAGGTGGTGCATACACGAAAAAGGTCGCAAGTTGCAAGCGAAGGGTGGGATCGACCTTGGAAACAGGAAGCCATGAAGCAGGCTGGCGGTACCGTTGCAGAATACACCATCACCGCCCCCGCCACCGAAGCCGCCCGCCAGTGGCACGGCTGGGGAACCGCCCTAAAGCCCGCGATGGAACCGATCACCGTTGCCCGCAAGCCGCTGGCCGGCACCGTGGCGGCGAACGTGTTGGAGCATGGCACCGGCGCGCTAAATGTGGATGGGTGCCGGGTAAAAGGACGCGAGCGCACCGACTACGGACTTGCGAACAGCACACGCAGCGCGGGCAACACCTACGGTGAACCAAGCGCATCGGCAGACTTTGACGCCAGCAAAGGCCGCTGGCCCGCCAACCTGATCCACGACGGCAGCGAGGAGGTGGTGGGGTTGTTTCCGCAGACCGGCCCAAGCCCAAAACAATACGAAAAGACAAAAGCCGGATGGTTGGCGCCCGGTAGTCTGCACATAAAAAGTGAGCTTCAATCGCGCGAATACGGAGACTCCGGCTCCGCCGCCCGCTTCTTCTACACCGCCAAGGCCGCCAAGTCAGACCGCGATGACGGCCTGGATCTTCGTTTGCCGGCACGGCGTCAGGGCGCCCGTCCCGGTTCACCAGACGAGACGGGAAAGTTCCCAGACCATGACCACCGTGAGCGCACCGGGAACTTTCATCCCACCGTCAAGCCCACCGACCTGATGCGCTACCTGTGCCGCCTGGTCACGCCCCCGGGCGGCACCGTGCTGGACCCCTTCATGGGCAGCGGAAGCACCGGCCGCGCGGCACTGCTTGAGGGGTTCCGCTTTATCGGCATCGAGCGCGAAGCGCAGTACCTCGAGATTGCCCGCGCCCGCGTGCAATCGGCCACGCCCGCGCTGTGGAGGCAATCATGACCCGAGGCCGCGAAACCCTGCGCGAGAAGATGCTGCGCAACCAAGCGACCATGGACCTCTATGCCGCGATGAACAACAAGCCCCGCGTGCTGCTGGACATTCCGCCTGAGCCGGCCAAGCGCGGGCCGCGCAAGGCGTCAGGTCAGCCGACAGAGGCCGACGTCATGCGTGCAGTCCATGATTTGCTGCGAGTCCATCCGCGTGTTTCGTGGTTTATGCGGCTCAACAGCGGCGCAGTTCAAGACGGTGACCGATATACCGTGTTTTACCGTCTATACCTACGCGGCAAGCCTGGGCGCACCAAGGGCGCATCTGATTACCTGGGCCAGCTTATTGACGGCCGAATTTTTCTGCTGGAGTGCAAGCGCCCAGGCGTAAAACGAGGAACCGAAGAGCAACAGGAGCTGATTGATGCCTGCCTCGCTGATGGTGGAATTGCAGGCATCGTGCAGTCGGTAGATGATGTTGTAACTTTGATTGAATTCTCATGAAGCCTGGAAAACTTAATCCCAATTGGAAAGGTGGATTGGTTGCGCTGAAATGCGTAAAATGTCAATCGGAATTTTTTGTTATTCGCAGTAGGTTACAAACCGCAAAATTTTGCAGCAGGATTTGCCACAACAGATCAAACGCGGAAGCATCAAGACAAAAAACCTTGGAAAAATTTGACTCTGTTGCCAAAAAAACAAAAATTACACCTGATTTTGTAGGTAATTACACACGTTTGGCTCCGGCTTTGAAGTGCCAACACATCACAAAAAAAGGTCGCCAATGGTGTCAAAGTTGTGTTCCAAAGCAAAAAACCAGAGATCGCACTTGCGCATTTTGTGGCAAAGCATTTCTTGCTTCATATCCGTCAAGTAAGAAAAAAACATGCTCTGATATTTGTTCAAGACGCAATTGGTCACAAAGACAGGTTGGCGAAAAGTCTCACAGATGGGAAGGTGGTAAAACACAAAAGAACACTCTTTTGCGAAACGGTATTGAATACAAAATGTGGCGCGAAGAGGTTTTTAATAGGGACAATTTTACATGCGTACTTTGCAAAGAGCGTGGAGGAAATCTTACTGCCGACCATATTAAGCCATGGGCTCTTTATCCAGCTCTTAGGTTTGATGTTGAAAACGGAAGGACTTTGTGTCGTCATTGCCATGGATTGCAGCCAACGACAGGTACAAAATTGGTAAGAGCGATGGCTAAAGAACGCAAAGCCAATGGCGGCGTGCAACTCAGGATTTTTTGATGACCCATGACGACACCTACCGCGCCAGCGCGTGCTTTGGCAAAGTTAAGTTCACGTCGTTTCTTCAGGCCCAGCGCGTAGGCGAACGCGCCTCGCGCCGTGGCCGCAGCCGGCAGATTTACCACTGCCCGCATTGCCACCTGTTCCACCTCGGGCGCAGGCCGCTTAGCAGGCGGCTGAAGCCCGTGATTGAAGATTGATGCTGATTAGGGTTTGTCCTAGGTGGCGTTACCGGAAACGGTGGTACAGTTCACCCATCGACAACGCAACCGGAGCGCAACATGAACAAGCCCACCACCCAGCAGATTGAGCAGATCGCCGCCGACCACGCGAAGAGCCTTGGCAACGCGGTGCACCTGCAAGCCTCCGAGGTTGCTCTGGCGGTTGACAGCCGTTTCCCGGGCCTGACCGATGACGAGTTCGCGGCAGTCAAGGCGCGATGCGTGGTGACGGTTGACGCCATGCGCGGCGCGGCACTGCATGCGATGTGGGGTGCTGCATGATGGTCTGGGAGCGGGTCAGCCACGCGGTGAACTCTGCTGGCCGGCATCCGGCCGACAAGCCCTGGCGAGTGAGCCGCTACCGCGCCCATTGGTATTGGGGCTACCCGGTCGGCCCCGTTGAGGTCTTCGACTTCCGCTGGTACTGGCAGGCAAACATCGTGAGCTTCCTGTGGCACCACATTGGCGGCTACTCGTGCAACACATGGAAGCGCAACACATGAGCCCCGTCAAAACTGCCGCCGCGCGCGTCGCCAAGCTGCGCGCAGCCCGTGACGCGCTGGGCCTGAAGCGCCTAGAGGTGTACGCGCACCCAGACGACCACAAGGCCATCAAGACGACGGCCCGCAGGCTATCCAAAAAACGAGAATGCCTCGGCGCGGGCTTCGCGCCATCAACTGGAGAACCCAAGTGAAAAAAGCACTCACCATCATCCTCGCGGCCACGCTGGCCACCGCTGCCTATGCTTCGTGCCGGTACTACACCGTAACGATCAACGGCCGCACGATGTATTGCAGCGAATGCTGCATGGGCACGGGCGCGCTGCGGACTTGCAATGTGACTTGCAACTGAGGCGCGCATGGCATACGACAACACCAACAGCGGACTTCTTGCCAAGAACGACAAGCAGGGCAACGAATCCAGGCCGGACTACCGTGGCAGCATCAACGTGGACGGCCGCGAATACTGGCTTTCGGCCTGGATCAAGACCGGGCGCGACGGCACCAAGCTGGCTGGCCAGAAGTACATGAGCCTGTCGGTGAAGCCGAAGGACGAGCAGGCCTACGCCCCGGCCCCTGCACCAGCTGCCGCGCCGGCTCCTCGTATGACCCAGGATCAGCGTGATGCCATGGCCATTCGTGAGCGAGCAGATCGGGAGCGAAATGCCCCAGCGCCTGCGCCTCGGGCGGCAACGAACTTCGACGATATGGAGGACGACATCCCGTTCTGAGGCTTGACTGAGGCCCGCGCGGCGGGTCTATACTGGACTTTCCCGCTGGTTGTTTGGGCCGGCCAGCGGGCGCGCATAGAGCGCAACCGTAGTGCCCTGTGGAGAATGCAATGCACATTGATGCACATCGGTCAGAGACCGAAGGATGGCGGATTGACCGCCTGAAAAAAACCCTTTCTACGTTCTGTCAGATTTATGGGGTCTCAAGCCAACAGGCTGAACTTCTGATCGACAGGATCAACGACTACAGGGGATTGCTAACAGTCACCTGGCACGAATGTCCGCCAACTGAAGAGCAAAAGCGGGCATGGTCGATAGCTTGGAAGTTGTCTGGTGAAGACCCACTCGCTGTGAAGCACAACGACCTGGGGCCAGTCTGACTATGGCCACCACCGCAGACTTCGCCGCCACCTATGTACGCAAGTACGGCATGCACATCGTTCCGCTGCCGCCGCGAGGAAAACGCCCGCTGTCGGACAACTGGGGCAACGAGTGCATCACCGACCCTGACGCGGCCCGCAAGTATTACCAGCAGCATCCAGACGCAAACATGGGCGCAGCGCTGGGGCCGTCGCGTCTGTGCAGCCTGGACATCGACAATCTTGAGGCGATGCGCATTATCTGCGCAGAGTTCGGATGGGACATCGACGCACTGGCCGCGCAGGTTCCGACCATCCAGGGCAAGCCGCCAGGAATGCGGCTTCTGTTCCGCGTGCCAGAGGGCCAGACACTGGCCTATCACTCGCTGTCATGGCCCAAGCAGGACGACACGGCCAAACGCTTCACAGTGTTCGAGATTCGTGCGGCCGACACGCAGCAACGACAGGACGTCCTACCGCCTAGCGTCCACCCCGACACCGGGAAGCCCTACATCTGGCTGACAAAACCCAACGGTGTCATTCCAGAGCCGCCCGCGTGGCTGCTGTCACTGTGGAAAAACTGGGACGCTCTCAGGCCGCAACTGCAGGGCCTGTGCCCATGGGCACCAGAGCGGCCGACACCGAAGCCTGCGAAACCTCGCATCCCGTCTGGGAACGATACCACGCCAAGCGTCATCGACGCCTACGACCAAGCGCACAGCATCGAAGCGGCGCTTGCGCAGTACGGCTACCGCCAGCAGGGAAAGCGGTGGCTCTCACCGCACTCCAGCACCGGCCTGGCCGGCGTGGTGATCTTCGACGACAAGGCCTGGATTCACCACGCATCAGATCCGCTGTGCAGCGACGAGAGCGGGCAGCTGGTGGGCGCGTTCGATCTCTATCGGTACTACGAGCACGGCGGTGACATCCGCAAGGCAGTCAAGTCTGCCGCCGAAGAGATGGGCATGAAGCTGGAGCCGAGGAGGCCGAAACCTCTCACGGTTCAACGGCAGCATGCAACTCCTGTCGTCGATGCCGAAACCGGCGAGATCACAGAACCAGGCGAGGAAAACGCTCCGATCATCAGCAACGCCACGCCGATGAAGACAGCCGAGCTGTTCCACGAAAGCCTGCCGGAAGGCGGCCGCATCGTGTTCTGGCGCGGCGAGTTCTTTTCCTGGGATGGCACGCGGTACGTCGTTCGTGATCGCGTCTACATCGAGCAGCGTCTGTATCGGTTCATGGCCCATTGCAACACCTGGAAGCCAGAGCCAAAGTCCGACAAGTTGACGCTGGTGCCATACAACCCCAAGGCAGCCAACGTCAACGACGTGGCGCACGCCCTGCGGGCTGTCTGCTATGCCGATCTTCCAGACCCGCAGGTTTGGATTGAAGAGCGAGACGGCGACATGCCAGCGCATGAGATCGTCGCCTTCCGCAATGGCTTCTTCCACTATCCGACCCGTGCGCTGGTTTCATGCACAGATCGTATGTGGGTAACCAATGCGCTAGATTTTGACTACGATTCCAAAGCCGGCGAACCACGCGAGTGGCTGGACTTCCTGGCATCACTGTGGCCGTCCGACCCTGAATCTGTGCGAGCCCTAGCGGAGATGTTCGGATACCTCCTGACGGACGACACAGGACAGCAAAAGATGTTCATGCTAGTAGGCCCGCCTCGCAGCGGCAAGGGAACGATTCTGCGCGTCCTTGAGGCCCTGGTGGGCTATCACAACCGCGTCAGCCCGTCCCTGGCATCGCTGGGCACGCAGTTCGGCCTGCAGCCTCTCATCGGCAAGCGCCTGGCCCTCATCTCCGACGCCCGCCTCTCAGGCCGCGCAGACCAGCAACCCATCGTCGAAAACCTGCTGAGAATATCTGGCGAGGATGCGCTTACCATTGACCGGAAGAATATCGTGCCGTGGTCAGGGAAACTGCCAGCCAGGTTCGTTCTGGCCACCAACGAACTGCCGGCATTCTCCGATGCATCCGCAGCTCTGGCCAACAGATTCCTGATGTTCAAACTCACCAAGTCATTCCTGGGACAGGAAGACCAAGGCCTGACATCCAGGCTTCTGAAAGAGCTCCCAGGCATTGTCCTATGGGCTCTCGACGGCCTCGAGCGTCTTCGGCATCGTGGCTACTTCCAGCGCCCCAGCTCGGCCGACGATCTGGCCGCCGACCTGCTGGAGCAGACTAGCCCGGTGCGCAGCTTCGTGGAGGATTGCTGCGTGCTGGAGCTTGCAGCGCAGTGCAACAGAGACGACATCTTCAGGGCCTGGAAACGCTGGTGCGAACTCCAAGGACGCGACCATCCAGGCACCAAAGTCGGCTTCGGACGGCAACTGTCTGCTGCTTTTTCCAGCATCTCAAGAGCGCAACCGAGAGAAGATGGCACAAGATTGAATCTTTACACCGGCATCAGGTTGACAGAGAAATGGAAGTGGGAGGCGCAGCAGGTTTGACGGTCGCGGCTTCAATCCTGTGCCGGCACAAGTTGGAACAGGATTAAAAGCACTTGGCACAACATCGCAAATCTGCTGTAACTCTTTGTTTTCATTACACTATTTGCCTTTGGCACAAGATGGCACAGGATAAAACGCATATGATTACACATGCACATGCACACACACACACACGCAAGAAAGGTTGGGCTGCAATGGAAAATTACCTGTGCCATCCTGTGCAAGCTGTGCCAGTGAAAATGTAAGCGACGACTAACATAGGAGCAAACATGGCAAACAAACGAACCAAGCCAGGAAGCCCCGAGCGGGCCGAAGTCGCGGAGAAGGTCATCAAGGCGATGGACTCTGGCATGAGCTGCTTTAAGGCTTGCCAGCAGGCTGGCGTGCCGATGCCGACGTTCATGCTGTGGGTTGGGCAGGATGCGGAGCTGGCCGACAGGTACGCGCAGGCGCGCGAGAACTTCGTCGAACGCATCGCCCAAGAGGTCATGGAGTTATCCGACGTCGATGTCGGAGAAACCCCCGATGGCCGTAAAGACTGGGCCGCCGTGCAAAAGCACAAACTCCAGGTAGATACTCGCAAGTGGCTGTTATCGAAACTGGCGCCGAAAAAATACGGCGAGAAACTCGAGATCAGCGGAGACGATAAATCGCCGCTGGTTCACAGAATTGAGCTGATCGCAAAATCTGAATGACCACGGCCCGCGTCGAGCTGCCGCCGAAAATCCTCGGGGTTTTCAAAGAACCCAGGGGGGCATACCTGTACCGCGGCGTCTACGGCGGCCGCGGCAGCGGCAAGAGCTTCAGCATGGCCCTCATGGCGGCCATCTGGGGTTTCATCGAGCCGCTGCGGGTGCTGTGCACGCGCGAGCTGCAGGTGAGCATCAAAGAGTCATTCCATGCCGAGCTCAAGGCGGCCATTGCGGCATACCCGTGGCTCGCAGCTCATTACGACGTCGGGGTGGACTACCTGCGCGGACGCAACGGCACGGAGTTTCTGTTCCGCGGCCTGCGCAACAACATTACGGCTGTGAAGTCCACGGCCAAGATCGACCTGACCATCGTCGAAGAGGCAGAGGACGTGCCCGAGTCGGCCTGGCTGGATCTCGAGCCGACCGTTTTCCGCCAGCCCAAGGCCGAGATGTGGGTGCTGTGGAACCCGCGCCTGGACAACAGCCCGGTAGACACGCGGTTTAGAAAGCGGCCGCCAGACCGGTCAAAAATTGTCGAGATCAACTGGCAGGACAATCCGTTTTTCCCGCCCGAGCTGGACGAGCTGCGCCGCCGCCAGGAGGCCATGATGGATCCAGGCACATATGCGCATGTCTGGGACGGCGCCTACCTGACCAAAAGCGATGCCCAGGTGCTGGCCGGCAAGGTCGCAGTGCGCGACTTTGAAGCAGGCGGGCCTGCCTGGGACGGGCCTTATTACGGCCTGGACTTTGGCTTTGCGCAAGACCCGACCGCCGCGGTGCGCTGCTGGATCAAAGACTCTCGCGTTTGGGTTGACCACGAAGCACAGGCCAAAGGCCTCGAAATCGACGCTACAACCGATTTTCTGGCGCAGTTGATACCAGGGGTGCAGCAGCACACCATGCGCGCCGACAGCGCCCGTCCAGAGTCCATCAGCTACCTGCAACGGCACGGCTTGCCCAGGGTGGTGCCAGTGGCCAAATGGCCGGGCAGTGTCAACGACGGCATTGCGCACTTGCGCAGTTACGCCGAGATCGTGATTCATCCTCGATGCAAGCATCTGATCAAGGAGACCAGCCTGTACAGCTACCGCGTGGATCGGCTAACGGGCGACATCATGCCCGATGTCGTGGACGCTTGGAATCACGGAATCGACGCTGTGCGTTATGCGCTAAACCCTTTGATCCGCCAGCGCGACTCAGGCGCTGCAGCGGTTAGGATTCAAGGCCTATGACACCAGCCGAAGAACTCGCACTATTGGACCAGCTTTCGGCCGACGTCGAAGCGCAGGTGCTCGCCGCCTACCGGCGCGCGATGGACCTGATGCGCCGCGGCACTGCGCCGCGCGATGCCATCACGCGGGTGATGGACTCATTTACCGGTGAGTTCGCCGACCTAATGGCCGCATCGCTGTCCGCAGTGCTTCAGCGCAGCGTAGGCACCGAGTCGGCCTTGGCCATCAACATCGGACCCGTCTCCCTATCGCGCAAGCTGTACGCCGAGGCGCAGGACGTCTCCAACATCGTGGCCGGCATCGTGCAGCGCAACGTGCGCGGCTATCAGGACTCCAAGCGCCTGGCGTTGCAGCTGTTCGAAGGCTACGGGTTTCGAGAGCCAGACGCTGAGCCGCTGCAGATCAATCCCGAGAACCCGAAGCTGCCGAAGTACATGCGAGAGATCCTGGACCCGGATCCCGTGCGGCGCAAGATGGCCCAGGCCTTTGCGCGCATCCAGGTGGACGGACTGTCAACGCCAGCCCTGCGCGCGGCCTACAGCCAGGCCCTGGACGCGATAGAAGACATTCAGGGCACCGTGGGCAGGGTGGAGCTGGAAAAGACGCTTAAAACGGCGTTCTACGAGCGCACGCGGTACTTTGCCGAGCGCATCGCCAGGACCGAGGCGCACCGGGCATACTCCCAGCGCGAGGCGCAGATCCAGCTGGAAGACGAAGATCTGGAGTTTGTCCAGATCCGCAGGAGCCGCACCAGCACCGCGCCGTGCATCTGTGACCTGATTACCGGCCGCGATCAGTACGGGCTTGGCCGTGGGGTGTACCCGAAAGCCAAGGCCCCGAATCCGCCCTTCCACCCGTTTTGTTTACCTGGCGACGCGCTCATAACGTCCGCTGTCAACATCGCGGCGGTTAGTAAACGCTGGTATGACGGAGATATGGTCGTCATCACAACGGCCACCGGCCAACGTGTGACCGCGACAGTCAATCACCCTGTACTCACGAGCGCCGGATGGATTGCTGCGGGCTTGCTGAACGTAGGTGGCAATGTGATCAGCCGTGTCGGCGCCGAATCGGTAGTGGGCTACTCCTTCATCGACGACCAGCATCAGCACATGCCAGCCCGCATTGCCGAGATAGCGGATGCGTTTTTCAGTTCGAGCAAGGTGGCGACCAGAGAAGTGCCATTGACCACCGAACACTTCCACGGCGACGGGATAGCAGGCAAGGTCGCAGTTATAGGGGCCAATCGCAAGCTGTGGGATAGGGTCGATGCCTTGGCCGCGCAAGGCATGCATGATTCGTTGCTCGTGTTCGCTGACGGAGGACTGACTCGCTTGCTTGGCGATGGCGCATTTGACCAAGGTCTTAAAGCTGCGCTTCGTGCCTCGAATGGAGTTGTGAGCGTTTGCAGCAAGTGCGAGCCTTTGGTCTTTGGTGAGCTTGCTCATCCTGACGATGCTGGCTTCGCTCTGCCCCCGAAGCTGGACCCCGGCTTGAATCAGCCTGCGTTCGATGACGTTGCGGCTGACGCTGAACTCGCCAGAAATATCCAAAATGGATCGACCGGCGCTGTACTGGTTGACAACATAATCGACGTCAATAGATTCAATTTTTCTGGCCATGTCTACAACCTTGAGACGGAACAAGGTCATTATACATGCAATGGCATTGTGACGCACAATTGCAAGTGCATCAGCGCGCCACGCCTGGACCTCAGCGGGCGCCAGGCGCAAGAGGATGCCGACGCCGACCAGTATTTTCTTAACCGATTATCCGAGCCTATCGCCGCGAAGATAATTGGCTCGCGCGACAAGCTGGCCAGAGTCCAGGCCGGCGAATCTGCGCTTGCAGTCCACAACGCCGGCTCAAACCCGGTTTATCGCATCGTCAACCTGGAGCAAGCCGCAAATGCCTATTCCTCAACCGGGCCCCGATGAGGGCCGCGATGATTTCATTGCCCGCTGCATGGCCAATCCGACCATGCGCGAAGACTTTAGCAACGTGGGCCAGCGCGCAGCCGTATGTTTTGAGAAGTGGAAAGAGGAGCGCGAGGAATATGGAGACGACCGAGACTAACCCTCAAGGAAGCAACGGATCGACATCAGCTTGTAGGTGTCGATGCGGTCCTCGTCGGTGACCGTCTCGATGTATCGTCCCTGGAGCGTCTTGAGCTTTTCCAGGATCTTGCCCTCAAGATCGAACAGCGACTCGTAGACCGATTCCAGGCCCTCGGAGTTTGCCACCGGCACGCCGAAGTAGACGAACGTTTCCGAGCTGCGATTGCCATACGGCCGCCCCGGCGTGATCCGAAACGGCACGATGCGGATCATCGGGTAGTCCTCGGGCGATAGATTGGCCTCGAGGCCGATCTTGCAGGACTTGACCCCTGGGATGGTGGCGAATGCGTCGCGTGCGGCTTCAAGCGCGGCGTTCATGCCCGCTCCAACGGCACGTTGAAGATCAGCGTATTGCCCGACTCGTCAGGCGTGGCGCCTCGAGCCTGGGCCAGCATGCTGTCGAACTCCTTGCGGTAGCTGGCCAGCTTGGCGGTGAACAGGTCTTCGGCGTCGGCCTGGTTCTCAAGGCACGCCAGAATGTAAGTCTTGAGCACCGCCAGCCGATTGCGCCAGGCCGTGGAAAATGTGCCTAGCAGATCAACCTCGTCAAACGCGCGCGTCTCGCGGTCCACGGTGCAGTACTTTGCCAAGTAAGCGTCGGGGTAGTTCAGAACTGTCATTGCTTGGCCATCCCTGTGCGCACGATGCGGTCAAATTGGCGCACGGCCTCGGTGGCAGCGCGCAGCAGGTAATTGTCACCGCGATACCCTGGGTGGTTCACGGACTTTGCGAAGAAGAACTTGCCGCCCGACGCCCAGCGCAGGGCTTTCTTGCGCTTTGGCAGGATCTTGTGCGGCCTGGTGCCGAGCAAGACAAACGCCGCGTATGGCGCGCGGTTGCGGTCATGCCCGATAGCGCGGCCGTCAGGAATTGCGCGGTTGTACAGGGCCTGGCGCAGCGTTCCCGTCTTGGTGTGCTTGTCCGCGCCGCGCTCGGCCTCGTCATACGCCACCTGCGCCATGTTGTTGATGACGTACTTCTCCAGCCCGACAGGAATAGCCGTCAGGCGATTGATGACGCTTTGGATGTCGCCGACCTGGACGCTGATGGCCATCACTTGCCCCCAAAGAACTTCGAACCGAACTGCACCATCGTGAAAACCAGGACCACCAAGCCCCAGACGCCGATGCCGCGGTTGATCCACATCTGCACGGTGCGATCTGTTTTGGCGACTGCCGTCTCGACAGCTGCAACGCGCTGCTCCACACGCCCGATCCGCTCGCCTTGATTGGCCTGGCGCTCCTCGACCAGAACCAGCTTCGTGATGGCCTCGGCCAGCTTGTCAACCTTGCCTTCAAGGCGTTTGAAGTCGTCGTCTGTCATGCCCATGTCCTGCTGGGGGTTTCGGGAAACACGCGGAAAGCCTCCAGCTCCGGGGCCTCAGCGGTGTGGCGCACGTTGACATGCCAGCCGGGGACAGCCTTCATCTCGGGCACCGGGCCTTCCGGGGTCTTCAGCGTCTTGCCCGTGGCCTTGTAGATTTGCCCAACGACATCCACCGCCGCGTACTTGGGCACCAGCACCGTCTCCACGATGTCACCATCGACGTTGGTCTGCTCGGTGAACAGCGCCGCGTTGGCCTCGGCTTCGTCGTTAAATTTCAGGAAGTAATCGGTGTACATGGGCACCTCGTTGAATGGGTCGAAGGGGTCGTAGGTCATGCTGTGATGGCCTGAATGTGCGGCGGCAATTCGCCTCTGCGGCGCATTCCAAGAACTTGCGACGGGTGAATACCTAAAGCCCGCGCAACGTCAGCTTGAATCATTCGCTCATCACCAACCTGATACCAGACATTTGTGCGCTGGTTGCGGGCTTGCTCGGATGTGGAAGCCCAGCGGCAGTTTTCTGGACTGTAATCTGCATTGACATCAATGCGGTCAAGCGTGTATCCGTCTGGCCGCTCACCCATGTCCGCAAAAAAGTTCTCAAACGAATCGCGCCACCTGTCGCACACCTTGATACCGCGTGCGCCGTAAGCATAGAAGCGATTGTTGTCCTCGTTGTAGCACCTGTCTTTCATGGTGCGCCACGAACGGTATGCGCCAGTTAGGTCATTACATGAAGCCGCGCCATGTTTGTAATTGACCTTTGCGATTTTTTCGTCCCGAAGGCAGCCGCATGACGTTGTATTTCCTGTCTGAAGATCAGAACCGTTCAAGGTAACTTCTTTGCCGCACTCACAAGCGCAGACAAACAGCGTCCGTCCTTTAAGTGGAACAATCCTGCTCTTGACCGTCAAACGGCCAAACAAGCGCCCAGTAAGATCGATGCGTGGTTTTGCCATGACTAGCTCGTTATGCTGACCAACTCGGCATTGCTCAGGCGGCGGGGGTAGTAGGTGATGCGGCGGAGGTAGCCGTTGGTTTGAGTAAGGCCCGAGCCTTTGCCAAGTTCAAGTTGCGTTACGCTGCCAAATGCAGATGCAGGGCTTGATTGATTTACCGCGCTGCCGTTTACAGAAATGCCACCTTGATTTGTACCTATTGCGTAAGCAAGTGCTGCTTTACCTGTTGATCCAACTGTTACGCTACCAGCAGGCGATGGGTTTGTTGCAACACCACCAGACACAAGACGAGGCGAGACGTTGTATGGGTCGGCTGCACTTGCAAAAAACTGAATTCGGTTATTGGTGGTTCCGTCTGTAATACCGGCAATTGCCTTACTTCCGATGGACGTATAGACCGAAAATTCCGCAAACAACGTCCCCTCCGTGGCATTAAACCAAGGACTCAGCGTATTCACTGAAGCCAGATCGGCGTTGCGAGTGACTTGTGCGACAGTGGTGGGGATGTAGCTGGTGGGGAAGGCTCCATTTTCTAACTGAGCACCCCACAAAATGACTGTTCCAGTACCTGTTGCAGTATCCGGCTGAATTCTTAACTGATTTGAGTTAGCAGCAACAACACTATCAACTGCAACTTGTACGCGATACCACCCGTTAGATAATTGCGTCAAACTTAGCAAAGACCCATTTGTTACAACAACGGATGGGACTCCAACAGTCCAAGTTACATCTGTTAGGCCTCTATTTATCCCTGCTGTTGTATCTCTAACAAACAACCTATTAACAGTAGAAGTCCCTTGTTTTATAAAGATAGAAAAAGCCTTTGTACCATCTCCCGTAAACGTAATACTCTGAAATACATAGCTGCCCGTTGCTGTGGAGCCTATTGTGTCCCCCGTTGTCGTATTGTCAGGCGCAACAGTTGTGTTTGTAGAAACAATAGGTGAGGCGGTTTGCCCCCAAGTAGTTGCAAAGTCTTCAGACTGCAACACCAAATTCGTCCTCGCCTCCTCAATCAGCAGCCCCCGAGCCGCCAGCGTGCTGGGGTTGTAGTCGAAGCGTGGGGCGTCAACGGCTGCGCTGGTCAGCACACCAGCCGAGTCGAAGAACGTGCCAGTGGACGCTCGGGTGAAGGTGATCCTCGGGTCTAAGGCCGGCATCGCCGCAAAGTTGAACGACAGCGACGGCCGCCCCCCGCTGGCCATGTCCGGCAGGCCCACGCGGCCAATGTTCTGGCCCAGCACGGTCAGGCCCCAATCACTGCAAGGCGCTGGCCAGGCGTGACGCCGAAATACTCGGTGGCCTCGGCCGCCAGGCGCAGCCCGCTGGTGGTCGCCGTCGGGTTGGTGCCAGATGCTAGGCAGGCCGGCGCGTCAGACACCACGCGCACGAACCGGGTGTTGGCCCCGAAAACGGCAGACTGTACGCTGCTGGTCGTGAAGGTCACCACGTTGGTGGTGCCCGGCAGTTTGGCCGCCTGGGGGACGCCGCCGATGTCGTTGGCGTTTTCGAGAAACTGGAATTCGGTAACGTAGAGCTTTGCCATGATGATGTCCTTTAGGCCGCGGCCAGGGTTGTGACGGTGCCAGAGCTGCCCTTGTACTTCAAGGCGCCCGAGGCGACGAACAGGATGCCGCCGCCCGTGGGCGTTGCAGGCTCTGAAGAGTTGGCAATGAACTGCAGCGGAGCCGTGGCGCTGAACATGATCTGCTGCACCGCGACGATGGCCGAAGGCGTCACCGGCCTGGTGGGGCTGGTGCCGGCGGCCAAGTACTGCAGGAAGGCCTGAGTGCTGCTGGCAGACCAGTAGAGCTGCAGGTTGTCTCCAGCGGCCACAGTGACCACTATGGTGGTCGCGGCGATCAGCGCTCCATCGGACCCACCGTGCTGGCCTGGAATGTCGAAAATCGAATTGGTGTTTTCCAGATCCGCGCCGTTCTTGCGCAACCAGACGCGAGCGGTCTGGATGTTGTTGTTCGAGTTGTGCAGCTGCAGCGAAAACGACAGAGCGAAGGTGCCGGCCTCGGCAAAGGTGATCTTCGAGCCATCGACAATTGAGATTCCTCGGCTTTCCGCCGTGGTGCCCAGCGCCACCGCATAGGCTGTGGTCGCGGAGGCGATGGTCTGGTTTGTCAGACTCACAAACGACCCGTAGGCCCCGAGATCCCCGCCAGGCCCCTGCGGCCCGCGTTCGACGATGGTGACGATGCTCATTGCGTGACCTCTGCGCTGATGCTGATGGTGCCCCTGATCAGGCGATAGACCAAGCCGCCTGCGGTGACGATCTCCAGATCGTACTTGCCGAAGCTCCAGGTAAAGGCGGCCGACTCTGCGGCTGTGATGGTCAGCGTGATCTGCCCGAGATCGCCTGCAATTGCCAGCTTGCCGTTTGCCGTGGTGGCCTCAAAAAGAACCGTCGTTACGTTGGTGGCAGCGCGGACCTGCATGCGCGCGGTGGCGCCGCTCAGGTTGATGGCCGCTCCGTCGTCATCCGTCCACCGGATGATTTGCTCGTAGCTGGCGCCTTTTTCGACGCTGAGATTGTGCACTTCGGCGCTCATGCTTGCTCCAGAAGCCGCTGATCTATCGCGGCATGAATCTGGCCCTGTTGCTCTTGCCCAAGGCCGGCAAACTGCACCGACACGATGCGCCTCTGCTGCTCGGCAATGACTTCGGTTGGCATGGCCGCACCGATCATGCTGGCCAGAATGTCCAGCTCGGCCACGACGTCGGCTAGGTTGAAGTCGCGCGACCAAGAAATCTGCGGCGCGGTGGTCAGGCCCAGCCACTGGCGCGAAAGCTCCCAGGCTCGTCGCTCCAGGCTCTCCATCCTGCCGGCAAACTTCGCCAGCTCGGAGTTCAGCGCCTGGAACCGCATCTGCAGGGCCAGGCCGGATTCGCGCTGCGAGGAGGACGCGATCACCAGGCCTATCTCGTTGATCTGATCCTTCAGCGCCGCAATGCGGTCCAGGTAAATCCGCGCAGGGCCGTCCGGTGGCGCGATGAAGGCCGGCGTGCTGCCGCTGTGCACCATCAGGTTTGATGATCCGATGGTCTCGCCAACGACCTGCGCAGCCTGGACTTTCTGGGCGTCCGTGGAGTTCTCGGACACCTGCATGGTCAGCAGGCTAAACGTCTGCGAGCGCAGGATTTCGTCCAGCTCGCTATCCAGGTTGAACATCCTGCGCGACAGGTCCGCGATCGGCGAGAACGGGCCGAAGTATGGGAAATCGCCGCCCTCAGTGAATATCAGCAGCGGGCACTCCGTCAGTGGGTGCTCACCCTGGGCCAGGATGCGCAGCTGGCCATCTATGGCACGCCAGGAGGTCAGGTCAAAGTGCCATGTGCAATCGACTCTCTCGCCCGTCTCCAGCGTAAAATTGCCCGAGAACTCCGCGTAAGTAAACTTCCCGTCGTCGCCGATTTGGTAGTCGGTAAGGAGCTCGGGCTTGATGCTGGTCCAGTACGGCGCAACCCTGGAGCTTACCTGCTGCTCAAGCGTCGGCGCCATGGCCGGGGGCATGTCCACCAGCAGCAGCATGCTGCCGCGCGCCTTGGCCTCAACCACAAACTGAGACCAGAAACTGTCGATGGTGTTGCCCTTGCCGTCGATGTCGGCGGCCATCGCCTCGTACAGCGGATTGGCCATGGCGCGCACGGCGGGCCGACTTGCAAGGTATCCGGCGAATCGAGAAACGACCTGGGCCAGCGGTGAGGCGTACCAAGCAATCTCATTGCGGCGCGCGTACTTGGTTTCACTCTCGCGCGGGTACTGGATCAGGTACGACGACGCCACCGCGATGGGGCGTGCCTTGCTGTCGAAGCTGATGAGAGGGCGAAATGGGCCGTCGCCGTTTAGCGCGAAGCCTATGAATTTGAAGCGCGTTATATCTTGATTGGCCATATCACTGGTATATTGCAGGTTCGTTTCACTTTAACTCACCGTATTTACCAATGAGCATTAATGAACTACTCGCACAGAAAGCAGAACTCGAGCGCCAGATCGCCGAACAAACCCGCGCGGAGCGGGCGTCTGCGGTCTCGCAGATCAAGACCCTGATGTCTACCTATGGCCTCACGCCTGGCGACATTGTGACCGACTCCGCGAAAGTTGCAAAGAGCCCGGTCAAAGAGAAGTCTACGCCTCGCGCCACCGTCGCGCCTAAGTACCGCGACGACGCTGGCAACACTTGGACCGGTCGCGGCCTGAAACCCCGGTGGCTGACCACGGCACTGGCTGCCGGCGCAACGCTTGAGCAGTTTGCAATCTGACGGAGAAGACGATGGACATCGAAAACCTCAAGGAAGCCCTCGGAGACGAGAAATTTACCGCGCTGAAAAGCTACGTCGATGATCTGCAAGGGCAACGCGACGCGGCGCGCCAGGAGTCGATCAATGGCCGTCGCGGCATGAAGGACAAGCTGGCCAAGCTCGAAGCGGACCAGAACGCGCTGATGGAGCGCCTGGGTATTGATAGCCTAGAGGATCTGGATCTGTTGCCCGATGCTAAGGGCGCAGCAGAGGCCGCGAAGCAATACGACGCCAAGCTCAAGCGCATGGAGCGCCAATTGCAGGAGGCGACAACTCAGCGCGACGAGATCAGCGGCAAGTTTCGCGGCAGCTTGCAGAAGGCCGCAATCGCCGAGGCTTTATCGGGCCATGAGTTTGTGGCGCGCGATCTCGTCGAAACCTTCGTTTCACAGCGCCTGATCTGGGAAGGAGATGACCTATTGTTCAAGTCTGAAGATGGGCGTATGATTCCGGTCAAGGACGGGATCGCAGGGATTGCGAAGGCCCGTCCCGAGCTGCTTAAATCGACCGGCACGGGAGGTGCTGGAGTCCGTGCGTCCAACGCTGGAGGCGGTGGACCCAAGACCATGACCCGCGCCGAATTTGAAGCACTTGCACCCGCTCAACGGGTAGAGGCTGCAAAGTCAGGCGTCCAACTCGTCTAACTTTCTGGAGTTCTTACCATGGGTGCCACCCTTACGAATCTCATCCCGACCCTGTACAGCAATCTGGACGTCGTGTCCCGTGAGCTGGTTGGTTTCATTCCCGCTGTGACCCTGGATGCGCAATCCTCGCGCGCCGCGGTCAACCAGTCCGTGCGCTCGTTCGTCGCGCCGGCTGCCTCTGCTGGCAACATCACGGCTGGCGTCACGCCTCCGAATGATGGCGACCAGACCATTGGCGACATGGAGATCAAGATCACCAAGGCACGCCGGGTGCCGATCCGCTGGACGGGCGAGGAAGAGCGTGGCTCTGGCCCCGCTGCTGCAGCCATCCAAGGCGCGCAGATCCAGCAGGCCATCCGCACCCTGGTCAACGAAATCGAGGCCGACATTGCGGCCTTGTATCTTGACTCCTCGCGCGCTGCTGGCACCGCAGGCACTACGCCATTTGGCACCGCCGGCGACTACAGCGCCGCATCGCTGACGCGCAAGATCCTGGCCGACAACGGCTCGCCTCTGAGCGACATGCAGCTGGTGCTGGACACCGCGGCCGGCGCCAATCTGCGCGGCAAGCAGGCATCGTCCTCGCAAGAGTTCGGTGACAGCATGCTGCGTCAGGGTGTGCTGTTGGATATCAACGGCATGATGGTTCGTGAGTCGGCACAGGTCAGGACGCACACGAAGGGAACTGCTGCAAACGCGACCACCAACAACGCAGGTTACGCTGTTGGTGCCACGACGATTACCCTGGCCTCTGCAGGCACGGGCACCATCGTGGCCGGTGACGTCATCACATTTGCCAACGACAGCAACCAGTACGTCGTGATGACTGGCGATACCGACGTCAGCAACGGCGGCACGATTGTGCTGGAGCCTACCGGCCTGCGCCAAGCCATTCCCGCATCGGCCACGGCTATCACCGTCACAGCCAGCTCTGTGCGTAACATGGGCTTCAGCCGCTCGGCCATCATCCTGGCCCAGCGCCTGCCGGCCCTGCCTGCCAGTGGCGACCTGGCCTCCGACCGCACCTCCATCGTGGACCCGCGCTCGGGCCTGTCGTTCGAGGTGGCGCTGTACCCGCAGTACAGGCAGATGCAGTGGGAAATCAGCTGCGCTTGGGGCGTGAAGGTCATCAAGCCCGAGCACGTCGCCATCCTGCTGGGCTGATGCCTCAAATCATCGAAACCGTCCGCGTGATGCCCACTCACCCGTCTCAAGGTGAGTGGGTCATCATGAACGCATCAGATTTTGACCCTGCCGTGCATCGATTGTACGGGGCAGCGCCACTTCCTGATGCTTCACCGCAACCAGCAGAAATGCCCAGGCGGCGCGGACGACCGCCAAAATACCTGAACCAGGAGCCCAACGATGGCAACCGCTGAAAACGCGAAACTCCAGTACGAGGCGGGGCAGACCTCCACCTCGATGACGACCCTGACGAACTCAGGAGACGAAACCACCTTTACCAGCTCGGCCTCGCTGTGGTCCAAGCGCGCGGGCTATGCTCCTGTCGTGCTGCCCAACGGCTTGCTGACGGGCGGCGCAGTCACGCCTCACGCATCCGACAACAACAAGGTTAACGTCGCCGCCCTGACGCTGAACCTCAACGGCGTCGTGACCAGCGTCAGCGCCGGCACCGCGACGATCACGCGCGGCGTCTCGACCGACACGCACAACATCACCAGCATTACCATCAACTCCAGCGGGGCCATTGCGGCAGTCTCTGGCGTTGACAGCACGGCGTTCTCCGAAACGCGCGGGGCCAACGGCGGGCCTCCGCTGATTGCGGTGGACTCGGTGGAAATTGGCCAGGTTCGCACTAGTTCTGTGAGCGCTGCGCTGGTGACCGCCGCTGAGATTTTTACGGTGGTTGGCACGCACACGGAGCGCGCAGATTACCCGCTGTTCGACATCAACTACAGCGCAGGGTCTGTGACCTTCCTGGCCGCGCTGCCGGAGATCCACACCGGGCCAGTGCCGAAACGTGTCTACGCCTCGTTTGCTGCGCCTATCTTTTCCGATGTGCAGCTGGCATCGGACTTCGTGCCGCCCGAGACCACGCACAGCCTGACCTCCGTGCAGGTCTACGGCAGCACGCTGGGGTCCACCGCGTCCACGCTCAACCAGGGCAGCTTCACGGCCTACCTGCAGGACGGCGTGGCTGATGGCCTAGTGCAGCTGAAGAACCAAGACCTTTGGTTCAAGTTCTTCCCTGACCGCTACAAGTCGCCGTATCTGTTGACGCAGGGCAAGCTGGGTGTGTCGCGCACCTTCCCGGCCGGCGACAGCATCCAGGCCGCCTGCACCATTTCCGCGACGGAGCGCGCAACTGAGGTGGGCTGATGTTTGATCTGAATCGATTCGAGCAGGCAAGGTTCGAGTCGAAGAAGGCGCGAGTGGCTGTTGAGGCGCTCGCGTTTTTTTTCGACGAAGGCGAAGCACCTGAGTGGGAGGTCCGCGGGCTGACCGCCAGCGAGCTGCACACCGCACTGGAGGCCGAGAAACGGCAATCCAGCATTGACAGCATCGTCAAGGCCATAGCGACCAAGGCAGACCAGGCCAACGCCATCCGGCAGGCCCTGGGCATCAGTGGCGACACGCCTGGCGAGATTGCCAAGCGCTTGGAGATCCTGGTGTCCGGCTCGGTGGCCCCAAGGGTTGACCTGGCCGCGGCGGTGAAGTTGGCCGAGGCTTTTCCGATCGAGTTCCTGATGCTGACCAACAAGATCAGCGAGCTCACAGGCCAGGGCGCCGATCTTGTAAAGCCAAGCGCCGCCTCGCAGAAGACCCAGGACTGAGCGCAGCGCTCGCATTCCTGGAACTGCGCGGCGGCTACCTCTACCAGCACCGCCCAGACATCATCCCGCAGGGTTTTTTGACCGACGAAGAACTGACAATCTGGGCGGCGTACTACGAGAAGAAGCAGCAAGATGGCCGACATTCAACAAACCGTTGAGCTGATTTTCAGGGGTCAGAACCAGACCAATGCGGCTATTGCTGGGATTCAGCGAGACCTTGCAGCGCTGTCTGGCAATGCTGATACCTCAACCAGGGCGCTGAGCGGCACCAACGACCAGCTAGATCGAATTGGCGGCAACAGGGCCGGCATTGCGTCTGCAACGGTAGCGCTGCAGGCCCTGGCGGGCTCGCTGGTCATCAAGGATTTCATCGACGCCAACGTCGCCTTCGAGCAGTTTCGCAACACGCTCAAGCTGGTGACAGGATCAAGCGAGGCGGCGCAGAAAGAGCTGGACTTCATCACCAGCACCGCCAACCGGCTTGGTGTTGAAGTTCGCGGCGCAGCCGGTGCCTATGCCTCGTTTGCGGCGGCGGCCAAGGGCACGGCGGCTGAAGGCGAAGGCTCGCGCTTGGTGTTTGAAGGCTTTGCGACCGCCTTTGCTGCGCTTGGCACCAGTGGCGCGGATGTCTCTGGCGCTTTCACACAGCTCGCGCAAGGCGTCAGCAAAGGCAAGTTTGAGCTGGATGACTTGAAGTCTGTTGCGGAGCGCCTGCCGGGGTTCTTCAACACCTTTGCCCAGTCGCTCAACGTCACCAACGAAGAGTTTTTCGACCTGATTTCCAAGGGCAAGATCGGAATCCCTGAGCTGATCAAAGTCGCAGAACAGCTAAAGACGCAGTTCGGCTCGGCGGATTTCAGCAGTTTCAATAATGAGCTGTCCAGGCTCAAGAATTCAATCACGGAAGCGCAGGTGACGATTGGAGACGCCGGGGCATTTCGATTGCTCGTAAAAGTAATCGAAGGCACCACCGTCATTGTGGCCGGATCAACTGCCGCCATCGTTCTATTTGCGGAAGCGTTGGGCACCTCTGTTGCCGCTATCGTTTCAACTTCTGGCACGTTAAGCGATTTCACAAAGGGCAACATTACCCTTGCCCAGGCCATAGAGCGAAACAGTCAAGAGGCGGAAAGATTTAAGACGGCCATTGGCCAATCTTTTGACAAGGCCGCCGCTTCTGTCGATGGCCTTGTGCCCAAATTCCTTGGCCTTGACGACGCCACAAAGAAAACGGCGACGTCAAGCGCCGGCCTGGCCGTAGCGCTCGGCGACGAAGAAAAGGCGATGATCGCGCAGGTGGCGTCAGCCAAAGAATTGACCGATGCAAAGGGCAAGGTCAAAGACAAGAGCGCAGAACTGGCAAAGCAGCAGCTGGCAGAACAGAAGCTGTATCTCGAGACAACCAAGGCGGCCCAAGATTACGCCGCCAAGCTCCAGAGCATTGCCTCCAACGAGCGTATCAAACTCATCGAGTCGCGCGTCAAGCTCGAGATTGCCCAGGCCGTTGCTGATGCCCAGAAATTCGAGTTCGCGCTCAAATCACTTTCAGCGACGGTCGAATCATCCGGCGATGTCATCAGCAGCATCTTCAGTGCATTCGGGGACATTGAAGGGTTTTTCGGTCTGGAGAAGCTCGAACTGGTCCAAGAGCAGTTGAAGATAGAAAACAAGATTAGGGAACAAGCGTTGGATTTGCAGAGACAGCTGATTGAATCCCAGATCAATCTGAATCAATCAAGAACGGCATCTTTGCAGCGCGGCAACGCGCTGATCCAGATTGATGGGAAAGGCCTTCAGCCGCACCTGGAGGCGTTCATGTGGGAGATTCTGAAGACCATCCAGACCCGCGTGAATGCAGACGGCCTCGAGCTGCTGGTGGGGACTTGACATGCTGATCCGACTGAGCACCCCGACCTTCGACCCGCTGGGCGTCATTGAGCTGGAGGTCAACGCCGAACGTTCCGACTTCGGCGAGGCCCGCAGGCGCGTGACCCGAATCGCCACGCTGGACGGCGGCGCGGTCTTCAACGACTTTGGCCTGGCGCAGGCCGACAAGACCATTGAGCTTGTCTGGGCCATCGCCTCCAAGGCCCAGCAAGACGCTGTAGAGCGCCTGGTGAGGCTGTACGCGCTGGTCCAGGTCTCTGTGCCAACCGGCCTCTATCTGGCGGCCCCAGAGGCCTACACATCCACCCAGAGCACCGGCACGCTGACGCTGTTGGTGAAATCCAAACTTTCAGGAGATTGACATGGCTGTACCCGCATCTGCTACCTATTCCGTTAAGGCCAAGGAGGAGGCTCACAAGGCGTTTCGCACCTTGATCGACGCCGGCTCTGCTGCCGGCCGGCTCAAGATCCGCGACGCCAGCGACGTCCTGCTGGCCAACATCCCGCTCGGCGACCCCTGCGGAACGGTGAGCTCTGGGACGGGCGTGCTCACGTTTGACGTGACCGCCACCGAGGACACCAGCGCAGACGCCACCGGCACGGCAGCCTACGGCGAGTTCACGGACTCCGATGGCGTTATTCACCTGAGTTTGCCAACCCAGGCTGGCACCGCAGCGGTGAGCGGCAAGCTGGTTCTCAATACCCTGTCAATTGTTTCTGGCGGTCCCGTGACCTTGGTCAGCGCGACTATCGGCTGAGCATGTCTGATCCGAATTACAACAGTGTCTCCCTGCTGCTCCATTTTGATGGAGCGAATGGGAGCACTACGTTTACAGATAACTCGCCGACACCTAAAACGGTAACCGCTAATGGCAATGCCGCAATCAGTACAACGCAATCTAAATTTGGCGGCGCAAGTGTTTACCTTGACGGAAACGGAGATTATCTAGACGTAGCAGCTAGTTCGGATTTTAATTTTGGCACCGGTGATTTTACTGTTGAGTTCTGGTTTTACAGTTCGTCCGCTGCCACACAATCGCCATATAGGCGAATCATTGCTCATCCAAGCAGCACAAACACTGCCGGGACTTTTCAGATATGGCAAGCTGGAGATTCAAGCCCAGGGCCAGTTACAGATTCAATTGGTCTTGGAGCATCTGACGGCTCTGCAACAATAGTTTCAACCAATACAGCAGTAACACCATTAGGATGGTGTCATATTGCTTTTGCGCGCCAAAGTGGAACTGTCAGGTGTTTTTTAGACGGCACTCTAAAACAATCTGTATCTGATAATACATCTTACACTTTAGGCGGCACTGAAGGATTGCGGCTGGGGTCTCGAGGAGATCTTGCAACATATGCTCACGGGTATATTGATGACCTAAGAATTACAAAAGGCGTTGCACGCTATACCGCTAGTTTCACTGCTCCAACCTCACCATTTCCAAATTCAGGCCCCTTAGTCGCTAGGGCTGCAGATTCTGGCCCACTAGGCTCTCCTAGTGTTTTGGCTCTGGTTGAGCCAAGGGCCATTGCTTTAGCCGAAGGCCCACTTGGCCAGCCTGAAATTCTGGGGCAGCAGTCGCTTGCCTATGCGTCCGCCCCGTCCATGTTGGGGCCTGAGCAAATCGTTGCATGGCACCTATTCGCTCGCGCCGATGCGCCCACCATGCTGGGCAATGCAAACCCGCTGGCATGGCATCTTTTCGCTCGCGCCGACGTGCCGTCCATGCTCGGCTCGGCCACGCCGCTGGCCACGCACGACTTCACCGAGGTCATTGGCGACGCCACCACCTACTACGTGATGGACCTGACCACCCCGAGCGGCACGGTGCGGGTGCCGATCTCGAGCTGGCAGGCCACGCTGCAAACCGGCCTGAGCAACTACGTCCAGTGCGTGGTGCCTGCGGTGTCGGCCTACGTCTCGGCCATCAACTCGGCGACGCAGTTCAAGATCTCGCGCCTGGTGGACGTGCCAGGATTGGCCGCCCCACTCACCTACGAGATGGCCACGGCACCGGTGCAGACGACGACCTTCGACCAGGGGCCATTCCGCTACACCTGCACCATCAGCGGCTACAGCACCGGCTTCGCCCCCAACGAGACCCCTAGCGCGGCCTACAACCGCATCATGCAGGGCATCAGGTCCATCAGCATCAACCAGGGCGGCACGCGCGTGCGGTGCTCAATTGACTGGCTGCTGCGGCCGGCGCAGCGGGTCTTCGCCAGCTCTGAGGAGTTCGTCGTCTCCTACATCAATTACTACGTCGGCGATGGCGACGCCTACATGGAAGTGGGGGAGCGGGCCTGATGGGGCGCGGCACGATTCTGGCCGACCTGGGAGAGGGCCAATACACGATCAAGCTCGACTTCGGCGAGTCGCGGCTTGCGGCGCAGTTGCTGCTGCTGACGGGCGCCAACACCGAACTCGACACACAGATCGCCGCGCAGCAGGTCAAGGTCAACACGGCCCAGAACGCGCTGAACGCCAGCAATGCCGCGCTGGCTGCTGCGATTGAGGCCTACATCACAGGCAACAGCTCGCCGAATCTGCTGCCGGCCGTTGAGGCTGCCAAGCTGGATCAAGTGGCCAAGGAAGAGGCGCTGCGCACCGAGACGGTGGCCATCGGCAAGCTGCAAAGCGCCAAGGCCAACAACCTGCGCAAGATCGACCAGCTCAACAGCTACCGCGCAAGCCTGACCCTGAACGCCTGGTGTGCAGATTACACGGAGGCGGCCTCTGGTGAGGTGGCCACGCTCGAGATTCCCAACGAGCCCAAGACGGTGCTGATCGCGCCTGCAGGACGGGCGCCTTTCGATGCCGATGGCGAGCTGCGCATGCGGGCCTTGATGACGCCCCCCCAGGCCTACTACAACGCCGCCATTCTGCCAGGCTGGCAGAAGTTCAAACCGACCTATCGCAGCGGAGTGATTACCGCCATCAGCGGCGACACGGCGGATGTGCTGCTGGACGAGGCCAAGTCCAGCGCCAGTGACATCGCCGACATCGGGCTGGTCAACGTTGAGTTTGATGTGAACCAGACGAGCACACTCACCAACGTGCCGATCGTGTACCAGGACTGCAACGGCAGCGTGTTTGAGGTCGGCGATGGGGTGGTGGTGCAGTTCATGTCGCAGAGCTGGAGCACGCCACGGATCATCGGGTTCCTGAGCAATCCAAGGCAGTGCGGGCCGTGGTTCGTGATCAGCAAAACTGTTGCGCAAGTGTTTATGCCTGGCACGGCTATTTACCCAATTACCGCAGGCCCCGCATCAGATGACGCCTATTTTGGACTTGGTGGTAAATACTATCCGAACACCTGGAAAGACAACAACAATTACGGCGGGGACAGGGTATGGATTGGAGCAAACAAGAAAGTTGTCACGTGGAGAGCTGGCGGTGATCCGTTCATGTATCCATACGTTGTTTATAATAACGAAGTAATTGATTGTGCAACGCCTGAGTTTTATGCACATTACAACATAATAAGCGCAAACGGCACGCGCTACAATTTTCCCAATGGGTGGTCGTCTTTTCATAGTGCATTTGTAATCGCGGGAGCCGCGATATATGTAGAAAATAATCAAGACATATTATATTTTGTCTGTTATAACAACAGCTATAATAATACTGAAACCATTACGGGGCCAAACGGTTTTGTTTACGATAAATATGATATCGAGTATCTGCATTTTTACCGTAAAAATCTGGTCACCAATCAAGTAACAAAACTGGCAACCAAGGAATTTGTTAACGTAATAAGAGAACCTGCGGCGCCTAATTCTGGTCTTGAAACTATTTCAACATATCCAGGCGATATGTGCGTGGCATTAACAAAAACGTGGCCGGTAGTTGGTTCTGCGTTTTTTGCAAGTTACGGCGCTGATGGAACTGGGACATACAGAGTATCATTTCACCCGTCAGAATGCAAGGCAGTTTGCGCCGTATATCAAGGATATCAAAGTGGGAGGTTTGAATTTACGTCTTCATCGACAGCTTTTTTTGCTGACTCTGGATTAATTGCCGCTGAATTTCACCCAGACGATGGCAGATTGTGCACTCTGAAAGTCGAAAATTATCAATTTCCAGCAAATATATATAACCTCGTCTTTAGTGAGGGGAATGTGCAACTGGAAATTACAAGTCAAACAAAACGCGGATTTATGGGTGATATATCAGTTTGCTATCCGTCGAATACAGTCACGTTAACAAAACCAAGCAACTCATATGTAATCACAAGAAACTTCTTTAATGGAGCGTATACAGATACTAAAATCTTTTCTGCGGATTACCCTGATTTTAATTTGCCTGTATTAACAATTGTCGCAAGTTTGAACAATCAAGACTATTTTGGCAATAGAGCAAGACTTGTGTTAGTCAAAGACAAATATTACGCGCTGTTCTACGACAACTCAAACCCCTCATTTGTTTTCGGAGGAGTCGCGCGTTTTATATCATCCGAATTTACGCAAGCCAACCTTGAGGCTAACTCGCCGGTTGCAATTTCGGATTTTTCTACATTTGGTTTCACTCCCATGAGAATAGGGTACTCCAAAATATGAAATTCGAAACTGCCCTTGCCCTCCTGCTCGGCCACGAAGGCGAGTTCTCAGACCATTCGGCTGACCCAGGCGGCAAGACCCGCTACGGCATCACCGAAGCCGTAGCCCGTGAGGTGGGCTACAAAGGTGACATGCGCGAGCTGCCGCTTGAGCTGGCGCAGCGGATCTACCTTGAAAAGTACTGGAAGCCGATTCGGGCCGATGATCTGCCGCCTGGCATCCGCTACGCGGTTTTTGACGGCGCCGTCAACAGCGGGCCTGGCCAGGCGACGCGGTGGCTGCAGCGGGCTCTCGGTGTCGATGCGGACGGCGTGATCGGCCCACAGACCCTGGCAGCGGCATATGCGCAGGATGCCAACGCATTGCGCATGCGCATACTGGCCCAGAGGTTGCGCTTCATGACCAGCCTGACGAACTGGCCAGCGTTCTCCCGCGGCTGGGCACGCCGAATTGCTGACCTGATGGAGGGATGATGGATTTCGACTGGAAAAGCGTTGTCCGCACTGTTGCGCCTGGCCTCGCTACAGCCCTTGGCGGGCCGCTGGCGGGGGTAGCTGCGTCTGCCCTTTCGGATGCGCTTCTCGGGCGTCCTGATGGTTCGGAGAGCGATATATCTCAGGCAATGGCCATCGGTGGCGCGGATGCGCTGGTCAAGATCAAGGCGGCCGAGCAGGCATTTCAAGTGCGGATGCGGGAGCTTGACATTGACTTAGAGCGCGTGCACCAGGCCGACCGAGACGGAGCTCGGCAGCGCGAGGCGGGCACTGGCGACACGCTCACACCTAGGATGCTGGCCATCGGCATCACCGTGGGCTTTTTCGGTGTGCTGGGCTGGCTGCTGACGCAGGGCAAGCCCGAGACCGGTGGCGACGCTCTGCTTGTAATGCTAGGCGCCCTGGGCGGTGCCTGGGCCAGCGTGGTGGCCTACTATTTTGGCAGCTCGGCAGGTTCGCGCGAGAAAACTGCTTTGCTCGGCGGCAAGTGACTCGGGCATTGCTCGTCGTCCATTACCCAGGCGCCCATCCAAATCTGACGGTCATGAGGCGGCGACAGCCTGCGCATGCAGTTGTTGCATTCTGCGCGGTGGCTGCCGGCGCAGCGGGCTGTGTCGGCCGAGAGTTGCCTCATGATGCCAACAGGCTTACAGCCAGAATGATGCACAGCACTGCTGCTACAACTGCAGCCAGATAAATTGTGGCTCGTTCGATGCTCAAGTCTGCATCATCGTCTACGCCAATATCAGTGCAGCACTCTGCGGCCTGGGGGTGGCGGCCCTGCTGGTCGCAACCGTTGGGGATTCGAGAGGTCATCTTGCGATCTCCTTACTTCTGTCCTTGATCTGCTGCACCCGTTGGCGTGTAACGCCGACGACGGCTGCAATGTACTCTGGCTTGTCTCCATCGGCCAGCATGCGCTGGATCACGGCGATGCGGTCTCGTGCGGCCTCGGTGCGCTCGTAGCCTGGCATCCCTTTCATCACGCTTGAGCGAACGCGCAGCCACAACGTCCAGGGCAGCTCCATGGTCTTGACTCGGCGGCCGTTGTCCTTCTCGTACCGCCGCATCCTCAGGCAGCCGTGCTGGCGCCTAGTCTCGAGGCACTTCATGCTGGCCTCCCCCACAAACGCCCCCAACGTTTACGCCATGCGTCGGCGGTCTCTTCGTCCACCTCCTCCATGATGGCCTCGGCTTCAACCAGCGCGTGCTCCATCTCCACCAGCACACGGTCTTGCTCGGTGTTCTGTGCCGCTAGGCTGCACTTACTAGGCATACAGTCCTGCGTAGCACAGGTTGGCTCTACCAGCGCGGCGCGGAGGGCGGATGCTGCGTCTGCTGCTTTTTCGGACACCATCGCGCACTCTGCGTACCAATCCAACGCCTCCAGCGCCTGCTGGGCGGCGGTTCGTAGGGTGGTCATACTTGCCCCTCCACTTTGGCATACGCTTCCTTTGCTTCTTGCAATGCTGGGTGTTCTCCATCTGCTTCCATCAAACGGTTTTCCAGCGTGTTGCAATAGCTAATGAGGCGGCGCAGTGCATTGCCAAGTTCTTTGTTTACGCCATGCAACCGGCGCAGTTCGGCGGCAACTTTGCACATTCCGGTGTAGCTGATTTCGCCTACATCAAGCGCATCAGCCAATTGCAGGGCTTCGGATTGTGTGGTCATGCCTCACCCCTAGCCTTCTGCGTGCAATCCGCGCAGCGCCACAGCTTGAGCCGCGTGTACAGCGAGCCGCCGAGAATCTCCCTCGGCTGGTCGCACACAGAGCACTTCTTGCGAAACGCCATTCCTGGTCCGGTGCTGCGGTGGGTCATGGTGACGTCTTTCACGTCGCTGTAGGGCTTCACGAATTCTCCTGGCTCAGGATTTCCAGCTTCGTGCGCAGCCGGTCGATGCGGCTTTCGTGGTACAGCACCATCGCGCTAGCGTAATCACGCCCGGTCTGCGCCTCGAGCAGGCCGCGCCGCGCCTGGTCCAGCTCGCGGGCGATCAGTTCCTGCTCTGACGGTGTGCGAAATGGATTTTGGATTCGGATCATGCTGATACTCCACTGATGGCACGCAGTCGCTGCGCGTAGTGCCAGATGCTGGGCGCCTGTTCAATAGCCCGTCGCAGGGCTACGGTTTCGGGTTCTGGTGGCTTCGGCGGCGGTGCGATTCGCCAGCGTGCCCAGCGGCCGCTGCTGCTTGGCACGATCAGGCCGGCCTGGTGCAGCTGGTGCAGGTATGATCGTGCAGTGGCGCCCTCGCAGCCCAAGCGGTGTGCAACGTCGGCCATGGCAACGGGCTGGCGCTCCTGGATGATGGCCAGGGTTTCGGCTTGGCGCGGGGTCATGCTTGGCCCCTTGCGCGGATGGCGTCGGCGCATCGACGTGCCTCCATGTCTTCACGGTTGTTGTCGCCCATGTATCGGGCTTCGCACACCTTCGCACACGCCTCGCGCTCGGCGGCGGCGACAAGGGCGGCGAACTTTTCAATCTCCTCGTCCCAATCTTCGTAGGCATAACTGACATCCGGCTCATCGCAGGCGCTGTAAATTGGATTTAACCCAGCCTCCCGAGCCATCCGGATGATGTCGTCGCGGGTCATGTTGCTTCCCTTGCGTTTAGTTCCGCTGCGAGCTTCTCAGCCGCGTCACGGGTTCGGCAGTCGGCTACCACGTCCAGGTGGATCACAGGCTTCACCACGATCCACCGATAGTCTCGGGTTTCAATATCTGTCCAAAAGATCACGCGGTGCTGGGTTTCAGATTGGCTCATCTGCGGCCTCCAGCGTCTCCACAGGCGCCTGCGCCGCGCGAATCTGGCCGGCACGAACCTGGGCGGCGTCCATGGCCTCCGCGCGTGCGTCACGGTCCAGCGTGCGAATTGCGGGCCGCAGATCGTTCAGAGCGTCGATGGTCTGCGCGGCGTCGATCTGGCGCATGATGCTGCCGAAGTCTGCGACCTCGACCACCGGCCCCATGTCTCGCGGTGCGGCGGGCTGGGCCGTCTGCGGGTCCATGTCCTCGGCTTCCTCGGGCGTGTAGGTTCCGACGACGACGCCTGGGAACACGGTGCGGATGCCTTCGGAGATGCAGCGAGCGCGGAGCATCTGGCGCGGGTAGGACTTCCAGGTCGGGTTCTTGGTCAGGCCGGCTGTGATGGCCATGTCCAGCGTCCATTCGATCTCCACGCTGCCGCCTTGCGGGTGGCTGAACGTGCCGACAACGCGGCGCTCGGTGTACTCACCCCAGCGCACGGTGCCGCCTGCGGTATGGAAGCGGGCCAGCATGGCGTCGGCTTTGAGCGTGGGCCGGTTATTAATAATGTGATAGTCACGCGCTGCGATGGCCGGGTGCAGACCTTCGGCCTGCGCAATGAGCATCAGGGCCATGGCCTGATCTGGGGTCTTGACGCCAAACAGGCCGGACTTGGCGACGGCAAGAGCCATACGCTCGACTTGATCGACGGGAACGAGTGCAGTTGACATTCAGAAACTCCTTTTGGTTGCGTGGGATGGTTCGCTTAATGCTCTGCCAACGGACCATCCCGCATAAATCCGTTTGGCAAAAGTTGTGTAGGTAACGACAGATTCACGAGCCCATTCAGCCATCGTTTGGGTTTTGCCTTGATGTGTAATCGCAGTTGTTTGTTGTGGCCGTTGATTGGCACGTTGTTCGCGTGGCGTAGCCCATCTGCAATTACCGGGCTCGTAGTTGCCTTCGTTGTTGATTCTGTCGAGTGTCTTGCCAGTTGGGCGCTCTCCCATGTCCGCAAGAAAGTTCTCAAAACGATTCCATCGTTCGCAAACTTTGATGCCTCGACCACCATAGCTCGGATACTTGGCAGAAGACTTGTTCAGGCATCGGCTTCGCATTGCAGACCATGTTGAGTAGGTTGGATCAGATGCGTTTCTGCCGTGGGTTCTTTTTGATACAGAACGAGTACAGCCACATGATTTGCTGTTACCGCTTTTTAGGTTATTGGCATACACGCACATTTCAAAACCGCAAGCACACCTACAAATAAATCTGGCGCGTCGAAGTTGGCGCCTTTTACCAACCAACACAGGATCGGCTTGCGCAATCACTTCAAGCAATCCAAACTTCTGACCGATCATGGCGATTAAAACGATACCTTTGCGCGTAGCCTAGACACAATGTCGTCAACCTCCGCGCTGAATCCGATGATTTCCCGCTCCAGCCTAGACTGGAACTCGGGGTCTGCCTTGACTCTTTGCACATAGAGCTGCAAGTCTGCTGGCATTCTACAATCAAAACTCACAAAATCCGCCCACTCGCGCCCTGTCAGCCACATCTGGCCCTGAATCTGCGGCATGTGATCCTCGGGCATGCCGTTGAGCCAGGTCTCGAGGTGCACCTGCGAGTTCCAGGGGCACTTGATCTCGATCAGCCCGAAGGCGCCGTCGGGGTCAGATTCGTCTGACACCAGGCCGTCAGGCGAGGCGCCGATGGGCAGCTTCGGGTGCGCGATGAAGCCCGTCTCGGTGATCCTGGCGCTGGTGGTGAACTGGTACGCCACGCGGGCGGCGTCCTCGTTCTCGCGGCCCCAGCGCAGCGGCGCGGCGTCAGGCGTGATCACGGGCTGGCCCGTCAGGCGCTCAGTCACGATCTGCCAGAGGTATGTCGTGCGGGCGGCGCTCGGGTTTCCCGGTTCGCCGGCCTTGGCCTGTGCGGCCGTGGGTTTGTTGCGGGCCAGGACGTCTTTGAAGCGGCTGGCGGTGACTTTGCCGGCGCGGGCGGCAAACCAAGCGTCATCGCGCTGGGTGTCGGTGAGGGTTGTCATGCGGTTTCTCCGGTGGCTTTGGCGATGGCGGCGCGGGCTTGTTTCACGGCGGTAAAGTCTTCTTCGGGCCGATAGCCCTGCATCGGGTCCAAGTCTGCCGTGTGCGAAAGCATGACCTTCAACGCCTCCAGCAGATCAGGCGCGGCGGCGATCAAACGAGCGTCTGCGTCCAGCTTGTCCATGCTGCTTGCGAATGGCAGCGTGATGAGGTTGCTGCCGATGCGCACATTCCATGTGGGGAAGTTACCGCTGCCGCCCTGAACAAACGTCCAAGGCCCCGGTGTGTGTTTCATGCTGCCTCCTGGGTGAGTTCTGCGGACGTATCGGCGGCTGCCGAGCCCATGGCCACGGCGGCGCGGAGCTCCGAGGCCAGCTGCAGGGCTTCCTCGTCAGTGAGCCAGATGCTGCAGTCCAGCTTGCCGGCGCCGCTGCTCATGATGAAAACGGTGTGCCCGAATTCCGCCGTGGTGGTGGATCGGTGGGCTTTGAATGTGGTGGTCATGGTGGTCCTTTCAGTACCAATGGTGCGGGTCATCGTGATAGGGATCGTCGTTCATGCTGTCGGCCATCAGCTCCATGGCGCGGTCATCAATCCAGGTTCGTTCGTCGCGCAGGATGCGATCCTTGAGCTCCATCCTGGCGTGCAGGCACTGCGCGTCGGAGCCGGTGAGCATCAGCGTCCAGAGCTGGTCCACCGTGGCCTCGCTCATGTCGAGGTGTTCGAAGCCGCGGACGTCGGTGGTTTCGCCCTCGGGTTGCGTGATGTTGTGGATCAGCCAGTCGCTGGTGGCCCAGGCGTCGGCCAGCAGCTCGTCAGCCGCATCAGCACGGTGGCTGTCGCTGGGCTCTCGGTCACCATCCCAGCGCGGGTCACGCGGGTCGGTGCACGGTCCCCATGTGGCGCTATCGCCGGGGCCGTAGGTGGTGAGGTTTTGCATGGGGTGTTGCTCCTGTGGTTCAGATGAAGGCCGCGATCAGGCAGCCGAGGGTGATGCCGAAGGCGGCGGCAAATGCGTAGTCGATGGGGCGGAGGGGCATGGTGTGGTTTGGTTGGTGGGTGACACTGGCAAGCCGCTAGGCTTGCCGCTGGCACCGCAGCGGGGTGGTTCAGGCCGGGCAGCCGGCCATCCACCAGCGGGCCACGGTGACGGCCTGGGCGCGGTCGTCGGTGGCGTGGACGCGGTGACCGTCGACGGCGACCTCGTAGGTGAGGGAGTCGTCGCACCAGAACTCGGTGATCTCGACGCGGTAGCCGCCGCCGCTCGTCATCCGGCCTATCACGCGCTGGCCCTGGTCGGCGGGGCAGTCTTCCCAGCGGCCGTCGTCGCCGCGGTCGAAGCCGTCCCAGCGGCTGGCGCAAGGGGCGCTGTGGGCGAGGTGCTCTTCGTACTGGTTGGCAAACATCTTTGTCTCCGGTTGCGTGTTGCGATGGAAGAATCATAAACGCGGCGTTACCATCAGCGCAAGCATTGTTTACTGTTTCGCAGGGTCTTTCCTATAACCGCACTCAATGGGTGTTTACATCTTTATAAAAGTCCCGTTACACTGCGGCCCATGATGAAAATTGTCCGACACCCCGATAGCAAGCTAATTGACCAGCTCGGCGGGCCTGCGCAACTTGCGCGGCTGCTGGGCATGGACAAGCCTGGCAGCATTCAGCGTATCGTCAACTGGCGCAGGCGCGGCATCCCGTTGGCCGTGAAGGTGCAGCATGCGCAAATCTTCATGCCGGCCCTGCTGCTGGGCCAAAAGCCGTGAAGCAAGGCGACCGCGTGCGCCTCTTAGACGGCCAGCAGGCCATGGTGCTTGAGGTCAACGTGGCAACCCTGCGCGTGGCCCGCATCCGCCCGGATTGGCCGTTCCCCGGCCTGCCTGAGTCGGTGCTTCGCGGCACGGTCAAGCGGCTTCCGTCGCGGTATCTTCGCGAGACGCATCAGGATGTGGAGCCGGCCCGGTGGTGACCCGAGGCCGCGAAACCCTGCGCGAGAAGATGCTGCGCAACCAAGCGACCATGGACCTCTACGCGGCCATGAACAACAAGCCCCGCGTGCTGCTGGACATACCGCCTGAGCCGGCCAAGCGCGGGCCGCGCAAACCGTCAGGCCAGCCTACAGAGGCGCAGATTCTCAAGGCGGTGATGGCGCTGCTGAAGCGCCACCCGAAGGTCGCCAGCTGCTGGCGGCAGAACTCGGGCACGTTCCAGGAGCGAAACCGAGACGGCAGCATCAGGCGCATCCGGGCGAACACGCAGCGCGGGATGAGCGACATCATGGGCGTCCTCAAGGACGGCCGCACGCTGGCCATCGAGGTCAAGTCAGCCACCGGACGCATGCGTCCAGGCCAGGAGGAGTTCCTTGCCACGATCTGCCAGGCGGGCGGCGTGGCCGGGGTTTGCCGGTCGGTTGAGGATGCGCAGGCGTTGCTGGCATGACAGACCCGTTCAAGATCGACAGCCCGACCTGCATCAGCTTCAGCGGCGGCAGGACCAGCGCCTACATGCTGTGGCGGGTGTTGCAAAGCAACGGCGGGCTGCCGCCAGAGGCCGTGGTGCTCTTCGCCAACACCGGCAAGGAGGATGAGGCCACGCTAAGGTTTGTGCAGGACTGCTCAGATCGTTGGGGTGTGCATATCACATGGATCGAATACCAAAGCGCAGAAGACCCCAAGGATCGCCTGAAAGTAGTGGACTTCGCCAGCGCGGCCCGCAACGGCGAGCCCTTTGAAGCACTCATCCGAAAAAAGAACTACTTGCCCAACCCGGTCACCAGGTTCTGCACCGTAGACCTAAAAATCAAGCCCTTCGCCAACTACTGCCGGCACCATCTTGGCTGGGACGAATGGGACAACATGATCGGCATTCGCGCCGATGAGCCGCGCCGCGTGGCCAAGATCAGAGCAAATCCGTCAGATGGCGTGAAGGGAATCCACCGGCTCATGCCGCTGGCCACGGCTTGCATCAGTAAGCAGGACGTGGGCGCCTTCTGGGGACAGCAGCCATTTGACTTGGAGCTGCCGAACATCGCAGGAGTGACCTATCACGGAAACTGCGACTTGTGCTTTCTCAAAGGTGCCTCGCAGGTCTACAGCCTGATTGCGGAGAAGCCTGCGCGAGCTGTGTGGTGGGCCAAGCAGGAGGGAAGCATCACCAATCCAGGCATTGTCGGGGGGGGGTACTTCCGGAAGGATCGCCCGTCCTACGCTGCAATGGCCAAGTTCGCATCCGAGCAGCGCGACATGTTCGACCCCAATGAGGAGGCCATCGCGTGCTTCTGCGGGGAGTGACAGCATGACCCCATCCGACACCTACCGCGCATCAGCCTGCGACGGCAAGGTGGGCTTCTCCACATTCACCCAGGCCCAGCGCGTAAGCGAACGCTCCTCGCGCCGTGGCCGCAGCCGGCAGATTTACCACTGCCCGCATTGCCATCAGTTTCACCTGGGCCGCAGGCCCATCACCAAGCGGCGCAGCCGCATCACCATAGAGGAATCATGACTCAGTACAGCAACGAAAACAGCGGCCTTCTGGCCAAGAACGACAAGCAGGGCAACGAATCCAGGCCGGACTACCGTGGCAGCATCAACGTGGACGGCCGCGAATACTGGCTTTCGGCCTGGATCAAGACCGGGCGCGACGGCACCAAGCTGGCTGGGCAGCGGTACATGAGCCTGTCTGTGAAACCGAAGGACGAGCAGGCCGCCTACGCACCGGCTCCTGCACCAGCTGCCGCGCCTGCGTCCCGTATGACCCAGGATCAGCGTGATGCCATTGCCATCCGTGAGCGGGCCGAGCGGGAGCGCCAGGCGGCGGCGAAGCCGAAGACGAACTTTGATGACATGGACGACGACATCCCGTTCTGAGGCTTGACTTAGGCCCGCGGCGCGGGTCTATACTGTTTGGGAGCCAGATGACGTTCTGGCTCTCCTGTCTGTTTGTTTGTGAGGTGATAAAGATGAACACTGATACGCATCCCTTCGATGCTGCGCTGAAGAATCTGCGCGGCGATGGGCATTGGCATGAGGCACTTGTCCAAGTTGGAGACACGCTGGACATGGCCAAGAAAATGCTTCTTCAAAGTCGCGTGCGCGATTTCACAGGTGCCGATGTGGTGGCCGTTACGCAGCTGATTCTGCAGCGCGAGCGAATCCTCGCTGACCATGCGAGGGATCAAGAGGACATCGATGAACTGGATGTCTGATCATGGCCGGCCTCGACTTCGACGGCCTGGCCCGTCAACTTCTCGCATCGGCTGAAACTCACCTCGCATCCTGGCTGCCAGCCGGCCGCAAGCGCGGCAATTCCTGGGTCGCTGGCGATCTCAGCGGTGCCGCCGGTCAATCCCTCAAGGTCAACCTTGCAACAGGCGCGTGGTCAGACTTCGCAACTGGTGACCACGGCAGCGATCTGGTGAGCCTGTACGCCGCGATCTACGAGCTGCCAATGGGCGATGCATATCGCCATCTCGGCGGTGAGACAAAACCGGCCAAGCGCGTTAACGGTCATGCGCACGCAGCTCCACCGGCAGAACCAGCGAGGCGCGTTGTCACGCCAGTGCCTGCCGACTTCGCCGAGTGTCCGTGTGTGCACACTCGCTATGACAAGCCATCGGCGCGGTGGACGTACCGCAACGCAGACGGCGAGGTGCTGGGCTACGTGGCCCGCTACGAGCCTGCGGGCGAGCGCAAGCAGATTGTCCCGTGGACGTGGAACGGTGAGCGCTGGGGCATGGGCCAGTGGCCATCGCCGCGTCCGCTGTACGGTCTCCAAGAGATTGCAGAGCGTCCTGGCGCTGCGGTGCTGGTGGTCGAAGGCGAGAAGGCCGCAGACGCTGCGCGACGGTTCAGCGGTCCCTATGTGGCGGTGACGTGGCCAGCAGGCGCAATGGCCGCAGACAAGGCCGACTGGACGCCGCTGGCAGGCCGCAAGGTGCTGTTATGGCCGGACGCAGATGAGCCTGGCCGAAAGGCCATGGAGCGCGTGGCCCAGATCATCGCCACCAGTGCGGCCGAGGTCAAGATTCTGGACGTTTCGGGCCAACCGGACGGGTGGGACGCAGCCGACGCTGACTTTGCGTGCTGGGACGACTGCAAGGCTTTCATGGTGCCACGGGCGACAAAGTGGCGACCTAGCGCAGCGGTCGCCATCCCACCGTCAATCGATCCAGAGACAGGCGAGATCGACGCTCGGCAACAGCTTGATCTGGTGCTGATGCCGAACGGCACGCCGATCATGAACCTTGACAACGTGGTCAGGGCGATTGAGTCTGATCCAAATCTGCGCGGCAAGATTTGGTACGACGAGTTTCTCGACACGATCATGACCACATGGCAGGGCGAGGAACGCCAGTGGAAAGACGCCGACGACGTGCTGCTGCAGCTCTACATGCAACGCCACGTAGGACTCACGCGCATAGGCCTGCAAACCTGTCATGACGCTGCTGTGGTGGCCGCCTTCCACGACACGCGCAACGAGTGCAAGGACTGGCTGAAGTCGCTTGGCTGGGACGGCGTGCGCCGCCTGTCCTACCTGATGTCAGAAGGCCTTGGAGCCCCAGAAAACGCCTACACCGACGCCGTAGGACGCTGCTGGGTCATGTCAATGGTGGCCCGCGTGTTTCGGCCAGGCTGCAAGGTTGATACCGTGCCTGTTCTGGAGGGAACGCAAGGGGCCGGCAAGTCCACCGCGCTGCGCATCCTCGGAGGCAAGTGGTTCACAGAGTGTCATGAAAACGTGACGCACAAAGACTTCTACGAAGTCCTGAAAGGCCACATGCTGGTCGAGATTGCAGAGATGCACTCATTTACTCGCGCAGAGGTTGAGCGAATCAAAGGCATTATCTCTTGCCAGATGGATAGATATAGAAAAAGCTACGGAAGGAACACAGAAAACCATCCGAGACAAACTGTTCTGGCCTGCACAACGAACCGCGACGACTGGCAGAGAGACGAAACTGGAGCACGCCGGTTCTGGCCCGTTCGCTGCGGCAACGTGAACCACGATTGGCTGCGTGACAACCGAGACCAGCTCTTTGCTGAAGCCGTCCACCTGTTCAACGATGGCGGCTCATGGTGGGACGTCCCGATGGACCTTCAAAACGAAGAAGTTGAGTCCAGGCGCGATTCCGACTCATGGGAATCCGTCATCGGAGGATGGCTGTGGAATCAGAATCGTCCGACAACATCAGAGATTTTGTCTGACTGTTTGAAGATTGAGATCGGTCGCCATGACCAGATCGCACAGAAACGGGTCGGTCGGGTGATGCGAGTGCTCGGCTGGCGAACGGTCATCACCAAATCGACAAACGGGCGCAGTTTCCGGGCCTGGGTCAAGGACGAGTAGAACGCGTAGACTCTCTACACGTTCTAAGTTGTTGTCAGCATTGGAGTTCTACACGTTCTACACGTTCTACACCATGTCTATACTAATACACATGCACACACACATGCGCACGCACATGGAGGGGTTTTGAAAATCACGCGTTCTACGCGTAGAGGTGTAGAACGCGTAGAGTCCAGCGACAAGCGCCGGACCCGTTTTTGAGACCATGAGTGGTCACTAACATAGGAGCAAACATGGCAAACAAACGAACCAAGCCAGGAAGCCCTGAGCGGGCCGAAGTCGCGGAGAAGGTCATCAAGGCGATGGACTTTGGCATGAGCTGCTTTAAGGCTTGCCAGCAGGCCGGCGTGCCGATGCCGACGTTCATGCTGTGGGTTGGGCAGGATGCGGAGCTGGCCGACAGGTACGCGCAGGCGCGCGAGAACTTCGTCGAACGCATCGCCCAAGAGGTCATGGAGTTATCCGACGTCG
>Ga0315907_10000930_pt1 | contig 40020 bp, 33 predicted proteins | sample LakEriMetagenome_3_FD_203525 | JGI IMG/M metagenome (GOLD analysis project Ga0315907, IMG submission 203525) | Freshwater fungal communities from buoy surface, Lake Erie, Ohio, United States - Buoy 12 MA123 | ecosystem: Environmental > Aquatic > Freshwater > Lake > Lake biofilm | place: USA...
AGCTCGCCCTTCACGTTCGTTCCAGTCATAAACATAGTCATACCCCTAGTCCTTATCTCTGGGGCAGACCATGTCCGGTCAATTAGGGGGCGGCTTCAAGCGAAGGTTAAGAAAGTCTAAGCAAAGTTCACACTGAACCGCCGCAGATCAATGCTCCGCCTATCTCTGGCCCCTCGCAATTACACAATTCTAAACATGATTAGAAATACTCCAGTTGCAGAACGTGAATTTCACCAGCGGCAATTAGAATTAAAGTTCGTTAGTTGCGGGACCGTTCGTTTTGAGAAAATTTTAGTATTATTGCAGTACTTATTGCCCCTTTCGTTCGAGTGACAGGAGATAACCATCTGCAAAGATATCTGTTTTCTGAATAGCCAAAGGATTTCTATTCTTCGGTTATCGATAGAAGAGCTAACTCGGTTTGCTTGAATAGTTTTCCAAGATATATATGTGGAACACCTGCTGAATGGGCTATTGACCTCCGATAGCCACCCGCGTCCGTCCGCGGGTCGGCTCCAAGCCGACTAACGCTGCGTTCGACCCGTGGCTGCGTGCGCAAATGAACACCGCGTCCGGCAAACCCCCGAAGTTCAACGCGATGCGCTTGTCGCTCTGGTCGGGGCTGATCCGGCTCACCGACGAGGGCCGCGTCGAACTCGATATGCATCGGTCGAGCAGAACATCATCTCCCGAGCCCTGACTTGTTTTAATGCACTGTTCGCCGACAGCACTGGTCGCGCTCTGCTCTGGACGTGTATGGCATCGTTACCCGAGACGGCGAAGCTCAACGACATCGGTCTCCGCCCGACCCTTGCCTTGGAAACGAAGCGCCAATCAATTCAGCCCCGGCGACACGACCGGAACGACGATTTCAATTTTGACGCCATCATTCACTTGGCTACGAATATCGATCGTTCCGCCGAGACGATCGACCACGAGGTTGTGAACGATCGTCATCCCAAGCCCAGTGCCACCTTGGCCGCGTTTGGTCGTGAAGAAGGGATCAAAGACTTTTCGGCGGACTTCGTCGTCCATCCCAACGCCGTCGTCGCGATAGGTAATTCGCACCAATGCGTTCTCCTGTCTTGCGACGGAGATGCAGATAGAGCCGTTTGCGTCCTGTCCGGGAAAAGCATGGATCAGCGCATTCATGACAAGGTTCGCCGCGATCTGCGCAATCGCGCCGGGATAGCCGTCGATCTCCACTTCCTCGCCCTTGATTTCGATCCGGATCTGCCGCCCGCGAATCGCTGGCGACAGACTATCGACGACCTCGCCGATATACTGGCGAAGCAAAAATCTTCGACGCATATCGGATGTCTGATCGACGGATACTTTCTTGAAGGTCGAAATCAAGGTGGCAGCACGCTGCAGATTGCGCATCACCAAGACCATCACTTCGTTACTTTGGACGAAGAATTCCTCGAATTTCTTAGCTGTAAGTTGCTTCTTCTCGAAAGCGCCGAAGATATCTTTGAGCGCTTCGCTGTGCAGAGAGGCGGCCGTGACTGCAACTCCAAGCGGCGTGTTTACCTCGTGGGCAACGCCAGCCACGAGCCCGCCGAGCGCGGCCAACTTCTCGTTCTTCGCAAGCGCTTCGCGCGCGAGAGCTTCGCTCTTTTCGGAAGCGGCGGCCGCCGCCTGAAGGCGACGCGTCTCCAGGCCATTTTTGCGAAATATTTCGACAGCCGACGCCATTGTCCCTAGTTCGTCATTGCGCAAAACGCCCGGCACGTCGAGATCGAGATTCCCCGCCGCCATTGATTCGACCGACTTTGCGAGAGCGTCCAGCGGACGCAAGATTTACATGAGAACATAGTAGACGGCAGCGCCCGCAATCGCAGCGACAACGGCAAGAATGCCGAGCAGCATGAACAACGTACGCATAGCCATTCCAACGATATCCGATGCATGGGCCTCGCTCGCCTTTCCTGCGGCGTACATGATATCGAGCAGGCGGCCGAGCTGCGGCGTCGTCGCATCGGCATACTGCGCTGCCGTCATCGGATAGCGGCCGGTTTCCACACCGGCTTTGCGCAACTCCTCGGCCAGTCGCTGGAAATCGCCGAAATAGCCTTGGTGCGCGCCGGCAATCGCATCGCGCACCACTGGTGGCACGTTGTTGTCTGCGGCAAGATTTTCAAGCTGGCTCCACAATTGATCGATGCGTGCCCGCACCGAGGCGTTCGCAGCCAACTGCGCCTCAGTGAGCGGTATTCCTGCCGAAATGGCTCCCGATATTGTGTTGCGCTCAACGCCGCCCACTTCACGCAGACGCCATCCCAGTTCCTTGACTACTGCATAGCGAAATAGTGCCGCATCGAAACTGGCGCTCTCGTAGAGCGCCGAATACCAGATGCCAAGTACGGCGTTCACCGATGTCGTGAGCACGGGCACAAAGTCGCGCAGAAGGGCTGCGTCGCGCTGCGCCTTTGGAAGCTGGATGGCTGCATCCGCGCGCTGGCGAATGGCATTGGCTGTTGCAAGTGCCGCGCGCATCTCGCGCAGTCTTTCGGCTTTTCCCGGGAACTCTTTTGTTTCGAGGATTGCAAGACCTCCATCGAGACCGAGGCGCGCATTCGCGCGACGCGTCTCGATTTCCTGTCGTACCCCTGCCGCCGCAGGCTCGTCTGCCTGCAACGCATTGTTCGTGGCGAGACGCTCCAGCAGCAATTCGAACGCGCCAGCCACATAAAGATTGGCGCCGACGTTGAAGTCCTGCGCCTTTCGCGCATCGGCATAGTCACCCCACGCTTCCACTGCGCGTATGGCGAGCGCGCCAAACACCAGCAGCGAGAACATGGCGACGATTGCGATGAGCGCGTTCCGCACACCGGCTGCACGCGGAAGAGCAGCGATCGACATCGGAGGGTTCCAGCAATTGGGAGGATTGTTGCCGCTACAGTAAATATGGTTTTCTGGTAAAAACTTGGTTAATGAGTTTTACGGAATGGGCGGTACGCTCTATCTGCCTACGAACGTGCTGCTGCCCTGTAAGACAAAAGAACGATGAAAAATTAGGGGCGCTTCATTGGACTGAATCTACCGCGATTGGCCTGAACCTATGAACTCGCCCGATTGCGGGTTGAGCCCTGGCATTGGTCATCGCGGTCCTCTGTCTACGCCGTTATGGCGGAGATTGGTTCGTGAGTCTTTTCGCTCAACTGCCGCATTCGCACGCATCTTAAATATCGGCTGCTTCGCGCTCTGCGAACGCGCGGTTAAGCTACCCACTGGTTCACTCCAACGGTTCGATCGAACGATAGTGCCCACTTTTGGTCGGCACTCGCCTACCGGAGAAGATTCGAACCGCCTGCCAAAGTCTCAATAACTCGTCGGTCGCCTGAAAGGATAAAAGCCTGCCGATCGGTTTCCCGGCGGCGGGATTCGCCCCCGCGAGGCGATGCCTCGCGCCTCAGTTCCCCAGTTTTTTAGAATCGCATTATCTTCAATATCGGTTTCCACAAGTTTCGGCATTTAAGGGAAACGAATGGAAACGAGGAGCAATCAACCTCTGCCGAGCGGCAAGGCCTCGGCTGCGTCGTCGGATTGCCCTCGCCTAGGAAGCTGGATCTGCAACAGCGTGCCTGAGAATGCTTCGATCGACCCCCGAAATACGATCAATTCCCAGCATGGCAAGATTGCGGTCGACTTCGCTGCGCAAAAGTTCGATGGCGTGAAGCACGCCGGCTTCGCCGCCCACCGATGCCGCATAGTTGAATGGTCGTCCGACGAATACGCAGCGTGCACCGAGGGCAAGCGCTTTGATCACGTCGCTGCCGCGCCGAACTCCGCCATCCATCATGACGGTCATGTCGCCCGCTTCGCGGACAACCGACGCAAGAACCCGAAGGGCCGACACGGCGCCGTCAAGCTGGCGCCCCCCGTGATTGGAGACGATCACCCCATCGGCGCCTGCTTTTTTTGCAAGAGCCGCATCCTCCGGGCTCAATATGCCCTTGAGGATCAGATTTCCCTTCCAGATATCCCGTATCCGTTCGATATGGCGCCAGCTGAACTGGGCGCGGTTCGAGAAATCGCGCGCTACCTTGGAAGACAGAAGCGGCGCTCCCCTTTCGGCAAACGAATTTTCGAAATGCGGCATGCCGCGCACAAGAAGCGTGCGAAACAACGTTTTCGCAAGCCAGCCCGGCCGAACCAGCCCGTCCCACATGAGCCGCAGGTTCGGGCGCAACGGCGTGGAAAATCCGGCGCGAATATTGTTCTCCCGATTTCCGGCAACCGGGAGATCGACCGTCACGACGAGCGTTCTGTAACCGGCAGCCCGCACCCGTTCCAGCAACGCAATGATCCGCGCGTCCTCGCCCGGAAGATAGGCTTGGAACCAGCTTCCCGGTGCAGCCTCGATCACCTCCTCGAGCGGCGTCAGCGAAGTGGCGCTGAGGACGAAAGGAATGCCACACTTCGACGCGGCCCGCGCAAGAACCCGGTCGCCGTCGAAGGCGGTAAGAGCTGCAAGCCCCATCGGCGCGATGCCGAAGGGCGCGGCATAGGTCGTTCCAAACAGTTCGATCGTCTGGCTGCGCACCGCAACGTCCCGCAGCACGCGCGGGACAAAGCTCCATTGCCCAAACGCGTTGCGATTGTCCGCGAGCGACGCATTCGTCTCGGCCGCCCCCGCGACATAGCCGAAAACTGGCCGCGGCAGCGTGTTTCGCGCCAATGCTTCGAAATCCTCCAGTGCGAGAACCCCGGCGAGGCGCCCCCGCCCGGACGCGCCGCTGAAGGCTTTCCAAGGATCTATCGGCGCCGCAACGTCGCTTTTACTCATCGGTTCCGACCTACCCAATTCATTTGTCCTCGTGACTCTTCACAAAATCCATATCGAGATCGAGCGCAAGGCCCGGTCGATCGGGAACGTACATGAAACCGTCGATCGGCGCTGGCGCGTCCTTGAAGACCTTTCCAGTGATCTCCTCGAACATCAAGAGCCGCTCGAGGAAAAGCGCGTTCGGTACCGCCGCGACGAGATGAAGATGTACATTTTCCATCGCATGCGGTGCAAACTTGACATTCCACGCCTGCGTGAGGGCTGCACATTTTAGCATCTCAGTGTAGCCGCCCGCGCGCGCGCCATCGACCTGGACGATATCGGCCGCCTCGGCTAGCAGCAAGTCGCGCACGCCGAACTTCGTGTATTCGTGCTCGCCGGTGGCGAGCGGAATATCCGTGCCGCGCTTGAACCGCGCGAGACCGGGAATGTCGTCGGCGAAGACCGGCTCCTCGAACAGCGCGATGTCGAATTCGCGGATCCGGTTTGCGAGCTGTACGGCGGTCGCCGCATCGAAGCAGTTGTTGGCATCGACGAGGATGCGGATGTCGGGGCCCACCGCCTCGCGTACCTTGCGCACGCGCACCACGTCGCGGTTGATGGCACGTCCGCCATCGAACCCGACCTTGAACTTGATCGTCTTGAAGCCACGCGCGACCATCCCCTGCATCTCTGCGACAAGTTCTTCGTCCGAGTACGAGGTCCAGCCACCGCTTGCGTAGACCGGAACCTTCGTGAGATTGCCACCCAGCAGCTTGTAGACGGGTAACCCGGCGATCTTCCCTTTGAGATCCCAAAGCGCGATGTCGATGGCACTCAGCGCGCAGTACATCAGACCCTTGCGACCGACGCCGCGCAGATAGTGGAAGAATTCCTGCCAGATCGCCTCGGTCTCAAGCGGATCGCGACCGATCAGTTTCGGCGCCATGTTGCGCAGAATAAGGTCGCGGGTCGCCTCGCCACCAACCTCGTGGTAGGTGACGCCAACGCCCTCCAGACCCTGGTCGGTCGTTACGCGAACAAGCAGGAAGCCAATCGTTTCGACCTTGCGCGTCGCATCGGCGAAGCCGCCCGTGATCGGATACGAGACGAGATGGACGTCGATTTTGCGGATCTTGTGCTGCATTTTCGTTCCTTCTTCGGGGCACTTCACGCGACGCGGTAGTCGCGCCAGGCTTGCTTGGTGAATTCGACGCCATGACCCGGCCGTGTCGGCACGAGGAGCATCCCGTCCTCGACATGCAGACCTTCGACGAGCAGGTCGTCCATGAATGGATAGAACTCGACATAGGTCGCCCGCGGCAGTGCGGCGGCGACGTGGATGTGGAGGACCGTCATGAAATGCGGGGCGAGAGCGAGCCCAGCCGTATCGGCCATGCGTCCGATGCGCATCGTCTCGGTGATGCCGCCGACGAAACACATGTCGGGCTGCACGACATCGACGGCACCTGTCGCGATGTAGGGCATAAAGTCGCGCCGCGAATGCACATGCTCTCCCATCGCGATGGCGATCGGCAGCGCATTGCGCATCCGACGATAGCCCTCGATATCCTGCGAAAGCAGTGGCTCCTCGAACCAGTGGACGCCCAGATCGCACAGCTGCTTGCCGAGCCAAAGTGCGGTCGGCAGATCGAGCCGCTCGTTCGCATCGCACAGGATGCGCGGCCCCTCCCCGATCGCCTGCCGCACCGCGCGGATGCGCGTGATGTCCTTGCCCGGCTCGCGCCCGACGCGGATCTTCACCGCATTGAAGCCATCGCGCACATATCCGGCCGAGAGTTCGACAAGCTCGTCGATGGGTAGCGACGGGCTTGCCTTCCCGCTGCCGTAACACGGCACGCGGTCGCGCACCTGGCCAAGCATCCGGGCGATCGACACGCCGGCGTCCCGCGCCCGCAGATCCCACATCGCGACGTCGATCGCCGCGATGGCCATCGATGTGATGCCGTGTCCAAGGCGATGCGTATAGTGGAAGAGCTGATCGTTGATCGCTTCGACGTCGATCGCATCGCGTCCGAGAATTCGGGGCAACAGCACAACATCGAGCAATGCCTTGACCGCTTCGCCGCCGCCATAGTCGGAAGTGAAGGTCCAGCCGGTGCCGCGTCCGCCCTTCGCGTCTTCGAGCGTTACGCCGATCAGTTCGAAGAACTCGTCGCTGCGCTCTGCCGCAGCACGGTTCGAGGGGAACCGGAGCATCCAGCTTTCGGCCCTTTTTATCGTCATCGCGCGTTCCGATCCTGTCTCGTATCAGTCCGCAAGCACGACCGTGCGGTCGGCAGCGAACGAAAGCATTACATCATCGCCGGGTTCCGCAGCGGCAGGCGGCGTTGTCTGGACCCGCAGCTCCAATCCGCCACCGACATCGACAAAGTAGTCGATGAGCCCACCGGTAAAAGCCGTCGTGCGCACACGCCCTGCGAGCCGGTTCTCGGCGTTGCCAGCACCCGCACCACGGCCTATCGCAATTTCGACCGGGCGGATCGACACGGCGACCGTGCCGCCCGAGGATGCTGTCTCGATGGCCCCGACCCGCGCGCGAATGATCGCCCCGCTCGACAACGATCCGGCGACGCCGTTCCCGTCGACCGAAATCGCGCGCAGATCAACGAGGTTGGTCAGTCCGATGAAGGCCGCGACAAAACGCGAGCGCGGGAGCCCGTATATTTCCGCGGGCTTGCCAATCTGGACGATGCGCCCGTCGCGCATGACGGCGATCTGGTCGGACATCGCCAGCGCTTCGTCCTGGCTGTGCGTGACATAGACGCCCGTGATGCCGAGCCGCTGCTGCAGCGACCGGATCTCGAATCGCATCTGCTCGCGCAGAACGGCGTCGAGATTTGAGAGCGGTTCGTCGAAGAGAAGTATGCCCGGCTCCGTCGCGATGGCGCGCGACAGCGCCACACGCTGCTGCTGACCACCGGAAAGCTGGCCCGGAAAGCGGGCCGCATAATCCGACATGCCGACGATGCGAAGAACCTCGGCCACCTTGCCTGCGATCGCCGCGCGGGCGTGACCGCGTCGCTTCAGACCGTAGGCGAGATTGTCGAAGACCGTCATGTGCGGCCACAGCGCGTAGCTCTGGAAGACCATGCCGAGATCGCGCTGCTCGGGCGGAAGCCGGGCCTCGCCATCGACGAGCACGCGCCCGCCCGCCACGATGCTGCCGATATCGGGCTGCTCGAGGCCCGCAATCATGCGCAAGGTCGTGGTCTTGCCGCAGCCGCTCGGCCCGATGAGCGAGATCATCTGGCCGGCCGGGACATCGAAACCGACATCGTGGACGGCGACGACAGACCCATACAATTTGCGCAAGCCTGCGACGCGCAGATCGACGCCGGAGGCGCGCGAGAGCGCCCCCGACGAAGCCAGTTCGCCTGTTCTATTTCCCAACGGCATCATGGAACTTTCGGGCCTGCGTGCGCTTGTTGTCGGAGATGAAAGTCGAATCGACTGGAATGATCTTCACCTGCTCGAGCGACGAGCCGTCCGGATATTTGTAGGCTACGTCGTTGCGCACCGGCGCTCCGCCGAGGGACGCCGGCATCAGCCCCTGACCCTCGGGCGAGATGATGAAGTCGAGCCACCTCTTGCCGAGCTCCTTGTTCTTCGATGCGCGCAGCAGACCGAAGGCCGAGAGTTCGCCGGGCACGCCTTCGCTTGGCCAGATATTGCTGGTCGGCTCGCCGCGATTTTTCGCCGTCTGGGCATTTGCCAGGAGATTGATCCCGATCGGACGCTCGCCGCTGACGGTCAGATCCCGGATCGTGCCGTGCGACGATTCGAGATGCACGCCGTTGGCCCCCATGCGCTTGAAATAGTCCCATCCGAACTTGGCGGGGTCGGACTTGACCAAATAGTCGGCGATGAACCACACAAAGGACTGGACCGACTGCGAACTGCTCGGGTCGGCCATCGCGATCTGATTCTTCCATTTCGGATCTGTCAGATCGGCCCAGCTTTTCGGCACGTCGGCCTCCGAGATCCTCCGCGTGTTGTAGTGGATCAAGTAGAGATTGACGAACGCAGGCGTGAAAATGTTCTGCGGGCTTCGCATCTCGACGCGCGCCTTATCGGCGTCCTTCGCAGCGTAGGGCTCGAAGGCGTCGTGCCGTTTCTGCAGATAGGCAATGGATGCATCGTTGAGCCCCACGACGTCCGCCTTTGGCGAGCGGGCGCGCAGCTCGAGTTCGATCGTGGCGAGCAGCTCCTCGCCAGGCTGGCGGAAATGATCGACCGCAACGCCCGGATTTTTCGCTTCGAACGCCTTGGTCAGCGGTGCGATCTGCGAATTTTCGTAGGCCGAATAGATTGTCAGCCTCTGCTGCGCCGACGCAGGTGCATGGGCGACCAAAGCACCGATGAAGGCACCTGCCAGCAGACGAATCCTGATTTTCTTTTCCATCGTTTCCTCTCTTGTGTTTTTTAGATTCATGTTCCGATACGCAGGCCGCCGCTCGCACGCTTGGCGATCGCGGCGGCCGTGAGCAGAAGAAGGCCGACCGAGGCGAACATCGTCATCCCAAACGCGCAGGCCTGGGCAAGGCCGCCATTGCCATTCCAGATGTCGAGGAGCACGGTGGAAAGCGTCTGGGTGTGGATGCCTTTGAGAATTATCGAAGCGCTGAGCTCTGGCAGCGCCAGCACGAAAACGAGCAGCCACGCGTATACGAGCGCCTGGCGCATCATCGGCAAGGTGATGAGTGCCACTGTCTTGAGACCGCCGGCACCGCCGACGCGCGAAGCCTCTTCGAACTCTGGCGAAAGCTGGATTAATGAACTCTGGCTTGTGCGCACGCCGAACGTGATGAAGCGCGTGAGGTAGGCGACGAACAGGATTCCAAAGCCGCCATAGAGGCCGAGGGCATTCAGCGGCGGATTCAAATAGACGACGGCAAGCGCTATCGCCAATGCGGTTCCCGGCACGGCGAGCGGGATGATCGACATGTAGTCAAGCAGCCAGCGCCCGCGCAGCTTCAGACGTATGACGACGTAGGCGACGACGAACCCCATCACCGTGACGAGCGTTGCGGTGGCGGCGGCGAGCGAAACGCTCAAGGTCGCCGCCTTGCGCACGGCCGGATCGGCGAAGACTGCGCGATAATTGTCGAAGGACCAGTTCCCGGCCGAGAAGCCCATCCCCACGCTCTTCATCAGCGAGATGACGGTCATGCCGCCATAAGGTACTACGACGACGGCGAGCACATAGACGACGCCGAGAACCGTAAAGGCGGCCGCGATGCGCCCTTCGGCACCGGCGCGCTCGGAGAAGGACTTGCCGCCAACAGTGCGGAAGCGCTCCGCCTGGCGCGTGGAACGCCGGTAGAGCACGAGGGCGGCCAGTGACATCAAAATCAGCACCATCGAGGCGGCCGAGGCAGCCTTAAAATCGAGCCGGACGAGCGATTCGCGGATCGAGATCGTCAGCACGTTGAGCCGTAGCATGTGCGGCGGTCCGTACATCGCGAGGCTGCCGGAGAACGCGAGCAATGCGCCCGAAAGCAGTGCCGGCCGCATCAGCGGCAGCGTCACGTCGCGTATCGTTTCGATCGGCCCGGCCCCCTGCACGCGCGAAGCTTCTTCGAGTGCCGGATCGACGTTTCGCAATGCCGGCACAAGCGCCAGAAAGACGTACGAAACGCCATGCGGCAGCGCCGTCAGCACGAGCCCCCAGAGCGTGAAGATGTTGAGCGGGCCTGATTCCGTCTTCAGTTCGAAGACCGTACGAAGGGCCTGATTGAAATATCCGGCGTTTGGCCCAGCCAGTGCGATATATGCCATCGCGAGCAGAAAATCGGGGCTGACGAGGCAAACGATCATCGCGGCACTCACCACCGATCGGCCACGCATCTGCGTGCGCGCGACACCGAATGCGAGCGGAGCCCCCACCAACACGCTCAAGACCGCCACGCCCGCAGCAACGGTCAAGCTGTTGCGCATGGCCGTGCGCAGTTTCGGATCCTCGAAAAAATCGACATAGGCTGCGAGCGTCAGCCCGTCATCGGTCAGGCTGTCGATCGTCATGTAGCCGATCGGAATTGCAACGAGATAGGCGAGCCACAAAGCGGCGATCGCCCACGCGATCGCAGGTCGATCGAGGAGTGCCCGCTTCGTCATGCGTCGCGCCATGGCGCAATCTGTTCGAGAATGCGAACGGTTTCGGCACCGAGTGCGACGTCGCACGGGTGAACCCGGGCCCGGTCGCGGATGCTTTCGACCAGAGCCGTCGCGGCGCGCACATAATTAGCCGTCCTGTCGAGCACCGGCTCCGGGGCGCTTACCTCGCCAGCCGGCCCCCGGAAACGATAGATGTTGCAAGTATCGCTGGGATCGGCGCGTTGGTTAATGCGGCTTAGCGCGCGCGCACCGCCGACATGCGTCGTTTCGAATCGCGTAAAGCCCCCTTCGGGCGCGAGAGCGCGGGCCGCCGTGACCGAACCGAGCAGCGGCAACAGGATCGACAGGATGTGCGGGCCGACATCCCAAATCTCGGATCCCGCAACCTGGCGCCAGACGGAGTTGCGGTACGGGCTGTCGAAAGCGAACGTCGCCGAGCGGACTACGACTTCCGCCTCGCGCCAATCGCCGGCGTCATATCGCGCGACAAAATCGGCGATCTCGGGGACGAAGCGCCGCATGAAGAATACGATGGTTGCGGCATTGGCACGCAGTGCCGCCTCGGCAAGCAAGCGCGCGGCACTGGCGGACGTCGCGATCGGTTTTTCGAGCAGCGTGTGCTTGCCTGCATGCAGTGCGCGCAAGGCGAATTCCTCTTGGATCTGCGGCGGCACCGCAAAACTGATCGCATCGACCTCCGAAAGCATGTCGTCAAAGCGCGCAAACGCGGCGACGCCGCGCGCAGCAGCCAATGCGCGGGTTTTCTCGAGATCGCGACCCCATATGCCGACAAGGCGCGCACCCGGCGTCTGCTGCAGCCCAACCGAATGCACGTTCGTCGCCCAATGCGCAGTGCCGACAACCCCAAACTTCGTTTCCATCCCGTCTCGCCCTCTTTTCGGGTCTCATGTTTGGCATTGATGTAAGCGCTCTCATAAACTATGAATGAAAGCGGCAAACTGTCAACCAGCATCGGACGGTAGGCAAAAAGAACAGCTTGGGAGCGCCGCGTTACGCGGCGAGATGACGCGCATGGAATCGGGCAATCACGATCGGAGCTACGACTATGGCGGCATCGTTGCAGCACACGCCGCCGCCGCCGCGACTGCCGACTATCCGCGCGAAGTCCTCGAGAAGGGCAAGCTGCAACTCCTCGACACGCTGGCCGCGATCGTCTCGGGTGCCGCACTTGAGGCCGGCATCGCCGGTCAGCGCTATGCCACGTCATTGGGCGGCCGCCCGGCCGCAACAATTCTCGGGACAGCCTTGCGAGCACCGCTTGCGGAGGCCGTGCTCGCCAACGGTATGGCAGCACACGCCGACGAATCCGACGATTCGCACGAAGAAAGCCAGACCCATCCTGGCTGTGGCGTTGTTCCGTCCGCGATTTCGGTCGGCGAGGAGCTGGGGACGAACGGTGCGCGATTGCTGCGCGCGACGATCCTCGGATACGAGATGACAATCCGCTTCGCCAAGGCCTTCGGCGCCGGAATGACCTTCAAGCAATCTTCCATGTCGAGCCACGCCTACGGCCCGCTGTTCGGCGCCGGCTATGCAGCCGGATCCCTGATGAGATTCGATGCGGAGCGATTCAAAATCCTGCTCAACTATCTCGCACAGGAAGCCTCCGGCCTCACGACCTGGCGGCGCGACGCGCGCCATACGCTCAAAAGCTACGTCTTTGCCGGCATGCCGGCAATGAACGGTGCCAAGTGCGCGGCACTCGTGCGTGCCGGCTTCTCCGGCGGCGGGGACGTGCTGGAGATGAGCGACCGCAATATGCTCGACGCCATCACTTCCCACCCGCGGCCTGCAGCCCTTACAGACGCGCTCGGCGCGCGCCACGAAATCCTTGAGACCGACATCAAGTGCTATCCGATCGGTTATCCGATCGCGGCACCGCTTGCGGCACTCGAGAAGATCATCCGCCAGCACGGTGTCGGTCCTGGGGAAACCAAGCGCGTTCGCATCTACTACAACGAGGATTGGTACAAGGTCATCGGCGACAAGACTCAGATGCCGGACGTCAATTTGCGCTACTGCATGGCCGTGACACTCGTCGATGGCAGGCTGACATTCGACTCGGCGCACGACGCCGAAAGGATGCAGGATCCAACCGTTGTTGCCGTCGGCCAGCGCATCGACTTCCTCGGACCGAAGCCGCATCTCGGCCGTTTCGACGCGCAGGTCGAAATCGAAACAAGCCGTGGCACGTTCATCGCGGATCAGGACCGGAACGTGCTGGGGCGAGCGGAAAACCCGATGTCGAAAGTGCAGGTCCAGGAAAAGGCGCTCGATCTTTTGACGACCGTGCTTACGGCCGGTGCGGCGCGCGAGATCATCGACATGGTCGACTGCATCGAAGAGATCGCCGACACGCGCCGCCTCGTCGCCCTAATGGTTCCGCGCCCCTGACCACGTCTGGCGATGCCACCTTCAGGTTGGCCGGACGATGACCTTCGACGCCTCGCGGCGATGCCCCACATCGAATCCGGCGAGGACGTTTTCCAGCGAATAGCGGTGGGTCACGAACTTCGCGTACATTGTCGGATCATCTGCCAGCCGCTTAACTACGTCCGGCCAGATCGCGCCGGGCGAACTGAACGCCCCCACCACCTGAAGGCGTTTCCGCACAAGGCGAACGAGATCGATTTCGCCGGGTACGGAATGGATGCCGACGACGACGAGCCGGCCCTTGGGGCGCAGCAAACCCAGTGCCGCCTTGAACGCCGATGCAGCACCCGACGCTTCGAAGACGCAATCGACGGAGTCTGCAAGCGCAGAAAGTGCCGAAGACTGCGCTGAATCGCTGAGGTCGACGAGTTGGCTGAAGCCGAGCGAACGCAAAACGGCGATGCGGCTTTCGTCGCGGAATCCGACGACGGTCACATCCGCACCGGCACGGCGGGCTTCGACGGCAATCGCCTGTCCGATCGTTCCAGGCCCGAACACAACGACCCTGTCGCCTGCCTTTAGCGCCGCCGTCATGACGGCATTCACGCCGATCGCGACGGGCTCCGTCAGCGCCGCGACATCGTCGGGCAAAGCATCCGGAATCGAGATGCAATTGCGCGCAGGTACGACGACATACCGCGCGAACCCGCCATCGCGCATCACGCCGATTCCACGACGCTCGCGGCACGCATCGAAGTCGGCCGCAAGACATGCGGCACAATAGCCGCATGTCGTCGCAGGCACGACCGTCACGCGGCTGCCCACGGCTGGTCCCGCCCCTGACGATCCTCGATCGACGACGCGACCGACGAACTCGTGCCCGAGCGTCAACGGCAGCGACGGCCCGAGATGGTGGTAGCCCGGCGACCAGTGATCGATGTGCAGGTCGGAGCCGCAGATGCCGGCGGCCGTCACTTCGATCTTCACGTCGTCGGGGCCCGCAAGCTCGGGTTCAACGACATCGACGAGTGCGACGCCCGGCGCAGTTCCGAGCTTGCGAAGCGCCAGCATGGCGGGCGGACCTACTCGGCCGCTCGCGAACGCTGGAACTTGCGCCCCGCTGGGAGATACGCGGGCTGGTCGAGGCCGAAACGCTCGAAGCAACGGTCCAGATCGGCCTTGTCCTGGTCCGTGATCGCGGGCTGCGGCAAACGCGCCGTCGCGTGCGGAATGACGCCCTGGCGAACCAGCGCGTACTTCATGCGCACGCGATAGTCGCGCAGAGGCGCACGCCAGCAGATGCGTGCCAGCGGGCCAAGCGCGTTCCAGATTTGGTAGGCCTCGGTAATCTTGCCGGCCACGGCAAGTTTGTGCATTTCGACGATCTTCGCCGTCGCGGTTCCGGCAAAACCGATCAGCGCACCCGAGCAGCCCATCAGCATCGCTTCGAGAATGAAGGTGTCGTTGCCGGTCAGGATCTTGATGTGCGTGTCTTCGGCTTCTTCGACGATCTCGACCGTGCGGTCGACATTGAAGGCGGCATCTTTCAGCGCCACGACGGATTTCAGCTTGGCAAGGCCCTTGATCGTGCCGGGCGGATAATCGACGAACGGCGTGTGGAAAGCGATAATCGGCACGCCCGAGGCATCGGCGATCGCCTTATGGAAATCGACGACGACTTCGACCGGCAGCGGCTTGGATATGAAAGTCGGCAGCGGCGGAAAGACGACCAGCGCATCGGCACCCGCATCGACCAGACGCTTGCCGAGTTCGGCCGCTTTCGTGGTGCTTGCCGCAACGACACCGGAAAGGACGGCGCAGGCGCCAGCGGCGGCCTTCTTGGTTCGGCGGATGACCTCGAGCTGCTCGTCGATCGTCAGCGATCCGCCTTCGCTTGCCGCCATGTTCATGGCGATGCCCTGCGGGCCGCCGGCGGCGATTTCGGCCATATAGCGGTCGAGTGTGGTCCAATCGACCGACTCGTCGGGGTTGAACGGAGTGACGGGGGCCGCGATTACGCCCTGCGTGAGGTCGAACGCCATGGCACGTTTCCTTGTCTGATTTATTCTTAGTTAAGCGCTTACATGAATCTCGCTTGCATGTCAATAAAGGGCTAACAACGGCGATGCATGGAGCGTATTGCAGCCATGCATATTCCGTTTAATTTCAATGATATGTGGATACGTTTGATGCGTCTTCCCGATTGCGCATTCGGCATGAAAGCGTTTATATATTGTCGAATAACAAGTACGGTGCTTCTGCGCCGCACGCCCAAGGGATGGATACGAAAAAGCGCACCGATGTCACACGACTTCATCATCGTCGGCGGCGGATCCGCCGGTTCGGTTCTCGCAACCCGGCTGACCGAGAGCAGTGCAACCTCGGTCCTCCTTTTCGAAGCCGGTCCCAACATCAAGGACGGCGCGACGCCAGAACGCATTCTCGACAGCTTCGCCGCCTACGCATTCCTCGATCGCCGCTTCCTTTGGAACGACCTGCGCGTAACGACGGAGACGATCCCGCACAACCAGCCGGATGCCCCAAGTCCGCGCCTACGCAAGTACGAGCAGGCGCGCGTCCTGGGCGGCGGTTCGTCGATCAACGGGCAGCTTGCCAACCGCGGCGGCCCCGTCGACTACGACGAGTGGGAGACGCTCGGCGCGAACGGCTGGAACTGGAACTCGGTCCTGCCCTATTTCCGGAAACTCGAACGCGACAACGACTTCGACGGACCGCTGCACGGCAAGGATGGCCCGCTGCCGATCCGCCGAATCTTTCCCGACATGTGGGCCGGTCAAGCCAAGGCGATCGCAGCCGGATTCGAGCAGCTAGGTTTCAAATACCTTGCCGACCAGAACGGCGAATTCGTCGACGGATACCATCCCTTTACGATCTCGAATCTTTACGACCGACGCGTGCCGACGGCAATCGCCTATCTGACAAACACAGTACGCGCGCGGCCGAATCTGACGATCCGGACCGACTGCCATGTTCGCGATCTCATATTCGAAGGGCGTCGTTGCGTCGGCGTGCGCGCAATTGTCGACGGCGAACTGCGCGAGTTCCGCGCGCGCGAAGTGATTCTTTCTTGCGGGGCCATTTACTCGCCGCCGATGCTGATGCGTGCGGGCATCGGGCCTGTCGGCGAACTGCACGCGCACGGGATCGAGCTGCGGCATGCGCTTGCGGGCGTCGGCCAGCGGCTGATGGACCATCCGTCGGTCGCGCTGGCCGCCTTCATCCACCCGCACGCCCGCCTGCAGGAGAAAACACGGCGCCATCTTCTCGTCGGGCTTCGCTTCACGTCCGACATTCCGGGCATGCCGGTGTCCGACATGGCCGTATCGGTTTCGACGAAGGCCGCTTGGCATCATGTCGGCGAGCAAATCTGCTCGGTGACGACATGGGTCAACAAGACGTTTTCGGAGGCCGGCGAAGTCCGCCTCAACTCGGCCGATTGGCGCGACCAGCCCAAAGTCGATTTCAAACTGCTGCACGACCGTCGCGATCTCGTGCGCCTGATGGCGGCGATGCGACGTTTGCGCGCCGTTTTCGATGCGCCGGAGATGCGCGCGGCCGTGACCGACCCGTTCGCGGCGAGCTTCAGCGAGAAGATCCGCCAAGTGAGCGAGGTCAACACCAAGAACCGTATCCTTACGCGCATCCTGGCCACAATCCTGGACGGCCCTGCCCCGCTGCGCCGGTTCATGTTCAACAACTTCGTGGTCGAATCCGAACCGCTCGACGTGTTGCTTGCCGACGACGACAAGCTCGAGGCGTTTGTGCGCAAGGCCGCGGTCGGCGTGTGGCACGCGTCGTGTTCGTGCCGTATGGGACGCGCCGACGATCCCATGGCGGTCACGGACTCTGCTGGACGCGTTCACGGTATTGGCGGCCTGCGCGTCGTCGACGCATCGATCTTCCCCGCCATCCCGCGCGCCAACATCAACCTGCCAACGATCATGGTTGCCGAGCGCGTTGCAGATCTCATCCGCGCTGGCCACTAGCCGCAGACACACAGGATCGCCATTGCGATTGACATAAAAAGAAAGCGGTTACATCATCGCTATCCAATTGGAGAAACATCATGTCTACCGCATCAGCTGCCTGGCCGGTGAAACTGCCCGGAACGCCGATCGAGCTTCCGGCGATCGTCGGCGACAAGCTCGTCGAAACGCGCGATCGGGAGCCTATCGAGCGACGGCATCCAACACATGATATCGCCATCAGCCGATATCCAAGAGCGACGGTTGCCGACGTTGACGCTGCCGTCGCGGCAGCCTCGGCCGCAGCCGAGAAACGCGTCTGGAGCGGAATGTCCGGCGCACAGCGCGCCAAGATCCTGCTCGACGTGGCGCGCCGCATCGAAGAGAAGCTCGACGAGTTCCGCCGTATCGAATGTCTCGAATGCGGTAAGCCCGTCACCAATGCGGAGCGCGAAGTTCGCGGCGCCATTGCGCACTGGGAATACGCGGCGACCCTCGCCCGCCATACCTACGGCGACACGTATGACAATCTCGGCGGCGGCCAGATGGGCCTGATCCTGCGCGAGCCCTACGGCGTCGTCGCCATGATCACGCCGTGGAACTACCCATTGCTCATTATCAGCCAGAAGCTGCCCTTCGCTTTGGCGGTCGGCTGCTGCGCGGTCGTCAAACCCAGTGAACTCACATCGGGCACCACACTCCTGCTCGGCCGTATCCTGCTTGAGGCAGGCATTCCGCCCGGCGTCGTCAGCGTGCTCCCCGGCTTCGGCCACGATGTCGGGGCAGGTTTGTGCGCCGATCCCCGCGTCGACATGATCTCGTTCACCGGGTCGACCCGGGTCGGCAAGGAAATTGCCGGCAAAGCGGGAGCTGCTCTCAAAAAGCTTTCGCTCGAACTCGGCGGCAAATCAGCGCATATCGTATGCGCCGACGCAGATCTCGAGACCGCAGCGCAGAAAGTCGTGATCGGCGCCACGCGCAATGCCGGGCAGGCTTGCGTGAGCGGTTCGCGTCTTCTGGTCGAGCGCTCGATAGCGCGCGAATTTCTCGAGCGCGTCAGGGCCGGCATGCTCGCCGTCCGCGTCGGCGATACGCTCGATCCAGCCACGGAAATGGGCCCGCTCATCAGTGCTGCACAATTCGAACGCGTCAGCGGCTACATCGCAGCCGGCCAGCGCGACGGTGCGACCTACTGGAGTCGACCGTCGGACGGCCCCGCACGAAAGAACTACGTACAACCGGGGCTTTTCACCCAGGTCGATCCGAAGATGTCGATTGCCCAGGAGGAAATCTTCGGGCCTGTCCTGTCGGCGATCGAGTTCGAAACGGTCGATCAGGCGATCGCGATCGCAAACGGAACGCCGTATGGCTTGTCTGCCGGCGTGTGGACACGCGATCTCGACAAAGCCTTCCGCTTCGGGCGCGGGCTCAAGGCCGGGACGATCGAAGTCAACACCTATATGGCCGGCACGCCGGAACTCCCGCTGACGGGCCACAAGGAAAGCGGCAGCGGCCACGAGCGCGGCAGGTTCGCCGTCGATGAATTCACCGAACTCAAGACGATCCATCTTCAGCTCAATTGAACACGTTCCGACGCGCGTCGCGACACCGGAGACCGATATGCTCGAAAAAATGAAGGTTCTCAGCTTCTGCCACGTTCTGCAGGGCCCCGCCTGCACGCAGTATCTCGCCGACCTTGGCGCCGACGTGATCAAGGTGGAGCCGATCGAAGGCGAACGTGCGCGCCGATGGCCCGGCCCGCATATCGGCGGCGTGAGCGGCCTTTACCTCTGCGCGTTCCGCAACAAAAAGACATTCGCCGTCAATCTCAAGAGTCCCGAAGGACTTGCGATCATCAAGGAAATGGTCGCGACGTCCGACGTGGTCGTCGAGAACTATCGTTCCGGCGTGATGGATCGGCTCGGCCTTGGCTATGAAGCATTGAAGAAGGTCAAGCCGGATCTGATCTATGCGAGCGGAACCGGCTGGGGTAGCAAAGGCCCGATGATCTCGAAGGCCAGCCAAGACATCATCGTCCAGGCGCGCACCGGCCTCATGGCGGCAACCGGCAACGACGAGCCGCGCGCGGTCGGCTCGGCCGTCATCGACCAGCATGGCGGCGCCGTTCTGGCGATGGGCATCATCGCGGCCTTCGTCAAGAAGCTCACGACGGGCAAAGGCACAAAGGTCGAAAGCTCGCTCTACACCGCCGGCCTCGACCTCCAGACGGAGCCACTGACCGTCTATCTCTCGACCCGTCCCGACCGCAAGATCCTGAAGCGCGATCCGCATCTTGCGACGTGGTACCACCAAGCGCCCTACGGCCAGTTCAAACTCGCCGATGCCGAGATCGCGATGTCGGTCAACGATCCGATGAAGGTCGCCGACGCGCTCGGCAGCGACGAGCTGCGTGCGATCGCGCATATCGACCGCTTCAAAGAGCGCGACCGCTACGCGCAGGTCTTTGCGAAGGTCGTTGCCACGAAGACGTTTGCCGAGGTCTCGAAGGCGTTCGACGATGCGGGACTGTGGTACAGCAAGATCTACGACTTCGACGACGTCGCCGACGATCCGCAGGCAAAGGCAGTCGATGCCTTCACCGAAATCGACATTCGCGGTGCGAAAGCCGTGCTCGTGAACCATCCCGTCAAGTACGACGACGAGACGCTGCCGCTGCGCATCCGTGCCTACGGCATCGGCGAGAACACACGCGAAGCGCTGGCCGAGCTCGGCTATTCGAAGGAAAAGATCGACGACCTCATCAAGCGTGGCGTCGTGGGCGACGGGACGAAACCCGCCGCCTAACGGGCCCCTCTTATCTGCCCGTGAATTTCGGCGCGCGTTTCTCAACGAACGCCGACATGCCTTCGCGGCGATCCTCCGCCATCGAATTGCGCCACAGCGAATCGCGCTCGTAGGAAATTCCGTTCTCATGCGTTGCGCCGACGGCAACGGCGATGCACGCCTTTGTAAACTGCAGGGCAACGGGTGCACGCGAAGCGATCGTCGAAGCGATTTCGACGGCGCGTGCGACGGTCTTCGCGACCTCGCAGATCTCGATCACATATCCCAGCCGCCAGGCCGTCTCGGCATCGATCGGATCGCCCGTCATGAGCATGTAGGACGCCATATTGGCGCCGATCTTGCGCGGCAGGCGCTGCGTGCCGCCGTCGCCGGCCATACCCCCGATCTTCACTTCCGGCTGGCCGAATTTCGCGTTCTTGCCTGCAATGATAAAGTCGCAGGTCAACGCCAACTCGTTTCCTGCCCCGAACGCGATGCCGTTCACGGCCGCAATGATCGGCTTCGGGAACTTCTCAAGCCGGCGCCACGCCTTGACGCGATCGGGATTGTTCGAGGTTCCGGCAGGGCCACGCTCGAGCATCTCGGCGATATCAGCACCGGCAGCAAAAGTCTCCTCGGTCCCCGTCAGGACGACCGCACGAACGTCGATGTCGGCTGCCGCTTCGTCGAGACGGCGCGCAAGTTCGATCACCATCGTGCTGTGCAACGCGTTCTTCTTCTCAGGCCTGTTGATCCGCAACAGCACGACATGCGCGACTGGCGTCTCTCGGGAGATCAGGTGGGACAAATCGGTCATGCTCTGGGATCCTGAGGCGAAGAGTTCAACCCAGCAATAGGCGGGGCAAGAAGGTTGTCAGAGGCGGAATTGCCGCGACCAGAAAGAGCGCCACGCAAAGCGCGAGGAAGAATGGGAAGATGCCTCTCGATGCCTCGCCGAGACCGATGCGAGCTACAGCGGCGCTGATGAACATCAATGTACCAACCGGGGGAGTCACGCCACCGATCAAGCAGCACATGACGATGATCGTACCGAACTGCAGCGGATCGTAGCCGAGCGCTTGTCCCACGCCGAAGAGCGGTGCGGCGAACATAATCAGAATGGCCGTGCCGTCGATGAAGCAGCCCAGGATCAGCAGCATAATTACGACCAACAGCAACTGGATCTCGGCCACGCTCGTGATCGCGTTGAGTAGGACGATGGCTTCCGACTGGAACTGTGCCCGAGTCAGGAGATTTGCGAAGACGGTCGAAGCCGCCAAGATCAGCATGACCATCGAGGTTGTGAGCGCAGCACCCATGACGGCCTCGCGCAGCTTCCGCCAAGTGAAGCCGCCATAGAAAAAATGACCAATGACGAGGACCGCGACCGCAGCAACAATGCCGGCTTCGGTCGGCGTGAATACGCCGCCGACGATACCGCCGATGATGATGAACGGGATGGTCATAGCCGGCCCGGACTCGCGCATGACAAGGACAAAACCTTTCATCGTCCGCCGCGGCGCTTCGTCGTTGCGGCCAAAACCGCCTCTAACAGAGAGAAAATACGCCACAATCATGAGCAGAATGCCAACAAGAACACCCGGCAGCGCACCGGCCAAGAAAAGCTGTCCGGTCGAGACACCGGTGAGGAAACCGTAGATGATCATCGGGATGCTCGGCGGAATCAGTGCGCCGATCGTCGAGGACGTGGCGCAGACCCCGACCGCGTAGGATGCAGGATACCCCTTATTGGTCATGCTCGGGATAAGAATCCCCGCGGTGGCAGCGCAGTCGGCGACTGCCGATCCGGAAACGCCGCCGAAGAGCATCGACGTCACGATATCGACCTGCGCGAGCCCGGCCCGCATGCGACCGACCATGAAGCTCGCGAGTTGCATGATCCGATCGACCAGATTGCAGGCGCTCGCGAGCGTTCCCGTCAGGACGAAGAACGGAATCGCCATTAGCGGAAACGAATCCATGCCCCCGAAAAGGCGCGTGATCACCAGCGTGAAAGGCAAACGACCGTCGAGCATGAGAGGAATGAAAGTTGCTGCGCCGATCGAGAATGCGATGGGAACGCCGAGTATCAGCAGGACGAAGAAGGTAGAGATGAGAGTAGGAAGCAAAAACGAACTCCTTCAATCGACCAATGGCTGTTCGCTGGCAGGAATCGGTTCGCCGCGATTCCAGATTGTCCAGCCGAGCCGCAAAGTCTCGAAGAGCATCAGTACGCCGCCTATGGGGATGGCCACATAGACATATCCCATTGGGAACTCGAGCGAGGTCGACTGCTGCTCCATGTTCATGATCGTCACCTTCGATCCGAACCAAATCAGAACGACCTCGAACCAGATCATCACAGCGACGGCGAAAAGAGCGAGGGCGATCCCGGCTCGCCGCGGCAATTTGGCAAGCACGAGATCGACCCGGAAGTGGATCCCGTAGCGAATGGTGAGACCCGAGCAGAGAAAGACCATCCAGATGCAAGCATACCGGATGATCTCCTCGGCCCAGTAGAGACCGCCCCAACCGGGGACGGAACGTATCGCCGTCGAAAGAAAACCGATTCCAACCATCGCCGTAATCGCGACGAAGACCAGGACTTCGATGACCCTAACGTAGAGACGATCAAGCATTGTTTCTCTCGACGACGACCTGTTGGATCAGTACTTGCTGAGCTTCAGCATCTTTTCGTACACCTCGACAACCTTCGGACCGCGATTGGCGAAGTGCTGCCGGTTCATTTCGATCAGCGGCGCACGGAACGTCTGGATCTCGGCATCCGAAAGTTCAGTGATCGTGACGCCCGCCGCACGCATCGTCGCGAGCGCCTGATCGTCGGCAGCCTTGTGCAGTGTCAGCTGGTAGGCGCCGGCCTCTTGCGCCGAGGACGTGATGATATCCTGCATATCCTTGGGCAACCGGTCGAACCATGCTTTGTTGGCAACGATCGGCTGGGGATAGTGGTTGTGCCGCGTGGTGAGGAGGAATTTGGCCTTCTCGTGGAAATTGCTCGTCACCATCGTCTCATGGGTGGCTTCCATGGCATTGATGACGCCGGATTCGAACGACGTATAAACCTCGGCGAGCGCAATCGCGGTGGGTACGGCACCCCAGCTGCGCGCGAGGCCGACGAAAAGCGGCGTATTGGGGATACGAAGCCGAAGACCCCTGAAATCTGCCAGCGTCCGAAGCTGTCGGGTCGAGAGGACATTGCGCGGCCCCTGATACATGAGCCCGACAAGTTGAAAGCCCTTGGGTTGGATGAACCCCTGGAGGTCGCCGAAGATGGCGTCAGTGATGAGCTTCAGATCCTCGACATTGCGATAGACGTAGAATGCCTCCATCACCTCGATCTCGGGCGCGTAGGCACCTGTGCCCGGAAGGCCGCTCAGCACCATCTCGAGCGAGCCGCCGCGAACCATCTCGGCCATTTCGCGTTCCGAACCGAGCTCGCTGTTGTTGTGGATAGTGACCGACAATCTGCCGCCAGACTTCTGCTCGGCGAGCTGCTTGAAGCGGCCTGTGGCTACCGGAATCGTGTGCGAAGCGGGATAGACGTTGCCGACCCGGATTCTCACGGCCTGCGCCGATGCGCGGCCAATGATTGTCATCGAGCCGACGGCAGCAGCACTACCGGCAAGAAATTTGCGGCGAGAGTTCATAGCGGTTCCCTTCCCTTTATGTTGGCCACGCAGCCCGGCTTCACCGATGCAGAAACGTGGAATTTTTTGAGGTTGCCTGGCTCGGCGCCCAGAAATGCATCAAGGCACCGAATTAAGAAACCGCTTACATCGTGCTTATCAAGCGACAATCTGTCAAGCGGAACGATGGCTTGGCATATCAAATCTTATAATTGCTGGTGTTTGGGAAGTGACCCAATTCGCCGTCTCCCGCATAACAAAATGCGGCTTCTGACGACGATGTAAGCGATTAACTTACGTCTTCAAAGGTGCCGCAGAAGTACTGCCGCGGATCATCAGTTCGGCATTGAACCGTCCCGGCAGCCGGGTGTCCGGCGCCTTCTCGAGGCTTCCGACGATGAACTTCGCAATGGCATGCCCGATATCGATCGCAGGCACTCGTACTGTTGTCAGCGGTGGCTCGATTTGAGCGGCCATTTCCAGATCGTCAAAACCGGTGACGCTGATATCCTTCGGAACAGACAGGCCCGCCGCCTTCGCTTCGATCACAGCACCGGCTGCCAAATAGTCGTTGGCGCAGATCACGGCCGTGGGGCGCACGCCTTCAGACTTCAGCAAACGCTGCATGCCTTCCCGCCCGGCACCGATCAGATATTTCTCGACGATGATCTCATGCTGCGGCCGCACCGCGAGGCCGACATTGGCGAGCACCGCCTTCACCGCCTCGATACGCTGGCGGATACGGTCATTGCCCTCGTACTGGCGGGAAACGATGGCGAAATCGCGATGGCCGAGGCTAAGCAGGTATTCGATCAGCCGCGACATTTCCAAGAAATTGTCGAAGCCGATGCAGTTCTTTCCGCCGTTGCGCCCGCTGGTGTAGGCCGTCACGTAGAAGACCTTGCGGCTCTCAAGGAACTCCAACAAGGCCTGCGGCTGCTCCTCGCCCATAAGGATCAGGCATTCGATGCCGTGCTCCAGCATCTTCGTCGCCTGTCGCAAGGTGCGGTCCGGCTGCAGTTCGGGCTTGCCGAGAAAAAGCGTATATCCGGCGTCGCTCAGATCCTGCTGGATCGCCTCGACCATGGCCATGATCGCCTGATGGCCCAAAGTCGGGATCAGCGCGCCGACCGTGCGCGTACGCAGCGAGGCTAGCGCCTTGGCGGCACCGTGCGGGATCCAGTTGAGCGATCGGATCGCCGCCTCGACGCGCTGGCGCGTATCGGCCTGGACCTTGTTCGGCGAATTGAGAACACGCGACGCCGTCGCCGTCGAAACGCCAGCAGCCCGGGCGACGTCCTCAAGCTTCGCCGACGACGGGCTTTGCTTGCGCACGCGTCGCTTGATCGGCTTGACGCGCTCGTTCCGAGAAGTTGACTTGGACTTCTTTGCCACCCCGCGCGCCTTTCGTTGTTCGCATCGAATCTAGAGCTTTGCACCCTCAAATCCCTAGTGCAGTTCGACGATTCGATGCAATTCAAACTTATCGGCCAACCGATCAGAAAGAATACCACCCCTTGTATCGGGCATGCCGGCTGTCGATGGGCAGGTTCTCGGTCCGGCCTGTCTCGGCGGCTGAGTAGATCGCGGTAATCAGCTCCAGCGCGCGACGTGCCTCCTCGAGCGTGATATCGAACGGCAAGCCTTCGGTCACCGATTTGTGGAACGCGCGGAACTGGCCCGCAAAAAAGAGATCGCCCGTAGGGATGCCGGCGGTCGCCGCATCGATGTCGCGCTGCAGTTCGGGGCGCATCGGCACGATCGTCCAAGGCTCGAGCGCCGGCTTGGGCGCATCGAGATCGAAACAATTGCGCTCGATCGTGAAATTCTCGAAGCAGAAGCGCATGCGGGTCGACGGACGCGCGGAGCCGAGAGTCGCGGTGAGAGACGCAAGCGAACCATCCGCCATCTGGAGGCTTGCCACCGCGCAATCCTCGACCTCGATGGGATTGACCCGCGTGGTCTTGAACGAAGCGACCTTCGCGACCGGGCCCGCAAGGCACATGAACAGGTCGTGGATGTGAATCGACTGCGTGACGAGAACGCCGCCCAGTTCAGTCGCGAACTTGCCGCGCCATGGCACCTGATAGTAAGCGGCACCGCGCAGCCAGGCCGTCTCGATCGAGGAAACATAGAGCTTCCCGCCGAGACCCGAGCGCACCAGTGCGCGAACGCGCTCGAAGCCGGGGCCATAGCGATACTGAAAGATCGGCATGACCCGCGCTTTGGATGTCTTCTGCGCTGCGATCACGTCGTCCATGAGTTCGAGCGAGCTCGTGAAAGGCTTCTCGCAAAGCGCATGCTTGCCCGCCGCAAGTGCGGCCCGAACCATCGAATGATGCTCGGACGGCGGCGTGCAGATACTGACGGCGTCGATATCGGGCATTGCGAGAACGTCGTCATAGCTCGTCGTGCGCCCGGCAATCCCGTACTTGTCCGCAAACGCGGCAAGGCGCGCCGGCTCGATCTCGCAGCAGACGGCGATGTCGAATTGATCGCGCAGCAGCGCAAATCCATTCTCGATCTGGTTTCCGGCCACCCATCCGCATCCGACGATCGCAATCTTCAATTTCCGCACGTGCCACCCCTTCTCGGTTGATCGATAGAATCATTTCCGCCGCGTGCGGACGGGCACCTTGCGCAGGAAATCGAAATCGCATCCGTACTCAGCCTGCAGGACCTCGTCGAAATAGAGACCGTAATAGCCGCGCTCGGGCCGCAGCGGCGGGACCCAACCCTTGCGACGCTCGGCAAGGGTCTGCGCATCGACCAGCAGTTCGATCCGACCAGCCGCCACGTCAAGCGCGATACGATCGCCATCGCGCACGAGTGCGAGCGGCCCGCCATCGGCGCATTCGGGGCTGATATGCAGCACGATCGTGCCGAATGCCGTACCGCTCATGCGTGCGTCCGATATCCGCACCATGTCGGTCACGCCGGCGGCCGCGAGTTTCTTGGGGATCGGCAGATAACCCGCCTCCGGCATGCCCGGTGCGCCCTTCGGCCCGGCATTCTGCAGCACGAGTACGTCGTCCGCCGTCACGTCCAGATCCGCCGCATCTATCCGCTCGGCCATGTCAACCAGCGACGTGAAGACGACGGCGCGCCCCTCGTGCTTCAGCAGCCGTTTCGTGGCGGCCGCCTGCTTTATCAATGCACCGTTGGGCGCAAGGTTGCCGTGCAGCACGCGCAATCCGCCGCCCTTGTGAATCGGATCGGAGACCGGGCGGACGACGTCTTGCTTCCAGCCCGGCGGCGAGCGCGGAATGGTCGATGCCAGCGTGCCGCCGGTGACCGTAAGGCACTGCGTGTTCAGATCCGCCTCGATCTCGCGCAGGATCTGACCGAGCCCACCGGCCTTGTGCAGATCTTCCATATAATGCTGGCCCGAGGGCTTGAGATCGACCAGCACCGGCGTCTCCACGCCCATCCGGTCGAAGGCGGCATAATCGATGTCGATACCCAGCCGCCCCGCAACGGCAGCAAGATGGATGAGGCCATTGGTCGATCCGCCAACCGCCTGCAGCACGCGCAGCGCGTTGTCGAACGCTTCCTTCGTCATGATCTTCGTCGGCCGCAGATCTTCCTTCGCCATCGCCACGGCACGGGCACCAGTTGCCTCGCCGTGACGCAGGCGGTCGGCATGCACGGCCGGAATGCACGCACCGCCAGGCAGCATCATGCCAAGCGCCTCGGCGCACAGCGCCATCGTGCTGGCGGTTCCCATGACCATGCAGGTCCCGGGGCCGGGCGCGAGTTGTTCGTTGATCTCGTCGATCTCGGCCTGATCGATCTGCCCGGCGCGATGCTTGCCCCACAGGCGGCGGCAATCCGTGCAAGCACCCAGCCGCTCGCCCTTGTGGCTCCCGGTGATCATCGGACCGGTCACCGTGAGGATCGCAGGCACGTCCGCACTTGCCGCCCCCATCAGCAGAGCCGGCACGGTCTTGTCGCAACCGCCAATCAGCACGACGGCGTCCATCGGCTGGGCGCGGATCATCTCCTCGGCCGCCATGGCCATCAGGTTGCGCAGGAACATGCTCGTCGGGTGCGAGAAGGCTTCATGGATCGAGATGATCGGAAACTCGATCGGCAACCCGCCCGCAAGCATCACGCCGCGCTTGATCGCGTCGATCAGCTCCGGGACGTTGCGGTGGCACGCATTGTAGGCTGAGTAGGTATCGGTAATGCCGACGATCGGTCGATCGAGGGCGTCGTCCGAATAGCCCATCGCCTTGATGAATGCCTTGCGCAGGAACAGCGAGAACCCCGCGTCGCCGTACTGCGCCAAACCCTTTTTCATGCCCTTCATGGATTGCCTGCCGAACCTGTTGTGCCGTCAATCCTTGAGGATGCCGGTCGCACTGAAAATGTCTTTGATGGTCGCGCAATAGCCCACGAATTCGGGCGATGCGAGCACGGCACTGCTGCGCGGGCGCGGCAGATCGATGTCGATGATCCGCTCGACTCTCCCCGGGCGCGACGTCATCACCACGACGCGATCGGAAAGTGCCACCGCCTCGGCAATGCCGTGCGTGATGAACAAGACGGTCTGTCGGCGATCGAGCCAAAGCTTTTCGAGATCGACGCGCATCTGCTCGCGTGTCAACGCATCGAGGGCGCCGAACGGCTCGTCGAAAAAGAGGAATGGCGGGGCATGGACGAGTGCGCGGCAGATGGCGGCGCGCTGCCGCATCCCGCCGGACAGTTCGAAAGGATATCGGTTCTCGAAGCCCTCGAGCCCGACCTTCTTGAGCAGATCCATCGCGCGCGGCAGTAGTTCTTTTGCCGGGATCTTGCGCAGATCGGAATGCAGCATCACGTTCTGGAGGATCGTGCGCCATTCCAGCAGGGCGTGGTCCTGAAAGACGATGCCGAGATCGGTGAAGGCGCGCTTGATCGGGCGGCCATCGATGATCACCGCGCCCGATGTCGCGTCGTCGAGCCCGGCGGCGACGAGCATGAGCGTGCTCTTGCCGCAACCGCTGGGCCCAAGGACGGAGACGAACTCGCCCTTCCGGATCCCGAACGACAGCGGACCCAGCGCTTCGATCGAGCCTTCGAGCGCCTCGTAGGTCTTGCGCAGGTCGTCGAAGACAATCGCGTCGCTGGGCACCGCCGACGTCGCGTCCATGTCAGGCCGACTGCCCGACGAAGTCGTTGGTGTAGAAGTGGGTCGCTGGCAGATCGGTCTTAAAGCCCGTATACTCCTTCAGCAACGCGATGTTCTTCTCCATAGCCGCCGGATCGGTCATGCCGAGCGGCTTGACGCCCGTGAGCAGTGTCGTGAAAACCGCGAGATTGCCACGCACGACTTTCGGGTCGAGCGGCGTCTCGGCGTGCTTGACGAGTGCTTGCACCGACGCTTCCGGGTCGTCGATGGCCGCCTGCCACGAACGCTGCGTTGCCTGCACGAAACGGCGAACGAGGCCGGGATTGTCGCGAATGAGGTCAGGATGCGTCGAGATGCCCGAGCCGAGCGTGGGCACGCCAAGATCCTTGTATGTCTTGTACTTCGCCGCAAACCCGGCGTTCTGCAACGACACCGGCTGGTCAGCCGCACTGCCCAGAAGGATGTCGCAGCGCCCCTCGCGAAGGGCGGCGACACCGGCCGTGCTGTCCACATTGAACATTTCATAGTCCGTCGGCTTGATACCGTTCGCCGCCAAGACCGCCGGCCAGAGTTGCGTGGCACCGTCGCCGGCCGTGCCGCAAACCTTCTTGCCGATCACGTCGCGCGCGGTTTCAAACTTCGTGCGCCCGTCGATCCACACGACCGCAAGCGTGCTGATCGCCATCGTCATGATCTGCTTGGCCTGCACGCCCTGTGCGGCCGCCAACAGGAGCGCGCTGGTATCGGCCCAGGCGAACATGTCGCCCTTCGACCCGACTTGGCGCACGGTCACGCCGGAGCCCTTCCCTTGGTCGGGGCGCAGATCGATGCCTACATCGCGATAGTAACCGCGCTGAAGACCGAGGATCGGCGGCGAGTAGTTGCCGATCCACGACCAATTGAAGCGGAACGAAACGCGATCCGGGGCCTGCGCGAGGGCGGGAGCAGCCAAGGTTGCGGCGGCAGTTGCGGCAGCCGAAGCAAGGAATGTGCGGCGTTTAATCATCTTGGTTCCTCCTGAAAGTTTGTTTAGTTCGGCGTTGATCGCCGTTGCGCGATATCCCAGGGTGTGGCGAAGCGTTGTATCAATTCGACCGCAAAATACAGCACGATGCCGATCAGGCTCAGCAGCATCATGCCCGCGAAGGCGAGCGGCGAGTTCATCTCGCCGTTGGCGACGAGTACCAAATAGCCAAGCCCGCGACTGGACGCGATGAACTCGCTGACGATTGCGCCGATCGCCGCAGCCGCCATCGACATCTTTAGGCCTGCAAAAAGATTGGGCAGCGCATGCGGAAGCCGGATGCGCAAAAACATGTCGATTGGACCCGCCCCCATTGATCGCGCGACGCGGATCGGCTCCGGTCGGATCGAGGTAAAGCCGACGATCGCTTGGATCAGAATGGGAAAGAACGAGATGAGAAATGTGATCAACACTTTCGGCAAAACGCCGAAGCCGAACCAGATGATGAAGAGCGGTGCGATCGCGATCTTCGGAATCAACTGCGAGAAGACGACAATCGGATAGACGACCCGGCGGACAACGGGAATGAACGAAATCGCCAGCGCAAGCGGGATGGCGACCGCAACCGACAACAAGAAGCCGGAAAGGATGATCGTGACGGTCGAAGACGCGTGCAGTGCGAGCATTGGCGCCCGATCAACGATCTCGACGAAGATGCGGCTCGGCTTCGGCAACATGATCTCGGAAACACCGAACAAGACGACCGCCGACTCCCAACCTGCGAACAGCACGGCAAGGGCCAGAAGCGGGCCGACTGCGTCCAAGAACTGGCGCTTGCGCAAAAAAGACGCCCCCCAGGCGATTTATGAAACCGCTTACATAATACACAGCAGATTAGCTCGGTCAATAGATCGACGCACACGACGCCGGCGCAAGCCAAGCTAGGGGAGCTTGCCCTGTGCGGCAGCGAGGATCTCGTACCAATCCTGTCGATCAAGCTGAATATGCACGGCCGCAGCAAGTGCGCGCAGGCGCTCAAAACGCGTCGAACCGAGCACCAGGACCGGTCGACTTGGCATGCAGAGCAGCCAAGCAAGCGCGACAGCGCCGATATCGTCGGTTCCGCGACGCAAGCCCACCTCACGCAACGCGGTACGGATTGGGCTTGTGGACGCATCCGCCGCGTCGAAGAGCCGGCCGCCGCCGAGCGGAGACCAGATCATCGGCGCCGCACCGGCTTCCTGCGCCTGTTCAAGCGTTCCATCGAAGAGGGGTGCGCGCGCGAGAACCGACAACTCGATCTGGTTCGTGACGATCGGCAGCGAAAGCTTCGACTGCAACAGCGACAGCTGATGCGGCGCATGGTTCGAGACGCCGACCGAGCGGACCTTGCCGGCGGCGACGAGCGCTTCGAGGGCACGCGCAGTTTCCTCGGCAGGGGCAAGAAAGTCGGGCCGATGCACGAGGAGAAGATCGAGATAGTCCGTACCGAGCGCCTTCAACGCGTTCTCGATCGTGGCTTCGATGTGCGCCCGACTATTGTCGTAGTGCTTCACCCGATGAAGCGGGCGCGCGTTACCGACATTACAGACCCCGAACTTCGATACGATCTCGATCCCATTGCGCCCGGACGAACGGGCGCGAAGTGCTGCTCCAAAAAGCGCTTCGATCTCGTAGTTGCCGTATATGTCGGCAAGGTCGAAAGTCGTGATTCCGAGTTCGACGCATCGATCGACGAACGCGGCAAGCCTCGCTGGTGTGTTCGTCTCCTCGCCCTTCAACGCGCGCCAGACGCCCCAAGTAAGGCGAGACATGTCGGGACCTCGGGCGTGAATCTTCTGTCTAGGTACAAGCATTTTCAAACCTCATACATGCGCACACATGTCCGAGGACATGCCTCATCTCGCCCAGTATGCAAACAAAACAGTCTTATCCCTCGATTGGCCCAACATGGCCAAATGGCAAATGCCGCAAGTTCGAACCAACGAGAAGGCCTGGCAACCATGCTCCCGCCGACGCGCTGCCCCCCCCTCACACAAGGCGACGAGATTCGCGCGAACTTAGTGCGCACGCTTTAGGTATTGTCGAAGTCGCCAACCGCCGCGCTTAGAGCAGCGCGAATACGCGCATTGCACAGAAGTTCGCGGCCGAAAACGGGTTCGAAGCTGAGAAAGTCGTCGGTCGTACGCAACTTTCCCAATGCTTCGGCCAGTGGGTCGGACAGGCTGCTTTTCGAACGGCGTACATAGTCGATCCAGGCGGCAACAGCTTTAATGGTCTCAGGAGCGGCGCGGCCTACGACATACGCGTCGGCAATCGTGCCGAGCAGACGCTGCGGAAGCTTCTGCGATCCGTCCATCGCAATCTGAGAAAGTCGATGCTGGATGCCAGCGTTGGCAAAACGCGCGCAGAGCTGCGCGCTGTAAGCGGCGATGTCGAGCCCTGGCACTGGATCGAGCGTGGTTGCGGCCTCGGCCATCAGTGCGCGGATTGCGGCGGCGAGTTCTGGATCGGCCATCGCCTCTGCGACGGTGAGGTGCCCCTTAGCAAGACCGAGATATGCCAACGCCGAATGGGCACCGTTGAGCAGACGCAGCTTGGCGCGCTCGAAGGGGGCAACATCCGGCACGATTTCGACGCCGACGCGATCCCAGGAAGGGCGCGCGCCCGAGAACCGATCTTCGATCACCCACTGGGCGAAAGGTTCGGCGACGACCACGGCACGGTCTGCACACCCAAGCAACGTGCGCAGCGCCAGACGATCGTCGTCGGTCGTTGCAGGAACGATGCGATCCACCATCGTGCTGGGAAATCGCACCTCTTCGGCAATCCACGTGGCCAAGCCCGGATCTCGCAACGCGGCAAACTGCGTGACGAGCTTCGCGAGGACACGACCGTTGGACGGCAGATTGTCGCAGGAGACAATCGTCGGCGGGTTCTGGCGACGCGCACGGACGGCTGAAAGGCCTGCCACCAGAAAGCCGATGGCGGAACACGGCGCATCGGGCTTGGCCAGATCGGCGCGAATATCTGGATGCGATTCGTCGAGATCGCCGGTCGCCGGCACGTGACAATAGCCCTTTTCGGTCACTGTTAGCGTAACGACGTGCGTCGCGGGATCGGCAAGACGCTCGACGACAAGCGCCGGGTTCGCCGGCGCGTACAAGGCCTCGACGATGACGCCAACAATTTCGACGTCCAACTGCTCCGGCCCGCGCGTCAAGATCGAATAGAGACGTTCCTGCGCGCTCAGCGCTTCAGGCACCGTGCGACCGCGCAGATTGACGGCGACAACGCCCCACGGCCCAGGGACCGTTTCGATCGCGCGCTGGGTGAACCAAAAAGCGTGCGCACGCGCAAAGGCGCCGCACCCCAAATGCACCATCCCGGGCACAAGTTTTGCGGGAGAAAAGCCCGGGCGGCGCACTGTCGCGGGCAGATGCGCCATACATGCGCGGTCGAGATTCATGCAAATACGATGGGATTTCCCGAGGCGGCCGACGAGATCATCGCATCCAGCAATGTCATCGCTGCCACACCCGCCCCGATTTCGGGGGCAGAAGAGGGCTGGCCTCGCACGCGCGCAAAGAAATCTCCGAGAATCGCGTGGTAGCCTTTGTGGTCTTCGTTTGCGGCGACGGTCAAGTTCGGCTCCCATGCCAGCGTATCGACCGCGTCGCTAAGGGTCGCGTCCACCTTACCGACCTTGAATTCAGGCGCACGGAAATAGCGAACTTCGTGCACATTGCGCACCTCGACCCGCTTGTGGTCCCCCATCACCTGCCACCATTCCATCGGCGTGGCGCGCGATTGGTGTGTACCCATAACCAGCGTCGCAAGGCCGCCGCCCTCGAAGCGGAAATCGACATGAAGAAGCAGCTTGCCGGGTGCAATTTCGTGGCGGCGCGCGTGAAGAGAAACGGGCTTTCCCATCAGATGCGGCACGAGGTCCATATAGTGGACGCAATGGTGAAGATAGAAGCCCGTATAGTCGGGATCGCGCGTGAAATAGGTCGGCGCCGTCATGTACTGGCCCATGAAACTCGCAGGCGCGCCGAACTCGGGCGCATGCACCAAATTGATCGCAATTCGGTTCGCAGTCGAATAGCGCTTCATGAATCCGAGCACCAGCGGCTTGGCCGCGCGCGCAGCGGCATCGGCCAATCGGCGCGCATCGGAAGCGTTGGCGCCGGGCGGCTTTTCCATGAATACCGGCAGACCGCGTGCCAATGCGGCGATTCCGAGTTCGACATGCGCCGCGGGCCCGATCGCCATACCGACAGCATCGATGTCGCTGCGCGCGAGAAGCGCAGCCGCGTCCTGCATCCGATCGGCCTCAGGGACGCCGTAGCTGCGACCTATCTTGCCGAGCCGGTCGGTATCCTTGTCGCACAGAGCCGCAATGACCGCGTCGTGGCGCACCAGATGCGGCAGCAGCATTTCGCCAGCATGTGTGCCGCAGCCAATCCAACCGATTCGAAGCGTGCTCATTTTGCCCTCCCGGCGGCGTCGAGTGCTGCGCGAAGATACGCCGCACTCGCGGCAAGTTCTGCGTCCTCGTTACGCGAAGGCGCACGCCACTGCGCGACGCAAGTTCCAACCGGCACGTCGTCTCGTCGGAACGGTTCCAACGTAATCGGGCCGCGATAGCCGACGGCAACCAACGCCCGCGCAACCGACGGCCAATCGATATGCCCGTCGCCCAGAAAACCCCGATGGTGCTCGTTTGCCTGGAAATGGACCATGCGCGATCCGGCTTTACGGATCGCAGCCGCGATGTCACGATCTTCCATATTCATGTGAAACGTGTCGAGCATGGCGCCCAAAGCAGGCGACCCGACTGCATCGACGATCGCAAGCGCATGCTCGGTCGTATTGGCGAAGTCCGTTTCGAATCGGTTGAGCGGTTCGAGCGCGAGCACGACGCCATTGTCGGCTGCGCGCGCTGCCGCTTTTGCAAGAGCTTCGGTCACCTGATCGACGCGAGTCCGGCGCAGCGTTTCTTCGACCGGTGCGGGTGCACGCCCCGCGAACACGAGCGGGGCGCCGTAAAGCGGACCGCCGACGATCTTGGCGCCGAACGCAACGGCCGTCGCAACGCAGCTTTCAAGATAGGCCAGCCCCGCGGCGCGCATGGCCGGGTCCTGGCTTGCAAGGTCGCGCTGCAAATTGACGCGGGCTGCGAACAGGATCTCGAGGCCGTTTGCGGCAGCGGCAGCCTTCGTCTCGTGCGCATCGAGTTCGCCCGGCTCCGGCACCAGCAATTCGACAAACTGCATGCCTGCGCGGGCAGCACGTGCGAAGCAGTCGAAATGCTCTCGGCCGAAGGGCCGTGCATAGAACATCGAAATAACGCCGATAGGGTTGGATTTCATGATTTTACAGCTCCGGCAGTCAGTCCACCGACCAAATGGCGTTGGACAAAGAGAAACAAGATGGTCACCGGCAATGCGACAAGCGTGCCGCCGGCCGTCAACAGGCCCCATTGAATCGTGTATTCGCCGATGAAAAGCTGCAGGGCGACAGTGACGGTGCGGACATTCTGGCCGGACAGCATCATCGCAAAGAGATACTCGTTCCAGGATGCGACGAAGACATAGATCCCGGTCGAGGCGATGCCGGGTGCGGCCAACGGCAGCAGGATGCGCGTGATCGTCTGCAGGCGCGTGGCCCCGTCCACCATCGCCGCTTCGTCGAGCTCTTTGGGTATCCCGTTGAGATAGCTCGTGAGCATCCAGATCGCAAACGGGATCGCGAAGGTCGCGTGGCCGAGCACAACGCCCAACACCGTATCAAGAAGTCCCAAGGCCCGCATCGCCACGAACAAGGGGATGATCATCAACACGATCGGAAACATGTTGATGGTCAGAAACTGCGTCATCAGAAAGCGGCGGCCGACGAATCCGAAGCGCGAAAACGCATAGGCTGCCGGTACGCTAAGGCCAAGGCCAAGCAAACTTGCACACGTCGCCACGATTAAGGAGTCGAGCAGATTCTTGGGGAAGCTTGTGCGCGCGAGCAGATCAGCATAGTGACCCAAAGTCGGCGCCTCGGGCCAATAGACCACGGGAAAGCGCGCAATGTCGCTGTCGGGTTTGACCGAGGTAATGGCCATCCAAACGTAGGGGGCCACGGCCACGACGACCAGAAGAAAAGCCGGCAATTCGATCTCGAGAAAGCGGCGCAGCCGCGATCGGCGTTCGATCATCGGAAAGCCTCGCGCATGGTGCGCCGGACATACACCGCCGCAAGCGCCATCAGAAAGAGTGTGAGAACGACGGCGAGCGCGGAGCCGTAGCCAAACTCCATCCCGCTATAGGCGCGCAGGAACGCGTAGAGCGGCAGTGTGTGCGTCTCATAGCCAGGCCCGCCGCCGGTCATCACCAGAATGACGTCGAGCGAATTCGCAGCCCAGATCGTGCGCAGCAGCAAGGCTGTGAGTATGACCCCCTTCAAGCCCGGCCATACGACGTGGCGCAAGCGCTGTAAACGCGATGCACCGTCGATCTCGGCCGCTTCGTGCAGCTCGTTCGGTATCGCCTGCAAGCCTGCAAGTATCACGACCGCAAAAAACGGGAACCCCTGCCAGACCAGGGCAGCAACTACCGCCAGCAGCGCTGTATCCGCACGCGCGAGCCAGGCCACCGGCCCGTCGAGCACCCCGATGCGCAGCAAGAGATCGTTGAGAAGACCCAGATTGTAGTCGTAGATCCAGGTGAACATCAGGCCGATGATAACCGACGGCAGGGCCCAGGGGATGATGACCAAAGCGCGCGCGGCACTGCGCCAGAAGAAGCTTTCGTTGAGCACTAGAGCTGCCCCGAAGCCGAGCACGAACTGTAGACCGACGGCAAGCCCGACCCAGACGAAGGAGTTCCACAGCGAAATCCAGAACGCCTCATCGGCGATCAGGCGCGCATAGTTGCCGAAGCCGACGAACGGCACGTTGTGCGGCCGAAAAAGCACGAAATCGTGCAGGCTCATCCACAGCGTCGTGGCGACCGGATAGAGCACGATCGCCGCCGTCGCCAAAAGGGCGGGCGCCAAAAACAGATACGGCGTGAAGCGATTTCCAATCATTGCGGAAGAACGGGGCGGCGCCGAAACGCCGCCCCTGCCGCCTCAGCCGTGATACTGGCGTTCGATCGCCCGCATCATGTCGTCAGGCTCGATCTGGCCGAGCAAGGCTCGCTGCATGTTTGTGGGCCACACGGTGCGCACAAAATCCGCCGTCTGCGTCACATTGGGCAGCGCATCGGCGATCGGCACCGACTGAGCCGTCGCATCGACGAAGCGTTTCGGGTGCAGCGTCCAATTTGCCGCCCCCGACTGCGTCACCGTGAGCTGACCGGTGAATTTGTTGAACTCGACGTTCGCATCTCCGCTCGACAGATAAGTAATCCAGCGGAATGCGGCTGCTTTGTTGCGACTTGCCGCGAAGACGGCATTCGACTCGTCGCCGAACGACGTCCAGCCTTTGCCGTCGGCTCCGCGCGGAACCGGAACGGCCGAGACGCGGTCGCCCAACGCCTGGACCATCTCGTTTGCCGAGCCGATATGGTGGATCGTCATCGCGGTTCGACCGGCCTTGAAATTGTCGACGATCTGCCGGAACCCGTCGTTCGGCGCCGACGGCGGGAACACGCCGTGCTGGCGACCGAGCGCCACGAACCAGCGATTGGCGGCCAAAGCACGCGGGCTCACCATGCCACCGCGCGCGAAACTGGCGCCGCCGCCGAGCACGAAAGTGCCCCAATGGTCGTGCCCGCCCGCACCACCGCGCATGCCGAAGCCGTGGACGTCGCCCTTGGTTGTGGCGCGAGCCGCAGCGAGAAACTCGTCGAACGTTTTGGGCGGTGCGATGCCAGCCTGCTGGAAGAGATCGACGCGATAGTAGAGATAGAGCACGACATACTGCAGCGGCAAATAATAGCGCTTGCCGTCCGGCGCTTTGTGCAGGGTCCACAGACTGTCGGCGATGTCCTTGGCCTCTGTCCAGGAATCGACCATCGCGTCGAGCGGCTCGAGTGCACGCATCTCGAGCAGGCGCGACATGTTGGCGAGCTTGACCATCGCGCAATCGGGCGCATTGTTGGCGACGAGGGCAGCGTAGAGCCGCGTATAGTAGTCGTTGCCCCCGCCCCAGGGAATGCTTTCGGCCTGGATCTTAATACCGGGATTTGAGCGTTCGAACGCGGAAATCAAGTCTGCCGGCGAATGCTGGGGATTGTCAAAATGGTACCACCAACGCACTGTCGCGGCCGTCTGCGCGCGCGCGATCGAAGGAGCTGCGAGTGCGATCGCACCGGCAGCCAGGAAGTTTCTGCGTTTCATCGACGTTTCTCCCGTTTTTTGGTTATTGAAGTTTTTCGGCAAAGAAGCGACCGGCCGCACGATGTGCTGTGCGGGCCGGTTCGAGTTTCGCGGACATCTGCATGAAGCCATGGCAAACACCCGCAAAGAGGTCGAAACGAACGTCGTTGCCCGCCTCGCCGAGGACGCGCGCGAAATCGAAACTTTCGTCGCGTAACGGATCGAGACCGGCGGCGTTCAGATACAGCGGCGGCAAGCCGGCCAAGTCGGGCAAAGGTGCTGGCCCACGCCAATTTGCCCAGTACCAGCGCATGCGCGCGGTTGTGAGCAGATAGGCGCCGCCGCCGAACGCCGCATGGCTCGGCGTGTCGAATACCGGCGCATAGCAGCCGTAAAACAGCGCCGCCGCGCGCAGGCGGTTGCGCCCGCGCGCCGCCGTCAGCACGCCAAGCGATATCCCCGCCCCGGCCGAATCGCCAGCGAGACCTATGCGGGACGGATCGACCGCATCGCCAAGAAGGCCCGCTCGCACTGCATCGAGAGCATCGAGGGTATCGTCGATGGCCGCCGGGTATGGGTGCTCGGGTGCACGGCGATAGTCGATGCCCAGAACGCAAGCGCCCGATTCGATCGCCAAGCGCGCCATCGAACCGCGATGCGTGTCGATCGAACCGAAGGTCCAACCTCCGCCATGGACAAACACGATGACCGGACGGTTACGCTCGAGCGTGGGGCGCAGCAACCGCGCACGGACAAAACCGCCCGCAGCCGGTATCTCCAAATCCCGGCTCTCGCAGAGCGCAGGGATCGCGGAATTCCAGTTCGCGGCAAGCCGCTCGAACGTCGTGCGCGCCTCAGCGAGCGGCATGTTCGGATAGTCGGGTGCCGCCCCGCCGCCCGCCAGAATTGCGGCCATTTCAGGATGCAGATAGACGTCGCTCATGCCGCGCGCCGTTTGCGCACGCGCGGCGCTTCGATTTCGACGATCGTATCGAGATGGTGCGCGATCTCTTCGGCAAGGCGCGCACCATCGCCCGCATCGAGTGCCGCAATCAGCACGTCGTGCCGCTCGGCGGTGCGTGCGAGGCTGCGCCTGTGCCCCGGCGCCCAAAGTTTCTGACGGTGCGAATGGAGCATGCAGCGGATCAAAATCTGTTCGAGGACCGGTGGGCTCGCGAGCCCGAAAATTGCTGCGTGGAACTGCATATCGAGTTCGATCAAGGCGTATTCGTCGTTGCGGCGCGCCGCACGCGCCATACCGTCGCGCAACACAACAAGCCTCACGCGTGCATCGGACCCGTAAGCGGCAACGGCACGCAGTGCCCCACGCGTCTCCAATCGCTTGCGCAGATCGAGCACTTCTTCGGCCGCAGCCGGATCGAGCGGCGTAACGCTCGTGCCGCGATGGCCCGATCGCACGACCAAACCGTCTTCCTGAAGACGCAATAACGCTTCGCGCACCGTGCCTTGGCTGCATCCAAGATCGCGGGCAAGACCAAGCTCGGTCAGCGGTTCGCCCGGACTGATCTCATTGAGCACGATGCGTTGTTTTAGCGCCGAATAGACGACTTCGCGCGGTCGCGCGGCTTTCGCCATAAGCCCCCCCCTGGCCCAGACTGACACCTCTACATTATCGATATCGATAATGAAAGGCAAGCGCGTATCCGCAGTCCATTGCGCGTACCCCACATGCCTAGGTCCAACTTCGAACGTGGCAGCAATGACTGGCTTGAATTGTCGCAGCGTTTCGTCAGGCGTACCCCTTCGAACAAAAGCATGAGCAAATGATCTCAAGTCTGAAAAGGCGAAAACCCGCCGACCGGTTTCCCGGCGGCGGGCTTCTTTAATAGGCGGTGCAGCGGAATTCGAACCCGCAAGGCGACGCCTCGCGCCCCAGCCCCCCCCAGATA
>Ga0315907_10000932_pt1 | contig 39964 bp, 33 predicted proteins | sample LakEriMetagenome_3_FD_203525 | JGI IMG/M metagenome (GOLD analysis project Ga0315907, IMG submission 203525) | Freshwater fungal communities from buoy surface, Lake Erie, Ohio, United States - Buoy 12 MA123 | ecosystem: Environmental > Aquatic > Freshwater > Lake > Lake biofilm | place: USA...
TGCACAATCTACTATTTAGGAAGACGATATTTATTCATTTATAGTTGCATTGATTTCCGTAAAAAGAATTAAATTCGTTTACTACTAAACAAAGTTAATAATGAAATTAATATTCACTTATTCATTTCTACTCTTATTTGCTCTAGTTTCGTTCACGCAACAAAACGATCATATAAAAGCAGGGAATTGGAGCGCTAAACTACTTCTTAACCAAAAAGATGAATTGCCTTTTAAATTAATTATTAAAAAAATTAAAAAGGACTATCAATTTATAATATGTAACGCTTCTGAGAAAATAACATTGTCTAAACCTGAAAAAAAAGAAGATAGTCTAATTGTTAGCTTTCCAACATTTAACTCAAAAATTGTATTCAAAAAAAATAGTAAAACTCAATTAAATGGTTATTGGGTGAACTATAATAAATCCGAAAATTACAAAATACCTTTTCAAGCAACATATAATTATAAAAATAGATTTAGTAATTATTCTAACGATTTAACAACTTCAAAAATAGATGGAAAATGGAAAGTTATTTTTGATCCTAACACAAATGATGCTTCACCTGCAATAGGAATCTTTTCTCAAAACAATCAATCGATTGCTGGAACATTCTTAACAGAAACTGGTGATTATCGCTATTTAGAAGGAAATCAATATGGTTCTAAATTCTATTTATCCTGTTTTGATGGTTCACATGCTTTTTTATTGGTTGCTAACTATGAAAATGATTCATTAAAAGGACGTTTTTTAAGTGGTAAACATTTTGAAGGAAAATGGGAGGGAAGTAAAAACGATACATTTCAATTAGCTGATCCAGATGAACTAACAAAAGTGAAAAAAGAGGCTGTTTTCCAATTTTCATTAAAAGATTTAAATGGGAATGAATTTCATTTTCCGAATGAACAATTTAAAAATAAAGTAACGATCATTCAAATCATGGGAACATGGTGTCCAAATTGTATGGACGAAACGAGATACTATAAACAATTATATGAGAAATACCATTCACAAGGATTAGAAATAATTTCTGTTGGTTATGAAGTTGGAAATTCATTTGAAGATTACGCAAATAAAATCAAGCTTTTAAAAGATCGTTTTAATTTAGATTTTACATTTTTAGTAGGTGGTAATGCAAACAAAGGTCTTGCTTCTTCTCAATTCTCTATGTTAAACGAAGTAATCTCTTTCCCTACTTCTATATATATAGGTAAAGATGGTGTTGTAAAACGTGTACATACAGGATTCAACGGACCAGGTACAGGTGAATATTATACAGAATACGTAGAAAAAACTAATTTATTGATTGAATCTTTGTTGAAGGAGAAATGAGATAATAAGATTCAAGACTGAAAAAAAAAGACTTACATCCATAACGAATATAAGTCTTACTATCTTGAATCTTTAAGTCTTGAATCTAATTAAACACAAGCAATTTTATTCACTCTATTTTGATGTCTTCCTCCTTCAAATTCTGTTGTGAAAAAAGTTTCTACCATTTGTTTTGCTTCCTCTTCAGAAATAAAACGTGCAGGTAAAACTAAAATATTTGCATTGTTATGTTGTCTAGCCAATTCAGCTATTTCATTTTTCCAACATAAAGCAGCTCTAATACCTTGATGTTTATTTGCAGTCATGTTTATACCATTACCAGAACCACAGATAAGAATTCCTTTCATTCCTTCATTTTCCTCTATCAAATTCGCTACTGGATGAGCATAATCAGGATAATCGATACTTTCTGTAGAATGACAACCAAAATCTTTAACTTCGTATCCTTTTTCAGATAAATAAGATTTTAATACTTCTTTTAGTTCAAATCCTGCGTGATCTGCACCTATTGGAATGATAATTTTGCTCATAAACTTGAATTTTTTGTAAAGTTAATGAATGATTTATTATCTGAAATAAGAAAATAATGACAAAAACGAATTGTTTTGTTCACTATTAACAATTGGTGTTAATTGTAAACATTATGGAAAATTATGAAATTAAGAACAATTGAAAATGAGTAGTTTAATAAATTAAAATTCAAACACAAAATGAAACTCAATTGTTAATAGGTGTTTATAAGTTCTAAAAGAATTGTTTTGGATATTAAATTTATAATTACAAACAAAAGAATAGTTGAATTAAAGACTAAAAGTTTGACAAAGTTTTGGAGAAATTACCAACGTTTTTAACACAGAATTTATATTGAATTCATAAAAAAGTAATACACAAAATCATTTTAAGTCTTTTTTGTTAATAACGTTGTAAATGCTTCAAAAACTATAACATTAAATAACTTAAGTTTGTTAATAATAACCCATATATTTTTGATAAGTCAGATTAGCAATTAAAAGTTAAGCTTTTTTTAAACATATGAACATCACTAATAAATAGAATAAGTTTTCTTTATTTAAAAAATTCTTTATTTTATTTATATTCAAAAGAAGAGACTAAGAGAAAATAGGTTTTTTGAAATTAAAAATGTACATTCAGTTAGAATGGTTGAAATGAACTTAAAATATACAATTAAGTAATTGATATTTAATTATATATAAAAATATAAATAAGAATGTTGGAACGATTTAAACTCTTAAAAGTTGCCGAAAAACAATTTTTTAATTATTACGAAAAAGAAAATGATTTTCGCCGGTTGACAATTTTATATAGCATCGGTGCATTTATCGTTTCTCCTATTTTTTGTCTTTTTTCGTATAACTCAGATTTACCTAAAGTTTACTTTAATATCTGTTTATCCTTTTCGATTTTTTTCCCACTATTTATTTTGATTTGTTGGAAGATAAAAGCCATAAAAAATTATTTATTGTATTTCTTCCACGCACATTTTCTTATAGCTACTTATTTTGCAGTTGAAGATTTGGTTCATTTCAGATTTTCTCAAACACACTTTTTTTACTTTTTTATTTTATTTGCCATAATCGCACATGTGATTCAACGATTGAATTTAACCTTTATCTATATTTTATTTACGTACGTTTTTATAATTTATGGTTACTCATTAGTAGACAAACCTGAATTAACATTAGGTAATGTTACGATCATTTTATTTGTTTTTTCAGCGACTATTTTTTTAGTTTTGGTTTCTCGAGTACGGTTAATTAACAATGTACAAGATTATTCAGATTATTTAAAAAAGATTGTAAACAAACCAGGTTCTGGGTTTATTTTATTTAAAATTAAAAATAACAATGTAATTGATATCATTGATTACAATCAAAAAACAAATGTCTTTTTTCAAATTGAGAACAAAGATGAAACAGAAAGAAACAGAAAGTTTATTCAGTTTTTCACACAAGATGAGTTAACAGTAATTAGTAAAATTGAAGGTGAAGAAGTTTTTAGAAAACAAGTTGAATTAATTATAGATAGCAAAACAAAAACGTTTGAATTAAAAACAGGTTTGCTAGTTTTAAAAAGCGGAAAATATTGGTTGTGTCGCTTAGAAGATATTTCTGAAAGTGTACAACATCAATTAGAATTAAGTAATAGAGAAAAAAAGTATCGTAATTTATATTACAAAAATCAAGCGGGTGTATTTACATTAAATAACGAATCTTATCTATTAGATTGCAACGAAGCATTTCATATGATTTTTGAAAATGATTTTCAAAGAGATGAGCAATTTTTTAATGCTTCAGATCAAGAATCATGGAATAGATTATTCTTGTACTTAGAAGAGCATGAAACTTTACGAAACGAAAAATTTGAATTCACATTAAAATCAGGTAAAAAGAAAACATTGATTTTTAATTGGTATTATGATAAAATCAATCAGCATATTGAAGGGACAGTTATTGATATTACGAAAGTAGAAAATGCGTCAAAAGCCATTTTGAGAGCTGAGATAGCAGAAGAAGGTAACAAGTTATTAAAAGCAGAAATAGCAGAAAGAATTAGAACTGAAAAACTGTTACAAGATCAATATTTAAGGAATAAAGCAATTTTTGATAGTTCGTCTAATACCTTGTTATTGATATTTAATATGGAGAATAAAATTTCTTCGTTTAATAAACACAGTGAAACCTATTTTAATCATTTAACAGGAGATGTATTACATTCCGGTCAAAACTTTCAGTTAATCTTTAATAAATTATTTAATCCAAAAGAATTAAGATATTTTCAAATCTTATTAAATAAAGTAAAAAACGGATTATCAGAACGTATAGAAGCAAAGTATATTTATGAAGGTAAGAAAAAATGGTTAGAGTTATTTATTAATCCAATTTTTGATACAGAAGGAAATGTATATGAAATTTCGTTAGTTGCTCATGATATTTCAAACAAGAAAAAAAATGAGAAAGCAATTGTTTCTTCGTTACAAGAGAAAGAAATTTTATTAAAAGAAATTCATCATCGTGTAAAAAATAATCTTCAAATTATTTCGAGTATTTTAAATTTACAAAGTTCATTTGTTCATGATCCAAAGATTTTAGATATACTTCAAGATAGTAGAAATCGAATTCGTTCGATGGCTATGATACATGAAAGTTTGTATAAAACAACTAATTTTTCATCTATTAATTTTTCAAATTACATTCAAAATATTTCAAGTAATTTATTAGCATCTTTTAGAATAAATGAAGATTTAATTTCATTCTCAACTGATTTATCTTCTGTTGATTTAATTTTAGATCAAGCCATTCCATGTGGATTAATGGTTAATGAGTTAATTACAAATACAATCAAATATGCTTTTCCAAATGATCGAAAAGGAGAAATTAAAATAAAATTAGAAGAAATTGAAAATGTTATTCATTTGATTGTTGAAGACAATGGAATTGGTTTACCTGAAGATTTTAATATAGAAAATTTAGAGTCTTTAGGGTTACAATTAGTTGTTTCACTTACAGAACAATTAAATGGGAATATTGAAATTTTTAAATCAAATGGTACAAAATTTTTAATTACCTTTGAAAAAGCTAAACAATAACACTATTATGTCAAAAATTAACGTCTTAGTTGTTGAAGACGAGTCTATCGTTTCAAAAGATATTCAACACAGTTTAAAAAAACTTGGTTACAATGTTGTTGGAGCAGCTGCTACTGGTGAAAAAGCTATTGAATTAGCTCATTCAGAACATCCTGACATTGTATTAATGGATATAATGTTAAAAGGTGATATGAATGGAATTGAAGCGGCTGAATTAATTAAAAAAGACTTATTTATTCCTGTTATATTTTTAACGGCTTATGCTGATGAATCTACTTTATCAAAAGCAAAAGTAATAGAGCCATATGGTTATATTATTAAACCATTTAAAGAAATAGATTTACACACTTCTATTGAAATGGCAATTTACAAGCATAAAAAAGAAAAAGAACAGCTAAAAGAGATAGAATATTTATATTCTATTGTAGATAATAAAGAACCATCTAAAGAATTTATTTTTGTTAAGTCAAATAGTAAATTAGTAAAGATAAATTGCAAGGATATTTATTTCATTGAAGCATTGAAAGATTATGTGGTAATTAACACTACTGATACAAGATATACAGTTCATTCAACAATGAAAGATATTGAAACAAAAATGGGGACAGAGGAATTTGTTCGTGTTCACCGTTCATTTATTGTTCGTTTAGATAAAATAGCAACGATTGAATTCCCTAATTTAACGTTAGAAAACAATAAGAAAAGTGTTCCAATTGGAGGTTCATACAGAGATGATTTGAATAGTCGATTAAACTTAATATAATTAAAAAAAGGTGTTGAATTTCAACACCTTTTTTATTTCATAAAACGCTAAGAGAACTAATTTTTCACTTTTATCATTTTTATACTTTGGTTTCCAGATTGTTTCTGAATAGAAATAATATATTCTCCCGTTTGAAGATGTCCTAAATTTAACATTATTGAGTGTGTACCTGGTTCAATAATAGAATCTATAGGATTATCAATCGTTTTTCCTGAGAAATCAATTACATCCACTTTTACCCATTCATTTTCACTATTGAATTTTAAAGTAGCCGTTTCATAAACAGGGTTTGGGTAAAGAATAGCAATATCTTTAGATAATGTATTTTCTTCTAAACCAACATTACATGCACCTAATAAATTATAGAAAGTAACTTGGTGTTCAAATAATGTTTGAATTTGAGTTGAATCAACATGAAACCAATCTTTCAAAATAGATGCATAGACGTCTCTAAAATCAATTTGCATTGGAATACCTAATTGATCTACAACTTGAGAACCTATGACCGGATTTGGACCTACAATTTGACTATTGAGGCATGAACCAAATAAAAATAATGGAGCAGCATCACCATGATCTGTTCCATAACTTGCATTTGAAGCAATTTGTCTACCAAACTCTGAGTAAGTCATACCTGCAACACGTTGTTCAAGTCCTAATAAATTCAAATCATCCTGAAAAGCTGAAATAGCGTCAGATAATTTTTTGACAAGATCAGAATGTTTTCCAGCAGTTACATCAGTTGATAAGACTTGTGAATCATGTGTATCAAAACCATCGATGTTTAAAACATACACTTTTGAATTTAATCCACCAGAAATCATTTTAGCTACATTTTTTAATTGAACAGCTAAAGGATTATTTGGATCGTATAACGTTGAAAGCGAATTTCCAGCATTAGCTGCAGCTTGAATTTTAGCACCATATGAATTTGTTTGATCAATAATAGTAGCTAAAAATTCCATGTGACTTCCAAAATAAGTTCCATCATTTACAACATTAGATGAAGCAACGTTATATGCAGCTGTTGGATCTTCAACGGTATGAGAGAAATTACCCATTAATCCTTGACAATTGGCAGCGACTTGATAACCCATACTAATAGCGAAAGGATCAGTATATGTAGAATTTGGATAATCAGTTGGGAAATTTGGATATAAGGCATCAAAATTTCTTCCAACCCATCCAGTACTAGCATTTGCTGTTATTAATCCAGAATCCCAAATATCCATAGATCTAAAATGAGATCTATTTTGTTCTGGGTAACCAACATTTTGAATAATACTTAATTTTCCTTGGTCAAACATGTTTTTCATACCTGTCATAACAGGATGTAAACCATTATTAGTATTTAATGTTAAAATGGAGCTTTCAGGAATAATTATATTTGGTCGTTGAATCATTAAATTATCATATTGATCTAATGGAATAACGGTATTTAAACCATCATTTCCACCACTTAATCTAACAATTACTAAAACTCTATCTTCAGTACTTTTAGGTGTTTCGAATAATTCTTTTGCTATCGTTTGAAATTGCAAACCTTTTAACATAAACGGTGTAGCAACAGAAGCAAGTGATACATTTTTAACAAAATCTCTTCTTTTCATCTTTTCGTTTATTTAAATAGTTTGAAATTCTGGCATTTGAAAAATTCTATATAAAACAGTTTCTATTCTTGTTTTAATAGGATTAGAAAGAGAACTATTACTTGTATCATTAGAATATGCAATGTATTGATCAGACCACTCGAAATCAGGTAAACCATTTAACATGATTGTTTTCAACGTTGTTTTCGTAAGTGTATCAATTGCTTTTGGAAAAAAGACTAAACATAAATCATTTATTACGCTTTGAGCACTAGCAGGATTAGATAAGCCATTCAATAATTGAAGTGCATTAATTTTAAAATAATTTCCATTTACTTGAATTCCTGTATATAAAGAAACATAAGCACCAACATCAAATCGTTGTTTTAAATAAGTTGAATTGATCCATAGCCTACTGTAAGAAGGAAGTTGATAATATGAAGTCCAACCACCAACATTAGGAGGAGATAAATAAGATTGTCCTAAATTTCCAGAAAATGAATAAATATTTAAATACATTTCATAATTCGTTGCTAAATCATAATTTGGGGATGATTGAGAAGTATTAAGCATTGAAAACAACAATTCACAAGGGTTTTTAATAATAGTACCTTTTAGAGAAATATCATAAAAATGTTCACTCGTTAATAGTTGTTGCATAACACTCAAAATCGAGTAATTATTATCAATTAATGTTTGAGCTAAAATAGGAATAACATTTGTTTCAACATCAGTTGTTAAATCATAATTAACAAAATAACGGTAGATTTTTCTACATATAAAATGTGCAACTTCAGGCTGTTGAAAAATGATATCTATATAATTTTGATATTCTATATCTCCACCATCTGAAACAACGGTGTTATTAAAATGAGAGGATAATGTTTTATTAGAAATATCGTGATAAGCAGGATTAAAAACAGCAAAAGGACTTGTTAAAGTTGTGCTTTTCATTCCATCAACAGTCCAACCAGTTAAAATTTTAGAACCAGCTGATACATCTTGTTCTTTATAGTTGGTATAATCTCCAGTTGAAATTAAAGGACCTTTTCCAATTGTATATAATTCAAGTAATTCTCTCGCATAATTTTCATTCGGACTAAATGATTGATTACTCACACCATTTAAGAAAAACAAAATGCAAGGATCAACAGTAATTTCCTTAATTAATTGTTTGAAATTACCCAAAGCATGTGTTCTAATTAAGTTATGATAATTGTAGGTTGCTCTTGAATCAAAAGTTGCTTCTGCTGCAAAATGATTATGCCAAAACAAACACATCTTTTCAGCAATTGAAAAACCTTCTTTATTTATTTTTTCCATTGTCCAACTTGCCAATGAATATACACGAGCATTTTCTGTAGGTAGGGTATCTCCTGAAGGATAAACACTATTTACCCAAGTTGTATTGAATGCAGATATACCTTCATTTGCAGATGTCGTCAAAGGAGGATTGATAACAGGAACAGAAAGCAAATTAGTAACAGAAGCATTCATACCATCTGTTACACACGATTGAATTTGTTGGTAGGTAGCACCAAACATAGTTCTACGTAACAAATGAGCAGCTTGTTCTTTTGTCCAAGCACCTGAGTATGGTGACATGTTTAAGGAAACAGGCGTTTCAATTATTTCTTCAGGAATCATAATAGCAAATTTTGAGTGAAGATAAAAAACACACCTTTATTTAATACATTAAATTTTTATTAAACACTAAAATTGTCTCAAAAAAAACGCCCCTTTTATAAGGAGCGTTTAAAAACAATTGCGATGAATTAATGTTTCATCTCAGTAGTTGGTGCTTCTAAACTAGAAAGTTGAGAGCTGATATCTTTGTATTTTTTTATTTGTTGTCTCGTTTGATTGGCATATGCAGCATTGTTGTTTTTATCATGTGCTTCTGCTTCTTGATTCAATTCATCTGTTTTTTGAGTTATAAAACCTTGTAAATATTTAATGTTTTGAGGTAAGAACATTTTAGTATAAGTCCCACCATTTTCAGATAAATAAGAATAAACAGGAACTGATTTTTCTAAAGCTTCTAAATTGTTTTGTCTCACCATAAAAACAGTTAATGAATTCATCATGCTTAATTGGTCAAACCCTTGTAGTGTATTTCCTTTTAAAGAATTTTCAAAGAATGGATAAACAGTTAATGGTGCATGACTTTGATATAATTGACCAATACCAGCCAACATTTTTGAAGAATTTTCAGATTCGAAAACTTTTGCTTTTTCCATAGCTAAAGTTGGATTTTTCTGACCTAAATCTCTTAATATAGTTGAGATAACTGAATATGATTGTTCTGTTTGAAGACAAGCAGTTAATAATGTTTCTAATTCTTTATCCTCTAAGTTTTTAGCTAAAAAAGAAAGGGCACTTGAACGAACTTGAGAGTTTGGATCATTTTTAGCCAATCCTTTTAACATTTCAATTCCTTTTAGTTTGTTTTCTTCTTTTAATTTATTCGCTTTTTCTATTGCTAATGATCTGATGTACCAAAAAGGATCATTCATGGCATCTAAAACCAACTGTTGAGAAGTAGAATCACTTCCTTTTACTCCAAACTGTAAAGCGTCTTTTCTTGCTTTGTAAGTTTTACCATTATAGTATTGATAAACATATTGATAGGCTGGTTTCTCTTCTCTTACTTTTGCTAACAACATTTGTTGATCATCCGTGATTACACATTTTAAATCACCTTCATAACTAAAAGTAAATTCATTGTGTAAATTATCAGCAATCACTTTATGTGAATGTTTTCCTTTAGAATCGAAAACAGCTATTTCCAATGGTAATTTAAAAATAGAGGCCATTTCTAAATTTTGTTTTTGGTCAATGCTAATTGTAACAGTTTGTTTTACTTCATCTTTCGTTTGTTTAACATCTAAAACAGGATGAGCTGAACCTAAATACCATTGATTGAAAAACCAGTTTAAATCTTCACCAGAAACATCTTCAAAAGCCATTCTTAACTGATGAAATTCTGCTGATTTGTATTTATTATTTGTCAAATAGTTGTTGATTGCTTTGAAGAAAGCTTCATCGCCTAAGTAAGATCGAAGCATGTGTAAAATTCTTCCACCTTTATTATAAGAGTGTCCATCAAACATTTGTTCACGATTGTCGTAATCAAACCAAACTAAATTATGATATCCATTTTGTTGAGCTGATTGATAATAACCATCTGCTTCAATTTCAGCATTGTAAGCAGCCTCATCTAATCCATATCGGTGTTCATCCCATAAGTATTGAGAATAGTTTGCAAATGATTCATTTAAAGTCAAATTAGACCAAGATTCACATGTTACTAAATCCCCAAACCAATGATGAAATAATTCATGCGCAATAGTTGATTGATCATTTTCATCTAATAATTCACGATTAGATTTATACACATAATCACCAAAAACAACAGCACCAGTATTTTCCATTGCACCAGAAACATAATCTCTAACGACAATTTGATGGTATTTATCCCAAGGATATTCAACGCCTAATAATTTTGAAAAGAATCCAATCATAGCAGGTGTTTCACCAAAAATTGCTTTTGCGTGTTTTTCCCATTGCGGTTCAACGTAATAGTTTACTTCCATTTTCGTTCCATCTGGTCGAGTATAGAAGTCTTTAACCACTTTAAATTCTCCAACTCCCATCATGAATAAATACGGGGCATGTTGTAAATCTTGTTTCCAATAATCAGTTCTAGTTCCATCAGGATTAACTTTTGAACTAACCAATTTTCCATTTGAAAGGGTTACATATTTATTATCAACAGTAATGAAAGTTTCTTGCGTAGATTTCATATTAGGGGAATCAATCGTTGGAAACCAAACAGAACTTGCTTCCGTTTCACCTTGTGTCCAAATTTGAGGCATTTTAGACTTATCGCTTCCTTTAGGATTAATGAAGTATAATCCTTTATCAGAAGTAATAGCTTGACTTCCACCAGTTGTTCTTTCATCTGGTTTTGCAACATATTTAATTTTTAAAGTATAGTTTTCATTTTTAGTGTAAACCCGATCCAGTTTTATTCTTAAAAAAGAACTATCGTAATTGTAAGTAAGCGTTTTGTTATTTAATGCAACTTCTAAAATGTCCATTCCTTTAGCGTCAAGCGTTAAGCTATCAGTTGCATAAAAATGAGGTTTTAACGTAATAGTAGCAAGTCCATTCATTCTAGATTTTGACCAATCAAAACTCACTTCTAATTTTGTGTGGACAAGATCATTATAAACGGTTTCTGAACCCCAATAAATAGACCTTTTTGTAGGTGTTTCTTTTATTGATTCTGTTTTGTTTTGCTTAGTTTCGAAAGAAGTAGATTCTACAGGAGAATCTTTCATTTCTGTTTTATTGTTTTTAACTCCACAAGAAACCAAAACGATACCGGCAACTAATACTGAGAATTTTTTCATTTTATATAACTGCTAATTTATAGACGTAACACAAAGCTGATAAATTTTTTTGATTAGTTTGTGAATAATCATTTAAAAAGCTGAAATTTTAGGATTTATGGAAGAAAATGAAAGCTGAAAGGAAGTGAATCAAAAAAACAAGATGACTTTTAGCTTAAATTAAAAGATTTAAACATCAATTAGGACAAACATTTTATCAATTTCAATCTATTTTACATTTTATCAACGCTGATTATATTATTTTTGTACAAATTTTGAAACTATGACAAATCAAGTTTGGAATATCGACGGTAAAGATACTGTGAGCAATGGAGGTTCAGTTGTTAAATGGGATGACGAACGCTTTTTTACTTTAACTTTCAATGGTAAAGATTTTTACGGTGAAATTTTAGAAGAAAAAACAGAAGATCACCGATTAAAAATAAAAATCAATCATAGAGTTTTTGAAGTTAAGAAAAAAGGTGAATTAGATGAATTGATCGCTGCTTTAGGATTAGATGTTCCAAAAGTGAGAAAATTAAAAGAATTACAAGCGCCAATGCCTGGACGTATTGTAAACATTGCTGTAAAAGTAGGTGATGAATTGAATGTTGGCGACGAAATTCTTTCTTTAGAAGCTATGAAAATGGAAAATGTTTTAAAAGCGGAAGGAGTTGGTATTGTAAAAGCAATATTAATTGAAAGCGGTCAAGTAGTTGAAAAAGGAGCTGTATTGATTGAATTTGAATAAAAATTTTTTTATATTATAAAAAAAGCTGTCCGAAAAAGACAGCTTTTTGTGTTTTGGACCATATGTTTATATGGCTTATATATTATTTCATTTTAAAAATTAACTCCTAAACTCAAAGAAAACGTTCTTCCATTTCCTGGTAAAATTCCAGGACCAGGATAACCAGTTGATCTTCTTGTAGCATAGATTTCATTTGTTAAATTATTTAAACTAAACTTGAAATTATAGTGTTCTTTAAACTTATATGATGCCGTTAAATCCATGATTTTATATCCAGCAATTTTACCAATTGTAGCAGTTGCATTTGGTAATTCAGTATTAATAGCATCTGTAAAAACATCACTTACTTCAGAATATTGGATAGAAAGTTGAAGTCCTTTTAATGAGTAAGATGCACCCAATCTATGAATAAAATTTGGAGCATTTTCAACACGTTTGTTTTCTATCGATTTTAAAGGGTCGTTAGCAATTACTGGGTTATCCCATCTTGTATAGGTTGCATCAATAAATGAGTTAGAAGAAAATACAGTGAATGAACCATATTTATCATTTTTGAAAAGTAAATTAGTAAGATTCAACTCTATGTATGATTCGATTCCCTGACTTACTGAAGTTCCAATATTTGTTTTAAAAGGAAGGCCATTTTGAGTAATTACACCAATTCGGTTGTTATAGTTTAGGTAAAAAACACCTAAATCAAAAGATAAGAAGTCTTTTAATGTTCCTCTAAAACCTAAATCTGCATTAAATCCATTGGCATCTTTTAAATTTGGATCTATGATTTCGGTTGTAGCAGAAGGCGTTAATTCAGAAAAAGTTACGGGTCTGTATGCTAATGAATAATTACCGTAAATCATAGTTTTTTCCGATGTTTTAAATTCACTTCCTACTCCATACAGTAAAATTTGTCTTTCTCTTTTATTTGAAGCAAGAACTCCTGCTTGAGTTGTATTAATATAACCTTTACTTGTATTTTCAATATATTCTAATCTAATTCCAGGTATAACTTTTACTCTATTTCCAATTTGGAAAACATTTTCAGCAAATGCAGCATAGTTGATTGTTGAAAAATCCAATGAACGGCCATAATCAGGTTTTGTCAATGTTAAATCAAAATCAACACCAGTTGTTCCAGTTCCTAATTGATTACGGTTTGTATTTCCATTGTAAATGCGAATTCCACCAGCTAAAATAGATTCTTTACCCAATAATTTATATTTGAAAGAAGTTCGAATTTCTGTACCAAAATTTTGATATTCATCTCTATCTACTTGTCTTGCATTGTATTGAAGTGTTGTTGGGTTTATGGAATCCTTTGTTGTAATTGATTTTACAAAACCTACACTGTTTCTTTCTGCAAATGAGTAAAAAGATTTTATTTGAATATTTATATTGTCTGTAACATCATATTTTAAAGTAACTGAAGCAACATTATAAGGTGCGCTGAACCAATTTCTAGATCTTAATGATTGTCTAGGATTTTCTTTTAATTGAGCATCTGTCAGTCCACCAGCTTGCTGACTTTGGTAATCCATTTTAGAGTATTCAGCTGAGATACCGATTTTTTTAGATACTTGGTAATTCACAGAAATATAACCTGAATAAATATCATAGTAACTATTATCTCTCCAACCCTGAGCAGTTCTTTTATGAAAATAACTGTAGTACGAAAGTTTTTTATACGTTCCACCGATTGCATTGAAACTATTGAACAACCCATATGAACCAGCTGTTTGTTGACTTTCAATAGAAAATAGTTTATTTGGATCTCCTTTTTTAATTTGGTAATTAACTAAACCGCCAAATTGAGGACCAAATTGTAAAGATGCTGCACCTCTTATTACTTCTATTCTAGATAAGGCCTCTAAAGGTGGTGTATAATAAGTTTCAGGATAACCAAAAACTTCTGAACTAATATCATAACCATTTTGACGGATATTAAACTCCCATGATCTATTTGGACTTAAACCTCTTGAAGCAATTCCAATTTGAATTCCAGAACCATCATTTTCCCAAACACTCATCCCAGGAACTTTTGCAAACACTTGACGAGCGTTATTTATAGATAAATCTGCAGCTGTTTTATCTAAAAGTATTACCTCTGTTTTTTTACCGGCATAAATAACATTGTTTTTCATAATTGGCATTCTACCAATACTTTCAGAGTTCAGAGTTTCTTTTATTATTACTTCATTTAAGTGTGTGTGTTTTGAAGTGTCAGCTTCTTGGCTAATTATATGTTGTGAATTTAAAAGTATGATTGAAATTATAAAAAACTGAATTTTTTTCATGATAATTAATTTTTAGCAAAACTATTATCTAGATTGATTCTAAACAATACCACTTTTGTGGTATAATAACATTTAACTCAGATTGTAATATTAATTATCCTTTATTTCACTTTCAACTTCTTTATTTGTAGAGGATTTTCTATAAATCTCATAATAAAAACCAAGTACTATAAAATCTTTACCAGTTTCATCATTGATTTTGTAATCAAATTGATGCATATATCCAACTTGTATTGTGGAGGATTTTGATGGTTTAAAATTGAAGTTAAAAAGCAATCTATTTCTTTCAAAATAAGGCTCTTTATCTGTAAAAAATAATTCGTTACTAGCGCTTAATTGAAAAGGTTTATACCCTGCTTCTTTTTCTTTTCCAAAAGGATAGAAAACACCTATTCGATAACGGTACCTATTACGGTATCCTTTGGTACTGAATCTACTTTCAAATCGGTAACGCTGTTCAATTTTTAATTTTCCAATTGATTGTAAAAGAATAAGTTGAGGGGATAATCGAAATTCATTATTATTTTTAGGTAATATAAAATTTCCACCTTCTTTATAGGTTTGGTAGCTACCTGCACCTAAAGCAAACTTTACATTTTTATTTAAATAATAATTCACGAAAACTTTATATTCATAGTAATGAAAATGAGTATATAATTTGAGCGATCGAATTTGTGATTCACCCATTAAACTCCACTTTTCGTTTACTTTATATTTTACGTTTAATATGTTCCAACTTCCAACATCCTGCTTTTGAGAAAACAGAAAAGATTGATTAATCAATAGAATAAGAATTATAGTATAAATGATTTTCACAACTAAATTTTATTTTTCAGAGATAGAAATAGATTTTTGTAATACCATTGAATTTGGAATGGTAATTATTTGACCATCTGGACTTTTTAAATGAACAAAAAAGTATGTTAATTCAGTGATTTCACCTTCAAAAGGATAATCTTTATCCAACACTTTTAAATGATCTCCTAATTTTAATGGGTGATTAAAAAAGAGAATAATGCTCGAAGTAATATTGGAAAGTAATGACCATTGAGCAAAAAAAGCGATTCCTAATGCAGTTAAAATTGTACTTGCAAATGCAGCAATTTCTTTTTGTTTAAATCCCCAAATTGCTGCTAGAAAAACACATGCAGTTATTGTAATGAATAAGTGCAATACTTTAATGATCATCTTTCTTCGATCTCTTTGTAAAGGAGTGTTTTTCAGTGAATTATTGATGATGTTTTTTATAACAAAATACAATATCACGTATATTATTACTATGATAGCACTTTCAAAAATTTGAACTTTTTGTAATTCCATTTTCTAAAAATAATAATAAAATAGTTTATCTTTCTTTCTCAAAAGTCAATCTCATGCCATTTGAAGCATTTTTTAAAACTCCTTCATCGTAAACTAATTCACCATTCACAAAAGTTTTATTTATTTTACTTCTAAATCGTTCGTTTTCGAAAGGTGACCAATTGCATTTATATAAAAGAGAAGATTTAGTTATCTCCCACGGTTGGTTTAAATTCACAAGGACTAAATCTGCAAAATAACCCTCTCTAATGTAACCTCGATCTTTAATACGGTAAATTTCAGCAACGTGATGGGCTGTTTTTTCAGCAATTTTTTCTAATGAAATTTTACCTAAATGATACAATTCAAATAATGCAGGCAAGGCGTGTTGAACTAATGGCCCACCAGAGTGAGCATGGAAATAATTAACGCTTTTTTCAGCGATTGTATGTGGAGCATGATCTGTTGCTATGATATCTATACGATTATCGATTAAGGCTTTAATTAATCCTTCTTGGTCTTCTTTAGATTTAATAGATGGATTCCATTTAATATTTGCTCCCAATCGATCATAATCTTTTTCATTGAACCATAAATGATGAACACAAGCTTCTGCAGTTATTCGTTTTTCACGAAGAGGTAATTTATTATCAAATAAATTTGCTTCATCTAAGGTAGAAATGTGGAAAAAATGTAAACGATTCGAATGTTTATTGGCTATTTCAATTACTCTTTTTGTAGCCGTTACACATGCTTCATTGCTTCGTATTTCTGCATGAAATCTAAAAGGTATTTCATCTTGATATAATGATTTGTAATGATTCGTATTCTTTTTTATGATTGAATCATCTTCACTATGCAAAGCAATTAGTGTATTTGATTCAGCAAATAACTTTTCTAAAAATTCAGGATAATTGGCTAATATTCCATCTTCAGCATCAAAATACAAACCGTCATCTGTAATTCCGCATACTTGTTCATTATCAACTTTTAAAGCTTCTTCCAGGTTGTTTTTATTGATCCCCATGAAAAATGAATAATTTGCTAAGGAAGTAGTGCTCGCTAATTTGTATTTTTCTTCCAATAATTCTAACGTCAATGTGTTTGGAATTGTATTTGGCATATCCATGAAAGAAGTTATTCCCCCAGCAACTGCTGCTCTTGATTCAGAGTAGATAGTTGCTTTATGTGTTAAACCAGGATCTCTAAAATGGACTTGATCATCAATCATTCCAGGAAATAAATAAAGTCCAGTTGCATCTATCTCAATATGTCTTTCGTCTTTATTTAGTGTAATTGAATCCGCTATTTTTTCAATTCTTTGATTTGAAATTAATAGATCTTTGATTGAAATGTTGCTTTCATTCACAACAAATGCTTGTTTTATTAATGTTTTCATTTAATTTTTTTTAATTGCTCGCTGTAATCGATCATTCATAGCTTTCCCTAAACCCAAGTCAGGCATAATTTCAGCAATGATGATATCAAGATTTTTTTCATCCAAACGATGTAATGCTGCGTATAAATTTTTAGCTGCTTCTTCTAATTTTCCTTGATTGGATAAAATTTCTGTGTGAATTATTTGAGAATCATCGATTGATTTAGAAAAGACTAAAACACCAATTTTTTTATTCGGAAACGTCTTTATGAATGATTTGATATTATTCGTTAAAAATGTTTCTGTTTTTGGTGCATAGTGTCTTGATAACATTCCAGGAGCTATCGGTGTTTGATTATTTTTTACATGGAATTTAACTGGACCCACTTCATTTTCTATTTCTTCGATCGTTAAAGCCCCCAAACGATAAACAATAGGCTCATTATTTTCAAAACCAACAATTGTAGATTCTATCCCATTTTCACAAGGGCCTCCATCTAATATCACTTCTAATTGATCACTAAAATAATCAAGGACATGTTGAGCAGAAGTTGGACTAATTGACCCAAAAGGATTTGCACTTGGAGCAGCCAATGGGAATCTTAATTGATTTAATAATTCAAGCGTTAATGGATGATTCGGAACTCTAACGGCAACTTTTTCATTTCCAGCTGTCACTATATAAGGAACATCGGGGTGTTTATCTAAAATCAATGTTAATGATCCTGGCCAAAATTTCTTAGCCAATTTCTTCGCTTTATCTGGAATATTTATCGCAATAGTCTCCAATTCGTTAATTGACGAAATATGCACTATTAACGGATTGTGTAAAGGTCTTTTTTTGAGTGAAAAAATTTTATTTACTGCTAATTCGCTAAAGGCATTTCCAGCTAAACCATAGACTGTTTCAGTTGGAATAGCAACGACATTATCTTGAATTAATTCAGTAATAGCCTTGTTAATATTTTTAGTTATCATGTTTTAAATGAATTAGAATAAACCAATTATTAATTACTTTAAGAATTTTTTTAAGTTCTTTTTTCTTAATGATGTAGGGAGGCATTAGATAAATAATATTACCAATAGGTCTGAGCCATACATTGTTTTGTAATGCAAATTCTTTAAAACCATCGATGTATTTTTTATCGTATAATTCGATTGCACCAATAGCGCCGATTATTCTTTTTTCAATAATAAAAGGAGAGGATATTTTAGAAAATTCATCTGTAATTATTGCTTCTATTTGTTGAATTTTTTTCAAATATTCCTCTCTTTCAAATATTTCTATACTTTTTAACGCAATTGAACACGCTAATGGATTCCCCATAAATGTTGGCCCATGCATGAAAGCATTTTCATAATTTTTACCTAAAAAACAATTAAAAACTTTTGTTGTAGCAAGTGTTGCAGCATGACCTAAATAACCAGCTGTTAACGCTTTTCCTAAAATTAAAATATCAGGAGTTACATTTGAATGTTCAGATGCAAATAATTTTCCAGTTCTCCCAAATCCTGTTGCAACTTCATCAAAAATCAATAAAACATCATATTGATTACATAATTTACGAACTTCTTTAAGAAAGTTAGGAGAGTAGATTTTAAAACCACCTGCACATTGAACAATTGGTTCAAGAATAAATGCCGCAATATTTTTGTGATTATAGATGAGTATTTGTTCTAAAACTTTACAATCATTTTCAATATCTTTTTGTAAGAACCCATCTATTGGAGCGTTTATAAAATAACCTTTATTTAAAATTCCTGAAAAAGCTTGTATAAAATCAGAATCATCACTTACTTCCATTGCTTTGAATGTATCTCCATGATAGCTATTTGTAAGGGATATAAATTTATTTTTTTTAGATTTATTTTTGTTTGACCAATATTGTATCGACATCTTTAATGCTACTTCAACACCAACAGAACCACTATCAGAAAAGAAAACATGATTTAAACCTTTCGGGGTTATTTCTACTAATTTTTCAGCTAATTCTTTTGCTGGTTTATGCGTTAAACCACCAAGCATAACATGAGAAATTTTTTGAGTTTGTTCAACTAAAGTTTTATTCAACTCTTCATTATTGTATCCATGAATAGAAGACCACCAAGAAGAAACACCATCCACCAAGATTCGACCATCATTTAAATGTAATAATGCTCCTTTTCCTTTTATCACTTCTGGATAAGGATTTAAATTTTTCATTTGTGTATATGGGTACCAAAGTTTCATTTTAAAGTATTTTTAAGGATTACATATATCACAATACATTGGGTCTTCAAATTTTTTCCCATTCGGAAATTGTTTCTCTTCTGTGAAGTCACATTTTTCACAAGAATAAATATGACTTTTTATAGAACGAGTTGGAAATTTGCAATATGAGCAGGGTAAACCTTCTTTTACCTCCGTTATTCCAAACCCAGGAGTAGAACAATTTGGACATATTGAGTTTATTTTGTCAACTAATTTCAACGTTAGTTTGCGAATAACTTCCATACGTGTTGGATTGTACATCGCACGCATATCAGTTTCCACATAGACTTTTGAATATTTTTCTTTTAATAAATTGAATTTCAAAATCAAATCATGCCAATCAGTAATTCCTTTATATATATCAATTGGTTCATCAGCAGATTTTCTAAGAATTAAACCATGTGAAGGAAATTTTACCTTTAAGGCAAATGCCATCAATTCTTTTTCATCAGTAACATAATCTGCATTAAAATTAGTCTCCAAACTAAGTTCTCTAACAACGATTTCTAACTCATTTTTTTTATCGATTAAAACTAAAAATTCATCATCTGCATACGAAAAAAAATAAGAGGGATGAGGTCCAAATGAACCTTCACTTGCTATTGCTATGTCAGTATTAGTTAATTCCATAGCTAAGTTACATTTTTTTCTGGCCGTTTCAATTGGATCATTAAAACGCTCAATTTCTCCAGAAAATGTTCCTAATTCATCAGAATTAAAATTTGAAGGAAGAATGCATTTACAACCTATATTCAATTCTAAAATAGGTTGAATAGCATCTTCCTTTTGATGCATTGTTGCTATAGCTAAAACTCTATTCGTAAACATTTACGATGTATATTTTGTTGCGCCAAGTAATTTAAATATTAGTAGGCCAACTATAAATGACAGTGAAACCATTAATTTATTCAATATCAAATCATTGATAAAAAATGTGGAAGTTATTAATCCTAACATTAATATAATCATTCCTATTAAAATATATATTTTCATAACTTAAAATATTAATAATTAAACTTTTAGTGTTTTATTAAAGATGATTTCATTGAAAACACTATTTGAACCAATAATTGGAATCGAATTAATAGGTATTTTTTCTTCAAATCTTTTTTCAATAAAATTTACTATTTCATTGAATAGCAAAGATTTTGATTGTGCAGTAATAATATTGAAGACATTTTCTATAATTTCATTTTTTTCCAACGTGTGAGATACGTTATTCAAATCAATAGATGCAGAAGCAATTAATTTTTCTTTTAATAGCGTTCTTACTAATTCTTTTGCATCGTATTTTTCTTTTAAATAGATTATTATATTTACCATATTCTTTGAATTAGTTACGATTATTTTTTCTCATTTCCCTTTTTGTTATTTGAATATCAAATGCTCTAAATAATGCAAAGCTGATTGTGAATATGAAGAAACTTGCTATACCCAATATAAAATAGTGTTTGGTAGCAAAATCAATTAGATAATGTTCCATTTCAATTAATGAAGTTTGAAGTACAATGCTTAAAATGAAAAGGATACCTGAGATTAAACTAAGCAATAACAGAAGGGCTTTAATTTTTGAATTTTTTGTTTTCATGATTTCTAGATTTAATATTTAAAACATTTTTACTACTGAAAAATACAATGGCAAGCCTATTGTAATATTTATGGGAAAAGTAACAGCTAATGCCATTGGTAAATACAAACCTGGATTGGCTTTTGGAACAGCTATTTTCATGGCGGCAGGAACAGCAATATAGGAGGCGCTTGCAGCCAATGTTGCTAACATAAATCGATTTCCAATATCATGTGTTACAATTTGACTTAAGATCGCTACGATTGTTCCATTAACCAATGGAATAACAATCGCAAATGCTAAGGTAAACCAACCACTTTTGAAGAAATCATTCAGTTTACGACCGCTAATAATTCCCATGTCTAATAAGAAAATGGCTAAGAATCCTTTAAATAAATCTGTTGTAAAAGGTTTGATACCTAGAGCCTGCTTATCACTTGCTAGTAAACCGATAATTAAACTACCAACAATTAATAAGACACTTCCATTTGTTAAAGCATGTTTAATGATTTCTTTAAAACTTGAGGTTGTTTGTTTTGTTTTTGAATATGATTTGATAAGTAAAAAACCTATAATTATCGCAGGGGCTTCCATCAAAGCCATAACAGCGACTAAATAACCGCTAAATTGAATATTGAATGTTTCTAAAAAAGAAACAGCTGTTACAAAAGTTACTGCACTAATAGAACCATAAGCTGCAGCAATTGCTCCAGAATTTTCTGTTGACAATCTTCGTTTCAGAATAAAGAAAGTGTAAAAAGGAATTAATACTGAAACTATTATTCCAAAAATGATGGCCCAAATGATTTCAGAAGAAAATTCTGAATGAGCTAATTCTTGCCCACCTTTAAATCCAATCGAAAAAAGTAAGTAAAGCGAAATAAATTTACTTGAATTCGGAGGAATTTCTAAATCGCTTTTTAATCTTACTGCAATAACTCCCAGTAAGAAAAATAATAATGCAGGATTTGTTAAATTTTCTATTAATAAGGTAAAATTCATTTTATACAATTATTTGTTCAAACAAATTACCGACTAATTATTTATATATTTTTATTTATATTTGTTATACTTTACATAAATATATTTTATGAATTATACATTAAATCAACTTCAGATTTTCTTAAAAATCGTTCAAACAGAAAGTGTTACGAAGGCTTCAGAAGAGTTACATTTAACTCAACCAGCGGTATCAATTCAATTAAAAAATTTTCAAAATCAATTCGATATTCCCTTAACAGAAGTTGTTGGACGTAAAATTTATATTACAGATTTTGGAAAAGAAGTAGCACTAGCCGCTGAAAAAATTATCAATGAAGTCAACACATTGAATTATAAAAAATTAGCTTATAAGGGTAAATTGACAGGGAAATTAAAAATTTCAATTGTTTCAACTGCTAAATACGTTATGCCCTATTTTTTAGCTGACTTTCTAAAATTATATCCTGGAATTGAACTTCAAATGGATGTTACCAATAAGTCGGGTGTACTAGAAAGTTTAGAAAAAAACGAAGTTGATTTTGCATTGGTAAGTGTACTTCCTGAAACTATTCAAACAAATCACATTGAACTTTTAAAGAACCAATTATATGTTGTGGATAATACTGAAACAACTTATAAAAAACAACAGTATTCAAGTTCGTTTTTTGAGAAAATACCGATGATATACCGTGAAAAAGGTTCAGGAACTCGTATAGTTTTGGAGCGCTATATCAACCAACATAATTTACCTGTTGTTAAAAAAATGGAATTAACTTCAAATGAAGCTGTTAAGCAAGCAGTAATTGCAGGATTAGGTGCTTCAATAATGCCAATTATTGGTCTGAAAAACGAATTGCAAAATAAAGAATTACAAATTATTCCTGTTAAAGGTTTTCCAATCGAGTCCAATTGGAATATCATTTGGCTAAAAGATAAAAAATTATCAGCTGTAGCTGCTTCTTATCTTGAATATATTAATCAAGAGAAAAATAGAATCATTAAGGAAAAATTTGGATGGTATGAGGGGTATTAGATGCTAGACTCAAGACGATAAGATTCAAGATTTTAAGACTTATTTTAATACGTTCATAACTCTTTCTTCTTTAACTCTTTCTTCTTTAAGTCTAACTTCTAATATCTGTAAATCTAATTTCTTATTGCTATTTTTGTTCCTCTTCATAAAATTGAAAATGTATGTTAACTCCAAAACACGATAAGAAGTTATTTTTGCTTGATGCTTATGCCTTGATTTACAGAGCTTACTTCGCTTTTGCTAAAAATCCTCGTATCAATTCCAAAGGACAAAACACTTCGGCGGCGTTTGGTTTTACCAATGCGTTAATCGATATTATTAAAACGGAAGAACCAACGCACATTGCAGTTGTTTTCGATCCTCCGGGTGGTGCAACGCATCGTCAGGAAGATTTTGAGGCGTATAAAGCGCACCGTGAAGAGATGCCGGAAGATATTCGTTCGATGATTGAGCCGATTAAAACGATCATTCAAGCTTTCAATATTCCGATTGTTCAAGTTGAAGGTTTTGAGGCAGATGATGTAATTGGGACATTGGCTAAAATTGCTGAAACAAAAGGTTTTTATACGTATATGATGACACCAGATAAAGATTTCGGTCAGTTGGTTTCAGATAAAATATTTATGTACAAACCGGGTCGTGGTGGAAATCCGCCGGAAGTTTGGGGAGTTCCTGAAATCTGCGCGAAATTTGAAGTAGATGATCCAATCAAAGTAATCGATATCTTAGGTTTATGGGGTGATGCTGCGGATAATATCCCTGGAATCCCTGGAATTGGAGAAAAAACTTCGAAAATATTAATTCAAAAATATGGTTCGGTTGAAAATTTGATCGCCAACGCCGATGAATTAAAAGGAAAACAAAAGGAAAACGTTATCAATTTCGCTGAACAAGGTATCGTTTCTAAAATGTTGGCTACGATTATCATCGATGTGGAAGTTGATTTCATAGAAGATGAATTAATTATTTGTCCGCCGGATGCTGAGAAAATAAAAGAGATTTTTACAGAATTAGAATTTAGAAATATCGCTCGTAGAGTAATCGGTGAGGACATCGTAGTGACTGCTTCTGTAGATGATAAAGGTCAAATGGACTTGTTTGGAACACAAAGTTTAGTAGTAGAGCAAAATCCTGTTGAAACAGCTGATTATAAAACAATTGCAACGGAGAAACCAAGTTACCATTTAATCACACAACCAGAAGAGCGCAAAGAATTATTAGAAATCTTGTTGAAACAGCCGCAAGTTTGCTTTGATACGGAAACCAATTCAATCAATTCATTACACGCTGATTTAGTTGGAATGTCATTTTCATGCAAAGCGAGAGAAGGATTTTATGTTGCCGTTCCTAATAATTTTGAAGATGCCAAATCGATTGTAGAAGAGTTCAGACCATTTTTTGAATCAACGACAATTGAAAAAATAGCACACAATATAAAATACGATTTACAAGTTTTAGGTCGCTACGGAATTGAGATTGCTGCGCCGATTTTCGATACGATGATTGCGCATTATTTGATCAATCCAGAGGCGAAACAAAGCATGGATTTCTTGTCAGAATTTTACCTTTCTTACAAACCGATTTCAATTACAGATTTAATCGGGAAGAAAGGAAAAAATCAAGGTAACATGCAAGATTTGAAACCAGAAGAAGTTTCAGATTATGCTTGTGAAGATGCTGATATTACGTTTCAGTTAAAACAAATTTTCGAACCAGAAATCCAAAAAGAACATTTGAAACATTTGTTCTACGAAATGGAAATGCCGTTGGTATATGTCTTAAACGAAATGGAGAAAAATGGAATTGCCATTGATTCAGTTGGTTTACACGAATTTTCAATTTACTTAGAAAAACATACTGCCGAATTAGAACAATCGATCAAAGGTATAGCGGAAGTAGATTTCAACATCGATTCTCCGAAGCAATTGGGAGAAGTTTTGTTTGAAAAAATGAAAATCTCTTCAAAAGCGAAAAAGACAAAAACAGGTCAATATGCGACTGGTGAAGATGTATTAATCAAACACGAAAAAGATCACCCAATCATTCCTATGATTTTGGAATATAGACAATTGCGTAAATTAAAAAGTACGTATGTTGATCCACTTCCAACGTTATGCGATAAAGTAGACGGGCGTATCCACACGAGTTTCATGCAAACGGTTACTGCTACAGGACGTTTAAGTTCAAATAATCCTAACTTACAAAACATTCCGATCCGTTCAGAAAACGGAAAAGAAATTCGTAAAGCTTTTGTTGCCCGAGGAGAAGATTTCTTATTGATGTCGGTGGATTACTCTCAAATTGAGTTACGTATCATCGCTGCTTTGAGTAATGATCCAAACATGGTAGAAGCTTTTAGAAGTGGTCATGATATTCACACGGCTACTGCAGCCAAAGTATTCCATATTTCACCTGAAGAAGTAACTCGTGATCAACGTAGTGCAGCCAAAGCTGTGAACTTCGGAATCATTTACGGACAGTCAGCTTTTGGTTTATCACAGACTTTAAATATTTCAAGAACAGAAGCGAAAGAAATCATAGATAGTTACTACGCACAATACGGAACGATCAAAACTTATATGGACGAAACCGTAGCCAAAGCAAGAGAAAATGGCTATGTAGAAACGATTATGAAACGTCGTCGTTACTTACCGGATATTAATTCGTCGAATGCCATCGTAAGAGGTTTTGCAGAACGAAATTCGATTAATGCACCTATTCAAGGTTCAGCAGCAGACATCATCAAAATGGCAATGGTTGCAGTATACCAAGAGATGAAAAAAACCAATTTGAGGTCTAAAATGATTCTTCAAGTGCACGATGAGTTAGTTTTCGACGTACACGTTAATGAAATTGAGCAAATGAAGTCATTAGTGAAAAACGCGATGGAAAATGCGGTTCAATTAGCTGTTCCAATGGAAGTAGAGATGGAATTGGCGAAGAATTGGTTGGAGGCGCATTGATAATTTTAGATTATTGATTTTGAGTTTTGAATTATCCTCCCCCCTCCTAAGGGGGAGGAAGTTCACATCCATTAAAACTTATAATTTTGGATATCTACGTTTCCCCCCTTTGGAGGGGGTAGGGGGAGGACCAATATAGAATTTTATATACCTTTTAATCTCCTCTCAAAACCTCAACCACCCTATAAATTTGCTGATAAACCTCTCCGATATTCTGCAATACTTTCCCTTCCGAAAATCGAATAACGGTAAATCCTAATTCTTTAATTTTTACATCTAAATCTTTATGACTAATATTTAAGCTCCTAACGTATACTAATGATTTTATTATAAGAATATTTGTTTCAATTGCTTTAGGACTATTTAATATACTTGATAACATAGCAACTCCTTGTTCGGTAAAAGCAAAAGGTAAATATTTACTATGAGCACCTCTACCTTTCTTTAAGGTTGCAATTTGCGACCTTAAAGAATCAAATTCTTCTTTTGTAAGGACAAACATATAATCTAAAGGAAATCTTTCAATATTTCTCTTTACAGACTCTTTAAGACGTTTATTTTCAACTTCATATATTTCAGCTAAGTCATAATCTAGCATAACTTTTTGCCCTTTTAAACTGAGCGATAGTCGAAGTTCTGATTTCATAAATCTTCTGATGTATTTGTGCGATTTCCATGGATGGTTTTGATTAAATTCTACTTTAATTTAGTAAAAAAGTTGATTTTATCCTACCTATTGAAGTCACTATTTGTGATCACTTGTGAATATTTATTGTTAAATCGAATGAATAGCAGATTATCACCGTTCAATTTGTATTATCTTTAAAATCATATCATTCGGAAAATGGAAAATTATATACATATCATCATCAGTACAAGTTGCGTATACCTTTTTATAATAATCGCCCTGAGACTTCTAGGGAAAACAGAATTAGCACAGTTATCCATAACGGATTTGATTTTTGTTTTGTTAATCAGTAATGCTGTTCAAAATGCGATGGTAGGCTCCGATACTTCTTTAGGTGGCGGATTGTTAGCAGCGAGTGTGTTATTCTTGATCAATTTTATATTTAAAAAATTGAAATATACGTTTCCAGGTGTAAAAAAATTCATAGAAGGTGAACCAGTTATTTTAGTTTACAAAGGAAAAATTCAAAAAGAAAATTGTCGTAAAAATGATATTACAAATGAAGAATTGTTACAAGCCATCAGAGAACATGGAAGTGATTCTATTGAAGAGGTTAACAGTGTTATTTTAGAAACAGATGGAAATATAAGTGTTGTTTCAAACGAATATAAACATCAAAGTATTCGACGGATTAAGAAGCGAAAAAATGCATAAAAAAAACGCTTTAGGAAACTAAAGCGTTTAGAAATTTTTAAAAGTCGTTTAGATTATTTACCCATTTTCTGTAAATCTTCTGCTGAAACTTCAGTATATCCTTCTGGAATTGTCATTTCAAATAAATCTTTCGATTTCTTGTCTAATTTTTTGTCAATAGAAGTCGCTGTCATTAACATTTTCATTCCTTGTTGGTTAATTTCATATTCTAAAGCAACACCTGGAATCTTATCGTTTAACATGTTTTGACCGTTTTTGTCTACGTTCAATTCAGTTGTGTACCAATAGATAGATTCGTTCCCTTCTCCATCAGTTACAATTGCTTTTTTACATTTGTATCCCAAAATTTCTTTAGTCTCTTCTTCTAATTTTACGTTTACATCTGGTGTACTTTCAGTTTGTTTTTTTGCATCGGTAATAGTCGATTTAATAGCTTTAGTACCTAACATTCCTGACATTAACAACAACATAGCATCTTTTTCAGGATTTGTTATTGTAACCATTTTCATCATCGTTCCCATTGTGAATTCTGAACGTGTTACTTTTTCTTTAAAATAAATATCTAAAGAAGATCCTTGCATCATTCCAACTTGCATTTGCATTTCTGGTTTGTCTGCTGTTACATCAATTTTAAAACTAATGTGTCCTTCTTTCAATTGTCCAAAAGATGAAATTGCAACTAAAAGTAATGTGAAAAGTGTGCTAATTTTTGTCATAATTTTTAATTTTTTTACTAAATGTCTAAATAATGTGCCACAATTTCTGATAATTTATAAATGAGGCAAATTAATCGTGTTTAAAGGTTGATATTCATTTTAAAAAGCTCCAGTAAGCCATTTATAAATATCATTACCATTTGCATATAATAGAAGACCCATCAATAGAACAAATCCTACTATTTGAGCATATTCTAATACTTTTTGAGGTGCTTCCTTTCCAGTTATAATTTCATATAATAAAAATACAACATGCCCACCATCTAATGCAGGAATAGGTAGAATATTCATAAATGCTAATACGATTGAAATAAATGCAGTATTCAACCAGAAAATTTGCCAATCCCATTGTGCAGGAAACATATTTCCAATTGCTGCAAAACCACCAACAGATCCTGCTCCTTTTTTAGTGAAAACAAATTTAAATTGAGCTACATAATCCGTCAACGTGTTTTTACCTTTTGCTAAACCACGGCTGATACTTTCTCCAAATGAATAATCAATGTGCTTGATTTTCTTTTCATCTAAAATAGTTCCTGCTTTGTTCGAAAAACCGATTTTTCCTTCATATTTACCTGAAGCTGGAATTTTGATATTTTTTGCTAATAATTCTGTTCCTCTTCTTACTTGCAAGATGATCTCTTTTCCTTTTGAATGGTATAAAACTTTTTGGAAATTATCGAAATAAGTAATCTCATTTCCATTTACACCTACGATTTTATCATTCTTTAATAATCCAACAGAATCAGCAGGAGATTTTGGATCTAATTCACCAATTTGAACACCTAAACTTCTTGGACCAAAAGCAGGCATTGCACCTTTTTGAAATAATTCTTGATCAACATTTGCTGGTAAAACAATCACTTTTTTAGTGCCGTCTGCTTTTACAACATCTAATTTACGCCCATCACGTAACATGATGATTGTATTCGATTCTAAGATATTTTCTAATTTCTCGCCATTGATTGCAATAATATTATCTCCTGATTCAATACCATATTTTTTTAAATAAGGATGAACTGAAACACCCGCTTTTAAATCTGTTGGGTTAAGTTTGTCTTCACCGTAACCGAAAACAACACAGATGTAAATCAACATTCCTAATATCAAGTTTACAGTTACACCACCAATCATGATGATTAAACGTTGCCAAGCTGGTTTAGAACGAAACTCCCATGGTTGAGCAGGTAAAGCCAATTGTTCTTTATCCATTGATTCATCAACCATTCCAGCTATTTTAACATAACCTCCTAATGGCAACCAACCAATTCCCCATTCTGTATCTCCTACTTTTTTCTTGAATAAAGAAAACCAAGGATTAAAGAATAGGTAAAACTTCTCTACACGTGTTTTAAATAATTTTGCAGGAATGTAATGTCCAAATTCGTGTAACACTACTAAGATTGATAAGGAAAGTACTAGTTGTGCTGCTTTGATTAAAATATCCATATTTTTCGTAAAATTTAATGTTTTATAGCGATTCTACGCTTTCAAATTCGTAACCAGTCTTTACAAAATAATCCAACATTGCTTCTTTTAATAAGTGTTGTTGTTCTAAATGTGAAAGATGAGGTAACTCTTTTTCTAATTTAAAATGTGGCCAATCTTCTTTGTCTCTTCCTTCAAAAGAATAGTAACCATATGGCTCTAACAAAGTACAAATGGCAATATGCATTAAATCTTGTTTCTCATTTTTTGAGAAATTTTTGTGTCCATGACCTAATTCATCAACACCAATTAAAAATAAGATGGCTTGAACGTCCATTCCCATCTCAAATTGATCTTCTAATTTCTTTTTCAGTTTCTGAAATCGTAATTCAATTGCATAATCCATACTACAAATGTAATCAATCTCTTCAATACTTTATTATTGGATAAAAAAAAGAGGAAACCATAAATGATTTCCTCTTCTAAATTTTGAATTAAAGAGTGATTATTTAATTAGTTTATAGTTAAATCTACCTTCTTTATTTTCGATTGTTAAAATATAATTTCCATTTGAAAATGCTCTTGTATCAATTGCAATATTCTTCGCATTAATATTAGTAGAATAAACTACTTTTCCAAGCACATCAGAAATAGTGATTGTATTTTCTAGATTGCTATTTAAAGCTATCGATAAATTATCATTGAATGGATTTGGATAAACTAAAGCAAATGCATCTTTATCAATTGAAGTGATACCTAACGCTGATTTATCAATATAATATTGAGAAGAAGCAGTTAAGAATTGGCCAATTGATTTTGTCGGACAATATAATTGTATAACAAAGTTATATACACCAGCTGCATTGCTTAAAATCACATAGTAGTTTGTTAAATTAACAGAAGATGTACCTCCATAATTAACAGTCCATGTTACTACAGCAGAATCAGCAGTAATAAATGAAATGTTAGAGATAAATACTGAATCAATTGTAGAATAATCGATTGTACAGTTTGAAACTGCTGGGTTATATAAACTATCTACAACTGTTGAATCTTGGTATGTAGTGTTTACAATTACATTCTGTGGTGATGAGATAATAAAGTTTAATGTAATTGAAGAACCAGCAGCATCTGTTACAGTTACATTTTGTAATCCTGAACATAAACCAGTTGCTGTTTGATTTGAAGTTCCATTATCAAATGCGTATGAATATGGAGTAACACCACCAAAAGCAACCACTGATGCACTACCATCACAAATTCCTGCTTGAGTAATTCCAGTTGGTATTACATATGCATTCAAAGCCATAGTAGAATCAATAGCTTGACCAACATAAATAGAAGTAGCTCTTTGACAACCTAAACTGTCCTTAACAGTTAAAGAGTACATTCCTTGACAAACTGAATTTAAAGAAGTTGAAGTAGCACCTGTATTCCATAAATAGTAATACTGTCCAATTCCTCCGTTAACAGTTGATGTTATTGAACCATTACAAGGATTTGCTGTAACATTCGTTGAAGTTAAAGCAACTTGTAACGTAGAGTTAGCACATGGGTTCATTGAGAATGGAACATATCCATTTAATGTAACTGTACAAGCATTCGCGTCTACAACTGTTACAGTGTAATTACCAATACATAAGTTATTTGCATTTGGAGTATTAACACCTGCATTTGACCATGAGAAATTAAATGGAGCCACTCCACCATTAGTGAATACATTTAATCCACCATTACAACTTGTAGAATCTGTAGTTGGGAAGATTTGTAAATTAGCAGTAAAATTAGAACAAGGATTAACAACTGTTGAATCGCTATATTGAACAACAACATTTAATGTATCATTACAATTATTTGCATCAGTAACGATCACAGTGTAGTTTCCAGGACATAAATTGTTTGCTTGAGGCGAATTTAAAGTAGATGATTGTGACCAATTAAACGTGTAAGGTGTTAAACCTCCATTTGTAAGAATGTTAACCATCCCATTACAGTTTACAGAATCTGAAGCAGGAACAACTGTATTCACATTCGCATTAAAGTTAGCGCATGGATTATTGTTTGAGTTATTAAATGGTACAAATGCTGTTAAAGTTAATGTGCAGTTATTTGCATCAACAACAGTAACCGAATAATTTCCAGAACATAAATTATTTACTTGTGGTCCATTTGAAGTTGCATTCGTCCAAGTAAAATTGAAAGGCATAGATCCTCCATTTGTAACAACATTTAATCCACCATTACAGTTAACAGAATCCGTTACAGGAATAACATTTAAGTTAGCTGTAAAATTAGAACATGGATTATTATTTGTTGTACTTGTATCTTGTGGAATAAACATTGAAATATCTTTGAAACAGTTATTTGCATCCGTAATTTTCACGAAGTATGTTCCTGAACAAACATTTAACAATGAATCATTTGTAGTAATAACATTTCCTCCTGCTTGAGTGTTTGACCATTGGAAAGAATATGGTGCAGTTCCACCGTAAGCATTAATAGTTGCCCCACCGTTACAGTTTGCACTTTGATTTGGATTATGTGGTTTAACAACATAATTTCCATTCAATGTAACACAATTGTTATTTGAAGTAGAATCTGCGTAAGGAACAAATGCGTTTAAGTTAACATAACATCCATTTGAATCAGTAACTGTTATATTATAATTACCTGCACAAACGTTAAGTGCTTGAGGAACATTTCCAAAAGAAGCAGTAGACCAAGAATAGTTATATGGAGCTTGTCCACCATTTGCTGTCACATCAATTGTACCGTTACAATCTGTTGAATCAGTACATGCTATTAAATTGCTGATATAAGCACTAAAGTTAGCGCAATTATTATTTTGGTTTGAACTAGAATCTTGCGGCACAAACATTGAAATATCTCTAAAACAGTTATTTGCATCTGTAATTTTCACGAAGTAAGTACCGGAACATACATTGAATAATGAATCGTTTGTAGTAATAACATTTCCTCCTGCTTGCGTATTAGACCATTGGAAAGAATAAGGTGCAGTTCCTCCGTAAGCATTAATAGTTGCTCCACCGTTGCAGTTTGCACTTTGGTTTGGGTTATGCGGTTTAACAGTGAAGTTACCATTCAAAGAAGAACAGTTGTTTGTAGAAGTGCTTGTATCTTGAGGCACAAACATAGAAATATCTTTGAAACAGTTATTTGCATCTGTAATTTTCACGAAGTAAGTACCAGAACAAACATTGAATAAAGAATCGTTCGTAGTAATAACATTTCCTCCTGCTTGTGTATTAGACCATTGGAAAGAATAAGGCGCAGTTCCACCGTAAGCATTAATAGTTGCTCCACCGTTGCAGTTTGCACTTTGGTTTGGGTTATGCGGTTTAACAGTGAAGTTACCATTCAAAGAAGAACAGTTGTTTGTAGATGAACTTGTATCTTGAGGCACAAACATAGAAATATCTTTGAAACAGTTATTTGCATCTGTAATTTTCACGAAGTAGTTACCAGAACAAACATCAAAAATCGAATCATTTGTTGATATTGTTGCACCACCAGCAGTGTTTGACCATTGGAAATTGTAAGGTGCAGTACCACCGTAAGCATTAATAGTTGCTCCACCGTTACAGTTTGCACTTTGGTTTGGGTTGTGTGGTTTAACAGTGAAGTTACCATTCAAAGAAGAACAGTTGTTTGTAGAAGTGCTTGTATCTTGAGGCACAAACATTGAAATATCTTTGAAACAGTTATTTGCATCTGTAATTTTCACGAAGTAGTTACCAGAACAAACATCAAAAATCGAATCATTTGTTGATATTGTTGCTCCACCAGCAGTATTAGACCATTGGAAATTGTAAGGTGCAGTACCACCGTAAGCATTAATTGCTGCACCACCATTACAGTTTGCACTTTGGTTTGGGTTGTGTGCCTTTACTATGAAAGTACCGTTTAATGAGGCACAATTGTTTTGGTTATTTGCAGAAAAAACGATATTAAATGTATATGTATTCAACGTGTTAGTTGAATCATTATACTTTAACATATAAGTTCCAGCACATAAATTGTTTAATTGATTTCCTCCTTGTTGAAGAACGTTTGAAGAACTATTTGTCCAGTACCAGTTAGTTGATTGAAAAATAGTGGTGTCGATTTTTGCAATACCATTGCAATTGGTTGTGTCGGTATTTGGCATTGTCAAGACAAAATTTTGCGCATTATATGCAAAACTTACAAGCATTGAAAAAACCAAAAAAGACCATTTCAGTAATCCTTTTTTCATAAACAGTGTTTTTTAAGTTGCTCAAATTTAACATAAAATCCACATTATTACAAAATTATAAAGTTTGATTACGCCAATAATTATAGAAAATAAGTAGAATTACGTGTTTATTAAAATTTTACAAAACGATGTTTTATCTTAAACAATGTAAGATTTCAAGTAATTCCGAAATAGATGAATTTTTTAATTTATGGTGAACAATAAAACCATTTTTAATCAAATGTTTTTCAGTTGTATCACCCCAAGCGATAATGATTGAATTTTCTGCTATACAATTCTCAAGTAAAAAGCCATCCAAATTGGAAGGACTCGTAAAAACATAGATGTCACTTTCTACAATTGTAGCAGAATTGATGATGGTTTCGTAAACAGAAATTTCAGTTGAATTTGAAGAATTAATAACACTAGAAATAGAACGATTAGAATCTTTCGCTTGACCAAAAACAACTTTTCTATCACCTAACCAAGTTTTAAAATCTACAGCAACAGAATCAATTTTCCCTGATTTTTCTCCGATAAAAGATGGATTATAACCTTTAGATTTTAAATAATTTGCCGTTCCATTTCCGACACATGCAATTTCAATATTTTCAGGTATTGATTGTTGATCAATAAAATATTCAACACCTCTTTTGCTGCCGAAAAAAACAACATCTGTTTCAACAGGAAATTCAAAAGGAATCGCTTTGAACGATAAAAAAGAATGGGCAACTAATTCAAAATCATTTTCCTTGCAAAATTCAACTAGTTCTTGAACTTCAATAATAGGTTTTGATATGAAAAGCTTTTTGGACAAGAACTTACGTTTTAAAGTTCTTCGTCTTCCAAAGGTGAAGTTAAATCTTCTACGATTAATTCTGCTAAACCTTCTAATTCTTCTGCTTGATATTCATACCACGCAGCTCCAGTTGTCCAATCTTCAGAATGAGAAACATATACGGTATGATTTTCATCGCAGTAAACACCTAATGGCAATTGACATCCACCCTCTAATAAATTCAACACTTTACGTTCAACAGCAATTTGCTCTTGAATTTCAGGATGATTCATTTTTTGAAGAATATCAAACAAAGCGGTATCTTCTTCACGAATTTGTAAACCTAAAACTCCTTGAGCTGGAGCAGGAACAAACGCTTTTGGATTTAATACAACAACTTCAAATTCAGACAAATCAATTTGTAAACGATCAACACCAGCTTTCGCTAAAAGAATTGCATCGTAGTTTCCATCACGTAATTTTTGAATACGAGTTGGAACATTTCCTCTTAAATCTTTGATTTCAACATCTTCTCTGAAACGAACAACTTGTGATTTTCTTCTTGCTGAAGAAGTACCAACAATTGCATTTTGTTTTAAGTTCCATTGAGAATTTGTATCAACTGCTGATTTAGCGATTAACAATAAATCAGATGGATCTTCTCTTTCTGAAACACATGCAATGATTAATCCTTCAGGAGAATTTGTTTCTAAATCTTTATGAGAGTGAACAGCAAGGTCAATCGTTTTTTCCAATAATTCTTTTTCGATTTCTTTCGTGAAAAATCCTTTTCCTTCTAATTTATCGAAACTTAAATTTTGAATAGCATCACCTTGTGTAATGATAATTTTTATTTCTACTGTGCAACCTAAATCTTCCAATTGTCTTTTAACATGATTTGCTTGCCATAAAGCTAAATCACTTCCTCTTGATCCGATTACAATGTGTTGCATAGTATTTTATTTTTTTAATAGTATTTCTTTAGCTAAAATCATTGGTCCGCTCATGTATTTCTTTTCCATGTAGCCGATTATTTTATCCAATATTTCTCTTGAATTATCGTCTAATAATTCATATTCATTTTTGAAAACTTCGTTGACAGCAGTTTCTCTAATTTCTTTCACTTTTTGAGGAACTTCTCTCATTGCTAATTCAACTGAACGAATTTTATGAATGTGTTTAAATTCAAAAATTGCTTCGTTGATGATTTCTTCCACATGTTGAATTTCTTTCGAACGTTCTTTTAAATTCGCATTCGAAATTTTTTGAAGCGCTTCCACAGAAATATGTGTTACAACTTCATGTTCAACAATTGAAGGGTGTAAATCTTGCGGTAAAGCGATGTCGATAACAACTTTACGATCTTTTTCTCCTTGTAATAATTGAGAATAAATTTCTGGAGTAATAATATGTGTATCAGAACCTGTACAAGTGATGATGACATCAAAACCATCTGTATAAGTTGCTAAATCTGTTAATGGATATGCATTACCTTTTAAGTCTTTCGCTAATGATTCAGCTTTAGATAAAGTTCTATTGAAAACAACGAAATTTTTAAATCCATGTTTACGTAAGAAACGACCCATATTGGTATTTGTCGTTCCAGCTCCAATAATCAAAATACGAGCAGACATTGGAATATTCATGTCACGTAAACGGTGATAAGCCAAAGAAACAACAGATACTGGTTTTGTAGCAATACTTGTTTCAGTATACACTTTTTTAGCAGTCTCAATTGTTTGACGTAATACCAAACGAATGAAATCACCAGTCAATCCCATTTTTTTAGATTGCTCGAACGCATTTCTAACTTGCGTAATGATTTCTCTTTCACCAATTACCATTGAATCGATAGAAGAGGCAACACACAATAAATGTTCAACAGCCTCAATACCAACAAAAACAGCTGATTTTTCAGCAAAAAGATGAACCGTTTCTGTTGTAAAATCTGGGTAAAGTGTATGAAAAAATTGAACTAAAAAGTCAAAATTAGTTGTTTCGGTAGTACAAAATAAGAATTCAACACGGTTACAAGTAGACAAAAACATTAGTTCATCTAAGTGTAATTCCTCTTTCAACGCCAATAATCGCTCCTGTTGTTTTGCTTCTTCGATATGAAGTTTACCAATGTCTGAAACATCTAAGTTCCTGTGGGTAAACGCAATACTATGAAAGTTGTTGAGCATTTTATCCTATTTTAACACAAATTTAATCTACAGATCAAAAAGAAATGTCATTTGATTGTCATAAAGGTCAATTTAGAATGAGTTTAAATAGAAATGGGATGGTTTAATTAACGGTTTTAATGTAAGCTAATACTCGGATAATTCTTCTTACATGCTTTTAAGGTTTGTTATTAATAATTTCCTTTACCTTCAACACAATGTCTTACACCTCCTCTGGGATTCTCCATATCCCCAATATATCTTGGAATAACATGACAATGAAAATGAAACACTGTTTGTCCTGCAGCTTCACCGCAATTCATACCAATATTATAACCATTCGGTTTATATTCCAATTCAATTAATGATTTTGCGATTAGAATGCTTTTATTTAGTTGGTTTCTTTCCGAATCGGTTAATGCAAAAAAGTCAGTTACTTCACGCTTTGATATGATAAGTATGTGTCCCGGTGATACAGGGAAAATGTCTTTTATTATTAAAAAATCTTCTGATTCAGATAATATTCTTGATTCAGGAATTGATTTAAATGGATTATTCATAGTTATAAATTATAAGTGGTTTCCAGCCTTCAATTATTTTGAATTTATCAAATAGAGAATACATTCTTCTTAGAACTTCATTGTGGTTTTGGGCATTTAAACTAAGCAGGATTGAATTTTTTAGTGAGTGACGGTGTTCTTCAGTAAATAGAAGATTTCGATTAATAATTTCACTTTGATAATATAGATCGGGTATTCTATCAAATTTACCACCTATACCTCGATTACATTCTTTACAAGCAATTACAAGATTCCAAACACCATCTGGATTTATATGTATTAATTCGGGTCGTTTAAAATACGAGTGAGCAATGAAGTGATCAACATCAGGAAAATCTGAATCTTCTGAATTTGCGTAAGGATTGATTTTCTTTTTACAATAAAAGCAACAACCATGTTGATATGGTAGTAGAACTGAAACAGCACTTCGAAGATTAATTCTATCTGTTGATGAAACGGATATAAATTCATTAGTAGATTGATTGTAAACTAAAAAATTTGGAGACAAATTATTCTTCCAAGCTTCTTCAACAATCATCCAACGACTTTCATTCTCATTCTTCAATACTTCTAAATAATTCCGTTGTTCTAGTAATTCATTGATATTATCAGTTAAAACAAGTTTTTTCTCATGAGGTAAATGCTCAAAAAGGAGATGTTCTTTTTTAATTGAACCACCGCCTACATTATGGAATGCATCAAAAACATTATTGTATATATTCTTTTCTGCACTTATCAATAAATCGTTCCAATTACCATCGAGCATATATTTGTCGAAAGCTCTTGTAAGACTGTTTTCACCTGCTTGATATTGATGAGGATTCTTTTTATAGTGGGTTAATAATGAGTTTAAAAATTCATCCCTCAATTCTTCATAAGTGATAAAGTTTTTAGGTTTTAATTTGAGAAGTGTAGAAGCTAAAGCAAACTTATAAGTAGAAACATTTCTTCCGAAAAGAACAATAGTCCTTAGAGTAGAAGTAACTGAGTTTTCTGAAGTATTAAAATCTTGAATAATTGGTTTCATCATTTATAATACATAACGTTTTGTTGCATAACAACTGTTATCAATTGACATTATTTATTTTCATTTTCGTTCTGAATTTCATTCCAAACATCATGAATACTCTTATTAAAATTCTTTTTCTCTATTTCTTCTTTGTTTTGTCTATTTTCCTTTTCATTTAATTTATTGATATGACTTCTAATTAATTCATATGTTAATTCAGAATACTTTCCTGCTTTCATTATATTAATCACCAAAATGATATTTATAATTAATATTATTATTCCAAATGTAATTGTTATTAAAGATGATACGTTGTCCATGATTTTAATTTATTCTGAATATAATTTTTTTATTTTATCGATTCTTTCAAACCCAAAGCATGATTTTTGTCGAGCAGTTGTTTATAACTACCCCCTAAGCAAAATGAATAAAACGCATCACCTTAAAGCACAAATTCGTAAATAGAATTTTTGCATGAGCATTTCGTTCAATGTGGTAATGAGCATCATTAAAAGTGTCCATGAAATCAAAGACATTGTTTCCAGTAATGAAACGTGCAAAGTTTTTCAAAAAGGCATCTTCTTCTTCAGAAACTCTAGTTAATTGATTTTCGGTATAATTACGCAACATACTTTGTCTAAACATGTGTAACGCATAACGTAAAAACACTTTTTGACGATCTTTTGAAAGTGCACTTGCTTCTTCCGCCCAATCCATCATCGGAAGTACATCTTTTTTATAGCAAACACGCATCAATTTGATAAACAAATCACGGTTTTCATCTTCTTCTTGATGATCACCTAACATTTCCAGAGCTTCAATGTAATCTCCATCAGTTCGAGCAGCTAAACTATCCGCTGAACTTGAATTTAGTGAATGTTTTGCTCTCAAGAAATGACTGAAATCGGTCATATTGATTCTTGGAGTTTTTACCAATTGTGTTCTTGAAATAATCGTTGGTAAAATGTATTCAGGAGATTCACACACTAATAAAAACAAGGTTTTAGCAGGTGGTTCTTCTAAAATTTTCAATAATTTATTGGAACAAGCCGGGTTCATTTCTTCTGCCATCCAAATGATCATGACTTTAAATCCGCCTTCGTATGACTTAAGACTTAATTTCTTGATAATTTCTTGACTTTCATCCGTTCCAATAACTGGTTTTCGCTCTTTAGAATCAATTCGTTTGATCCATTGCGTCAGATTGAAATAGGGATTTTCCTTTACTTGTTCTCTCCATTGCGGTAAAAAAGCATCTGATTTTTTGTCAATTGCTAAAACTACAGGAAAAGAAAAATGCAAATCAGGGTGCTGTAAATCTTGTACTTTTTTGCAAGAAGAACATTGCCCACAACTATCTGTCTCTGACTTATTTTCGCAAAACAAATATTGAACATATCCAAGCGCTAACGGAAGAGCACCATAACCAGGCTTACCAAGAATTAATTGGGCATGACTTATCTTCTCATTTTGTATTCTTTGAATAAAATGATGCTTTAATTCTTGTTGTCCAATGATGTCTTTGAATTGCA
>Ga0315907_10000933_pt1 | contig 39941 bp, 40 predicted proteins | sample LakEriMetagenome_3_FD_203525 | JGI IMG/M metagenome (GOLD analysis project Ga0315907, IMG submission 203525) | Freshwater fungal communities from buoy surface, Lake Erie, Ohio, United States - Buoy 12 MA123 | ecosystem: Environmental > Aquatic > Freshwater > Lake > Lake biofilm | place: USA...
AGTGCTGGCCGCATTCAAAGTCAAGAAGCCCGACGTCAACGCTCAAATGCCCTTGCTGTAGTGGCAGCCGAAAGGGTCGCCTCTATACAAATCAACCACTTACAGCGTTTGGTGTCGAACTCGGGAGTCCCTGGCCCTACCAGCTTGCGACGTCATCACCTGGAGCGGCCGGTAATCCAGAAGATCCTTGCTCACCTGGGGCTGGATCCGCAGCAGCCGCCCAAGGGTCGGGGGCGCGAGGCGGAACTGCACGCCGCTGCCTGAGTCACTTTCGCTCTCGGATACTTATCGCCACGGGCTTTCGCTAGCCTGCCGCCGTCGGCGGCTCTGCGCGCTGTGTCGGCAGGTATATTGACTGAGTGGCTTTTTGCCTATGGCAAAAGAAAATATAGTTGCTTAAAAATTTAGGAATTCTCTGGAGAATACATGAAAATCCGAATGGCTCACGAAGATGATTTCGCGCAATGGGTAACCCTTTGAAAGGGTTACCAAGTTTTCTATAAGACCAACATCGCGGAAGCAACTACGGACACAACCTGGTCGCGCTTTTTGGATCCTGCAGAACCCATGTATTGCGCAGTCGCAGAGGTTGACGGCAAATTGATTGGAATGGTGCATTTCATCCAGCATCGAAGTTGCTGGACTGCAGGTGACTACATGTACTTGCAAGACTTGTTTGTCGACCCAGATACTCGTGGCCAGGGTGTGGGTAGGTTGCTGATTGAGCACGTTTACACAGCAGCGGCAGAAGCGGGTTCCTCGCGCGTCTGGTGGCTCACGCATGAGTCCAATGAACATGCAATGTTGCTATACGACCGCATTGCAGATAAAAGTGGTTTTATCCAGTATCGAAAATTGCTTTAAAAGTTTGGTTTCAGCGATGGATCATCCTGTACCACCTTTGGAAAACCTCCGTATTTTTTATCCTGTAACGCTGTGAAAAGTTCGTAGTTTTTTGACACTGATTGCATTTGGATAGCCAAAACATGGGGTCTGAAAACTCACGCAACCAGTGTCTGTCTCATCATTTAGAAAGAAGAACTGGACACCAAGTGCTTGATTTGCTTGCCCATCAAAATCTTAGGCAGTTTGTGATGAGGTATGTTCTGGGCCGCCATGCAAAGTTTCTTCAAATCTTCAATCTTTCAACCGAAGCCGCCAAGCTGTTGATCTGATTGACTTTTTTTCGGTCAGCTCCTGACCAGAGCTTGAAGAAAGTCCCTTCATACAGGGGCTTCAGCGCAATTGAGACGCTGTTCTGCTCAGAACCACTTGACTGAGCGAGTTCGAAAAAATCCAAATAGAACAACGAGTTACGCGATTTAGCCGTAACCCCTGTTGCCGTACTGCCGCGAAAAAGTCAGGAGCTTTTGCAGGAATCCATGATCCATGCGGGATCGGAGCGATGGGGATTAGAACTGTTGCAATCGGCTCGCTGTAGAGCAATCCGGATCGCCATCGACACTAGCAGCTGTAACCAATTTCGATCTGGACAAGTGCTTTAGGAATGACTCATATCAAAGCCACGCCTGCATTTGCTCGCTGGTCAGATTGCCGCCGCAGACAATGATGCCTACAAGCGAGCCATTAAATGCTTTGGGCTTTTGCAGCATGGCCGCCACGCCTACCGCCGCTGAAGGCTCGGCAACTACTCCTACGTGACGATGCAACAGTTTCATTCCCCGAATGATGTTCTCGTCACTTACCAATAGCGCCTCATCCACCAATCCATGCATGTCTTGGAGTGCTTCTGGTATCGGTGTCCTGGTCGCAATTCCGTCAGCAATTGTTGAAACGTGGTCATGCTCGATGAGCTGCCCCGCTCGCCAGGAGTCAACCATCGCGCTGGCGCCTTCGGCACCCACCGCAACCATTCGAGTTCTTGGTGAAAATTTTTTCATGACATGCGCAATGCCATTGAACATGGCCCCGTTGCCCAGTGCCACAAGCAATACATCCAGTTGCTGGTGCAGACGCGATAGCTCAAGCCCAATGGTGCCCGCACCTTCGACGGTTTCGATGTCCAGACTGTCGACGACAAGCCGTGCACTGCGTTCAGCAGACAAAAGCCTCGCGTGAGCTCGCGCGGAATCGAAGTCTTCGCCAGCCAAAATTACATCGGCACCCAGTGACTTCATCCGCTCGATCTTTAGAGGGTTGGCATTCCTGGCAGCTACAACACTCACCCTGATGCCACGACGGCGTGCTGCGTAAGCCATGGCCTGACCGAAGTTTCCAGCACTTGCACAAACGACTTCGGTGCCAGCAGGTATCTTGGACATATAGAGTTCTGCGCCCCGTCCTTTGAATGACCGAATCGGATTCGCGGTTTCAATTTTCACCAGAACGCGAGCCCCCAACTCTGCGGACAGCGATTCGCAGATGTACTGAAGGCTGTTCAAGAACTCCGAACTGATCACCGAGACGGATTTTTCAATTCGTTCCTGTGAAATTCGGCTGGGAGTATTCATTCGATTCTCTCTTTGACAAACCATGGTGTTCGCAGAAGTCTAAGTCTAAGAGGGAATACACCACCTGCAACGATCTGTCTTCCTCTGTTGAGTTCGAATCCCTGACCTTACCAAAAAATGGTCGCAGAAAAGATAGCGAGTTAGTTAAACAATCTCTTCTGGGCCGCCAGATCAAGAGAACTGAAACTGCCGAGTGACCATCGCGGGCGCTTGGCATTCCAAACCCCGCCGTCAGGTGGCGGGACATCCCAGTTCAAGCAGTAGGGCCTGACGCCGGTAGCACGCGCCCCTCGCAGGTGCCGAAGCCGATGCGAGCCGCACCCTGGCGCTCGCACCAGCCTCGCAGGATAACCGTGTCGCCATCGTGCAAGAAGCTGCGTTGCTCGCCTGTGGCGCTCAGCGTGATGGGCGCTGTGCCGCCGCGGCTGAGTTCGACGATAGCGCCCTCCTCGCCTGGCGTGGGGCCGCTGATGGTGCCAGTGCCGATCAGGTCGCCGCTTTGCAGGTTGCACCCGCCCACGGTGTGCTGCGTGACCATCTGCGCCACGGTCCAGTACTGGTGGCGGAAGCTGGTGCGCGACACCTGGCTGGGTTTCGCGCCCGACGCCCGGGTGGCCTCGGTGTCGATGCTTACCGTGAGCTGCACGTCCACGCCGCCAGCGGCCCGATGGACGGGGTGCTCCAGGTAGGGCAGGGGCTGCGGCTCGGGCGCGAGACGGTCGGCCACGGGTGCTCGGAACGGTGCAAGCGCCTCCATCATCACCACCCAAGGGCTCACGCTGGTGCAGAAGTTCTTGCCCAGGAACGGCCCCAGGGGGGCCATCTCCCAGAACTGGTGGTCGCGGGCGGACCAGTCGTTGAGCAGGCACATGCCGAAGATCTGTTTTTCGGCCTGCGCCAGCGGCACCGGATTGCCCTGCGCATTGCCGGGGCCGATGTAGAAGCCCATTTCCAGCTCGTAGTCCAGGCGCGTGCTGGGCGTGAAGACCGGCGCCCGGGCGCCCGGTGGGAACGCCTGGCCGTTGGGCCGCTTGAACGGGGTGCCGCTGATGACCACGCTGGATGCACGGCCGTGGTAGGCGATGGGCAGCCAGACGAAGTTGGGCGTGAGCGGATCATCCGGTCGGATCACCCGTCCCACGTTGCGGGCGTGGTGGATGGAGGTGTAGAAATCCGTGTAGTCGCCTATGCGGCTGGGAAGGCCGTAGGTGGCCTGCTGCTGCGGCACGAGGCATGCGCGCACGCTCGCCTGCGTGGTCTCGCGCGCGTGAGAGCTCAGCAGGTCGAAAACACCGTGGCGCAGTGCGCGCCAGGCCGGTTGGCCTGCGGCCATCAGCGCATTGAGTCTGGGCCGGGCGGCGAGCTCGCACGCGTGTTGGGCCTCGCCCGTCAGAAGGCGCGCGCTCGACAGCGCCGCAAGGTCAACGATCTGGTCGCCTATGGCCATGCCGCCGCGAAAGGCCTCCTCCTCGCCCTGGCGGCGGAACACCGCCACGGGCAGGTTCTGGAGGGGAAAGTCCTGGTGCCCTTGGGCGCCAGGCACCCAGCTCAGGGCTGCTGGGTCGTGGGTGTGGTTGAGCGTGTCCATCGTTCCGTGCATGTCCGATTCAGGCGGCTGCTGCCTCGAGCCGTGCCAGGGCGGCTTCGCTGCCTGGCAGGAGCGCGTCGTCGAAGATGGCCACGGCCCGTGTCCACCCGGCACTCGCGCCGCGGATCTTGTGCGGAAAGCACGACACGTAGAAGCCGCTGGAGGGGATCGACTCCAGGTTGTGCAGCTTCTCGATGTGGCAGTAGCCGATGTCACGTCCAGCCTTGTGACCCTCCCAGATCAGGGAGGCATCGTGCGTGGCGCCGTACTTTCGCGCTGTGTGCACGAAGGGCGCGTCCCAGCTCCATGCATCGGTACCGGTCAGGCGAATGCCGCGCTCCAGCAGGTACATGGTGGCTTCATAGCCCATGCCAGCACCGGCGCTGACATAGTCGGGATGGCCATAGCGCGAGCCGGCCCGCGTGTTCACCACCACGATCTCCAGCGGCTTGAGGGTGTGACCGATGCGCTGCAGTTCCGCTTCCACGTCGGCTGCCGTGACCACATGGCCGTCGGGCAGGTGGCGGAAGTCGAGCTTCACCCCGGGCTGGAAGCACCATTCCAGAGGCACTTCATGGATGGCGATCGCCGGCTTCTTCCCGCCACCGGGACCGTCGACCTTGGCGTCCATCGTCGAATGGAAATGGTAAGGCGCGTCCAGGTGGGTGCCGTTGTGTGTCGACAGTTGCACCATCTCCACGGCCCAGCCTTCACCGTCGGGCAAGTCTTGCTGCTTGAGCCCGGGGAAGAAGGGCTCGATCTGCGAGAAGGTGTTGTCGTGGGTGAAGTACTGGATCTTGGGTGCGAAGGCGGGCGGGTCACTGAGCACATCGTTCTCCAGAAAGATGGAGAGGTCGACAAATCTGCGGGCCATCGGGGTTCCTTTCGAGAAAAATTGCGCGAGTGCGCGGTCAATGGGGACGCTGCCAGCGCAGCAGACGGCGTTCGACCAGGGCGAGCAGAGCATTGCTCAGAAAGCCGATGGCACCCAGGAGGATGATGCCGGCGAAGAGTTCGCTGGCTCGAAAGCTGCGCGCCGCCAGCAGGATGGCCTGCCCAAGGCCTGCCTGAGAGGCGATCATTTCGCCCACCACGGTCACGATCAGGGAGACGGTCATGGACAGGCGCATCCCGGACAGGATGTCGGGCATGGCGTTGGGCAATCCGATCTTCCATACGTAGTCGGCGCGCGACAGCCCAAGACAGCGAGCCACCTCGTGGAGCCGAGGCTCCACCGATGCGAAACCGTGCACTGTGGCCAGCAGCACCGGCCACAAGGCACCAAAGGCCACCACGGCCAGCACCATCGAGGGGCTCAGGCCCCAGATCGCAATGGCCAGCGGGATGATGGCGCTGGCAGGGAGCGGGCGGATGAACTCGAGCATGGGCTGAAGGTATGCCCTGGCATGGACTGACACGCCAATGGCAGCGCCCAGCGCGATGCCCACGCCCGAAGCCAGCAGCCAGCCTTGCGCCATGCGGGCGATGGTGGCACTGGTGAAGCCGGCCAGTTCGCCATGCCGCAGCCCTTCCCACAGGCTGTCCCATGCTGCCCCAGGTGTGGGAAGGAACACCTTGCTGACCCACTGCGCGGTGCTGGCGGCCCACCACAGGGCCACCAAGGCGGCCAGCAGCGTCAGCGACCACAGCAGGGTTGCGGGGCGCAGCGCGTTCACAGGGCCGCTCCCATGCGCCGGGCCACGCCGCGCTGCAGCCACAGCGTGAGGGCATTCAGCGCAAAGCCCATGCAGGCGATCCAGAAGAGCCAGGCCAGCATGAGGGCTGGGCGCAGGCTTTGCTGCGCCATGGACAGACCGAACCCCAGGCCGTGGGGGTTGGCCGCGATCTCCACCGTGACCGCCACGACCAGCGCCACACCCACGCCCAGGCGCAGCGCCACGAAAAGGCGCGGCACGATGGCAGGCAGCACGATCTTCCACACGCGGGCTGTTGCTGACAGGCCCAGCGCCGTGGCCACCTCCAGCAGCCGCGGTTCCACCTGGCGCACGGCAGACTGCGTGAGGATGGCCAAGGGCCAGAAGGTCGCAAAGGCCACGATGCTGGCTTCCATGTCGACCCCGAAGCCAAACACGAGCATCGCCAGCGGGATCAGCGCGACGCTGGGAATGGGGCGGAAGATTTCCATGCTCAGGAAAGCCGCCTGCGCCGCGCGCCGGCTCAGCCCCAGCACGAGACCCAACGCGACGCCCAGGCCGCCCCCAAGGCCCAGGCCCAGTGCTGCGGCGTACAGGGTGAAACCGGTGGCCTTGAGCAAAGTGCCATCGCCCAAGGCCCTGAGCAACTCTGTCAGGGCCTTGCTCGGCGGCGCTATGGAGTCTGAAAAGCCTATCGACCGCGCGTACCACTCCAGTGCCACCAGGCCTGCCGCGGGTACCACCAGAGCCTTGGCTACCGCCGCTCTCCGGCCGCCGGTGCGTCCTGCGCTGCTGGCCATGTCAGTGCCTGGCCTCGATGAAGGCGAACAGCTCGCGGCGAAGGCGCAGGAACTCGGGGTGCTCGCGCGTGGTCAGCTGGTCACGCGGACGCGGCAGACGCACCTCGATCGTGTGCGAGATCCTGCCAGGCGAGGCCTGCATCGCGATCACCCGGTCGCCCAGGTAGAGGGCCTCCTCCAGGTCGTGGGTCACGAACAGGGCGGTGATGCCCTGCGCCTGCACCAGACGCGCCACCTCGTCCTGCAGGCCCTGGCGCGTCAGCGCGTCAAGCGCGGCGAAGGGCTCATCCATCATCAGCACGCTCGGGCTTTGGGCCAGGCAGCGCGCGATCTGCAGGCGTTGTTGCATCCCGCCCGAGAGCTGGTTGGGGAACTTGCCGGAATGCGCTGCGAGTCCGACTTTAGTGAGCGCCTCGGCAATACGGGCAGACCGCTGCGGCTGGGGCATGCCGGCCGCCTCCAGCGCCAGGCTCACGTTGCCCTCGGCCGTCCGCCAGGGCAGCAGGGCTCGCCCGTAGTCCTGGAAGACGATAGCCACATCACGTGAGGGGGAGTCGACGATCTGGCCGTGGCGCCTGACAGCGCCCCGCACCTGACCGTCTCGCGCCGTGAGAAGGCCGCCCGCGGCCCGCAGCAGGGTGGTCTTGCCGCAGCCGCTGGGCCCCACGATGCAGACGAACTCGCCTGGCGCGATCGACAGCGAAGTGGGCTCGACGATCTCGCGCCCGCCCAGGTGTATCGACACCTGGGCGAAGTCGAGCGCGGCTGTGACGACGGTCACGCCAGCAGGCGCGTCGGATCGATGCTGGTCTTCAGCATCTCCTGGGCGCGCATCACCTCGATCCAGAAGCGCATGTTGTCCACCGATACGGTGGGCCGCAGCGTCGAGATCTGCACCGTGGCCAGGATCTCAGGCGGCAGCCGGGTGTACTTGCCCAGGTGCTCGCGCGCCTTGGGCAGGTTGGCGTTGACGAAGGTCACGCCTTCGGTAATCGCCTCGCGGAACGCCCGCACCTGAGCTGCGTTGGCGGTCGCCCAGGCCCGGGTGGCGCTGTACAGGATGGCCGGCTGGCCGTCGGGCAGGTCGCTGGCGAAGTGGATGGGCGTCCCGCCTGCGCCGCCGGCCACGATGCGGGCCATGAAGGGGTCGGCGGTCACCACAGCGTCCACCGAGCCGCCACGCAGCACGTCGTTGTGCTGCGGGAACGCGGTTTCGATGAATTGCACCTGCCGGAAGTTGACCCCCTTCTCGGTGAGCCACTTGCGGAACAGCACGTGCAGGAACGCGCCCAGGCCCGGCACTCCGATCTTCTTGCCCACGCAGTCCTGCGCAGTGCGGATGGCCACGCCCGTGCGCGCAACCAGCCCGTAGTTGGTGGCGGTGCGGCTTGTCACGCTTCCCCCTGCTATGGCCACCAGATCGAGCCCACCGTCCACCGCCTGGATCATTACTGGAGGGGTCGGGCCGCCGATCTGGATGGAGTTGGACTGCATGGCGGCTGGGATCATGGGGTTGAGCTGGATGAGCTGCAGCTCCACATCGAGCCCGCGCTTGGAGAAGAAACCCTCCTCCTTGGCGCAGAAGGCTGCGGTGAAGTCGCTCACCGCGGTGTAGCCCAGCAGGATCCTGGTCGCGGGGGCCTGGGCTCGGGCCGCCAGCGGGGCACCCAGCACCGCCGTGGCGGCGGCCGCTTGTGCCAACACGGTGCGACGTTTGAGAAGGGTCTGGGTCATGCAGGTCTCCTGATCTTGTGGCTTGGGTTGGACGAAGGGCTCGAGGCCCTGGGGGCGTGCAGGGCGGCACGGATACCGCCCACGATGAAACTGATCAGCATCGATGTAGTGCCAGGGCCGCTGCGCATTCCGGGCCTGCGCGCCAGACGGGGCGCCCGGACGTCGCTGAGGTGGTGCAGCAAGGCGCCCAGTGCGAACTGGTAGCACCAGGTCACCTCGGCCCGGCTGGCCTTCGGCATCACCTCGTTGAGCGCATCGATGAAGGCGTGGGCCAGCGGGTCGAAGAACTCGCGCAGCGCGCGATCGGCCTCGGCAGAGCTGTACAGCAGCTCGCGGGCCACCAGCAGGGCGTAGGACTCGCCCTCTTCGCTGGCACGCAGGGCCAGTACCGGCTCGACGAAAGCGCGGATGACCTCGGTCAGACGCCGTGAGCGGGGCGCTTGACGAGCCACCGACAAGCGTGCCAAGCGCTGCTCGATGGTGGTGTTCCAGTGGGCGAAGATGGCATGAAACAGCTCGTGCTTGGGGCCGTAGTGGTAGCCCACCAGGGCCAGCGGCACGCCGGCCGCTTCGGCGATGTGGCGGATGGACACCGCGTGGTAGCCATGCTGGGCGAACAGCCGCTCGGCAGCCAGCAGGATGGCTTGCTTGCGGTCGGGACCTTCCGCCTCCAGGCCATCTGGCGATGACAATCTTGTACGAGCGTGCAACATAGGTCGTACGTTCGTACAACTTCGACAGACCGCGAATCCGGACAAACCCTGACCTGCGGCAAACCGAGCGAAGGCGTGCCTGCGCATCGCAGCAAGTTCAGGAGCGCATGCCGGGCGCCATAGGTGGGGCGCTGTGGGCGGTACCTTGGTTGCCACGCGCTGCGTACGCGCCCCCGGAGCATGGCATGCTCTGCCCGTCTCGGGCTTCATCCCGGAGCCCGCCTGCTCATGAGCAATGCCATGGCCTCCTTTGCCTTCCTGTCCCACAACGCCTTCCTCAAGGCGCCTGCTGCCAGTGCGCAGACGCCCTTCGCGGTGGCCGGCATCGCCTGGGACGGTGCGGTCACCAACCGGCCTGGCGCACGCTTCGGGCCGCGCGCCATCCGCGAGGCCAGCCACATGCTGTGCGATGCACAGCACCCGCATTTCGATGTCTCGCCCCTGGACGTGCTGGGGGATGCAGGCGACCTGCCGTTGCCCAATACCAGCCTTGCGGCCATGCGTTCGGCGATGCAGCCTCTGGTGGCGCCGCTGCTGCAGGCCCACCACATGTGCTGGCTGGGGGGCGACCACTCCGTCACGCTGAGCCTGTTGCGGGCCTACCGCCAGCACCTGGGCCGGCCGCTGGCGGTGATCCACTTCGATGCGCATTGCGACACCTGGGCCACCCATTTCGACGAACCCAGCGGCCACGGCACCTGGGTCCATGAGGCGATGCAGGAGGGCCTGGTGATCGATGCGTGCTTCACGCAGATCGGCATCCGCTCGTCGGCCGGTCGCGAGAAGCGCGAATACGTCAGCCGCCGGGGCGGACAGATCTTCACGGCGCGCGACCTGCGCGGTCTGGAAAGCCCGGCCCAACTGTCCGGCGTGCTGTCGGCGGTACGCGAGCGCCTGGCCGCGCACGGCCACCCGCCCGTCTACCTCAGCCTGGACATCGACTGCCTGGACCCGGCGTTTGCGCCCGGCACCGGCACGCCCGAGCCCGGCGGCCTGAGCACCAACCAGGTGCTGACGCTGCTTGAGGAGTGGGCCGACCTGCCGTTCGTGGGGATGGACTGCGTCGAGGTGGCCCCGCCCTACGACCATGCCGAGCTGACGAGCCAGGCGGCGGCGGCATTCGTTTGGACTTACCTGTGCGGTCGGCTCTGGGCCGCAGGGGCCCGACAGGCCGGTGGCTGACGGCGCCCGCTGCGGGTGTGGGTCTGGGTGTGCAGGGGGAGGGTGGCTTACGGTAGGCTGGTCGGCAGTCAGTGGTTGTGAACCCAGTTCTCGACGCGCAGCCCCGCAAAGCCTCGAAAGTCTGCTTCGTTGTTCGTCACGAGCGTCGCTCCGATGGACAACGCGTGTGATGCGATGAGCTTGTCCAGCGCATCCTGAGTGCGGTCCCGGTGGGTGGCGCGCAGGGGTCCGTACGCACGTGCGGCTTGGGCCTCGAAGGGAACTACCGGGATGTCTTCCAGAAGGCTGTCCAGCAGGGCCTGGTGGCGCGCCTGGGATTCGCCAGAGCAGGCCACCCCGAATTCCAGTTCGGCCAGGGTGATGGCCGAGATCACCACTTCGCCGACGTAACACTCGGCGAAGCGGGCCCGCACCTGGGGGGGCTGTTGCTTCATGAGGTAGATGCAGATGTTGGTATCCAGCATGTACCTCGGTTTCATAGAGCGTCGCGCTCCCGCTCGATGTTCACGCCCCGGCCTTCGCTCATGAAGTCGGAAGAGAACTGCGCGAACTTGCCGAGCACGTCGCCCATCCGCCTTGGGGCGGGCCGTATGCGCAGTTCGTCCCCCTGGCGCTCGATGACAAGTTCCATGTCCCAACTGCTGTAGGCCAGTTCAGACGGAATCCGGACGGCCTGAGAGTTGCCGTTCTTGAACAGTTTGGTGTGGGCCATGACGATGTTCGGCAAGACGAGTTGGGTGTGTGTACGTGTACATCCTAGCTGGCGCTGCCCTGCTTGTAAACACGTGGATGTACATCCACTCATGGGTCAGGACATCCCTGATCCTTCCCCCGCCGACGTTCCTCACCCCTGAGGCGCCAGCCAGCGCTCCACCAGCTTCACCCAGTAGGTGGCGCCGGTGGACAGCACGCGGTCGTTGAAGTCGTAGCCGGCGTTGTGCACCATGCAGCCGCCCTGGCTGCCGGTGCCGTTGCCGATGTTGATGAAGCAGCCCGGCACCTTCTCCAGGAAGAAGGAGAAGTCTTCGCTGGCGGTCACTGGCTCGGGGTTGGGCACCAGCCCCTCGTCGCCCAGCCAGTCGCGCACCAGTTGCTTGCAGAACTCGGTGTGCTCGGGTGAATTGTTCAGCACCGGGTAGCGGCGGATGTAGTTCACCTCCGCCGTGGCGCCGAAGGTGGCGGCCTGGGCCTGGGCGATCTCGGCGATGCGCTTTTCCAGCAGGTCGCGCACGTCGGGACGCATGGCGCGCACGGTCAGGCGCAGTTCGGCCGTGCCGGGGATGACGTTCGGTGCGTCGCCCGCCAGGAAGGCGCCCACGGTGACGATGGCCGTCTGAAGCGGCGGCACGTTGCGCGAGACGATGGTCTGCAGCGCCATCACGATGGCCGCGCCCGCCACCACCGGGTCCACGGCCGACTGGGGAATGGCGCCGTGGCCGCCCACGCCCTTGACGGTGATGATGCAGGTGTCGCCGCTCGCCATGGCGTAGCCGGGCACGGCGAAGAACTGGCCTTCGGGCACACCGGGTGCGTTGTGCATGCCGAACATGGCGTCGCAGGGGAAGAGGTCCAGGAACCCGTCTTCCAGCATCTTGCGTGCGCCGGCCAGCCCTTCTTCGGCCGGTTGGAACACGGCATGGACGATGCCGTCGAAGGATTTCGTGGCGGCCAGGTGGCGTGCGGCGGACAGCAGCATGGCGGTGTGGCCGTCGTGCCCGCAGGCGTGCATCTTGCCAAACACCCGGCTGGCCCAGGGCTTGCCCGAGGTTTCGGCGATGGGCAGGGCGTCCATGTCGGCGCGCAGGCCGATGCGCCGGGTGCTGCTGCCCGCGCGCAGCGTGCCCACCACACCCGTGCCACCCAGGCCCCTGTGCACCTCCCAGCCCCAGCGCGCCAGACGCTCGGCCACCAGGTCGCTGGTGGCATGTTCCTCGTAGGCCAGCTCCGGGTTCGCGTGGATCTGATGGCGGATTTCCACCATCTCGGCTTCGTGGGCGCGCAGCGCTTCCAGGGCGGGTGGGGGCAGGGGAGCGTTCATGGTGTGTGGTGAGTGAACAAGGGGACTGCAGCGGCGCAATTTACTTCAGCGGCCGACGTCGTTACGAGCGCCGGCCCGGGCTGCGTGCGAAGTGACCGGCGACGCGGGCTCAAATCGCGTACGCTGCGCATGGTCATTCACGGCTATTCACGGTTATTCACGGCCACCTCCACGATGCACTTCGAACCCGCCATCGACCCTTTGCAACCGCCCACCGCACTGGGCTGGCATTTCAGTTTCGTTCAAGGCCAGTTGTTGCTGCCGCTGGATGACAGTCTGGCCATGGCGCCGTCGGCCGCGCAGGGCTGGGTGGATCTGGCGGAATCCCGCCACTTCCTCGGCCGGCTTGACGGGCTGGACTGCTGGGCCCTGCGGCTGGCGCAAGCGCCCAGCGAGTTGCGGGCTGTGCCCTTGCGCGCAGCCATGATGCAGATGCCGGCAGCCTTGTCGGGAGTGGCCGGCCGCGCGGCGCAGGTGCTGGAGTGGGACCGCACCCACCGCTTCTGCGGCGTGTGCGGCACGGCCACCGAACTGCAACCGGGCGAGCGTGCGCGCCGCTGCCCGGCCTGCGGGCACAGCGCCTACCCGCGCCTGAGCCCGGCCATGATGGCCCTGGTGTGGAGGCGCGACCGGGGGCAACCCGAGTTGCTGCTCGCCCGCGCGCCGCATTTCGTGGCCGGCATGTTCAGCGCACTAGCCGGCTTCGTGGAGGCCGGCGAGTCGCTGGAGGATTGCGTCAAGCGTGAGGTGGCCGAGGAAGTGGGCCTGCAGGTGAAGAACCTGCGCTACTACGGCAGCCAGAGCTGGCCCTTCCCCAACAGCCTGATGCTGGCCTTCACGGCCGAGTGGGCCGCAGGCGAGATCGTGCCCCAGCCCGGTGAGATCGAGGAGGCCCATTGGTACCCCCTGGACGCCCTGCCGAAGATTCCGCCGCGGTTTTCGATCTCAGGCCACTTGATCCGGGACACGGCGGCTTTATTGGAACAAGGCGGAGAAGCCGGGATCTGAGAGTCCCCCTGCTGGTTGGACAGGGTGATGCTCGCCAGTTTCGTTCTCGATGTACATTCCTGTTGACATCGTTTCGTACGCCATACGATCAGCCATGAAACAAGCCACCTTGACCGAAGTGCGTAATCACGCCAAGGCCTATTTCGATATCGTGGAGTCGGGCGAGTCGGTGCGTGTCCTGCGCAACGGCAAGCCGATTGCCGACATCGTTCCAGTGGCTCCTGAACAGCCGTCGTGGAAGCGTCGAAAGGCTCAGCCTCTGCTGCTGGATGGCGTATCTCTGAGCCGCCTGGTGCTGGAAGAGCGAGACGCCGGTCCTTGAGGGTCAGGTCCATGCTCGCTTTCTTTGACAGTTCAGCCTTCGTCAAGCGCTATGTTGCCGAGCAGGGCACCGAGGCGGTGCTTTCGATCTGCGATCGCGCCAGTGAGATCGGTCTGTCAGGCATTGCACTGCCCGAGATCATCTCGGCCTTCTGCCGTTTGCGTCGAGAGGGAACGATCAGCGACGTGCAGTATCGGCAGCTGAAGTCGTCTCTTCTGACCGATATCGAGGACGCGGCGGTCTGTGACCTGACGCCCCAGGTGCTTGCGCATGCCATGGCCAGTCTGGAGGCGAATGTCTTGCGCGGTATGGATGCGCTGCATATCGGCAGCGCCCTGACGCTCAAGGCCGATGTCTTCGTGTCGGCCGACCGGCGCCAGTGCGATGCCGCCGCCCGAGCGGGTCTGAACGTCGACAGGGTGTGATCGCGCACAGTCCTTTCGTTGGACTGCCTGATCCCGTCTCCTCTCTTTTGCGTCACGCTTCGTAGAAAACACCCCCATGAGCCTGCTCTTCCAACCCTGGGATCTCGGCGGACTGCGCCTGTCCAACCGCATCGTCATCGCGCCCATGTGCCAGTACTCGGCGCAGGACGGCGTGCCTGGCGACTGGCACATGGTTCACCTGGGGCATCTGGCGCATTCGGGGGCGGGGCTGTTCATCCTGGAAGCCACGGCCGTGACGGACGACGGGCGCATCACGCCCTGGGACCTGGGCCTGTACAACGACGAGCAGGAGCACGCGCTCGGGCGCATCCTGGAGGCGCTGCGCCAGCAGGCGCCCATCTCCTGGGGCATGCAACTGGCCCACGCCGGGCGCAAGGCCTCAAGCCAGGCGCCCTGGCGGGGCGGCGCTCAGATTCCGCTGGCTGACCCGCTGGGCTGGCCGGCCGTGGCGCCCTCGGCGCTGCCACACGGGGCGAGCGAAGAGCCGCCCGTCGCGCTGGACCGTGCCGGCCTGCAGCGCATTAGTGAGGGCTTCGCACAGGCGGCGCAGCGCGCCGCGCGCATCGGCATCGAGTCGCTGGAGATCCACGCCGCGCACGGCTACCTGCTGCACCAGTTCCTCTCGCCGCTGGCCAACCAGCGCACTGACGAATACGGTGGCAGTCTGGAGAACCGCATGCGCTTTCCGCTGGAGGTGTTCGACGCCGTGCGCCAGGCGTTCCGCGCCGACCGCCCGGTGTGGGTACGTTTGTCCGCCACCGACTGGGTGCCGGGTGGCTGGGATGTGGAGGACGCGGTGGCCTTGGGCCTGGCGCTCAAGGCGCGCGGCTGTGCGGCCCTGCATGTGTCCTCCGCTGGCGTGTCGCCGCGCCAGGCCATCCCGCTGGGGCCGGGCTACCAGGTGCCGTTGGCCGAGCGACTGAAGCAGGCCACCGGCCTGCCCGCCATCGCGGTGGGCCTCATCACCGAGCCTGCGCAGGCCGAGGCCGTCCTGGCCGAAGGCCGGGCTGACGCCGTGGCGCTGGCGCGCGGCCTGCTTTACAACCCGCGCTGGCCCTGGCACGCGGCCGCCGCACTGGGCGCCAGCGTGGACGCGCCGCACCAGTACTGGCGCTCGCAGCCGCGCGAGCATCCGCACCTGTTCCGCAACTGGAACTTTGGTGCGCGCTGAGCGCGGGGCGACGGCCGGGCTCTCCTGGACCGCTGCGATGAGGGGCTGCCCTTGGATGCGCTGACGCTGGGCGCGGCCTTGCTCAGCGCCCTGCTGCATGCCTCGTGGAACGCTGCGGTCAAGGCGCACCCGCAGCCTCGAGAGGCCATGGCCGCGCAGATGATCACCGCCGCCTTGCTGTGCGTGCCCGGGCTGTGGTGGGTGGGGCTTCCGCCCCTGGCGGCCTGGCCCTGGATGCTGCTGTCCACCACGCTGAACATGGTGGCGGTGCTGGCCTTGCTCAAGGCCTATGAGCGGGGAGGGTTCGGCACCGTCTATCCCATGGCGCGCGCCACGGCGGTGCTGGGCGTGGCGGCGGTGGCGCCACTGCTGTTGGGCGAGCGCCTGGGCCTGTGGGCCAGTGTGGGCGTGGGGCTGGTGGCCGGGGCCTTGATGCTGCTGGCCCTCGACACGAGGCGCGCCAGCACAGCAGACTTCCAGCCTGGAGCGCTGGTGTGGACCTTGATCTCGGGGCTGTTCACGGCCGGCTACGTGCTGGCCGATGCGCAAGGGGTGCGCAGCAGCGGCTCGGCCCTGGCTTACGGCTTCACCGTCAGCATTCTCAACGCGCTGGCGATGTCCTGGCTCAACCGAGGTCTGGGCTCACCCTGGCAGCTGGTGCGCCGTCACGCACGCTTGGCCCTGCCTGCAGGCGTGGTCTCCAACACCTCCTATCTGCTGATCCTCTGGGTCTTCATGCACGCCCCGGTGGCCGCGGCTGCGGCCTTGCGCGACACCAGTGCCGTGTTCGCCATGCTGATCGCGGTGTGGTGGCTTAAGGAGCCCTTGCCACCACGCCGCCTGGCGGTGGTGGCATTGGCTGTCGCGGGCGTGCCGTTGCTGCGCCTGGGGTGACGCGCAGGAGGTCAACCCTCCCGCTTGACCCTGAACCAGGCCGCGTACATCGCCGGCAGTGACAGCAGGGTCAGCGCGGTGGCCACGATCAGGCCGCCCATGATGGCCACGGCCATCGGGCCCCAGAACACGCTGCGCGTCAGCGGGATCATCGCCAGCACGGCCGCTGCGGCCGTCAGCACGATGGGGCGGAAGCGCCGTACCGCGGCCTCCACGATGGCCTCCCAGGTGGGCACGCCCTGCGCGCGGTCCTGCTCGATCTGGTCGATCAGGATGACCGAGTTGCGCATGATCATGCCCATCAGCGCGATCACGCCCAGCAGGGCCACGAAGCCGAAGGGCCGGTTGAACAGCAGCAGGGCTGCGGCCACGCCGGCCACACCCATGGGGCCGGTGAGGAAGACCAGCATGGCGCGCGAGAAGCTGTGCAGTTGCAGCATCAGCAGCGTGAAGATGATGAACAGCATCACCGGCACGCCGGCGGCGATGGAGCCCTGACCTTTCTTGCTTTCCTCCAGCGCACCGGCCACCTGCAGGCTGTAGCCCGCCGGCATCCGCTCCTGCAGCTTTTGCAGGTCCGGCCAGAGCTGCTGCGTGACGGTCGGGCCTTGCAGGCCTTCGGCCACGTCGCCCTGCACCGTGACCGCGAACTGCCGGCCCTCCCGCCACATCACCCCCGGCTCCCAGCCCAGCTTCACCTGGGCCACCTGCGTCCAGGGCACCGCCTTGCCACTGGCTGTGGGCAGGTAGGCGCTGCTCAGGTCGGCCAACACCTCGCGTTCGCTGCGGGGCTGGCGCAGCACGATGTCGATGAGCCGGTCGCCTTCGCGGTACTGGCCGATGGTGGTGCCTGACAGCAGCGTGCGCGAGGCCTGGGCGAGGGCCTGGCTGGACACACCCAGTGCCCGCGCCTTGTCCTGGTCCACCTCCAGGCGCAGCACCTTGACCTGCTCGTTCCAGTTGTCGTTGACGCCGCGCATGCCGGGGTGGGCGCGCAGCACCGCCTTGGCCTCCTCGGCCCACTGCTGCACCTGTGCCGCCTGTGGCCCGACCACGCGGAACTGCACCGGGTAGGGCACGGGCGGCCCGTTGGGCAGCAGCTTGACGCGGCCGCGGGCCTCCGGGAACTCCTGCGCCAGCAGGGTGGGCAGGCGCTGGCGCAGCGACTCGCGCACCTTCAGATCCTGCGGCACGATGATGGTCTGCGAGACATTGGTCTGCGGGAAGATCTGGTCCAGCGGCAGGTAGAACCGGGGCACGCCGCTGCCCACCCAGGTGGTGACGGTCTGCACACCCGGCTCTTTCATCAGGCGGGCCTCGAAGCGCTTGGCCAGGGCTTCGCTCTCGCGGATGGTGGAGCCTTCGGGCAGCCACAGGTCCACCAGCACCTCGGGTCGGCTGGAGTCGGGGAAGAACTGCTGCTGCACCTTGCCCATGCCGGCCACGCCGGCGCCGAACAGCGCGACGGTGGCCGCAATCGTCCACCAGCGGTGGCGCACGCAGGCGTTCACCAGCGCCCGGAAGCGCGAATAGAACGGGGTGTCGAAGAGTTCATGCGCCTGCCCGGTGGCGCTGGGCCGGTTCTTCAGCAAGGCCGCCCCCATCCAGGGCACGAAGTACACCGACACCAGCCAGGAAATGACCAGTGCTGCCGAGGTGACGGCGAAGATCGCGAAGGTGTACTCCCCCGTGACCGACTTCGCCAGGCCGATGGGCAGGAAGCCCGCGGCCGTGATGAGCGTGCCCGTCAGCATGGGCATGGAGGTCACCTCATAGGCGTAGGTGGCGGCGTACACCTTGTCGTGCCCCTCCTCCAGCTTGCGCACCATCATCTCCACCGCGATGATGGCGTCGTCCACCAGCAGGCCCAGCGCGATGATCAGCGAGCCCAGCGAGATCTTGTGCAGGCCCACGCCCCAGTAGTACATGGTGACGAAGGTGATGGCCAGCACCAGCGGGATGGTCAGCGCCACCACCATGCCGGGCCAGATGTCGATGCGCAATGGCCGCGTGTGCAGCCCCAGGGCGATGAAGCTGACGGCCAGCACGATGGCGATGGCCTCGATCAGCACCCGGACGAACTCCCCCACCGAACGCGACACGGCCTGAGGCTGGTCCTGCACCTGCTCCAGCGTGATGCCGGCAGGCAGCCCCTGGCGGATGCTGTCGAGCTCGGTGCGCAGCAGCTTGCCCAGCGCGATGATGTCGCCGCCCTTGGCCATCGAGACGCCCACGGCGATGACGGGCTTGCCCTGGTGGCGCACCAGCACCTGGGGCGGATCCACGGTCGTGCGGCGCACTTCGGCGATTTCGCCCAACTGCAGCGTGCTGGCCACGCCCGTGGCCGGGTTCACGGCGCGAATGGGCATGCGGCGCAGGTCGTCCAGCGATCGGAACACCCCCTGCACCCGCACCTGCAGGTTCTGAGACCCCGCATCGAAGACGCCCGCGCCCTCCACCGCGTTCTGCGCCGCCAGTTGCGCCAGCACCTGGTTGAAGTCCAGCCCCAGTTGCACCAGCCGCTTCTGCGCGATCTCGACGAAGACCTTCTCGGCCTGCACGCCGAACAGCTCCACCTTCGCCACATCGGGCACGCGCAGTAGGCGCGAGCGCACGCCTTCGGCGAAGACGCGCAGCTCCTCGTCAGAAAAGCCGTCGGCCGACAACGCCACGATCGAGCCGTACACATCGCCGAAATCGTCGTTGAAGAAGGGCCCGATCACGCCGGAGGGCAGGGTGCCGCGCGCATCGTTGATGCGCTTGCGCACCTGGTACCAGACGTTGCCCACTTCCTTCGGAGGCGAGCTGTCCTTGATCTGCAGGATGGTGACAGACTCGCCGGGCTTGGTATAGCTGCGGATCACATCGGCGTAGGGCACTTCCTGGGACAGGCGCTCGATCTTGTCGGTGACCTGCTCGGCCATCTCCTGCGCGCTGGCGCCGGGCCACCATGCCTGCACCACCATGGCGCGGAAAGTGAAGGGCGGGTCTTCGTCCTGACCCAACTGGAAGTAGGCCGCGCCGCCCAGCACCAGCAGCACCACCATGAGATACCGCGTCAGCGGGCCGTGTTCCAGCGCCCAGCGCGAGATGTTGAAGCGCGATCGTGAAGGCGGCGCGTCGCCCTGCGGCCCGCTCACGGCTTGGGCTCCACGTAGAGCGTGACCTTCTGCCCGGCCGTCAGGGTGTGCACCCCGGCCGTGACGATAGTGTCGCCGGGCTGCAGACCGCCGGCGATCACGATCTGGTTGCCTTGCGGCGCGACGGGTTGCACGGGCCGCATCTGCACGGTCATGCTGGAGCGGTCCAGCACCCAGACCTGTGTCTTGCCTTGGTGCTCGAACAGGGCCGTCAACGGCAACATCAGGGCCGCGGGCGCGGCGGGGCCCGGCAGCAGCACCGTGGCCGTCTGGCCCAGCGCCAGAGGGGCGGACCCGAGGTCGGCCTTGACCAGAAACGTGCGCGTGGCGGGGTCGGCCGCGGCTGCGATTTCCCGCACCGTGGCGGGCCAGGTGCGGGCGTCCGGGCCCCAGCCCTTCACCTTGAGTTGGCCGCTGCGCCCCTGCAGGGCGCGCACAGCTGCGAGGCGGTCCTCCGGCACGTTGAACCAGGCGTCGCGCGGGCCGTCGTGCGCCAGTCGCACCACCGGCGCGCCGGCGGACAGCACCATGCCGGGCTCGGCTTCCACCGCGGTGATGACGCCCGTGGCATCGGCCGCCAACGTGGAGTAGCCGGACTGGTTGGCCTGCACGCGCCACTGCGCTTCGGCCTGTTCCACGGCCGCGCGGGCGCTCTTCACGGTGGCCTCGCGCCGCTCGAGTTCAGCCCCGCTGATGAAGCCCTGCTCGCGCAAAGTGACGAAGCGCTTGAACTCGCTCTCGGCCACGTCCGATTGGGCCTTGGCAGCACCCAGCGCGGCCCGCGCCGCGTCCTGGCCGAGCTTCAGGTCCTGCGGGTCCAGCCGCCCCAGCACCTGTCCGGCGCGAACCGTCTGCCCCAACTGCGCCGGCCGCTCCACCAGCTTGCCCGGCACGCGAAACCCCAGCCGGGATTCCACCCGCGCGCGCACTTCGGCGGCGAACTCCAGCTGCGATTGCGCTGGCGCGGTGCCCACCACCCAGGTGCGGACCGCGCGCACCGGCTCCACCGCCGCCGGGGGCGGCTGACAGGCCGAAAGCAGCGCGGCTGCCAGGAGCACGCAGGGCCACAGGGTGAAGGAGCGCTGGCGGCGCGCGAGGTTCTCGGGGTTCATGCGGCTGGCGGTGGTGGGAGGCAGGGGGCCGTGGATGGCGTTGAACGGGCAGGGCCTGACGGTGTCAAGTCGAGCGCCGGCATGCTAGAGGTCCGTATTGACAGTGTCAAGTCAATGGTCCAGAGTCAGCCCTCTCTTACGATGCCACCGCGCTGTCCTGACCCGTGCCGACCTTGACCTCAAGCGCTTGCGCCCCACCGACCTTGGCGACGGCATCCCCTGGCGGACCGCCGACGCTGCGGGCGCGTGTGCTGGAGACCAGCCGTGAGCTTCTGGCCTCGGGCGGGTTGGCGGCACTGAGCATGCGTGAGGTGGCGCGGCGTGCGGGGGTGACGCACCAGGCGCCTTACCACCACTTTCCCGACAAGGAGTCCATCGTTGCCGAACTGGTGACCGAAGGCTTCGAGGTACTGTCTCGCCGCATGGCCCTGGCCAACGATGCCGCGGCCGAAGGCGGCAAACCGGAGGTGCTGCGCCGGGCGGCCGAGGCCTATCTCGGGTTCGCGCTGGAACACCCGGCGGTGTTTCGCGTGATGTTCCGCCCCGAACTGTGTGATGCCGCCCGCTTTCCCCGCGCCTTGGCGGCGGCTGAAGGCGCCCGAGCCGAGTGCGAGCGGCTGGTGCGCATCGTGCACGACGGCCGCTTCAGCCAGGCGTTGGCCAGCATGCACTGGGCCCATGTGCACGGCCTGGCCTGCCTGGTGCTGGACGGTCCGCTGGGGGCGGAACTGCCCACCGAGGAAGCCCGCCGCGCCCACCTGATGGAGGCCTCGGCGCATTTCGCGGCGCTGGTGGTGGGTGGCCTTGGACACCAGACTTGATGAACGGAATCCCGCATGTCCCAGAGCGCTGACAACTTCTCCAATTCCCAGCACATCCGCAAGCATGTGGTCGCCACCGAGGCCGGTGTGGTGGCTTCGCAGCATCGGCGGGCCGCTGACGTGGGCGCGGCGGTGCTGGCCGCAGGGGGTGACGCCGTGGATGCCGCTGTGGCCACCTCGTTCGCCCTGGGTGTGGTGGAACCGTGGATGAGCGGCGTGGCCGCAGGCGGCAGCATGGTGCTGTGGCGTGCCGACGAAAGCCGGGCCCGGGTGGTGAACTTCGGCATGCGCTCGCCGCGCCGGCTGAAACCGGCCGATTACCCGCTCACAGGCGACGGCCGCACTTCGGACCTCTTCCCCTGGCCGCTGGTGGTGGACGACCGTAACGTGCAGGGCGCCACCGCCGTGGCGATTCCCGGCGTGGTGGACGGCATGGGCCTGGCGCACGGCGCCTACGGCCGTCGGCCTTGGGCGGAGCTGGTGGCGCCGGCCGTGGCGCTGGCGCGCGAGGGCATGATCGTGGACTGGTACTCGGCCCTGGTCACCGCCTCCACTGCCAAGCCCTTGTCGCGCGATCCCGATGCCGCCGCGATGTTCCTGGATGAAGGTCTCTGGCCCATCATCGGCACTTGGGCGGCCACCACGGCCCGCCGGCTGGACCAGCGCGCCCTGGCTGCCACGCTGCAGCGCCTGGCCGACGGTGGCCCGCGCGAGTTCTACGAGGGCCAGGTGGCGCGCGACCTGGCGCGCGACATCCGGGCCAAGGGCGGCTGCCTGCACGAGGACGACCTGGCCGGCTACCGTGCGGAGTTCGTGGAGCCGCTCACCATCCCCTACCGCGGCGGGCGCGTCTATGCAGCCCCGGGCCTGACCGGGGGCCCGTCGCTGGCCCAGGCCCTGAAGCAACTGGAGAGGGTATTGCAGCCCGCCCCGGGCGGGCCGGACGCTGCCGCCTACGTCGCCATGGCCCAGGCCCTGGATGCCGCCTTCCGCACCCGCCTGAACGACATGGGCGACCATGAGTCGCCCCAGGCGCCGCCCTGCACCACGCATTTCAGCGTGGTGGACCGGCATGGCAACTTCTGTGCCGTCACGCAGACGCTGCTGTCGCTGTTCGGCTCGCGCGTGGTGTCGCCTTCGACCGGCGTGCTGCTGAACAACGGCATCATGTGGTTCGACCCCGAGCAGGGCAAGCCGAACTCACTGGGCCCGTCCAAGCGCTGCCTGGCCAACTACTGCCCCGTGGTGGGCGAGACGGCCAACGGCCGGCGCTACGCCCTGGGTGCCTCGGGCGGGCGCAAGATCATCGGCGCGGTGATGCAGCTGGCCTCCTTCATCGCCGATCACGGCATGAGCCTGGAGCAGGCCTTCCACCAGCCGCGCATCGATGTCAGCGGCGTGGGGGAACTCATCGCCGATGCGGCGCTGCCCTCCGACGTGCTGGCGGCACTGTCGGCCACCCTGACCACCACCGCGGCGCGGCGCCTGGTCTTCCCCTACAGCTTTGCCTGCCCGGCCGGTGTGCTGCGTGAAGGCGCCCTCAACACGGGCTGCACGGAAGTGATGTCGCCCTGGGGCGATGCCGTGGCGGGCTGATCGCTGCGGCCTACTTCAGCACCTGGAACAGGTTGTTGTAGTCGTCGGTCCAGGGCTTCAAGCGCGGGTCGGGGCTGGCCTCCTCGGCCTTGGCCTGTTCGCGCAGCGCCAGGATCAGGCCCGGATTGCGCGTGACCACGATCCAGTCCGAGTGGTAGCCGTCGCTGTCCTTGGGCGGCTCGTCCACGACGCGCATCGCCGTCCAGCCGATGCTGTCGGCCAGTTGCCGCACCACGCCGGTGAGTTCCAGGTAGCGGTTGCTGATGTGGAAGACGATGGCGCCACCGTCGTGCACGTGGCGCCGGTAGGTGGCCATGGCCTCACGCGTGATCAGGTGCACGGGAATGGAGTCGCTGGAGAAGGCGTCCACCGCCAGGATGTCCAGACGCTGCGGTGCTTCCCCTTCCAGCACCAGACGGGCGTCGCCCAAGGGCGTGACGATCTCGGCGGCGCTGTCGGAGAGGTAGCTGAAGCGGCGCCGGGCCAGGTCCAGCACGGCCGGGTTCAGTTCGTAGACGCGGTAGTGGTCACCTGCGCGGCCGTAGGTGGCCAGCGTGCCCACGCCCAGGCCGATCAGGCCCACGCGCTGCGGTTGTCCCGGGGCGGCCTCGCGCAGCAGGGTGATGGCGCGGCCGATGCCCGAGGTGGGCGCGTAGTAGGTGGTGGCCTCGCGTTTGCGATCCTTGGCGCGGTACTGCTCGCCGTGGATGATCACGCCGTGCATCAGGCGCCAGGAGGCGTTGGCCTGCCCCTCGGTGCCCGAGGCCTGCACCCGCAACGTGCCGTAGAAGTTGCGCGAGATCTCGACCGCGGCCGAGCGGATGTCGTCGCGGTAGCCCACGCCGGCCCAGACCGAGGCGCCCAGGCACAGCAGGGCAAAGCCCCGGGCCGTCCAGCCCGACGACAAGCCCAGCACCAGCGCGCCGGCCAGCACCAGGGCCAGCGGCAGCTCCCAGGTCCAGTCGAACACCACGGGCGCCACCAGGCCCACCAGCAGTCCGCCCACCGCACCACCCAGCGACACCATCAGATAAAAGCGCGTGAGATGTGCCGGTGCAGGCTTTCGCGCCACCAGTTCACCGTGGCAGAACATGCACACGGCAAACAGGCCCAGGGCGTACAGCGGCACGGCCTGGGTGATGGGCATCAGGGCCTCTTCCACGCCGATCCAGGGCCACTCCGCAGGCCACTTCAGGCGCCAGGTCAGTGCCCCGATCATGGCCGTGCACAACAAGGCCGTGGCCGGGCGCATCCACGCGGCGCGGTACCAGCCCTGGCCGTCAAAGCACAGGATGAAGGTCAGCAGGTACAGCGACAGCGGCAGCACCCACAGGAAGGGGATGGAGGCGACGTTCTGCGTGATGTGGGTGGTGCTGGCCAGCAACATCACCGAGCCCAGCGCCGACAGCAGCAACCACAGCCCCTGGCGTGCCCAGGTGGGCGCGGCCTCGGCCGGGTTGAAGGCGCCGACCTGAGCGGTGGGTTGCGCCATCGCGGCCTGGGGTGTGCCCCCGGCCGCGGACCCATCGGAGGAGCCGGCAGCCGCGCGCGCCCCGGCCCAGGCCGACAGCACCGCCAGCAGCGCGAACAGGCCGTAAGCCGCACTCCAGCCCCAGGATTGCACGCGCGCACTGGTCAGGGGTTCGATCAGCGGCGGGTAGGCCACCAGCGCGCTCATCGAGGCCACGTTGCTCAGGGCGTACAGCCGGTAGACGCGCTCGCCGGCGTAGCGGCGTGCAAACCAAGCCTGCACCAGCGGCCCCGTGGTGGACAGCATGAGGTAGGGCAGACCGATGGTCAGTGCCAGCAGGCCCAGGATGCGCAGTGTCGGGTCCGATCCATCCACCGGCTTGAGCGCTTCGCTGGGCACGATGGGCAGCACCGCCAGGCTCAGCAGCAGCAGCGAGGTGTGCACCACGGCCTGCCGTCGGGGCGCCACCTTGCGCACCATCGTGTCGGCGTAGAAGTAACCCGCCAGCAGCGTGAACTGGAAGAACACCATGCACGTGGTCCACACCGCGGCCGACCCGCCGAACCAGGGCAGGATCTGCTTGGCGATGATGGGCTGCACCAGGAACAGCAGGAACGCCGACAGGGCGATGGTGGAGGCGAAGAGCGTCATGCGCAGGGTCTCAAGGTCAGCGGTCGGTGTGGATCTGCTCGCCGATCAGGCCGCGCGGCCGCCACAGCAGCATCACCGCAATCAGCACCCCGATCAGCACCACCTGCAGGGCTGCAGCCCGTGCCTGCTCCGAAGGGGGGATGAAGCCGCGCAACAAGGTACCGGCGGCGGCCCAGAAGCCCCACACCACGAAGGCCCCGAGCACGGCGCCGCGGTGGTTGCCCGAGCCGCCGACGATCAGCATGGCCCAGATCTGGAAAGTGAGGATGGGCAGGAAGTCTTCTGGCGCGATGTAGCCCACGAAGTGCGCGTACACCGCGCCTCCCAGACCCATGAACATGCTGCCGATGACGAAGCTCTGCAGCCGGAACAGGAAGGCGCGCTTGCCCAGCGATGCCGCCGCGCCTTCGTCCTCGCGGATGGCGCGCAGCACCCGGCCCCAGGGGCTGCGCGTGAGGGTCTGCAGACCGGCGTAGACGGCCAGCAGCAGCGCGCCCACCAGCCCCAAGTAGGCCAGCGTCCAGGGCGTGCCGGTGCCCAGCCAGCCCTGCAGCGGCTTGGGGATGAACTGCACACCGAAGGTGCCCCCCGTGAGCCACTGCGCGTTGGTGGCCACCAGCTGAATGGTGACGGCGATGCCGAAGGTGGTGATGGCCAGGTAGTCGCTGCGCAGGCGCAAGGCCACCACGCCCACCGCCAGCCCGGCCAGGCCTGAGGTGCCCATGGCCGCCACCCAGCCCGCCGCCACTGGCCAGCCCAGGCCGAGGGCGCGGTCGGCCGTGGCCGGGGTGGTCAGCAGGGCCGAGGTGTAGGCGCCCACAGCCACGAAGCCGGCCACGCCCACGTTGAACAGCCCCGTGAAGCCCCACTGCAGGTTCAGGCCCAGCACGATGATGGCGAAGGTGGCGGCGAAGACGAGGAAGAAGCTGCCGTAGGACAGCCAGCCGGACAGAGTGTTCAGCAAGTCGGTCATCACCGCCCCTCCTGCGGCTCGCCGAACAGCCCGTTGGGCTTGACCAGCAGGATGGCGATCAGCACCGCGAAGGCCGCCGCGGCGCGGTACTCCGCGCCCACGATGTGCACCGAAGCGCTCTCGGCCAGGCCCACGATCAGGCCGCCCAGCACGGCGCCGCCCACCGACCCGATGCCGCCCAGGATGACGGCGGCAAACAGCGGCAGCAGCAGGTCCAGGCCGAGGGTGGGCCGCAACTGCACGGTCAAGCCGGCAAACACGCCCGCCACGGCTGCCAGCACGCCGCCGATCACCCAGGTGGCGCGCAGCACGCGCTCCGGGTCGATGCCGGCCACGCGGGCGAGCTGCGGGTTCATCGAGGTGGCGCGCATGGCCCGGCCCAGGGTGCTGAACTTGAGGAACAGGTGCACGCCCAGCACGGTCACGGCGGTGAGCGCGAGCACCAGCAACTGGTCGGGCGTCATGCGCATGCCGCCAGCGATGCTGCGCGGCACCAGGGCCACGGCGATCTGAAGGTCCTGCGAGTAGTACTGCGGCACGCCGCCGTAGAAGAACAGCAGCAGGTTGCGCAGCGCCAGGGCCGCGCCGAAGCTGGCGATCACCAGCGTGATGGCACCCTGCCGGCGCAGGCGCTTGAACAGCGCGGTGTCCAGCGCCAGGATCAGCAGGGCCGTGAGCGCCGCTGCACCGGCCATCGCGGCCAGCAGCGGCCAGCCGAAGCTGAAGGGCCCGATCTTGGCAGCCGCCGCACCGCCCACCGCGGAGAACACCGACAACAGCGTCAACGCGAAGTACGCGCCCCAGGCCAGCAGCTCGCCATGGCCGAAGTTGGAAAACCGCAGGATGGAAAACGTCAGGCTCAGGCCGATGGCGCCCAGCGACACCACCGAGCCGATGATCAGGCCGTCGGCAATGATCTGCAGCATCAGAAGGGCTCCTGTCCGTCGGCGGCTGTGCGTTGCCCCGTGCGGTCGGTGGCGGTGGTCGCTGTCGCCGGCTGCGCACCCGCATGGCGCCCCAGGTACAGCGCGGCCATGCGCTCGTCGGCCAGCAGTTCGGCGCAGGGGGCCACCACGCGTTCGCAGCCCTCCACCAGCACGGCGGCTCGGTCGGCTAGGGCCAGCGCGGCCTTGACGTTCTGCTCCACCAGCAGCACCGTCACGCCCGAGGCACGCACCTCGCGCAACTTGGCGAACACCTCGCCCACCAGCTTGGGGCTCAGGCCCGCCGAGGGCTCGTCCAGGATCAGCAAACGCGGTTGCGCGATCAAGGCGCGTGCTACGGCCAGCATCTGGCGCTGTCCGCCGGACAGGCGCCCGGCATCCAAGGCACGCTGGCGCGCCAGGTCCGGGAACATCGCGTACACCGGCTCCAGGCGCTGCGCCCGCTGCGCGCCCCGGGCCTTCAGCAGCGAGGCCGCCAGCTCCAGGTTCTCGGCAATGGTGAGGTTCGCAAACACGTTCTCGGTCTGCGGCACGAAGGCCAGGCCTTCGAACACCATGCGGTGGGCGGGCACGCGGGTGATGTCCTGCCCCAGCAGCAGCACGCGGCCGGCGCTCACCGGCACCAGGCCTGCCACGGCCTTGACCAGGGTGGACTTGCCCGCCCCGTTGGGGCCCAGCACGGCGACGATCTCGCCTTGCGCCACGCTCAGGCTGGCACCGCGCACGATGGGCAGGCCGGGGTCGTAGCCGGCCTCCAGGGCTTCGATCTGCAGCGCCGGCACGGTCACGGGACGACCCTCCGCGCTTCGCACGCCGGGATGAGCGCTGGGGAGCGGCCGGGCGCGCTCATGCGCCATCCCCCAGGTAGGCCTGCACCACGCGCTCGTCGCGCAGCACGGCGTCGGCCGGCCCTTGCGCCAGCATGCGGCCCTGGGCCATCACCATCACCGGGTTGCACAGCGTGGCCACCAGGTCCATGTTGTGCTCGATGACGAGAAAGGTCACGCCCTGGCGGTTGAGTTCGGCCACCCGGTCGACGATCTGGTCCAGCAGCGCCGGGTTGACGCCCGCGCCGGGCTCGTCCAGCAGCACCAGCTTGGGCTCGGCCACCATCACGCGGGCCAGTTCCAGCAGCTTGCGCTGGCCGCCCGACAGCACCCGTGCAGGTTCGGCCGCCAGGGCCGACAGGCCCACGAAGTCCAGCCAGTGCCGCGCGGCGGCCTGCACGGCGCGCTCCTGCTGCGCAACGGCGCGCGGGCGCAGCCAGTTGGCCCAGAAGCGCTCGCCCAGCTGGCCCCGGGGCGCGAGCATCACGTTGTCCAGCACTGACATCTCGGGGAAGGGGCGCGGGATCTGGAAGGTGCGGGCGAGGCCTGCGGCGAAAACGCGGTCAGGCGAGGCGCCGGTGATGTCCCGGCCATCCAGCTTCACCTGCCCGGACGTGGGTTGGAGCGCGCCGGCCAGGCAGTTGAACAGCGTGGTCTTGCCCGCGCCATTGGGCCCGACCAGGCCGCCAATGGCCCCGCGGGCAAGGGTAAACGAGAAGGCGTCGACGGCCCGGTGGCCGCCAAAGCTTTTGGTAACCTCCCTCGCAGTCAGAAAGCCGTCATCCTTCATGGCGGCGCGCAGAATAACCGAGGGTTCACTTGACACCAGATACGGCGGACATTTCAGGCTCCGCGCCCGCGATGGACCGCACGGCCGGCGAGCCGGCTGCAGGGACTCAATCGGCCCGCACGGCGGCGCCTGCAGTCCCTGAGGCGGTGGACGACCGCTTCGAGCTCTTCGACCTGCGCGTGGAAGTGGTGGCGCCCGAGGGCGTGCCCATCCAGTGCAACGCCCGCGTGGGCGACTGGTTCGAGGTGCGCGGCGAACTGCTGCACTTCCCGCCCGGCCAGCCTTTCTCGATGTACTCGCTGGCCGCGCTGCTGCCGCTGCTTCCTGCCAAGCAGCGCCCCACCCACCCGAACGACTGGATGAGCACCGACGCCGAGGTGGCCTGTCCTGACCCCCACTGCCCGACGCGCTTTCGCATCACGCGCCTGGGGCGGCGTGTCTTCAGCCATGCGCAGACCACGGCGGTGCCCTTGCCCATTGCGGCCGGGGATTCGGCATGAGCAAGGTCTTCAGCCCATCCGCGACAGGCGAGCGCGCCGCGGTGCAGACGGTGGAACTGGCTCCGGGCTACCGCATCCCGCGCGTCATCCGCGGCGGCTGGCAACTGGCGGGCGACCACGGCCCGGTGGACCGGGCGCGCGCGGTGCAGGAGATCGGCGCTTTCGTGGATGCCGGGCTGAACACCGTGGACGGAGCCGACATCTACACCGGTGTGGAGGCGCTGTACGGCGAGTTCAACGCGCAGCGCCGTGCCGCGGGGCAAGCGCTGCTGCAGGTGCACACCAAGTTCGTGCCCGACTACGACGACCTGGCCCGCGTGGATGCGGCCTACGGCCGGCGCATCGTGCAGCGGTCGCTGCAGCGGCTGAACGCAGAGCGGCTGGACCTCGTGCAGTTCCACTGGTGGGATTACCGCGTGCCCGGTCTGGTGCAGGCCGCGCTGGCCTTGCGCGAGCTGCAGCGCGAGGGCCTGATCGCCCACCTGGGCGGCACCAACTTCGACAGCGCGCACACGCTGGACATGCTGGAGGCCGGCGTACCGCTGGTCAGCATGCAGGTGCAGTACTCGCTGCTGGACCGCAGGCCGGCCCACGCGCTGGCCGCCGCGGGCGCGCGCCACGGCATGCAACTGCTGTGCTACGGCACGCTGGCAGGCGGCTTCTTCTCCGAGCGCTGGCTGGGCCAGCCCGACCCCGGTGACAGCCTGAGCAACCGCTCGCTCATCAAGTACCGACTGGTGATCGAAGACTTTGGCGGCTGGGCGGCCTTCCAGCGCCTGCTGCAGGCGCTGAAGGCAATAGCCGACCGTCACGGCGTGCGCATCGCCACGGTGGCCACGCGCTGGGTGCTCGACCAGCCGGGCGTGGCCGCGGCCATCGTGGGCGCCCGCTACGCCGATCACCTGGGTGACACGCTGGCGGTGTTCGGCCTGCAGCTCGACGCCCAGGACCACGCCCTGCTGGCCCCGCTGCTGGCCGCTCACCCCGGCCCCGAGGGCGACACCTACACGCTGGAACGCGACAAGACCGGCCGCCACGGCCGCATCATGAAGTACAACCTCAACAAGTCCTGATTTTTCACCGAGTCCCTTTCCCCTCAAGGAGTTCTGACCATGCGCCTCGTTCTCACTTCCACCGCCCTGGCCCTGGCGGCCAGCCTGGCCCCGCTGTCGGCCTCTGCACAGGCACCGTCGTGCACCCACAACGTGGGCATGGTGGTGTCGCTGACCGGCGCTGCCGGCCGCTTCGGGCAGGCCGCCTCCAAGTCGGTGGAGCTCGCCTTCGGTGAGCTGAACAAGGCCGCCGGGGCGCAAGGCATCGCCGGCTGCCGCCTGGCTTTCGAGGTGCGCGACGCGCAGAGCCAGGGCGCCGTGGCCGTGGACCAGGCCCGCCAGTTGGTGGACCTGAAGAAGGTGCCCGCCATCATCGGCGGCATCATCAGCTCGGTGTCCATCCCGGTGGTGACGTCGGTCACCGCGCCGGCCGGCGTGGTGCAGATCTCGCCCGCCTCCACCTCGCCCACGCTCACGCGTCTGGCCAACGAGGGGACGACCAAGGGCTGGTTCTTCCGCACCATCACCAGTGATGCGCTGCAGGGCACGGCCGCGGCCAAGTACGCCATGGACCAGGGCATGCGGACCCTGACCATCATCCATGTCAACAACGACTTTGGCGTGAACATGCTGGCCGAGTTCCGCAAGGCGTACGAGGCGCTGGGCGGCAAGATCCTGAGCGTGACGCCGTATAACGCGCAGCAGCCGTCGTATGCCGCCGAGGTGACGAATGCGCTCAAGAGCGACCCGCCGGCGCTGTACTTCATCGGCTACCCCGGTGACGGCACCACCATCGTGCGCACCTGGATCCAGCAGGGCGGGCCGCAGCGCTTCCTGCTCAACGACGGCATGAACGCGGCCGACTTCATCAAGGGCGTCGGCCCCCAGTTCCTGAACAACGCCTTCGGCACGTCTTCCGGCACCACGCGCACCCCCTCCACCGAGTTCTTCGCCTCGGCCTACCCGGCCATGAGTGGCGGCTTCGATGCCGGCGCACCGGCGGCTGACCGCGCCTTTGATGCCGGCGCCATCCTGGGCCTGGCGATCGCCCAGGCCGGCAAATTCGACGCCGCCTCCATCCGCGACGCCATCCGCAAGGTCACCGATCCGGGCGGCGAAGTGGTGCATGCCGGCCCGCAGGGCTTTGCGCGCGCGCTGCAGCTCATCCGTGAAAAGAAGCCGGTGCGCTATGTGGGCGTGATCGGCCCGGTGCAGTTCGACCGCAACGGCGACATCGTCGGCCCCTTCCGCACCTGGAAGATCACCAACGGCGAGGTCACCACCGTGGGCCAGATGTCCATGGAAGACGTGCAGGCCGTGCAGGCACGCTTGCCGCGTTGAGCCCCGTCCGACGCTCCCGCCCCGAGCGCACCCTGCTGGCGCCGGGGCTGGAGATTCCGCGCGTGGTCACCGGCCTGTGGCAGGTGGCCGACATGGAACGCGGCGGCACGCTGCTGGACGCGCAGCGGGGCGCCGCCACCCTGGCCGGCTACGCGGCCGCAGGCTTCGACGCCTTCGACATGGCCGACCATTACGGCTCGGCCGAGGTCATCACGGGCACGCTGCTGGCTTCGCCGCAGGGCCAGGGTGTACGCGCCTTCACCAAGTGGTGCCCGCCGCCCGGGCCGATGACGGCGGCCGTGGTGCGTGAGGGTGTTGAACGTGCCCTGCAGCGGCTGCGGGTGGACCGCATCGACCTGATGCAGTTCCACTGGTGGACCTTCGAGCACCCCGGCTGGCTGGACGCGATGGGGGAACTGGCCCGGCTGCGCGAAGAAGGCCTGATCGCCCACCTGGGCTTGACCAACTTCGACACCGCGCACCTGCGCGTGCTGCTGGCCGAAGGCATTCCGGTGGCCAGCAACCAGGTCTGCATCTCGCTGCTGGACCGCCGCGCCACCGAGGAGATGTCTGCTTTGTGCCTGCAGCACGGCGTGCGCCTGCTGGCCTATGGCACGCTGGGCGGCGGCTTCCTCACCGACCGTTGGGTGGGGGCAGCCGAGCCCGAGGACGTGGCCGACTGGAGCAAGATGAAGTACCACCGCTTCATCCGCGCCATCGGCGGGTGGGGCGCGTTGCAGCAGGTGCTGGGCGCCGCCCGCCAGGTGGCCAGCCGGCATGGCGTGTCGGTCGCCAACGTGGCCACGCGCTGGGTGCTGGAGCAGCCGGCGGTGGCGGCGGTGATCGTGGGTGCCCGCCTGGGCGAGCGCGAGCACCGGGCCGACAACCTGCAGCTCTTTTCCTTTGCGCTGGACGACGAAGACCGGGCGCTGCTGGATGCCGCCTTCGCGGCCACCACGCGCATCCCGGGCGATTGCGGTGACGAGTACCGCCGGCCGCCTTTCCTCACCGCCTCGGGTGACCTGAGCCACCACCTCGCGGCGCTGCCGCCGGTGTGGCCCAGGCAGGCCGTGTCCGGCCATCCCGACCGCTGGCGCGTGGACAGCGGCAGCGTGTGGGAGCCGCTGGCGGGCTATGCGCGCGCGGTGCGCAGCGGCCGGCGCATCCTCGTCAGCGGCACCACCGCCACGCACGGCAGCGGCCGGCTGGTGGGCCGGGGCGACGCCGCGGCGCAGACGGTCTACATCCTGGACAAGATCGCCGCCAGCATCACCGCGCTCGGCGGCCGGCTGGAAGACGTGCTGCGAACCCGTGTCTACCTGGCGGACGTGGCCGACTGGGAGGCCGTGTCCCGCGTGCACGGCCGCTACTTCGGCGAGATACGCCCGGCCAACACCCTGCTGCAGGTGGGCGCGCTGGTGGGTGAGGGCTACCGCGTGGAGATCGAGGCCGAGGCGGAGGTGGCGGGCTGAAGCATCAGGGCGCGCATCGGTATGCGGGGGGAGCCCGGCACACCATGTGGTGTTCATCATGGGGCTCGCCGGCCACGATGAGTGCCCCTCTTTCTGTGCCCCAGACCTCGAAGCCGAAGCGACGGTACAGCGCCAGCGCGCTCACATTGCCGGTGTGAACACCGAGATGGGCCTGGGCCACGCCAAGCGATTGCCAGACGTAGGGCAGGGCGTGCTCCAGCAGCCGTGAGCCCACACCGCTCCTGCGGTGCTCGGGGCTGACGTACATGCCCCAGAGCCAGGCTTTGTGGCGCAGCTTGACCATGGATTCGCGCTGAACCCCGGCCAGGCCGACCAGCTGGCTGCTGGTGAATGCGCCGAACACGGCACCAGTCTCGTCGGGCCGCAGTCGACGCGCGACCTCTTCCAGGGGAGCCCCCTGCTCTTCCTCCCAACTCGAAGCAAAGGCGGTCGGTACTTCCGCCAGGCCGCGAAGGCGTAGCGCCTGGTACGCCGCGGCGTCTTCAGGCTGGAGGGTGCGGATCAGCATGACGGGCGAAAGCATCGGGGGATCGGCTCAGGTCGCACGCTGAGCCTGCGCTGCCGCCTGCACCAGCATGAGCGCACCGGCCCTGGCGAGGAGGACGTCTCCCGGGCAGGCGGCCAGGTCCTGCTGGAACCTCGCGGCCAGGGATCCGTAGAGCTGCATGAGGTGCTGCACAGTGGGCTCCTGCGAGCCCGACAACCTCGCCTGCATGCGCTGCACGGTGGCAGTGAGGCAGGCGCATGCGGCGGGTCAGCAGGATCGTCATCTCCGCAGTTTCTAGGGGTACGGGGCCTGGGCGGGCGGTACTCAACGCTCGTTCTGCGGCAACCCGTCAGCCAGGACGTAGTAGTCACCCTTCTCGGCGACGAAGATGTGTCGCTCCAGGCTCAACCCCGTTGGGCCCTCGATGCAGCCCAGAGCGACCGAGGTCCAATCCCTGAAGACGGGCTCCCAGAACAAGGTTGAGCCGCACTTCGCGCAGAAGCCTCGCCTGACCTTCTCCGATGACTGAAACCAGCTCAGTGTCTCGGCGGCCAGGAACTTGATGGCCGACTTCTTGACGTTGGCAGAGGCCAGGAAGTGACCGGTTTGCTTTCGACACTGGGTGCAGTGGCACGCAGTCGGCTCAGTCGGCGCCTCCAGGATCTCGAAACGCACGGAGTTGCACAGACAGGTCGCCTTCAGCATGCGTGAAAACTCCAGTCGGTGGCGGTGCGGTGCAAGGCGTGGAGCCTTCGGTCTTGGCGAGAAGCGATCACTGCCCAGGTCTCGGACCTTGCGTCCATCTTCAGCGAACTCACCACGGTTCGGCAGCAGGAGTGCCCTGGTGAAACCGCAGTTGCCAGCCCGCCTCGCTGCGGCTCCAGAGAGATGATCGTAGGGCGTGGTCGGTCAGGCTGCCGTCCTGCAGCAGGTGCGCTGAGCGATAGGTCAGCAGCGCGATCTCGGATCCAAGCTCAGCCACCAGAAACCTTTCCGATTGCACTCTTGCGTGCTGTTCTTGTGAGACCAGGAAATGGATGACAGTGTCACGGCTGTATGCCCTGCCCGAGCGACCAACTTCATGGAAGTCTGGGTGCAGCAAGAACTCCAGGCGATCACGGCTGCACCTGACGCCAGGGTGATGCAGCTCGACTTCAAGCGCCTGGAGCATGCCGAGGAGTTGACTCATGGGTGGGACTCATGGAGCGAGGAGCGAGGCTGAACCTTCGGTGCGCTGCTGGAGCCATCAGGCATCGCCACGCAGCCTGCGCCCCCGCAGTGCCTTGGTCGGAACCATCTGCGCCAACTGCGCCTTCGTCAGCGGCTGCGCGTCGGGGTCCGCTTTGGCGGCTGCGGTGATCTTGCGGTCCTCGGCCACGCTAGGCATCTGGATCAGCATCTTCTTCGAAGATTTGGACATAAGGTCTGACCTCTCGTCCGTTGGCGCGCCGAAGGCTGATCACCCTGTGCTCGTCGCCACGGTCGGGCACCACGCAGGGAGTCACTGGGCCCCAGTGACGGACGATTGCGCAGGGGATTGGTGAGGTTTGTCCTTGCCGCGAACGGAGCGCGACAGGCGCACCCAAAACCAGCACTCGAGGCCCAGGCCGAGGATGATGATGGCTGTGCCCCCCTTGTGAAAGCCAATCCCGTAAGCCACCAAAGCGGCCACGAGGAGTAGTGCGGTAACGACATGGTGATTCATGTGTTCCTCGATTCGAATGAGAACGGGCTTAGACCGAATGTACGCTGAGCGGTGAACGCTTCCTCCAGCGGAAGCATTCGCGGTGCCCGACACGGGTGAAGGTCTCGCGGTGTCTCAGTCATGCAACGCCTCCACCACCGCCTCCCCAATGGCCAGCGAAGCCGTAAGGCCCGGGGATTCGATGCCCAGCAGGTTCACCAGTCCGGGCACGCCATGCTGCGCCGGGCCGTCGATGCGGAAGTCCAGGTTCGGCGCCTCGGGCCCTGCGAGCTTGGGGCGGATGCCTGCGTAGCCCGGTTGCAGCGCGCCGTCGGGCAGGGCGGGCCAGTAGCGCCGCACCTCGGCGTAGAAGGCGTCGGCGCGCTTCGGGTCCACGGTGTAGTCGATCGCGTCCACCCACTGCACGTCGGGCCCGAAGCGGGCCTGGCCCTGCAGGTCCAGCGTCAGGTGCACGCCCAGCCCGCCGGGCTGCGGCACGGGGTAGATCAGGCGTTGAAAGCGCGGCCGGCCTGACAGCGTGAAGTAGTGGCCCCGTGCGTAATGGGCGCGCGGCACGTGGCGGGCGTCCAGCCCCTCGATGCGGGCGGCCAGGTCGGGGGCGTGCAGGCCGGCGGCGATGATGAGGGTGCGGGCGTGCCAGGTGGTGGTGGAACTGCGATGGGCGGCGGGGCCTGAAGCACCGCGGATACCCGCATGTGCAGCACCCCGCTCTACAGCCCTCGGATCCGATGGGGGTCCAGCGGAGCCTGCGCGCCCTGCATCTTCCTCCAGCGTCTGCACCTCGATCTCAAACCCGTCGTCCACCACGCGGGCCCCGGCCACGCGGGAGTGGAAGGCGAAGACCGCCCCGGCGTGCTCGGCGTCGCCCTGCAGCGCCAGCATGAAGGCGTGCGAGTCGATGATGCCGGTGGACGGCGACAGCAGGGCGCCCACGCATTCGATCTCCGGCTCCAGGGCCTGCGCCTCCTGGCGGCTCAAGGGGGTGAGGTCGCCCACGCCGTTGGCGACGGCCTTGGCGCGGATGTCGGCCAGCGTGGCGAGTTGGGCCGCCTCGGTGGCGACGATCAGCTTGCCGCAGCGCCAGTGCGGCACGCCGCGCTCGGCGCAGTAGGCGTACAGCGCCTGCTTGCCCTGCACGCACAGCCGCGCCTTGAGCGAACCCTTGGGGTAGTAGATGCCGGCGTGGATGACCTCGCTGTTGCGCGAACTGGTCTCGGTGCCGATGCCCTCGGCCGCTTCCAGCACCACCACCTCGCGCCCGGCCTGGGCCAGCGCGCGCGCCACCGCCAGGCCCACCACGCCCGCGCCTACCACCACACAGTCCAGGCTCTCGTCCATGGATTGATTTTGCCCACGCCTGGCCGGCTGCCGTTCACACATCTTTACCGCGGGCGCAAGGAGCCGACACTCAAGGCGCGCAACATCCCTTCATCGCCAACCGTTCCTGAAGGGACCACCATGAACCGCAACCTCTTGTCTTCGATGCCCCTCTTGCGCAGCACTGCAGGCGGGCTGCCTCGCTTTATCCTGTCCACTCTGCTGGTGGGTGCTGCGGCCTTCTCGGCGCTTGCCGTGCACGCCCAGCCCATGCCCCCTGCCGGCCCCGCGGGCCCCGGCGGCGCGGGCGCACACCGCCACGCGATGATGGGTGGTGAGCACGGCCACCACGGTGGCGGCATGGACATGAAGTGGTCCGGCCGGATGCTGGAGGCCGTCAAGGCCACGCCGGAACAGCGCTCACAGATCCAGAAGATCATGGAAGGTGCCCGCACCGACCTGCAGGCCCAGCGCGAGGCCGGCAAGACCCTGCGGGGTCAGCTCATGCAGACCATGGCCCAGCCCAACATCGATGCGAATGCCGTGGAGCAGGTGCGGCAGAAGATGCTCGCCCAGCACGACCAGGCCAGCAAGCGGCGCTTGCAGGCCATGGTGGATGCGGCGAAGGTGCTGACGCCTGAGCAACGCAAGCAACTGGCCGAGCGCATGAGCCAGCGGGGTGACATGATGGAGCGCCACCACCGCGAGCGTCGGGCCCTGGAAGCGCCCAAGTCCTGAACAAGCAAGGCTCCAGCGGACTGGCCGCCTGGACCTGATGCCGAACAGGCGCCTGCAGCCTCTTGACGCCTGCAACCTTTCCTCCTCGAGCCCCCTGACGGGGGCCTTGGCCCCGGCAGTCCGCTGCCGGGGCTCTTTTGCGTGTGGCGGGCTGCGAGACCGGCCCGCCTCTGCGAACATCGCCCCTGCCGGATGAGAACCCGCCATGCCCTCCCACCTGCTGCTCATTGACGATGACACCCGCCTGACCACCCTGGTGGGGGACTACCTGCGTGGTCACGGCTTCGAGGTGGACAGTGCCGGCTCGCTCAAGGCCGGGCGTGACCTGCTGCGCCATGGCAGCTACGACGCGCTGCTGCTGGACCTGATGCTGCCCGATGGCGATGGGCTGGACCTGACCCGGGAACTGCGTGCCGAGTCGCGTACGCGCCGCCTGCCGCTGCTGATGCTGACGGCCCGCGGTGAGCCCATGGACCGCATCGTGGGCCTGGAGATCGGCGCCGACGACTACCTGCCCAAGCCCTTCGAGCCGCGCGAGCTGCTGGCTCGGCTCAAGGCCTTGCTGCGCCGCTCGGCGCCCGAGGCCTCGGCCGAGGACCAGCTCGAGTTCGGCCGCCTCGTCATCGACCTGGCCGCCCGCCAGGCCCGGCTGGCCGGCCAGCCGTGCGACCTCACGGCCCACCAGTTCGACCTGCTGGTGGTGCTGGCGCGCGCTGCCGGCCGCGTGCTCACGCGTGACCAGATCATGGATGCCCTCAAGGGCCACCCGCTGGACGCCTTCGACCGCAGCATCGATGTCCACATCTCGCGCATCCGCGCCGTGATCGAGGACGATCCGCGCCAGCCGCGGCGCGTGCTCACCGTGCGCGGCACGGGGTATGTGTTCGCCCGCAAGCAGGACCAGGCCGAGGGTTGATCAGGCTGGCTGACGCCCCGATCCCTCCGGCCCTCGCCTGCGCTGCTCACCCTGCCCCGTCGCGGCCATGAAGTCCCTGTACCTGCGCATCTGGCTCACCGTGCTGGCGGCGCTGAGCTTGTTCGCGCTGGCTTCGGGCTGGCTGGTGCAACGCCACATGACGCAGGAACGTGAGCGTTTCGAGGCCGTGGCCCACAGCCGCGCCGAGGCCTGGGCCGACTTGCTGGAACGCTCGCTGCCCCCGGCCCATGCACCCCCCGAGCAGCAGGTGGCGGCCTTGTCCGAGTGGTCGCAGCGCCTGCGCCTGCCGCTGGCCCTGGACGACGCGGCGGGTCAGCGCATCGGTGTGTCCGAGTCCTGGGCGCGGCGCGAGGCGGAAGGGGTGCCCATCGCGCGCCGGGGACTGCCCGTACGGCTGGATGACGGCCGCACCTTGTGGATGGCCCGCTTCGGCGGCATGCGGCGTCCAGGCGCAGGGATGGGTGAGCGGCCCGGCATGGGCCGGGAAGGCCCTCCGCCCAGCCCCTGGTGGGAGGCGCCCCGCATCTTCGGACTGCCCGGTCTGCCCAGTCTGCCGGGGCTGCCTGGCCTGGGTGCCTTGTCCGAAGGCGCGGTCGTGCTGGCGCTGGTGGTGCTGTTGTTCCTGGCCGTGGCCGCGGGGGCCTGGCCTGTGGTGCGCCGCCTGACGCGCCGCCTGGAGGCCCTGAAGCAGGGCATGGAGGCCTTTGGCGCCGGCGCGCTGCACCTGCGGGTGGCCGAGGACGGCCGCGACGAGGTGGCCGCGGTGGCCGCCAGCTTCAACCGGGCGGCGGCCCGCGTGGAGACGCTGGTGCGTTCCCACCAGAGCCTGCTGGGCAATGCCAGCCACGAGCTGCGCTCGCCGCTGGCGCGCCTGAAGATGGCGGTGTCGATGCTGGAGGACGCTGCCCCGGCCCAGCGCGAACGGCTGCGCCAGGAGATCCACGCGAACATCGGCGAACTCGACGCGCTGGTGGAAGAGGTGTTGCTGGCCAGCCGGCTGGATGCTGCGCAGGACGCGTTGCAGAAAGAGCCGGTGGACCTGCTCGCGCTGGCGGCCGAGGAAGCCGCCCGCGTGCAGGCCACGGTCGAAGCCCAGGGTCTGGACAAGGCCGGTGCCCCAGAGGGCGCAGGACCCAGCCTCGTCGTCAGAGGTGACGAGCGGCTGCTGCGCCGCGCCGTGCGCAACCTGCTGGAGAACGCCCGCCGCTACGCCGGCGACGACGTGCAGGTCGTGGTGCGGCCTGCCGTTCTGGCGGGGCCTGCAGGGGGCCATCCGGGCCATCCGGGCCATGTCGAACTTCGCGTGTGCGACCGCGGGCCCGGTGTACCCGAGGCCTGGCGCGAGCGCATCTTCGAGCCCTTCCTGCGCCTGCCCGGGCATGCGGAGCACGAGGGCGGCGTGGGCCTGGGCCTGTCACTCGTGCGGCTGATTGCCACGCGCCACGGCGGACAGGTGCGCTGCGAGCCGCGCGAAGGCGGCGGCAGTTGCTTCAACCTGACCCTGCCGGTGTGACACCCGGTACGACGCCGGCCTCGCGCGACATGCGCCGCAGCACCCAGGCCATGTAGGCGCACAGCGCCACCGCCGCCACCACCAGGCCGGCAGTGGCGCTCATCCAGAACCCCCGAGCGCCCTGCAGGGACGCGGGAACCGCGCCCGTCAGGTTGAAGGCCAGCACGAAGCCACCGCCCAGCCCGATGCCCCACAGCGCCAGGGCGTACACCACCAGCGGCACGGTGGCGATGCGCCAGGCGCGTAGCACGAAGGCGGCCACCGTTTGCGCCGCGTCGACGAAGTGGAACAGCGCCACCCAGGCGATGAGCGGCAGCGCCGCGGCTGCCACGGCAGCGTCGTTGGTGTACAGGCTGACGATGGTGCTGTCCAACAGCGACACGCTGCCGCCCAGCAGCGCGGCCACCGCGCAGCCCAGCGCCAGCCCGTGCCAGGCCAGGCGGCGGGCCCCCAGCGCATCGCGTGCGCCCACGCGCTGCGACACCAGCGTGGTGCAGGCGCTGGCGATGGC